>Ga0335081_10006164_pt1 | contig 19055 bp, 15 predicted proteins | sample Lox_Sample_35_FD_206713 | JGI IMG/M metagenome (GOLD analysis project Ga0335081, IMG submission 206713) | Soil microbial communities from Loxahatchee National Wildlife Refuge, Florida, United States - Lox_Sample_3.5 | ecosystem: Environmental > Terrestrial > Soil > Wetlands | place: USA...
TGTCAGAAATTTCTTGACAACGCGGGAGGAGTTCGAGCCGGACGCAGGCAAGGCCTGCAAGACGGAGTGAAAGAAAGCAAGGGATTGAAAAAGGAATGCCCAGCAGAAAGAGCCTGACCCAGGTGGCTTCCGAAAATTCTAGCTTCCCACCGACAGACTCGACCTAACATGTACACTGCTTTCTACAATTTGCGCGAAGAGCCCTTCCGGCTGACCTCGGACCCAAGGTTCTTTCATCTCGCCAAGCCTCATGCTGCGGCGCTGGCCGCTCTGATTGAGGCGGTCATGCGCCGTAAGGGGTTTGTCCTAATGACCGGTCCGATTGGAACCGGGAAGACGACAGTGGTGCATACAGCCCTGCAAATCCTGTCGGAGCGGGCGACCGAGTCCAATCCCATTTCCTCGGCATTCATTCTCAACCCGACGCTTAGCAGGGAAGAATTCCTTGAAATGATCCTGACGGAGTTCGAGATTCCGTGTACAGGGACCAGCAAGCCTGCGCGCCTTTCGGCGCTTCATCGCATGCTCCTGGATACGCAAAGGAGAGGCGGCACTTCGCTCTTATTGGTGGATGAGGCTCATTTGCTCTCACCAGAGCTTCTCGAAGAGATTCGTCTTTTGAGCAATGCGGACACCTACCAAGAGAAGCTGCTGCAGATTGTCCTTTGCGGGCAGCCGGAACTCCTGGATATCTTGCGCAGGCCCGAGATGCGCGCACTGCGGCAGCGGGTGGCAAGCAGTTGTTTGCTGCGCCCCCTGAACCTTGCGGAGGCACGCGCATACGTCACGGAAAGGCTTCATTCCGCGGGATTTCGTGGCCCCACACCGCTGTTTCCCATAGAAGTCCTCGAGGAGATTGTCCATCTTACAGAAGGAGTTCCGCGCCTCATCAACTTGCTTTGCGATGCCTGCTTGGCGAACGGATACAAAGCGCGTCGACCGGTCATCGATCTGGCAACGGTTGGAGAGTCGGCTTGCGAACTCGGGCTTCGTGAGGAGAAAGTCGAGCAAGCAGCCGTGGGGAACGGGGTCCCCTCCGGGGGGCTGGTCAGTGGAGCCGAATTCGCGGAAGACGCTGCTATCGGGTCGGCATTAGACCGTTTGGTTCACGCCATGAAACAGCGGAGCGCCGTCCTGGCGACTGCGGATGAGACTGTCCCCGAGATGAGCATCAAGGATCAGGTCGCGTTGACTGTGAAAGCGGTGAGAGATAAGGACCCAGTCGGCAACAAGATCATTGAGTCTGCCGTCGATGTTCTAGTACAAGCTATGAAGCTGCGCCGCACTTCTTCCATGGAGCTATAGATGAGCAAGTTTTTCAATGAGATACAGAAGGCGAATCAGCTGGCACAGCAGAAATTGCCTAACTCAGATCTGGACATCCGCGAGATGCTGGAGTCAGTTAAGCGCGGCTCCGTTTCGGAAACCCCATTGGCTGACGCGCGCCTCGGCCAGTGCCGGCAAGTCAACGTGGGGAATGAGGTTGCGGCGCGTCTAGTCCTCCGCCAAGATGATTCTTCCAGGGCGGCTTTAGAAGCCTATCGAGGCTTGCGTACGAGGCTGATGCGAGCCCAAACAAAGACTGGGCTAAAATCGATTGCCATCACCAGCTCAGTGCCTGGCGAAGGCAAGACCTTGACAACCCTCAATCTTGGCTTATGTTACGCGCAACTTCCGCAGCAGAGCGTGCTGGTTATCGATGCCGACTTGCGCACATGCGGGCTGACAGCGATGCTCGAACATCCAAGTGCTCCAGGACTTGCGGAAGTTCTCGCTAGCAATGTATCTGTAGATGAAGCGATTGTAGCCACCAACCAAAAGAATCTATTCGTCCTTCCGGCCGGTCACGTCACGTCACCCCCGCCCGAGTCTTTCACAGGGTCGCGCTGGCAGGAATTCATTGGTCGTTGCAGCGAACTCTTCAAGGTCATTCTGATCGACACACCGCCGATTCTTCCTTTGGCCGATTATGAGTTGATCAGCGCAGCTTGTGACGGAATTGTGATGGTTGTGCGCGCGCGGCATGCCGATCGGGAAGTGCTGCAGAAAACTGCAACCTCCGTTGATCGGAAGAAGCTTCTTGGAGTAGTCCTCAACGGGACCGATCCTAACGAGAAGCATTATTATGGGTATGGATATGGGGACGGAAAATACTAATGGCTTTTCTCGTCCCGAATTATTGCGGACGAGCGTAGCCCCGCGAAGGCTAAGACCAGATTACAAACGCTACTGAAAGGAATTGGAGATCTACAGTTAACTATGTATCTAAACATAAAACTACAGACCTTCAGATTGGGCATCCGCCAAAACGATATTGCGAGAGCACTGGGGATTGACGAAAGCGTGCTCAGCAAGATTATCCACGGCTATCGCGAGCCGTCGAAAACGCTACGCGAGCAGCTTGCTGGCTTGTTGAAAGCCGAAGAGAGCTGGTTGTTCGAAAAGTATGAATGTGCTGTGCGAAACGGGACAGCTCTACCGAATCTTCCCACCAGAGAAGAGAAGGAAGGGATCTCTTGAACAGGAGCGTTGCGTGTCCCAATTTCCACTTGACCAAGCTTGCTAAGCCCCAAGCACCTACCTTTTGCTTCCCGGAACTTTCCCTGAACATCTTTCCAAGGACCGATTAACGCTGATGCTTCCGAGGATGCCCTTAAGGGAGACGTGGCTGAGAAAGTCCCGCAAGATCCCATCGGCTCTGGGTTGCGGAGACTGCTCAGCCGTGGCCAGAGCAATCGCTTCTCTATGATGTTCGGGTGCCCATGAGTGAGGGGATTCCAAGCCTGAGTGTTCCGGTCTCGCACTCTTGAGATGCGCAGCAATTCCGGGTCCCGACAGTATCTGGTGGACGCTGAGCGGTAATTCTCTATCTGATTCTTTTTCTATCAGTTAGCTGCTTGCATCGCAACCTCGAACAACCCATTAACATATTTCACCCTTGATCTGAGCCAATTTGCAAGATTCCGATAACTCCATGGAATACTGGAACTTGTGAGACTCGTGGGCATGGCACAAAGGCACAGGGCTCCATAACGGCAGGCTAGTCAGAGGCTGTTGGGTCATGGACGAGTCTGGAACCAAAAAAAAGAAACAGTTTTCCTATACCCAAATGCCAGCAGCCCCCAACGTCTTGTATCCCATAGTGAGAAAAGAAGATACAGAAGATTCTATCTGGACTCGCACTTGCTTTAAGTGCTCGGGTTGAAGTGCTCCAAGCGGCTTTAGTAGACACGAAGTCCGCGTCCATTGCCTACTTCATAGGTTCTTATGCCCAAGATCGGCACTCATGAGGTCCCGGCGAGAACTCTACTCCTTGTTGGGGTGGACGCCATAGCTATTGTCATATCCTTGCTGGTCGCCACTGCTGTACGCACCCCGAAGCCCTTTCCGGAGATGTTGCAATTGAGTTTGTGGACCAAAATTACAATGGTTACGATCGTCTGCGGACTATCTCTTTACTTTAACGACCTCTACGATTTCCAAGTTGTCCGACAGAGAGACAACCTTTTCGTTCACACAATGCAAGCACTTGGGGCCGCGTGTTTGATGTTGGCTCTGTTGTTCTATGTTTCTCCGGCGAGCAGTCTGGGCCGCGGCATCGCACTCCTGGCAGCCCCCTTGATCCTTGCTCTGCTGCTAAGCTGGCGACTTTCAGCAAACACAACAAATCTACTGTCAAGGGGAGATGAACGGGTGTTGATCATGGGCACAGGGGAATCAGGAATCTCGCTGGTGCGACACATCCTGGCTCACCCGGAATACAACATGAGAGTGGTTGGGTTCCTAGACAAAAACAGTCAAGACATCGGTAAGTCTCTTGTTAATCCCAGGATTATCGGCGAGTTCTCTGACATAGAACAGATTGTCGCCCAAGAGAGAATCAATCGAGTCATTTTGTCCTTCCAGGAACGCAGGGGCACTACGCCGATCAAGCAGCTACTCAATGTTAAATTTGGGGGTGTCCGGATTGAAGATGTCCACAGTTGCTTCGAGCGACTTCATGGCCGCATCCCCCTTGAGCGACTTTCCCCCAGTTGGCTGATCCTTTCAGATGGATTCAAAAAATCCCGCCTCCTACTGGCTGGAAAACGGGCCATGGACGTCCTCGTTTCGTTGACTATCCTCATTGTGGTTTCGCCTCTGATACCATTCATTGCATTAGCGATCTATTGGGATAGTGGTTCCCCCATTTTCTTCCGTCAAACGCGCGCTGGGTACAAGGGTCACGAATTTGAACTGCTCAAATTCAGGTCCATGGTCCAAGATGCAGAGAAGGATGGGCCCCGCTGGGCTGCAAAAAGTGATTGTCGGATCACACGAGTCGGTCAAATCCTGCGAAAGACCCGCCTGGATGAAATCCCGCAGCTATTCAATGTGTTCCGCGGTGAGATGAGCCTCGTGGGGCCTCGTCCAGAGCGGCCCTACTTCTGCGAGCAACTTGAGAAGGAGATCCCCTTTTACAACCTTCGGCACTCGATCCGGCCTGGTCTAACAGGATGGGCTCAGGTGAGGTTCCGCTACGGCGCCAGCCTCGATGACGCCAAAGGGAAACTCGAATATGACATGTTTTACTTGAAAAACATGTCCCTGTTTGTTGATTGTGCAATTCTGTTTGAGACCGCCAAAGTTGTTATCCTAGGTCGGGGTGCCCAGTAACTCCCGGCCCAGGTTGCGCACGGAAGTCACATTCTACAGCCGCATCAGCTATGGGTAATGTGCTAGCCCGAGCTGGGAAACAATTTTCTTCTCTGTGAGTTGGCCAACTGGGAGGTCGTTCGTGGACTCATTGAAACAAAAGGACTTAGCAGAGATTCGCCGTCTTCTCCTGGCAGGCCACGTGCTCAAATAACGGCGGAGTGAACTTCCTAGACTTTTCGTTATGTCCGTCGGGAGAATCTATGACTGACAGAGTCAAACGATGCGCCATGGGGATCTTGCTGGCCGCTGCAATGGGCTACCCCGAAAAGGGTTTAGGTCAAGACGCGGGGGCAACTGCCTCTCCGCAACAAAAGAAATCTTCTGCTCAAGAGACTGCGGCCGATCAGAAGGGAGCTCATTCGGGATCCGGACTGAATGTGGCACCCAGCGACTTCGTCATCGGAGAGTCGGACGTACTGAGCATAAATGTTTGGAAAGAGCCGGAAATATCCCAGAGTGTCGTAGTGCGGCCGGACGGCAAAGTTTCGCTTCCACTGATCGGAGAAGTTTTACTCAGCGGGCTGACCCCCGTACAGGCACAGCGGCTGCTGGCCAACAAGCTCGAGTCATTTCTCACTAACCCCCAGGTAACCGTGACGGTGACGGAGATTCGAAGCAAGGTCGTTTTTATCACTGGTGAGGTGGGCAAGCCCGGCTCCTATCCGCTCTTGGTGCCCACCACGGTTTTACAGTTGATCACCAACGCTGGTGGGTTGGGGCTGTTCGCAAACAAAAAGGGTATCTTCATCTTGAGAACTGTGGATGGAAAGCAGCAGAGGCTTCCCTTTAACTATTCAAACGTGCTCAAGGGTGAAAAACCCGAGCAAAACATACTGTTGCATCCCGGCGATACGGTCGTAGTCCCATGAAAAACAGCAATACAGGATTAACTTGTGGTCCGTGGCTGAGAACGGTCCTTTGTCTTATCGTTGGGGCCAGCTCTAGCCAATTTCTGCTAGCACAGCAGCAACAACCGCAGCAACAGCAGCAGCCGGATCAGGCACCACCTTCCCCCGCGCCCTGGCCCCAGGACGTTACACCAGTGGTCCTGCAGTTACCAAGCAATCCGCAAACTATTGCGCTCCTTGGCACAGATCAGCGGTTCGTCGATCTTGAGGCGTTGCAAACGAGGCGGCGCACGTTCTTCATGTACGGCATGGGAATCACAGAATCGTATTCTGACAATTTTGGCGGGGGTACTGGGAATAGCAGCGAAGCTCTCTGGAGTCCACACGTTGCCCTCATAAATGCCAGCAACCACTCTTCCATTAGTTTTCAGTATGCACCTTCGCTCGCAGAGACTACTTCGGGTCCCTCGGAGCACGAGCTTTTCCATACGGGTTCCTTCTCTTTTAGCCAGCCCATCGCACCGAATTGGTTCTTACAGTTCGGTAGTTCGAATACCTACGGAACGGACGGTGTCCGTCTCTTGAGTCCTCTAGGATTCGAGGTCAAGGACGGAGTGCCCATGACAGATCCCAGTTCTGCGGTTTTCCAACTCGAGCGCGATAAGGTATTCACATCGTCGAATAACCTTAATTTGGGTTGGCAGCGCAGCCCTTCACAAGCAATGAATTTTTCGTTCGGCGAATCCTACTTCTCATCTCTCAATGGTGGACCGCACAGCAGCATAGCTTTCGGTCAAGCTTCTTATTCGGTAGCCGTGACGCCGCGTACGGGGCTTAATCTTGGGGGCAATTACTATCACGGGTTCACGCAAGGGAGCTGTGACAGCTATGGCTTCACCGTCGGGATCTCTCATCAGCTTAGCCGACACGTGAACATATCGCTCGGCGGAGGTCCTGAGTTCGCAAGTTCACCGTGTAGTAAAGGACTTGGCGGCAATTATACAATCACCGTTTCTTTGCCGCTGAGCCGCGTGTCCCGATTGGGACTTACGGCCGGCCGTTCTTATACGACCACTTATTTAGCAAATACCCAATGGAGCGACACTGCTGCCGCGTCGTACGGCCGGCAGCTCTCCGAAGCTATCGGAATCTCCTTGAATTCAGGCTATGACCGGAGCGTTCGGACCGTAGCCGGTTTGGGCGCCTATGTAGGCTATTTTGCTGGGGCCGATTTTTCTTGGAAGCTCGCGCGCACCATTGCCCTAACGGCATCGTACAGGCGTTTCGAACAAGTATCCGGCGGCCCGGACCAGGGGCAGAATGTTGCGATGATATCGTTGGGATGGAATGCGCTTCCCATCCGAATTGTGAAGTGAGCGAACGCCAGGAACTGAGAGATCGCACAGAAATCGGAACATTGTTGGATCACCTTCTATTGGAAGGGTAGCGAAAAGATATATGAATTCGCCGAGCACAGAACTGACTGAATTTTCCCTGACGCAAGTTCTTGAGTACTTGCAAGCGCTCCGCCGCCATAAGTGGTGGGTGTATTTGATAACCGTTGGGATGACGCTCACCGCGTTTGTCGGGATCGCACTCTTGCCCAATAAGTATAAGGCGACGACGACAGTCGAAGTGGACCCGCAACGGGTACCCGAACAATTCGTCGCGGAACTTGTGCGCATGAGCCCCTCGGATCGACTGCAAACCATTAGCCAGGAAGTGTTGAGCGAGACGCGCCTGCAGCAGATTATTGATCGCTGGAATCTTTACCCCCAAATGCGTCAAAAATCCTCACGGGAATCCGTGATTGATCAGATGCGCAGCGACACGATAATCGAAATCAAGCAGACAGGCGGCGGCTTAGCCGTTTTTTCCATTACTTATCAGGGGAATGATCCAACGACGGTTATGGAGGTGACAAACCATCTGGCTTCCGACTTTATTGAGTCGAATCTCAAGAATCGGGAGCAGCATGCCGTTGGAACAACGGAATTCTTGAATCTGCAATTACAGGAAGCGAAGACCGCACTGGAAGAGCAGGAAGCAAAGCTCAGCCAATACAAGATGTCTCACCTCGGAGAACTACCCCAGCAACAAGAGGCCCTCCTCCATACCTTATCGAGCTTGCAAGTGGAGTTACAGGCGAATGTGGATAATCTGAACCGGCTGGATGAGGAGCGGCTGTTTCTCTCGCAACTGCCGGACTCTGTGCCGATAGCTGGCGGCGGCCCGCAACCGGTGACGGAGAAGACTCAGCTGGAAATGGAGAAGACCCAGTTGGAAGCGAGGCTAAGCGAACTTCGTCGGCGCTATACCGACGCGTTCCCGGAAGTGCAGGAAGTGCTCCGACATCTGAATCATGTCAACGAACGTCTACTTGCTATCCCCTCAGACAAACCGTCATCAGGAATTTCAGGCTCGAGCAAGCCGACCCCTGCGGACCTTCGGCGAGAAATCAACGCGAGGGAAATGCAGCGGCTCAGAGATGAACAGAAACGAATCCGGGAGCAAATTGCGAGTTATGAGGCGAAGGTCGAGGCCGTCCCGCGTCGCGAGCAGGAGATGACCGATCTTATGCGCAACTACGACATCTCCAAGGGCCGCTATGAGTCTTTGCTGAACAAGAGCTACACCGCGGACATGTCGAACGAGCTCGATTCTCAGCAACAAGGGGAACGGTTCATCGTCCTTGACCCCGCCCGCCTTCCCGATAAGCCCTTCAAGCCGAAGCGCCGCACGCTCATGGCGCTTTCGCTCTTTGCCTCGTTTTTTTGTTCGGTCATTGTGGTGATCGCCAAGGAGTACCTCGACCCCAGGGTCAAAACAGAGAGGGAGATCCGCGTTGCATATCCCGAGCCAATTCCGTTGCTGGCGGCTGTTCCCTATATTCAATCGCCGGTTGAACGTCGAAGGCATCTGCTCTTCGCTGCCTTCTGCGTAAGCAGTTCGATTATCGCAATTGGAGCTGTGGCCGGACTGCTCTGGAGGATTCACCCAATCTTGTGACAGGTGGCCAAAGGTGCCCCCCAACCGTTCCGTGCGTCAGCGTCCTTTTTGCTACCTCGACAGGGAGAACAAACAGTTGAACAATTCTGCTTTATCTTCTGATCGTGGCACGAAGATCCTGATGTTGACGGACTCCTTCATGCCTCATGCAGGGGGTTCGCGCAAGTATTACTACAACCTTTACCGTCGACTCCCGGACTTTGGCGACATGCAAGTGACGATTGCCACAAAGAAGGTTCCTGGCTGGAAAGAGTTCGATCAACGGGCGTCTACTGATTCCTTTCGAATTGTTCGCCGTTTTAGGCCTCTTTCCACGTGGCGGCTTTCTGAATTGCCCAAAGGTCTCGGACCGTTTCTGCAGACCGTCTGGCATGTCTACAGGGAAAGGCCGGCGGTGCTGCATGTAGGGGATCTGTACCCGCCAGGAGTAATCGGTGTGATTTTGCAAAAGATGATGGGCCTTCCTTACGTCGCTTATTGTCACGGGGAAGACATAGCGATCACCGATCGTGCCAGATACTGGCCGCGGATACGGGACGTCATTTATCAAGGAGCTAGTGCGGTCGTCGCGAATGCGGAATTCGCCAGGCAGAATCTCCTTCGCATAGGAATACCCGACTCCCGCATTGTGAAAATTACGCCGGGAGTGGACCTCGAGCGTTTCACCGAAAGGTCTGCCCGTGAGGACCTTAAACAAAAGTGGAATCTTGCGGGTAAGAAGATTGTGCTTACGGTGGCGCGATTGGTCTCGCGAAAGGGCCACGATCTAGTGCTGCGCGCAATCGCACGCCTCAAGCAGGATCTTCCCGAAGTGGTTTATTTGATTGTAGGACATGGACCAGACGAACAAAGGCTACAGGCTCTGGCTGTGGAATTGGGAATCAAGGATGCTGTACGGTTTGCGGGCCATGTGCCGGAAGAGTTGCTGCCCGATTGTTACAACTTGTGCGACGTCTTTGCCATGTTGAACCGCGAGGAAGCGAATGGGGACTTGGAGGGATTCGGCATGGTGTTCTTGGAAGCAAACGCCATGGGCAAACCGGTGATCGGAGGGCGTTCGGGAGGAACGGCCGAAGCCATTGAGGATAACGTGTCGGGATTTCGGGTTGCTGTTGACCAAGTGGAAGAGTTGACGGGCGCGCTTCGGATGTTGCTTACGGATGCTAATCTACGGCGGCGGATCGGGGAGGCAGGAAGAGAACGCGTGCAGCGTGAGTTTCAGTGGCGGGATCGTGCCCGCAAGCTCTATGACGTGACCATGGAGATCTGCAGAACACAACACCGGGAAAGACGAACCCCGGTCTGGGCAAGCCCAGAGTAAGAGCCTATGCGAGCTGAAATACGAGAGGATGTGGCACGGTACAACGCGAAAGGCGCCAAGGGTTTTGGTGTATGGGGGAATCCGGCGTTTTGGGCCATCGCCTGGTACCGTTTCGGACATTTCGTCCATTGCGAAAATCCACCACGGATTCTGCGGCTTCCCTTGAAAGTCCTCTATTTTGCCGGAGCCCTTTTTTGTGAGGCGGTCTTGCAGATGAGATTGCCTCCCAATGCGGAGATTGCAGGCGGGCTATACATTTCGCACGTGGGGGGAGTTGTTTTGCATCACCGCGCAGTAATCGGGAAGAATTGTGATCTCTCTCACCAGGTGACGATTGGTACCGCAGGACTTGGCCGAACAGACGTTCCTCGGATAGGTAACAATGTATCTATAGGTGCTGGCGCCGTGTTGATTGGGAATGTAGAGGTCGGCGATGGCGCCCGCATTGCGGCGAACAGCCTTGTGAATCGGGACGTGCCTCCGGGAGCAACTGCAATGGGTGTCCCGGCAAAGATTGTGAAGTATGCCGAAGAGCGCAAGGAGCAAGTGCAGGAAGTCAGCCAATCCTTTGGCGTATAGAATTTGGTCGCGCCTAAGAGAATGGAAGAATTCGGATCCAGAGACGCTTGAAATGCCCATAGGACTACACGGCTACACGCCCTTGATCATGTACATCGGTGCCATCCTTGCCTTTGTACTGTCAATCGCTTGGAAACCTCAGATCAGTCTTTACTATCTGGTTCCTTTGCTTCCCATGCAGACGGCCCGGTACTGGTTACATGGGTTTCTCTTAGGTGAGAAATTTGTGGACTTTATGCTGCTGGGAGCGCTGATTGGTTTGTTCCTGCATCGCGTCGAACGGCCTGTTTTTGTGCGCTCGCCTCTGAATAAAGTCCTGATTGCCATCTTTGTTCTAACCTATTTGTCCCTTTGGCAGGGCGCTTTCTATCTGGGCGGCCCACTACCCGTTTCCTATCTCGATCCTAGATTTTCCACTTGGAAGAATTATGTCGAGATGCTTTGCCTCTTTTTTATCGCCGCCGCGGTGATTCGCACGAAGAAGCAGATGGCGCTTGTGATGGGATTGATGTGCATCTCCCTTTTAATGGTCAACCGAAACTATGTAAGCACGGTGGGAGACAGAGACTTTAACCACTTTTCGTACGAACTTCGCGACGCCGGCACCCTGGGTTACGCCGGGGAAAATGGCATGGGCGCCTTCCAGGCGGAACTGGCTGTTTTTCTGATCGGCCTAGCGCTGTTCGCCAGGAAGCCAATTCTACGATTGGGGCTCTTGGCCATTGCGCTAACGAGCATTTACTGCCTGGAGCTGACACTCTCTCGCGGCGCTTACGCGGGGTTCTTGATCGGGCTCTTGGTCTTGGGTCTGGTCAAGGAGCGCAAGATATTAATTCTTCTGATAATTCTCCTGGTCAGCTGGCAGAGCTTCGTACCATATGCGGTTACGCAGCGCGTGATGATGACTTATCAGTCAGGTGAGGGATTGGATCCGTCTGCGGGAGAGCGCGTTACCCTCTGGGAGGATGCTCTGCGGGCGTTCAACGAAGATCCAGTTTTTGGCACAGGATTTAACACCTATCAGTATATGGGCCGCGTCGGTCCGTACACCGATACCCACAACTATTACGTAAAAGTTTTGATGGAAACGGGCCTCGTGGGAATCCTGATTTTTCTCTGGCAATTGAAAGTTGCGGGCAGTATGTCGTGGCGGCTGTTCCGCCGTGCGCGGGATCCCATCCTGAACGCACTGGGCTGCGCATTTTTCGCGATGCTGGGGTGCGCGTTGATCGTGAATTTCTTCGGTGACCGATGGACTTATCTGCAAGTAAATGGATTCTTTTGGGTGCTTCTCGGGCTCGTAGCTCGGAGCCTGCACCTGATGAGTCAAGAAGAGAGCCGCGATCAAGAAGTGACCGCGCTGGAGGCCGAGGAATTGGACCCTGATTCTTCCACGGCACAAGAGGTTTCTCACGCATGAGCAACCCCTTGCATTCATCCACAGTCGAAAGAGACGGCCGGGTACATGTACTCTTCCTGGTCGATCAGTTGTGTGAAATGGGTGGTGCAGAACGTGTCCTCCTCAACACGATTCGATTGCTGCCAAGGGAGCAATATCGGTGTTCGCTCATAACATTCAAGATTGACTCTAGTCTGGACATCTTCCGCAACATGCCTTGCCCTTTTTACGTTTTTCCGCTGCAGCGGACTTTTGCCTGGGACGGCTTCAGGACTGCAAAGAAGCTGCGCACCTATATCCGTTCGGAGAACGTCAAGATTGTACACACCTTCTTCGAAACATCCGATCTCTTGGGCGGTTTAGTCGCCAAAACGACGGGTTTACCCGCAGTCGTCTCCAGCCGGCGGGACATGGGAATATTGAGGTCTCCCAAACATGACCTGGGCTATCGCCTTTTAAACCCATGCTTCGATCTGGTGCTTGCGGTTTCCGAAGAGGTTCGCCAATTCTGCATTCACAAGGATCGGCTGGAGGCTGCCAAGGTTCAGACCTTATACAACGGATTGGAGTTGGACAAGATTCTGTGCGTCAATGGCACTGCGGAACTTCGAGCGTCCCTCGGATTGGACCCAGCGGCATCCATCGTAATGACCGTGGGACACATTCGGCATGTTAAGGGTATCGACATCCTGGTTGAAACGGCTGCGAAAGTGGCGCGCGAGTTTCCGAAAGTCGTCTTTCTCGTCATCGGGAAAGTTTCCGAGCCCATCCATTTTCAGGCGATTCAGGCGCGGATCGCCGCTCTCGGGATTCACGAAAATGTGCGCTTCCTCGGGGAATCTGAGAACATTTTTCGGCACTTGAAAATGGCGGACGTTTTCTTCTTGCCCTCGCGGAGCGAAGGATTTTCGAACGCCCTAATCGAAGCCATGGCATGTGGTCTCCCCTGCGTGGCAACGCGCGTTGGAGGGAATGCCGAAGCGATTGAGGAGGGCGAGAACGGATATCTGGTGAAAAGAGAGGACGTTGACGCATCGGCTGAAAGAATTCTGCGGCTCCTGCACAATCCAGCGGAGGCAATGCGAATGGGGGTGGCAGGGCGAAAGATTGTCGAGAGGAAATTCACGGCAGACGTCATGATTAAACGGCTAACTCAGTTTTACGAACAACTTCTCGCGGAAAAGCGGAACTAATCGTATGCACCTTGCTGAAGTCCTGTTCTGGGTCTCTTTCGGGGCGCTCATCTACGTTTATATTGGGTATCCTCTTTTGTTGGCGCTCATCGCTGGAATTATGCCTCGAAGGCGTCCGCAGGCGGGCTTCACGCCGCGGCTTTCCATTCTGATTGCCGCATACAATGAAGAAGCAGGTATTGGAAGAAAGATCGAGCAAACACTGGCGCTCGACTACCCTCCAGACCTGATCGAAATTCTCGTTCTGTCGGACGGCTCAACGGATCGGACCGATGCCATCGTCGAATCTCTTCGGGATCCGCGGGTGCGATTGCTCCGTCTCTCCGGCCGCAAAGGCAAGACGAATGCGCAAAATGAAGGAGTGAAGATGGCCCGAGGCGACGTCCTGGTCTTTTCGGACGCCACAACGATTTACCATTCTCAAGCGCTACGGCATCTGGCTGCAAACTATGCCGACCCCAAAGTAGGCGCCGTGAGCGGGCGCTATCAATACTTCGATCCCAAGGGGAAGTCGCCTACGGGTTTGGGAACAATCGCCTTTTGGAGTTATGAGAATCTCATAAAGATGATGCAGTCGCGCATAAAGACGATTAGCGGCTGCTGTGGCTGTATCTATTCCGTCCGCCGCGAAGCGTATACTGCCTTGGCTCCCGAAGTCATCAGCGATCTCGTTCAGCCTTTGCATGTAATCCGCAGAGGATATCGCGTGGCGTTTGAGGACAGAGCACTGGCGTATGAGGAGACAACGCAATCGACCTCAGAGGAATTTTCCATGCGCGTGCGAGTGGTTACGCGCGGGATCAGAGGCCTGCTTAGTGTCCCTACGCTTCTGGTACCCTGGCGCTTCGCCTGGGTTTCCTTTCAGCTCTGGTCGCACAAGATCCTTCGCTGGCTCGTGCCATTCTTCTTGCTGGCTCTCCTGGGAAGCAACCTCTTTCTCTCCCAGAATCTGTTTTATCGGTTGTTCCTTCCGGCGCAGGGCCTCTTCTATGCCCTGACGCTCTTCGGTCTCCTGTTTCCGATACAACGTTTGTGGAAGCCGCTTGGGATTCCGCTATATTTCTGCACTCTCAATGCAGCTGCGTTCCTCAGTGTTATTGAAGTGATCCGCGGCAAAAGATACGTTGTATGGGAGACGGTTCGTACCTGATCGATCATGCGAATTGAATTTCTGACCCAGGATGATCCCCTGTATGTCTTGCCGTTCTTTGATGAGTTTGTCCGTCACCACGGAACGGAATTCGAGATTAGCCATGTTGCTCTTTGCCCAACTATGGGTAGCCGTTCCCGCACCCGAATGGTTAGGGAACTTACACAGCTCTACGGTTTGCCGGGGTTCGTTCGGCTCTCGACCAGGCTGGTGCTTGCAAAGATTCTCGGCACATTGCGAAAAAAGCCTGGAGCCCCACGGTACGTGACTTTGTCTCAGCTCTGTCGTTCCTATGGAATCCCCATCGAACACATTGGAAACCCGAACGCGCCGGCATTTGTCGAGTCGGTCAGGCTCCGCGCTCCTGACGTTTTGGTTTCAGTGGCTTGCCCTTACATTCTGAAGGAGCCGCTGCTCACCATCGCTCTTAAAGGAGCAATCAATATTCATCATGCACCCCTGCCCAGATACAAAGGCATGATGCCAACGTTCTGGCAGTTGTTCCACAGAGAAAAGACAGTCGGGCTTACGATCCACTATATGGGTGCGAAGATCGACGAGGGCGAGGCGCTTTTGCAGGAAGAACAAGCCATCGAACCTGGGGAATCGCTTGACCATTTGATTCAGAGGTCCAAGAGGCATGGAGCGCATTGCATGGCGGAAGTCCTTTGCCAGATTCGTGACGGCAACGCAAAGCGCTGTCCGCTGGATCATGCCAAGGGGAGCTATTTCACGTTTCCTACGGCGGAAGAGATACGCGAATTTAGGCGACGTGGGTATCGGGCCATCTAACCGAACTGGTAGCACAAGTTCGCAATCCGGGCATAAAGAAGGGACAGAACGACTTGCGGTGGCAATCCAATGGCAGTCTGCATCGAATCCTACGCTGGATTTGGATCTACTTCCTGTATTGCAGCGGGCTGATCCGCTGGGCACGTTGGCGAATCGAGTCATCTTCGGGCATCGTAACACTTACCTTTCATCGCGTTCTGGAGGACCAAGACGTTTCGCGGTCCGATTCACCGCCCGGGATGATTGTGCGCCGGAGCACTTTTGAGAACCTGCTCCGCTTCCTGACCTCTCACTGCAAGGTGGTTTCTCTAGGAGAAGCTCCCTCCTGGGGAAGGAGCAACGGCCGTATTCGCGTCGCCATTACTTTTGACGACGCATGGAAAGATACGAGTGATATCGCCTTTCCCTTAACGCAAAAATGGCAGGTACCGATCACTATCTTTGTCTGCCCCGGCCATGTCGGCAGGCTGACGCCTTTTTGGCCTGAACATGTTGTGAGGGTTTGGCGCGTTGCCCGTCAGAATCCAGAAGTCATGAAAGCGTTGGAAAGTGCTCTTCTTGGGGCCGGCCTGGATGCACCAAGAGAGGATTGGACGGAAAGCGGACAACTGGAAGCGTTGCTTTCGCAATTAAAACGGCTTGCAACTCCTGAACTGGTAAGCATCGTCCAGAAACTAGTCGAGCTTAGGCAGAAGGATCGTTCCACGGCAGAAAATGACGGCGTTGATGCGACCATGACGTGGGAGGACATGGCGCAAATTGCCAGACGAGGGGCGCAGCTGGGTTCTCATACACAGAGCCACCGCATCCTGACGACAATTCCTGCAACCGCCTCACAATTCGAGTTGGCCGAGTCCAAACGCTCCTTGGAGGCGCGCTTAGGTCGACCTTGCACTCTCTTTGCTTACCCCAACGGTTCGTGGTCTCCCGAAGTTCGTGCGCTTGTGGCCAACGAAGGATATAGATTGGCCTTCGTGAACAGCCCTGGAGTGTGGCATTCGGAAACCGACCCCTGGCTGATTCCTCGTGTGAACCTCTGGGAAGGCTCCCTTACGAATGCCTCGGGGAAGTTCTCATCCATCGTTTTTCAGTACACAACGTTCTGGCGTGCTTATAGGGCCGATTCAAAGAAACGGCGCACACCGAACTGCTAAACACTGCTAACGGCCCTATGCACATCGACATTCCGAGGGCCGCATCGCGGTTGCCCAGCATTTAACGGGAAATCCCCTATTCTCTGGTACAGGTCACACCCTGTCCCAAATTTGGCCGCCATGTCAGTAGAACGGATAATCGTGGCATTGATACGATGTCCGAGGCTTGAGGGGCCGCTTGTGATTCGGGCGACTTTCTATGTGAATGTTGAAATAGTCTCTGTAAGACCCCACCCTGTCTATGCCTTGAGACGCGCTCAGTCTCCCTCTGCCCAAATATCAAAAAGTAATCTGGAGCCATTTTGTTAAATTCTCAAAAAGCCTTACACAATAGGGAATGGAGTGTCGCGATGCTTCGAGCGATTGATACTCTTCGAAGAGAGAGTTTTGTGGTCAAGATTCTGCCCCACCTTGCCTTGCTGTTGACAATCGTCCTTCTGCCTGGGGCCAGGGCATGTTTCGGGCAGACAACTGAACCTCCACGCATCTTTTTTACGGACCTTGATAGCGGACCGAACGCGGGCGGCGAGTCTGTCAGCGGCTTTGCGGGAGCTTACGTTACTCTCTACGGAAATTATTTGGGTACTTCGCAGGGGAGTTCTACAGTCACTTGGAACGGAGCAAGCTGCCTCCGTGTAGTGACATGGGGATCGACCTGGCTGTGGTATCAGAAGATGGTGGTACAGCTCGGGCCATCCTGTGCAAACGGAACGGGCAACTTCGTCGTAACAGTGAACGGCGTTCCCTCGAATGGCGTTCCCTTCACCGTCCGCAGTGGAAATATTTATTGCGTGAATACTACCTCTGGTAGTAACAGTGCGAACGGAAAATTCGGCTCGAGCCCCAATAACTGCTGGAAGGACGCCTACTACGCCAAAAACTCACTCGCCAACGGTGACATAGCCTATCTGAGAGGGGGAACTTGGTCTACTCCTGATCCGGGAGGGCCTGACGACGATGTTATAGACCTATCAGGCAAGAGTGGGGCTTCCGGCAATCCAAAAGCGATGGTTGGATATCCTGGAGAAGTTGCCACCATCGCCTGTAACCGCGGCGGCTCGGAGTGCATGGACATTCAAGCAAAGTCCGGCTCAAGCATGTGGTGGACATTTGCAAACCTAGACTTGGGCGCGAATCCAGGGCAACACTACATCATTGACCTTGAGAACAATAATGCGCGAGACGGGATGCGGTGGGTCGGGAACAAAATTCATGGTGCGGCTGCTGTCAATGTCGTATATCAAGGACCCTTCACCAGCAGCAACTTCCTCGGAAATGACGACTACAACTATTGGTCGGTGCCAAACGGCGCGAACAGCGGCGAGCGCGGGTACGGGATTTATTACGGAGGCTACGGAACCCAGCAGAACATCAACGTTCAGTACAACCGTTTCTGGAATGACCAAGGGACAGCGGGGATCAGCACGAAGGGTCTCCAGGTTTACGGTCACTGTCCCGCCGACTGTTCCGGGGTAGAGGATTATTTCAAGAACGTCACCATCGCCAACAACCAATTCTTTGACAACTGCATGGAAGGGATGGCTGTCAACGGCACGGACGGGGGGACGAATCCTTGGTCTGGGAGCGGCACGACCTATATCTACAATAATGTGATCATCGGTAATGGTTCCTGCGACACGATCAAGGGCTACACCTATAGCGGCATGCAGACGGGCGACACGGGACAAACGCTAAAAATCTGGAACAACACGTTCTACCTAAATGCAGGCGGAAATATTGGCGGACAATACGCTGGAGATATTGATTTGTATGGCGGCAGCTCGACGAGTATAGACGTATCCAACAATATTTTCTATGCGCAACCTGCCGGCCAGTACTATTCCGGCTTCATCATCGAGGAAACCTCCGGTGTCGCAAAAACCGGCAGTAACAACATCTTTTTTGGGAATGGCAACTCCAAGGCCGTCGCGCCTTCCTACTTAACTGGCACTATCACCATTAATCCTCTGTTTGTGAATGCCAGCACCACGTACGGAAGCGCCGACTTCCATCTTCAAGCGACGAGTCCCGCAATTAACGCTGGGGCCACCGGAGTGATGAATGCAACGGACATAGCAGGGACCACTCACCCTGCCTTGCCGTCTTTAGGTGCTTTTGAGGTTGGCGGCGCCAGTACAGTAGCCCGACCAAATCCTCCCACAAACCTCCAAGTCACAGCTGTCCAGTGATCTACGTGAACTAGAGGAACGAGAGTTGACGACACCCGTAAAGATTCGGGCGGGATGCTAATGGTCTGGTGCACGAGCTCAAATGGAAGAAAAGAGGTACTCACTAGTTCTGACCCGCCGAACCCAGGAATCGCCTTCTTGCCATTTGATTGATGACCATGCGGAATTTTCCATTAGGCTCGCGGGGGATGGAATCAACGGCCTGTACCTCAACTAGGACTTCGGTACCTAGCCGGGTTGCTAAGCGCGTCTTAATCAATCCTTCGTCCATCTTAGAGTAGAGTGGCGTGGGGACAACCTTGACCACGAACCGGTCGTAATCTTCCTGGATAATCTGGCCCTCACTAACCCCGGAGAGCTCGCGGAAAGCGTGGTCAAGGCGCATCAACTTCCGGCCGTCTCGCAAGACCACAGTATCTTCGATTCGGCCTACCACCTCCCTCAACGTTGGCAGCGCATTCCGGCCACAAGCACACGGCTCCGTTGACCACGCGGCAAGATCCCCGATCTTATAACGGACAAAAATCTGGTTCGGATTTGTGAACCCCGTCACAACCAATTCGCCGACCTCACCTTTTGGAGCGGGCTGGCCATCCGCCCTCAAGATTTCCACAACCCCAAAATCCGGATGGACGTGTAGCCCCCCTTTTTCACACTCTGTCGCAAGCGCGCAATTTTCCACGCTTCCATATTCTTCGCGGACGTCAGCCCGATAGACCGATG
>Ga0335081_10006165_pt1 | contig 19055 bp, 19 predicted proteins | sample Lox_Sample_35_FD_206713 | JGI IMG/M metagenome (GOLD analysis project Ga0335081, IMG submission 206713) | Soil microbial communities from Loxahatchee National Wildlife Refuge, Florida, United States - Lox_Sample_3.5 | ecosystem: Environmental > Terrestrial > Soil > Wetlands | place: USA...
ATCAATGGGTTTCCGGTAAGCGTTTCGGTTAATCATCGGACCTGGTAGTCATAGATATTGGGGTCACACGGGTAAGTATCGTTCTTGAATACGGATAATACCATTCTCCCTCCTGCAGATAAGTGCTGGCCGCGTTGGTCAGGTTGCCCCGGCGACTGCAGCGGCGGGCTAAGCCGGGGACCCGCCCACGGTAACGCCCGCGGCTTTCTCGAGGGGTTTGATCACTGCGGTGAAATCGGAATCAGGGCCTTGATCGCGCGCGGCAGCCTCCCAATGGGCGGCTTCGCCGTCGCCCGCTCGCCGAGTTCGTGAACCTCGACCGCTGGGACGAGCCCGCTGACGACCTGTTGGCCACCATCTAGCCAGAGCCGGCGAGCACACTTGTCGCGATAGGGCGCCTTATAGCCGCTTTCCGAGATTATTACTTCCACAACAGAGAATGTTATTCTCGCGATGGCGGTGACGACAGGAGGCGGCCTGCGATGCTGTTGGAGTTCGATGCTGATCAGCGGCTGTGGCAGAGCACGGTGCGTGATGTCGTCGCCAAACGGTGTCCGCCCTCGCTGGTACGTAGCGTGGCCGAGGACGGTGTCGACCCGAGCCCGCTGTGGAAGTCCTATGTGGACCAGGGCTGGACCGAGCTGAACAACCCGGCCAGCGCCGTCGAGCTGGCCATTGTGTTCGAAGAGTTGGGCCACGCGACCGATCCCACCCCGTTCCTGGCGACGATGAGCCAGTTCGCGCCGCTGGCAGCGGACCGGTTCGAACCGCACGAGTCGGGCACCGCCGTGTACATAGGGGTGACGGCATATCGGGACGCCGAGGGCTGGGTGTTGGACGGCACGGCACGCCATGTCCTCGACGGCGATCGTGTCGACCGGTTGGCGGTGGTCACCGACGCCGGGGTGTTCATTGCCGCGTCTAATCAGGTGTCAGCCCGCCGCTCCGCCGTGTTCGACCCCGTCCTTCACGTCGCCGACCTATCCTTCAACGAGGTCAGGGTGCCTGACAGTGCCCGGCTGACCGTCGACGCCGAGCGTGCACACCATATTGCGCTGACGGGCATGGCAGTCACCATGGTCGGGGCCTGCCAACGCATCCTCGATCTGGTGCTCGAGCATGTCCGCAGCCGTCAGCAGTTCGGTGTGCCGATCGGTTCATTCCAAGCTGTCCAGCACAAGGCCGCTGATATGCACGTCGCGGTCCAACGTGCTCGTGCGCTGGCCTACTTCGCCGCGTTGACGATCGCCGCCGACGATCCCCGGCGCCGGCTGGCCGCCGCGATGGCCAAGGCATCGGCAGGGGAGTGCCAGTCGCTGGCATTCCGGCACGGCTTACAGCTTTTCGGTGCGATGGGGTTCACCTGGCAGAACGACCTGCAGTTCGCGCTCAAACGAGCCAAAGCGGGCGAGCTCATGCTCGGCGGCGCTGCGGAGCATCGGGCGCGGATCGCAGAGGAGTACCGTGCAGCTGACTTTTGATCCCGACGTCGAGGCTTTTCGGGCGGAGTTCTCGGCCTTCCTTGACGAAAACCTGCCTGCTGCAAGCGAAACCCTGGAGCGCCCCCGCTCTGTCTCCCATATGCCGCAGTGGGCGCGTCGGTGGCAGCGGCTGCTGTTCGACAACGGTTGGCTACTGCCCGGTCAGCCTCCCGAATTCGGCGGGCGCAACGCGACGGTTGTTCAGCAGTTCGTCCATCTCGAAGAGTTATGCCGGCGACGGATCTACCACAGCTTCAACCCGCAAGGGGTCAATATCGTTGCGGCGTCGCTGTTGTCGTTCGGCAGCGACGAACAAAAACACCGATGGGCGGTGCCGATCCTGCGGGCCGAGATCACCGCGTCGCTGGCGATGAGCGAACCCAGCGCCGGCTCTGATCTGGCATCGCTGCGTACTCGGGCGGTGCTGGACGGCGATCACTTCGTGGTGAACGGGCAGAAGGTGTGGACCTCCGGGGCGCACGACGCCGACGTGTTGTTGACCTTTGTGCGGACGAACCCGGATGCGCCGAAACACATGGGCATCAGCGCATTACTGATCCCGACCGATACCCCGGGCATCGTGCGCCGTCCGTTCCCGTCGATCTGCTCCGCCGATGACCTGGATTTCAACGAGGTGTTCTTCACCGACGTGCGGGTGCCGGCTGAGAACCTTGTTGGCCCGCTGAACGAGGGATGGCGGGTGGCCAACGGATCGCTTGGGCACGAGCGCACGATGATGTGGTTGGGATTTGCCGATCGGCTCGACAACCTGATCGCCGATTTCCATCCCACCACCGAGCTCGAGCGCGATCAGTATGCCACCATCATCATGGACGAACAGGCTCTGCGCCTTCTGGGTTCGGTGGCGTTGGCCCGCGCCGCCCGTGGCGAAGACGACGTCGCGGCGATCTCCGTCCTCAAGCTCCTCGGCTCTGAAGCGGAGCTACGCGGAACCGAACATGCCCTGTCGTCCGCCGGAGCCGACGGGCTCATCCACCCGGGGCAGACCGGCCCGTACGCACCCATGAACCTGGACCACTATTTCGCCAGCTGGTTTGAGCGCTACGCCCGAAGCTTTTCCGGGACGATCGCCGGCGGCACGTCGGAAATCCAGCGCAACATCATCGCCCAGCGAGTGCTCGGGTTACCTCGCTCTTGACGGCGAGCAGACGCAGAGTCGCGTAATAGCCAGCCTTCTTAACGCGATTCTGTGTCTGCTCGCCGGGAGTCGCTCAGCCGAGGACGGCCCCTGGTGTCTGGCGATTCACGACGGCGCGCTCCAAACCCGCCCGCGGCTGTCCGGCAGCGCGACCACGGCGATTGCCTCGTCGTGACAAAGCTCGAGCAGGTGGGGATCGGACGTGGCGACGGGTGTCGCTGCGATACGAGCGACTTCGGCGACCACGCAGTCGGCGAGGCTCACGGCGCGGCGACTCCGGTGGTGGTGGCGGGCTCGGAGCAACCCTGCGCGCGTCGCGACGATCGCATCCAATGGCGGCGGATCCGCCAGGCCGAGCTGCGCGAGATCCAGCGCAGCCTCCTCCTCGGCCGCATCCTCGACACGAACGAGGTGATCGAGAACCTCTGCCACCCCCAGCGGCGTCAGCGCCGCATCCGGATCGTCCCGCAGAAGCCTCCCCACTGGCTCCGCCGCGGGCTCGCCCTTGAGCAGCGCGAGCACAGCATAGGCGTCGAGGACGGTCAAGCTCGTTTGCGCCGCGCCGCATCGACGTCGCCCGACCGAGCCTGGCGGCGGGCCTCGTCGGTGCTCGGGCGACGCGGATACTTACCCGTGAGGTCACCGACCGGATCCTCCGGCAGTGGGCGCATTACCACTCGGTCTCCGAGGTCCACCACCACCACCCGATCCGTCTGCCAACGAGCCCGAGCTTCCGCCGGGATCGAGACCTGGCCGTTCCTCGACACCTTCATCACATAGCTGGACACACGCGGCCTCCGTTGTATATGGATACCGATCCATTGTACGTCAGCAGCATCTTCCACTGGGTGAGCATCGCTATCACGGCCATCTTGCTCACGCAGCCGCCGGCTGTAGGGCTAGCATCGACTCACGGTTTCCGGATTAGGTTGTCTCCCAAGGAAAAACGGGATCCGCATGTGTGGCCGTTGGGAGGAACGGCAACTGTCACATCCGTCACACGAGCCTCCGCCGGTAAGGGTGCTCGACGTGCCCGCCTCCGAGCGACAAATCGCCTGCGCGCCTTAGTTTGTCGGTGGAAGGCAGGCAGAAAGTGTCCCTCCTCCCAGTGGAGACTCCTGTGGCAAGTGTGATTGGCGCACCCCAGGACGCAGCTGATGTAGTGACTAAACCAGCAGCGCTAGACTGGGTCGAACTTGGTGATCAGCCAGTTGCCGTTGACCCGGGTCATGCTCACCAGCACGCTGCTGGCCGCCATCGCGGGGTCGGGCCTGTCTTTGCTTGTGGTGCGTTGGTCGACGAACACCAGAACCACGGCGGAACTCGGGTGCAACTCCGACACCGCGGCCCCCATCACGTGAGCGGTGGTTTTCAGCGACTTCTGTTTGGCCGCTGGAGCCACGATTTGCTCAGTGAACTGGTTGTAGTAGGACAGGAAATCCCCGGTGAGGTGCGACTTGGCGGTGGCGAAGTCCTTGTCGAGTGACTCGGGTGAGTAGGACAACAACGCAACTGTTCCGTCGGACGCCGCATTGACCACCGCCCGGGCGACGCTGGGGTCAGTCTGTCGATTTGGCTGATACCGCTTGAAGTACAGCCATGTCGCCACACCGCCAGATGTCAGCAGCAGCAGGACCAGAATCACGGGAACGACTTTCACGTTGCGTAGCATGCGTAGCCGGCCACGCCGTCCGGGTTTGGTTCGCTCGGGGGAGCCATCGTCTTCGGCGGGCTCCTCGGTCACCGAGTCGTCGACTTCGGTTTCAGCTGCGTCTGGATCGTCCTCGACCGCCTCAGTGGTCTCGCTGGTTTCGCGGGTCTCATCGGTCACGGCACGAACTCAACTTTCGACATCTTGTACTGTCCGCCGTCTTCGGTCACGGTCACTCGGAGGCGCCACGCGCGTGGTTCGTCCTTGGCGCCCGCGGAATTGGTGACCCGTGATGTCGCCGTGACCAATACCACTGCGGAATGCTTGTCCATGGATTCGAGTGCCGCCGCGTTGACCGTTCCTTGGGTGACCACTTTGGATTGCTCGACCACCGTCGCGAAATCCGTTGCACGTTGCTGGAAGTCGTCCCTGAACTCGCCGGTGGAGCTGTCGAGCACGCGCTGGACGTCTTCTTTGGCTTTGTTGAAGTCGAGGGAGGTCATGTTGACGACGCCCTGCCTGGCCCCAGCGACGAAGTTCGCGGCGCGCTGGTCTCGCTCGGTGGCGTCATGGTCTTGCCACACCATGTATCCGCTGACCGCGGCAAAGGCGCAGATGAGGATGATCGCGGCCACTTTGGAAGTCGCCGACAATGACAACAACCGTCGTCGCCATCTGGCCCGCCCGGATTCCGGTTGTGCGGCTTCGAGGGTCTCCTCGAGGGCTTCCTCATCGATCTCCGCCTCGGCATGTTCGACGGTGTCGTCCGCGCCCTCGTCGGCGCCCGGGGCTTGTTTATCGGCAGCCTCGGCGGCCTTCGCCTCGGCCAGCGCTTCACGGCGCAACCGGGCGGCGCGCGCGCGAGCACGCGCCGCGGCGGCTAGTGCTTCGGCTTCGGCGGCTTCTGCCTCGGCTTCTTCGAGCAACGCCATCGCGTCGGCTTTCGATGTGGCCGAATCGTCCGGCGGTTCTTTCGCCTCAGTCATCGCGCTTACCGCCCGTCACCATCATCATCGACTGAACTCCGGTATCTGACTGTACTGCCCATCCCTAATATTCAGAGTGGCCACCGAATTGGAGCGCGTTCGAAGGCGCGGTCGGCGGCGCGGTGGGGGTCGGCGCGGTTCCGCCCTGGTTTTAGCGCCGAAGATTCGTTTCTGTAGGCAAGGGTGGTCGCGGCTACCATCGCGCGAGCGAGAAGGGGTAAGTGTTGGTGCCCCCTGGTCCGCCGCCGCATCCCGTGTCGAACGTGGAGACCACCTGACCGCCCAGTGAGACCGCATCCCACGAATAGACATCATGTGAGGGAAAGAACTGGACCACGCAGCGCACACCATCGGGCACGTCGACGGTCATGGTGTAGCGGCCGTTGGACAGATAAGCATCTCCGGCGTAGGGCGCCGCTTGACCGTTGGGTTGCGGTATCGCTTGGATGTGAATGCAACCCGGTTCGTTGTAACGGCACTGCCGAACCGACCAAAGCCAGCTGTGGCCAGGATCCCGGTTTGTGTCCAACCTGTAGTTGCCAACCAGCATGTCCGCGTGGGCGGTCGGCGTAAAAGTCAGCGCGGCCATGGTAAGCGCAAGGCTTACTGCGAAAGTCTTCACCGATGCGTCTCCCATCTTGCACACGCACTTGACCTGAATATAGAGCGCGATCATGCTGCACAGACCTACTCGGAAAATCGCGGCAGCCAACGCGCCGCTTTCGGGTGCGTAGCGTGACTTTTGGGGGGTGGACGCCTTACGCCGAGCAACCCCCAGCTCCCGATAGAGGTCGCCCTAGTCGATGACAGCAACTTCCTTGCGTTCGGTGATCGGTCTGGCGAGTTCTTGCTCGTCGCAGATTCTTTGGAGTTTATCGAGGGTTTCGTCCAGGCCAGCACCAAGCCTGCGGCCGAAAGTGAAGGTGGCCGGCAGCTTCCGCATGCCCTGGATGACGCCGATGGTTTCGTAGTGGACGGTGCCCTCGGGGTTGCAGTGATAGTCGGGCATCCGGTCGAGAACGGCGGTCAGCATGGATTTGAATACGGTCCGTGCCACGTTCGATCCGATGCAGCGGTGGACACCTAGGCCAAAGCTGAAGTGCCGATTACCTTTACGGTCGAGGATGATCTTGTCAGGGTCATGGAACACCGAGGGGTCGCGGTTGGCCATGGCCCACGAAATCCATAGCCGCTCGCCCTCTTTGAAGCGCAGCTCGTCGAGTTCGACGTCGTCGGAGAAGGTCCTGCCATCACCGGGCGCCGGGGTGAAGTAGCGCAGGAACTCTTCGGTCGCAGGGTCGAGCAGGGTTTCGCGTTGCGTGCTGAGCAGCTCTCGTTGATCGGGATTTGCCGAAAGCCATTCCAGCGAATGGGCGGTCAGGGCCGTCGTGGTGTCGAAGCCGCCGCCGATGAGCAATCCGAGATTGCCCAGAATTTCAATATCGGGCGCCGGCTCACCGTCGATCCGCATCTCGATCAGAGCGTTCACCACGCCCGGTCGCGGATTGTTGCGGATCTCGATCATGTTGTTGACCAGGTCAAGCCCCATCTGCCGGTGCATCTCGGTAACTCGCTGGAGGTCCGGGGAGTGCTCAGGGGTGTACACCGCGGCATGGGTTGGCTCGCTGTACATCTTCCAGTTCTTCAGCGGGATGCCCATGAGCGCCAGCGTCAGAACTGCGGGCACGACGTTGGCCAGGTCGTCGACGAAGTCGATGCTGCCTTCCTCGATCTTCTCGTCGAGGCAGGCGCGCGTCACGTCGTCGATGAACGGCGCCCAGCGCTTGACCGCGGCGGGTGACAAATAGGGGTTGAGCACGTTTCGGTAGATGCGGTGCTCGGGGTCGTCCATCTCCAGGATTCCGCCCCGCACGCCGTTGATGCGGCTGGCCGTGGGGATCGAAATGCCTTTGTAGCCACGACGTTCGTTGTTGACATCGTGATCGTTGGAGACCGCCGGGCAGCGCGCGAGCTCGAATACCTCGTGGCTACCGGCCGCGACCCAATGGCCGCCGTAGGTGTCGCTCCAGGCCATCGGGCACCGGGCCTGCATCTCCTCGGTGATCGCCTTGAACTGCGAGCGGTATTCCGCGGTGTGCCGATCGAAGTGATACTGGTATCTCTTACGATCGCTGTCGCTGATGACGTCGTCGACACTCAAAGTACTGTCTCCCTTGGTGTTTCGTGATCAGTGCCAACCCCCGCCGAGACGTCCTCGGTAATGATGATGGCCTGCTCCGGACAAGATTGCGCGGCTTCGCGAACCTGGTCCTCCCGATCGGGAGGCACTAGTTCATCGATTGCCGACGAACTGCCGTCCATGTCGCTGAGCCGGAACGAATCCGGCGCGATCATCGAGCACAGGGTGTGGCCCTGGCAGCGTTCGGGATCAACCCAGACCTTCACGGTGTCTCCTTGCGCGGGTTGGTTGCGGCTTAGTTGTGGTAGTCGTACCACTTGAGGTAGCCGCCGGCGTCGACGCGCAACTGCATGCCCGTTACATACCTGGCCTCGTCGGAGGCCAGCCACAGGACGGCGTTGCTGATGTCCTCGGGTTCGACGTAGCGGATTTTCATCGCCTGTTGTACGCCGAAAACCGGCTCGGCGTCGGCACGTGTCGGGTGTTCGAGGTCCGGCCGGAACGAGCGATACATCGGCTCGCTCTGCAGCATCGCGGTGTTGGTGTTCGTCGGGTGGATGACGTTGGCGCGAATCCCCAACGGAGCCAGTTCGGTTGCCAAGTCGTGCACGTAATGCGCGATTGCCCGCTTGGAGTGCACGTAGGCCATCCCGCCCGGATCGTTACCGGGGACGTCCTTTTTGCTGGTGTCCATCAGCGCGGCGGTGATCCGGTCGCGATGATCGAGGCGCCCTCACCCAGGTGCGGCAACGCGACCTGAATGGCGTTGATGGTGCCGACCAGGTTGGTGTTGATGACGTCGCACCAGGCCTGCAGCGGCGGCTGGCCCTTCATACCGGCGACACCGGCTGGTGCGACCACGATGTCGAGCTTGCCGAACTCGGCGAGTCCGGCCTCCAGCGCGGCGCACAGTTGCGCGACATCCCGCACGTCGGCTTGGGCGATCACCACGCCTTGTCCGGCTTTCTCGATGAGCCGGGCGGTTTCATCGAGATCCTCCGTCTCCCACCGCGTCTCCTTCCAGTTGGTTGCCGGGCATCTAGTACTCAGGTGTTTCGACCGCCGTTGACGCCCAATACCTGACCGGTGATGTAGCCGGCTTCCTCGGACACCAGAAAAGCGCATGCCGCCGCGATGTCTTCCGGCTTGCCCATCCGGCGCACCGGGGTCCGGGCGATGGTCTCCTCGATGTCGCCGAGGAATCCCTGCTTTTCGGCAGCGCGCAGCATCGGGGTGTCGATGAAACCCGGCGGCACGGCGTTGACCGTGATGCCGCTGGGCCCATACTCGAGTGCCAGCGACTTGGTGAGCCCGTTCACCGCGGATTTGGCCGCCACGTAGTGAGCCATGTAGGGCGCGCCGGAATGCGTGCTCGACGAAGAGATATTGACGATCCGTCCCCACCCGGCCTCGACCATGTCGGGCAGCACCGCCTGAATCGTGTGGAAAACCCCGTTGAGGTTGACGTCGATCACCCGCTGCCAGTCCTCGAATGTGATGTTGCTGAAACGCTTGAACCCATCGAGGCCGGCGGCGTTGACCAGAACCGTCACCGGCCCCAGTCGGGCGCGGATCGCCGACAGTGCGGCATCGACCTGCGACCGGTCGGTGACGTCGGCGGTGAATGCGAGATCGGTGTCGGATGGTCTGAGGTCGATTGTTGCGACGTCGAGACCATCGGCGCGCAGGCGATGCGCGACGGCTAGACCGATGCCGGATCCGCCACCGGTGACAACCGCGGTCTTCACGTCCTCACCACTAAGCGAGCCGCTACTCCGAATGTGGACGTCTCAATCACAAAGAATCTTCCTTACAATTACGAGAACCTTACTCTCAGCGTGGAGCGGCGTGCAACATACCCGCGAAAACCATGTGCGGCCTGCGTCGAGAGGCTGGGCGTGCCAACCTCTCGGCGATTGCGCCGCTGGTCAGCAGGCCGATCTCGTTTCTGTGACTTTCTTGAATTCTCGAGAGTCGAATGTAAGATTCGCCCGAGAAGAGAATGAAATTATCGTGACCGTCACCACACCAGGGGGCCGAATGTCATCGCAGGACACGGTGTCGACCATCGCGAATGCCGCGCCTGAATCACAGGTCGACCGCCGACTGTTGATCGACGGCCGGCTCGTCACCGCTGACAAGACGTTTCCGTCGATCAATCCCGCCACCGGAGCGGTCCTTGGGAGCGCTCCGGATGCCGGTCTCGAGCAGGCCGAAGCGGCGATCGCGGCGGCTCGGCGCGCGTTCGACACCACCAGCTGGCCCACCGATGTCGAGTTGCGGATCCGCTGCCTCGATCAGCTGCATCAGGCGCTGGTCGATCATGCCGAGGAGTTACGCGAGCTGACCATCGGCGAAGTCGGCGCCACTCGCGCGCTCACCCAGGGTGCTCAGCTCGACGAGCCGATCGGCATTGTGCGCTTTTACGCGGATCTGCTTCGCAGCTATCAGTTCTCGGAAGACCTCGGCGAGAAAGAATCGCGGGGCATGCGGCATCACCGCTGGGTGGAAAAGGAAGCCGCAGGGGTAGTGGGCGCCATCATCGCCTACAACTATCCGAACCAGCTCGCGCTGGCCAAGCTGGCCCCGGCGCTGGCCGCCGGGTGCACCGTGGTGCTCAAGGGCGCGCCGGACACGCCGCTGATCACGCTGGCCTTGGGTGAGTTGATCGCCAACCACACCGACATCCCGGACGGCGTGGTGAACGTGCTCAGTTCGTCGGATCCCGCCGTCGGAGCCGCACTGACCACCAGCCCCGATGTCGATGTGGTCACTTTCACCGGGTCAACCGCGGTCGGCCGCCGGATCATGGCCGCGGCGAGTGAGACGGTCAAGCGCGTGTTTTTGGAATTGGGTGGCAAGTCGGCGGTGATCATGCTCGACGACGCTGACTTCGCCAGCGCCAGCATGTTCGCGGCGTTCAGCATGGTCACCCACGCGGGCCAGGGGTGCGCGCTGACGTCTCGGCTGTTGGTGCCCAAGTCGCACCATGACGAAATCGTCGAGATGATTGCGCAGAACTTCGCCAAGGTGCGCCACGGTGATCCGGCCGATCCGAAAACGTTGATGGGGCCGCTGATCAATGAGCGTCAGCGGGATAAGGTCGACGGCATGGTCCAGCGCGCCGTCGTCGCGGGGGCGACCCTGGTCACCGGCGGCAAGCGGTTGGATCCTGGCTACTTCTACGCGCCTACCTTGCTCACCGACGTCGATCCCGACAGCGAGATCGCTCAGGACGAGGTCTTTGGGCCGGTCCTGGTCGTTATCGGGTTCGACGATGACGACGACGCGGTACGCATCGCCAACAACTCGATATACGGACTGGCTGGCGCGGTCTTCAGTCGCGACCAGGACCGGGCGCTTGCCGTGGCGCGCCGGATCCGGGCCGGATCGTTCTCCATCAATGGCGGCAACTACTTCGGAGCGGACAGCCCGTTCGGGGGCTTCAAGCAGTCCGGCGTTGGCCGCGAGATGGGTGTCGCCGGGTTCGAAGAGTTCTTGGAGCTCAAGACCCTTGCAGTCCCAGTCGTCCCGTTCTGGGGGGGTGACGCATGAGGCCGCTGGAGGGCATCCGCGTTCTGGAAGTTGCCATGTACGGGTTCGTCCCGTCGGCGGGTGCCGTGTTGGCCGAATGGGGCGCCGATGTGGTCAAAGTCGAGCACGCGGTGACCGGCGACCCGCAGCGCGGACTCCGGCAGACCGGCATGCTGCGTATCGAAGGCGACCCGAATCCCAACATCGAACACGCCAACCGCGGCAAGCGCAGCATCGGACTGGACATGTCGGTACCCGAGGGCAAGGAAGTGCTCTACGAGCTGGCCCGCCGGTCCGATGTGTTCCTGACCAGCTTTCTGCCCGGTGCCCGGCAGAAGTTCGGCATCGACATTGACGACATTCGGGCGGTGAACCCATCGATCATCTACGCGCGCGGAAGCGCGCTCGGTCCCCGCGGTGAAGAGGCGACCAAAGGTGGCTACGACATGACCGCCTTCTGGTGCCGGGCCGGGACTGCCGCCACCATTACTCCGGTCGGGATGCCCGGCATGATCGGACCCCCCGGGCCGGCGTATGGCGACACCATCTCGGGCACCAACCTCGCCGGTGGCATCGCAGCGGCGTTGCTCAAACGCGAACGCACCGGCGAACCATCGGTCGTGGATGTGTCGCTGCTGGGCAGCGGCCTCTGGTCGCTGGGACACACCGTGGCGTTGACAAAACACCTCGGCCAGCGGCTGGAAGCACCGCCGCCTGGTGTGCACGGCGCGCCCAATAATCCCTTAGTGGGGCTGTACACCACATCCGATGGCCGCTATATCTCCTTCGTGATGATGCAGCCCACCAAGTTCTGGGCTGACGTGTGCCGACACGTCGACCTACCACAGTTGGCCGACGACCCGCGCTTCGCCACGGTAGAAAAGATCGCCGCCAACACGGCGGAAGCGGTGGAGATCTTGACCAAGGTCATCGCGACCCGCACGCTTGCCGAGTGGAGCGAACGCTTTGCCACGCTCGCGGGGCCGTGGGCGCCGGTGCAGGACACCCTGCAAGCGGCAGACGACCCGCAGAGCCGAGCGAACGAATATGTGCTCCGCGCAGGCGAACTCGAACTTGTCGCCAACCCGGTGCAGTTCGATGTCACCGCGCCGCAGACCGGGCCGGCGCCCGGATTCGCCGAGCAGACCGAGGAAATCCTGATGGAACTCGGGCTCGACTGGGACCGCATCATCGAACTCAAGACGGCCGGCGCCGTCACCTAGGACCGGAGGTGTCGATGCCGACCGTCGCTTCTGTTGAGACTGACCCGCCCTGCCCGGGTGCCGCGGCCACAGGCTGTCCGATAGCGGTTGTGCGTTTTCGGCTCCACCGGGACGGGGCATGAGTCATAATCGCCGGACGCCTCAAGACGTGGGGCCTTGTTCGGCCAACATTGCTTGGGAGCGCCAACTCACGCAACAGAACGGAGGGACTGGCGTGAGGAGGGTAGGCGCAGTCACGCTGGAGACACACGCCGGAATACGGCTGCCCGCTGAGCATTTCGCTGGCGGCGACACGCGCTTTTGTGGCCATTGGTTGAGCCGAATGCCCGGCAGCCGTTGCACCGCAACAAGACTGCCGGTCTCGTAATGCTGGAAGGGATCTGAGGCCGATGGCAAATAGACGGATGGACCGCTGGTCTCCCGGAGTGTCGCTGCCAATCGGCAACTTCTCCGGGGCGATGCAGGCGGTCGGGGGCTTGTTTGCGATGTCGGCGGACGCGGTCAAGTTCGCTTTCCGCCGGCCGTTTCACTGGCGGGAGTTTTTGGAGCAGTCTTGGTTTGTCGCGCGCGTCTCGCTGGCCCCCACACTGTTGGTGGCGATCCCGTTTACCGTCCTGGTCAGCTTTACGCTCAACATCCTCTTGCGCGAACTGGGTGCCGCGGACCTGTCCGGTGCCGGGGCCGCTTTCGGTGCGGTCACCCAGGTCGGGCCGCTGGTCACGGTTTTGATCGTGGCGGGCGCTGGTGCCACGGCAATGTGCGCCGACCTCGGGTCGCGAACCATTCGCGAAGAAATCGACGCGATGGAGGTGCTGGGCATCAACCCGGTGCAGCGATTGGTGACCCCGCGGATGCTGGCCTCTGGGTTGGTGGCTTTATTGCTCAACAGCCTCGTCGTCATCATCGGAATTCTGGGCGGCTATACGTTCTCGGTGTTCATTCAGGACGTCAACCCGGGGGCGTTTGCCGCAGGCATCACCTTGTTGACCGGCGTGCCCGAAGTGATCATTTCCTGTGTCAAGGCAGCGCTTTTCGGCCTCATCGCCGGATTGGTCGCCTGCTATCGCGGCCTGATAATAAGCGGCGGCGGCGCCAAGGCGGTCGGCAACGCCGTTAACGAGACCGTGGTGTATGCGTTCATGTCGCTGTTCGTCGTCAACGTGGTCGTCACCGCGATTGGCATCAAGATGACGGCGAAGTAGGGAGGCGGCCGGTGGCGCTAAGAGCCGTATATCCACGATTAACCCGGCAACTCGAGCGGCCGATCGGCACTCTTAGCCGAATCGGCGATCACGCCATTTTCTACGGGAAGGCGATCGCTGGGGTGCCGTTCGCGGCGGTGCACTACCGGCGCGAAGTCATCCGTCTCGTTGCCGAAATCAGCATGGGCGCAGGCACTTTAGCGATGATCGGCGGAACCGTGGTGATCGTCGGCTTTCTGACGCTGGCCGCAGGCGGCACGCTAGCCGTTCAGGGCTACAGCTCGCTGGGCAATATCGGCATCGAGGCGTTGACCGGCTTTTTGGCGGCGTTCATCAATGTGCGTATCTCGGCGCCGGTGGTCGCGGGGATCGGTTTGGCCGCCACCTTCGGCGCGGGGGTTACTGCGCAGCTGGGCGCGATGCGGATCAATGAAGAGATCGACGCGTTGGAGGCCATGGCGATTCGCCCGGTTTCCTATTTGGTGAGTACCCGGATTCTCGCCGGCATGATCGCGATCACGCCGTTGTACAGCATCGCCATCATCCTGTCATTCGTCGCCAGCCAGTTCACCACGACGTTCCTGTTCGGGCAGTCAGCCGGTTTGTACCAGCACTACTTCACGACATTCCTGAACCCGATCGATTTGTTGTGGTCGTTCCTACAGGCTGTCTTGATGGCGCTGACGATCCTGCTGATCCACACGTACTTCGGCTATTTCGCTTCCGGTGGACCATCCGGTGTCGGCAACGCGACAGGAAACGCGGTGCGCACCTCGCTCGTCGTCGTGGTGTCGGTAACGCTGCTGGTCTCGCTGTCTATTTACGGTAGCAACGGCAACTTCAACCTGTCGGGATAGGCGAGGATGGGTACCGAAAAGTGACAGGAAATCTCGGGCCGGGTCCCATCCACCGGTCTGAAACCACCAGCGCGGCAGCGCCGATCGGCGCCTCGCCTGGGCAGCACTTCGGCGCCCGATCGTACGCACGCCCGCTGGCCGGCCTGGCGACCGTTGCGGTGGTCGCCGCGATCTTCGCGCTGGCGGTGGCCCTGTTCCAAGGCAGCTTCACCCCCACCGTGCCGGTGACCGTGATCTCGCAACGCGCCGGCTTGGTGATGAACCCGGACGCCAAGGTCAAGATGCGCGGCGTGGAGGTGGGCAAGGTCGCCTCGATCGAATCGCTGCCGAACGGCCAAGCGGCTCTTCACTTGGCGATGTACCCGTCGGAGTTGCATTTCATTCCCGCCAACGTGCTCGTCGACATCACGTCATCGACGGTGTTCGGCGCCAAGTTCGTCCAGCTGGTAGCACCCGCCGAGCCCTCGGCGCAGCGGCTACACGCCGGCCAGACGCTGGAGGGCCAGCACGTCATGGTCGAAATCAACTCGGTGTTCCAGCAACTGACGTCGGTGCTATCGAAAATCGAACCGGCAAAGCTCAATGAGACACTGGGCGCGCTGGCCAAGGCGTTTAATGGGCGCGGCGCAAAGATCGGTCAATCGCTGAGCGATCTGGATTCGCTCCTGGCCAAGCTGGATCCGAGCCTTCCCGCATTCAGTCATGACATCGCGGTCTCGCCGGAGGTGTTCAACGCCTATGCCGACGCGGCGCCGAACCTGGTGGAAACCGCCGATAACGCGACCCGGATCAGCCAGACAATTGTCGACGAGCAGCACAACCTGGATGCGTTGCTGGTCAGCGCGATCGGCTTGGCCGACATCGGCAATGACGTCGCGGGGACCAACCGCAAACCGCTTACGAATGTGCTGCGTCTGCTGGTGCCCACCACCGACCTGACCAACGAGTACAACAAAGCGCTGACCTGTGGTTTCGGCGGACTCGCGCAATTCACTCATCAACCGCCGTTGGCGCAGCCGGGCATCTGGCTATCGGCCAGCCTGGTGTGGGGTGCCGAACGTTATCGCTACCCAACACACTTGCCCAAGGTGGCGGCGACGGGCGGCCCGCAGTGCGTGGGTCTTCCGAACATTCCCTTTAATACGAGTCCGCCGTTCGTCGTCGCCGATGTCGGCGCCAACCCGTGGGAGTACGGAAACCCGCAACTGCTGATCAACTCCGACCTCCTCAAACAACTGCTGTACGGACCGATCGCCGGTCCACCGCGCAACTCCGCTCAGGTCGGCGAGCCCGGATGAGGACGCGCGCGACTCTGATCAAGTTCGCGATCTTCGCGATCGTGATGGCGATGCTGACCGCCGCATTGTTCTTCATCTTCGGCCAGTACCGGACCGGTGCGACGACCGGGTATTCGGCAGTATTCGCCGATGCCTCGCGTCTCAAAGCGGGACAGTCGGTGCGGGTCGCCGGGATCCGGGTGGGGACGGTCAACAGCGTTTCGCTGCTGCCGGACAAAAAGGTTATGGTGAAATTCGACGCCGACCGCAACATCGTCCTCACCGAAGGCACCAAAGCGGCGGTCCGCTACCTCAATCTGGTGGGCGATCGCTATTTGGAGCTCATCGACGGCCCGGGTTCGACCAAGCGGCTGCCGGCCGGGGGACAGATTCCCGTCGACCGCACGTCACCGGCGCTTGACCTCGATCTGCTACTCGGCGGACTGAAACCCGTTATCCAGGGCCTGAATCCGCAAGACGTCAATGCGCTGACCTCAGCGTTGTTGCAGATCTTCCAGGGCCAGGGCGCAACCCTGGAGTCGCTGTTTTCGAAGACGTCATCGTTTTCGAATGCCTTGGCCGACAACGATCAAACGGTGCAGCAACTGATCGACAACCTGAACACCGTGGTGGCCACGATCGACAACGAAGGCGGCAAGTTTTCGGGCGCGATCGACCGCCTCGACCGGCTGATCGGCGGCTTTTCCGAAGACCGTGACCCGATCGGCGCGGCGATCGACTCCCTGGACAAGGGGACTGCCTCGCTAGCGGATCTGCTGTCGAGTGCGAGGCAACCGCTGGCCGGCTCCGTGGACCAGCTGAGTCGGTTGGCCCCGCTGCTCGATCAGGACAAGGATCGCGTTGATGCCGCCCTGCAGAAGCTGCCGGAGAACTACCGGAAGCTAACGCGACTTGGCTCCATGGGCAGCACCATCCCGTACTACGTCTGCGGTTTGTGGATCCGGGGTACGGACCTGCAGGGCCGCACCGTAGTTGCCCCGTGGTTTAAGTCAGATGCCGGAAGGTGCTCGGAACCCTGATGCGGAAGTATCGCGGAGTTGGGCTGATCAAGGCCGGATTCATCGGCGCTGTCTTGATCGTGCTGACCATCCTGGTGGGCCTGTCGCCGGAGCGGTTGATCTCGTGGGCGACGAAGGTCAGGTACCAGGCGCTGTTTTCTGAAGCCGGCGGTCTCGCGGTGGGCAACGCCGTGACGGTGTCGGGCATCAAAGTCGGCACGGTCTCGAGTGTGTCGCTGAGCAAAGGCGATGCCCTGGTGACGTTCATGATCAACGGGAATGTTCCGCTCGGCTCGCAAACCAGCGCACATATCCGGACCGGTACCCTGCTCGGCGAGCGGGTGCTGACCTTGGACTCGGCCGGCAGCGGCACGCTGCGTCCGATGGCCGTCATCCCGGTCTCGCGCACGTCGTCACCCTACTCTTTGACCGAAGCCGTCAGCGACCTGACGACGAACACCGCCGGAACCAACACCGTGTCGCTGAACCAGTCGCTCGATACGTTGTCGGCGACGCTCGATCAGATCGCGCCGCAATTGGGGCCGACTTTCGACGGGCTGACCCGGTTATCGCGAAGCCTCAACAGCCGCAACGAAAAACTCGGCGATCTTTTTAAGAGCGCCAGCGATGTCACCGGAATCCTGTCCGAACGCAGCCAGCAGGTCAACGCCCTCATCCTCAACGCCGACGATCTGCTCCAGGTATTGGCGGCGCGCCGGCAGGAGATCGTCGACCTGCTGGTCAACACGTCGGCGGTGGCCAAACAGCTGTCGGGATTGGTGCACGACAACGAAAGCAAGCTGGCGCCGACGCTGGAGAGGCTGAACTCGGTGACAGCGATGCTGGAGAAGAATCGAGACAACCTCAGCAAAGCGCTGCCGGCTCTGGCGAAATATCAGATTTCTTTGGGTGAGGCCGTCGCCGGCGGCTTCTACTACCAAGCGTTCGTGCCGAATCTGCTTATCGGCCAACTCGTCCAGCCGTTCCTCGACTACCTCTGGGGCTTCCGCACCTTCAACACTGCGACCGGTCCTGGCACCCCTTCGACCGTACCGCGGGCGCTGTTCCCGTGGCCGTACAACGGCATTCCACCGTGTGACGGCTGTACGTTGGGCGGAAGGATCGGGGGCGGACAATGATCCCGCGTAAGAGGCTTGTGGTCGCCGTCGTACTGGCAGCGCTGATCGTCGCCGGCGCGGGATTAGTCGTCCGCGATACGTTCTTCCGCCCGACGACGATTACCGCCTACTTCACCACCACCACCGCGATCTATCCCGGTGACGAGGTGCGGGTCTCCGGTGTAAAAGTCGGCAACATCAAGTCCATCCAACCGCAGGGCACCGTAGCCAAGATGACCCTCAAGGTCGAGCGGGGCGTGCCTATTCCGGCGGATGCGAAAGCGGTCATCGTCGCCTCGAATCTGGTGGCTGCCCGCTACGTCCAGCTCGCACCGGCCTATCGGGATAGCGGGCCGGTCATGCGCGACGGGGGAGTTATACCCGTCGAACGGACCGCGGTGCCGGTCGAATGGGATGAGGTCAAAACCCAATTGATGCGGCTCGCAACGGATTTGGGGCCTAGAAGTGGCGTCTCGGGTACGTCGGTGGGCCGGTTCATCGACACCGCCGCCGACGCGCTCGAGGGCAACGGCGACAAATTGCGGCAGACGCTGGCCCAACTGTCCGGGGTGGGACGGATTCTCGCCAACGGTAGCGGCAACATCGTCGACATCATCAAGAATCTGCAGACCTTCGTCACCGCGCTGCGCGATAGCAGCACCCAGCTCGTGCAGTTCAACAATCGGCTGGCCACGCTCACCAGCGTGGTCAACGACAGCAGATCCGATCTGGACGCGGCGCTGAGCGATCTGTCGACGGCGGTCGGCGAGGTGCAGCGATTCATCGCCGGCACCCGCAATCAGGCCAGCGAGCAGATTGCCCGGTTGGCCGACCTCACCCAGATTCTCGTCGACAAGCACATGGCTCTGGAAAACGTTCTGCACGTCGCGCCGAATGCGCTTGCCAACTTCTACAACGACTACAACCCCGACACCGGAACCATCGTGGGAGGCTTCGGCCTAATCAACCAGGCGAACCCCACGCTAACAGGCGGGCTCGCTCCGCTGCCCCTGCCCGGCTGCGGCATAGTCGGCAGCATAGCGAACGTCACCGCGGTCGAATCGGCCAAGCTGTGCGCCCTGTTCCTCGGCCCCGGGATGCGGCTGCTCAACTACAACAATCTGCCGATTCCCATCGACCCATTCCTCCAACCGTCGGCACGCCAGGACGACATCATCTATACCGAGCAGCGCCTGGCGCCCGGTGGCGAGGGGCCGAAACCCGGTCCGCCCGAGACCCCGCCTGCGGTATCGGCATACACCGGCCTGCCGGGTGATCCCATCGGACCGCCGGGGTCGGTGCCGCCGGGGCGGATACCGGGCGCGGCGATGCCGCTGCCGCCAGCACCGACAACACCGGCGGAACCGCCACCGCCCCCGGCGCCGAGCTTGCCGGGCATGCTGCTGCC
>Ga0335081_10006166_pt1 | contig 19055 bp, 18 predicted proteins | sample Lox_Sample_35_FD_206713 | JGI IMG/M metagenome (GOLD analysis project Ga0335081, IMG submission 206713) | Soil microbial communities from Loxahatchee National Wildlife Refuge, Florida, United States - Lox_Sample_3.5 | ecosystem: Environmental > Terrestrial > Soil > Wetlands | place: USA...
ACTGTGCTCCACCAGACTGGAAGGCTAGCCACTCAGACCCAATCGCCAGAAGCAACAAGAATGCGGACGCAGCGATAACAACCCGCGTGCTTACCATCACTCGTTTGGTTGGTCGCTTCGTATTAAGTGGTCAGACTGTCACGATCTATCGTTCAGTCCTTCGACCCTGATTCCCGCCCTGAACGCGGGCCTTCAGGCAACCTCTCCCTAGCTGAAACAGCGCGCTCCGCACGGCCCTGGGGCTCAGCCTCGACACTCGCTCGGACAGCGGTGGCCCTGAAGCAACCCTCCAGGAAGGAACCCGACCCGGCGAGAATACCACCTGAGATACAATAGCTGGACCGACACAGAACTCTCAAGATTGGCTGGTCGAAGTTTTAAGCACGGTGATTGCGGCTCGCGTCGCCGGGGCCGCCTAATCTGGTAGGTGTACTTCTTCGCTACGCCCTATCTATATTTCTACATTCTTACGGCCTGCGAACCACCCGTTCAATTCGAGTAAGGATTTTGGGCCGGAAGGAAGTGCACCTAGCTAACTAAGTTTTGCAGCTGGCGGACGGGGGGGCGTTTAAAACGTGCAGACGGAGTGTCGTTAACATGGCTTCCCGAAGACTGGACGAGTTCTCGGTCATAATCGGCGTTCTGCTCGCAGTTTTTGCTCAAGCTGGTTACGACACGCTGAAGATTTTCTACCAGTTCAACTACCCTGCTCTCGGCCCCTACTTTCCGAGCGCTTGGGCAGGACTGGTGACAGGGCTCACTATCTTAGTGCTCTTTCTGATTCGACAGAGATGGCGAGACATCTTCACAGGGTCGGGTGAGGGCAGATGACGCGTCCCCTATTCGTCGATGCAATTTCGCCCCAGCGAATCAAGGTGACTGACAAAGGGCTTGTCGTGCCGTCGGAAGGCTCAGCCGTCACTTTCTCGATGAACAAACCCAAGGAGAACTTCGACACGTTGGTCGTCCACGGCGATGCAGAATACATCTTGCCGGCTGCTGTTGGCTGGTGCAACGAGTTCGGGATTCCTATCCACTTCGTCCGCTACGATGGCTCGCTCAGCGGTTCGCTAATACCCAACTCGCCGAACGCTGACTCGCAAAAGCAGCTGTGGCAGCTTCGCGCGTCAGAGAATCCCGTCAGGCGGCTGCGGACGGCGAAAGCAATCGTGCAGCTGAAGCTGTCAGGTTTGGATGGCGAAGCCGAAGCTTCTGACTCGGTGGGATTCCAACCTGAATGGGTTCTAGATACGATACTCAGTGGACAAGAATAGGGTAGGCATACCACACGGCAGAGTAAAGTAACAAGGAGACGATGAATACGGTTGTGCTAAGAGCAAGTCTGTACCGCAGACCAGCCCAAGCAAGCCTGCCAAGCCAGTCATGCTGGAACCGCAACCTCACCTTGCAAATGTAGTACGCGTCGAGAGCGTCGAGGCCATTTGAAATGTCAACCGCTACGGGTGGCCTATACAATGTTGAAGCCTCTTCAAGGGCCTGATCCAGTTCTTCGGCAGTGGGCAAGTCATAATCAAGTGTAACCCGGATTGCCCCCCCGTAGACAATGTAGGATTTTAACAGGACCACTGCAAGAAAGACAGTGCTTGGGATTAGGGCGAACACGGGCGCCTGCAGCCATGTGCCGACAACGCCCGGCTGAAAGAATAGGCCGATTTCGCCCACGACTCCGACGGTCAAAGCCAAGGTCAGTCCAGCAATTTGCAATTGACTCGAGGAGTAAATGCCCAGAAGCGCTCTCCTGTCATCCTCCGTTGGGCCAACTTCTTGGGCCATGTCCTCTTCCCACCATGTTTCGCTGGTTTATTACTTGAGTTGATTTCTTACGGTCCGGGGCAGGCGAGTTGACCTTGTCAAGAAATGGGGTCTCCGGTGCGGCAGCGATTGCGATGTTCATCATAGGTGTCCTCGTCGGCGTAGGAGGCTATTACTTCGTGGCAACCGACATTCTTCCATCCCAGAATGCTCAACTCCCTTCACAATCAACTACCTCAGCGCTGAGTCAATCTAGCTTGGGAATGACTTCGACATCAAGCTGTTTGGCCTCAAAGCCATTGACGCTGATGTCAGTAAACGTGACGAGAACAACGATTACAGTCGGCCAAGGCAACAGTCAGACGACCTATGGACTGTTGATGGTCTGGAGTAACTGCGCGGACCAGAGCATCAAATTCGACCTTAGCACGTCTCTTCTCAACTTTACCTACTCGATTCTTGGCACACGAGGTTATACCTCTGCGTCTGGAACATGCGAGCTATCCCCTTGTGGTGCGGTGAGCGCGCATGGAACGACGTCAGTCAATATGATTCTTAAGTATCAAATCAGCCCTAACGCTACAATTCAGGGGCTGTCAGGGACGGCCATCGCAATTGACCCCGTAACTGGGCAAGGATTCTCGGCGTCTGTCCACTTTGTGGCCTCGCCTCCACTTTGAGTAATCCCGCACTCTTGTAACGACTAACACAACCCTAGTCCGTCCCCGGCTCATTCCGGCTTGTAGCCTGGAAGGTCGATGAGCCTTGCTCGCGCCCACCATGTCTTCCAAGCACGTACCTGGAACCCGGTGGACGGCCAGTTTTTGACAGGGGCGCCTTTGGTTGACGGCGCCGTTGTATCTAGGGCGAAGCAGCTCGGTTTCGACGCAAATCAGTTCCTAAGCAACAACGACTCTAACACATTTTTCAAGAAATTCGGTGGCTTACTGGTAACTGGCCCGACTGGAACTAACATGAATGACATCATAATAGCGGTCGCTCTACCCAATAACCCATCAGAAGAGGTTCTGTCGCCTCATGAGAAGCGCTAGACACCCAAATTGGGTCGTGGGAGCCATGTAGCGTGGGTTTCAGGAACCAGAGGCGCGGGCGCGTTTGTAATGCTTCGTGACATGACATGTCTTCCTATCTCTCAGCGAGGCTCACTCTTCTGAGGGTGTTGGTGCACCAGGCTTGGAATGAACTTCACCGGGGGTCGTTGAGTCTCAACGTCGTCGCGTACAATAGGTCAGACTCTCGGATAATCCTCCTCTCAGCTCCTCGCATCATTTCGCTCACGGAGGTACGACTCTTTCCCGCCAATCTGCTTAACTCTTGGAGATTGACTTTCCTGGGATAGTCGAAGTAGCCACTCGCCACAGCAAGTCTAGCGAGTGCTCTCTGCTTCTCGGTGAGTCTTGATCGTTTCTTGCACCAAAGAGGAGAAACTTCCTTAACCTTGGCGCGGATCCCTTGTTGTCGCAGGTTTGAGATGACTTGGTCCAGGCCGAGCGGTCCTTCGCAGATGAAACGCCATCTCGGAAGCATGACTCTCGAGTTCAGAGGACAATCGAGGCAAAAGACCATCCCATCTCTCGCAACTCGGCAGACCTTCGGGCACTCGATATTCACTAGGAGGTGTGTCATTCCACGACCAGTTTCACTCGGGATCACATACCTAATGCCTGGAATACGCCGGATCTTCTGGGTGGTCTCGTTGACGGCCACCTTCCGCCCCTCGAGCTCGATAAGAAGCACCATTCCATCATCCTTCAGCCCCTTGCACTGAATGACATTGAGCCTAGCACCTTCTACCCTAGCTGTTGAGCGAATTCTGTCTTCTACGGGTATCTCCAACGTTACTTGCCTAAGCATTGACTGGGCCGTGTCAGGTCAACCCGATTTAGTCTACAGGCGTTTGTAGTTTTGCATTCACTGTTCTTCTCGTGGATTGCACCAGGCAATTATCCGTTCCCTTTCGCAATGTCCCCAAAGGCAAGGAAACTCGCTGACTAGAGGAAACGTCAGAGATTGCACCCTAGAGTCCTGTCCGAAACCCAGGGTGTTCGTCGACCCAGGAGTGGGATGGCCCACCGGGCGAAGCCTACTTTCGGTGAAGATAGCTTGGCATGGGAGCCAGGTCCCAGGGCCCGAATACTTCTGGACTGCTTGCAGGATAGTCTCGGTCGACGATGGCCTCAACAATAGCGGGTTTCCCAGACGCAAATGCCCTCTCCAGTGCCGGCTGGACTTCTTCAGGTCTTCGCACCTTCTCACCGTAGCACGAAAGTGAATGCGCTAGCTCGACGAAGTCAGGCGAATAGAGTCGCCCCTTGGGGTCCACGAATTCTGTCGCGATGACGTGGCCTTGCCCATGCTGCCTCAGCTCGTGGTCTCGGATAGAAATCCATCCGTAGTTGTTCAGAATCAACACAACGATAGGGACGTTGTGTTGGTACGCTGTGTGCATTTCGAGCCCTGTCATGAGGAACGAGCCATCACCCTCGATGTCGAGGACCTGCCTCTCGGGGTGAGCGAGCTTCGCTCCAATTGAAGCGGGGACGCCGAAGCCCATTGTAGAGTACCCTCCGCTGCTGATAAACGTCCTCGGCTCGTACATGGGGAACTGCCTGCACACGAACTCTTGGGGAAGGCCAGCACTCACCACCACTATCGCATCTCTTCTGAGAAACTCTCTTGCCTCCTTCAGGACGCGTCCCATGCTCATCGGCGTCGAGCTCACGCTTTCATCCACGACTTTCTGCCACTTCGCCTTCTTCTCTTGAAGTTCCTTGAAGTAGCTGGTCTTGCGGTAGTCGGCCCTTGCCGTCTTCCTTGCAACGGAAAGCATGTCCTGCAGGACCGACTTTGCGTCGCCCAGTATGCCGACATCCACAGGGACGTTCTTCCCGATTTCGTTGATATCTATGTCGACGTGTATTATCTTGGTGGGAGGGATGTTAAGGACTGCTCCGGGCTTGAACGATCCCATCGTCTCGTCGCGCAACCTGCTCCCCACGACCAAAATCACATCTGCCGAGGTCGAGACCTCATTCCCGATTGATGTGGCGTGCCCTGAGTAATAGGCAAAGAGCTCGTGGTCTTCGGGGAATACTCCCTTGGAAATTCCTCTGAACGTGGTCAGCACTGGCGCCCCGAGGAACTCGGCGAGTTCCCGCAGCTCTTGACTTGCATCCGAAAGCACGACCCCTCCTCCTGCTATAATGACCGGTCTCTTCGCGGAAATCAGAAGCTCAATCGCCTTTTTGACCTCTTCCTGGTCTCCCCGCTGCCTGCCACTGGGCCGATATGCGCTAGGATCAGGAACAGTCACCTCTGCAGCCTCGGCCTGCACATCCAGTGGCATATCGATGTGGACCGGGCCTGGCCTCCCTCCGGTGGCAAGTTTGAACGCGAAGGGGAGGACACGAGGAAGTTGATCCACCCTGGTCACCTGCCACGAGCGCTTGACCACAGGCTCCAAGACCCTCCAGAAATCGGACCAGTGCTTCCTCTCGATTTCCTGGAGGATGCCACGGCCCATGAAGTAAGTCTGCACTGACCCAGTGAAGATCACCATCGCCGACGAGTCAACGAAGGCAGTTGCTACGGCCGAGGTCGTGTTGCAGGCTCCGGGCCCGATGGAAGTGAAGACGCACAGTGGTTTTCCGCTTGCCCTGAAGTAGCCGTCCGCAAGATGCGCAGCGCCCTGCTCGTGCTTCGTCGTAATGATCTTGATTCTGTCCTGGCCCAGAAACGGGTCGAGGAGGGCAAGGTCGCCGTGGCCTGAAATTGCAGCGACGTAAGGGACTCCTTCCTTCTTCAGGTACTCGTAGATTATCTGTCCTCCTGTAAGAAGAGGCATGTTGGCTTTCGACCTTTCGAGGCAATATATGCATAGTGCAACATAGTGGAAGCTTCAATCAACTTCAGCTTCTACGGCATGCAGGTAATACATACGGAGGGTCCTAGAAACCGAGCCATTCGCGCGGTGCATATCCAATTCCGAGTCTCGTACATGTCAATCCTTAAAGCGCCGGTGAGGCGAAAAGATGAAACGTGGCTAGAATCTTCTATCTGGGGAACTCTGAATCCGAGGTCGAATACAGCAACATCATGAAAGTGATTCCGAGGGGGCAGCGGGTGACTAGCTATGACCCAAATCGACCACTTGCCTCACAGATTTCAGACGCTGAAATCGTGATTGAGGACGGCGGGACCACGATATCAAAGGAAATCATCGACCAGGCCAAAGAGGCGCGGTTTTTCCAGCGCTACGGCGTTGGAATGAACCACATGGACGTGGGGTACGCTCTAAGCAAGGGCATTCTTGTCGCCAATACCCCTGGGGGCGGAAGCGCTCTAGCGGAACAGGCTATTCTGCTGATGCTCTCACTTGCGAGGCAGACTCCCCTGTGGGAAGAGAGAATCAAGGAGAGGGACGTTGGAGGTCTGGTCGGCTCAGAGCTAAAGGGCAAGGTGCTGGGCATAGTCGGCATCGGCTCAAGCGGCTCGGAACTCGCGAAGGTCGCGAAGGCTTTCGGCATGAAGATCAAGGCCATCGACGTAGTCCCCGTTGGTGCTGAAAGGCAGAGTGAATTGGGCCTAGACTCATTCGGCGGGTTAGATCGGCTCGACGACCTCCTGGTCCAGTCCGATTACATTTCCATTCACGTGCCTCTCAACGAGACAACTCGGGGCATGATTGGGCGACGCGAATTTGCTAAGATGAAAAAAGGAGCCGTGTTGGTCAACGTTGCAAGGGGACCCATCATCGACGAGGATAGTCTTCTGGAATCCCTCCTGTCCGGAAGAATTGGTGGCGCGGGCCTTGACGTCTTTGGCGAGGAGCCAATTGACCCCGGACATCCAATCCTCAGGATGAAGAATGTGGTATTCTCCCCTCACATAGCGGGTTCTACCCGCGAGACCTTCGAGCGGAGAGCGGAGATGGTCGGAGAGAACCTTGACAGGTACATTCACGGAAGGCCAATTCTGAATGCAATAACTCGGGCCGATTAGGCCGTCTCATTCCCTTTCGGAGCATGGGCTAGATGCCAACTCTCCCCGTCGGTGCTCTCCCTATCCCCGCTACCGAACCGAGATGAATTGGACGTTGAGCGAAACTGTCCTGATCGTGGCATGAGCGCCCCGGGCTGTTACCCTTCTTCAGCTGGAGGCGGCTGGCTGCTTCCCAGTCTTCTCCACGAAATGGCAGGAAACAAAGTGTCCTGGGGATAACTCTCTGGGAGCGGGCGCTTCCCTGGAACAAAGTCCTTCCGCATAAGGGCACCTTGGGTTGAACTTGCAACCGTGAGGGGGGTTAATTGCGCTCGGAACTTCGCCTCTGATTTCTACATTTAGGAGGTTTCGCACCTTCGGATTTGCAATTGGCGCCGAGTTGATCAGGGTTATCGTGTAAGGGTGTCGCGGGTCGGCAAGGACCTCCTCCGCCGGGCCGTATTCGACCATGCTGCCCGCGTACATGACGCCTACCACGTCGGACAGATAACGCGCGACAGCGATGTTGTGGGTGATCAGAAGGTAAGTGAGACCGAGCTTCTGTTGAAGCTCCAAGAGCAGCGTCAGAATCTGTGCCTGGACAGACGCATCGAGCGCACTTGTCGGCTCATCGAGTATGACGAGCTTCGGGGACGTGGCTATGGCTCGTGCTATGGCTACCCTTTGTCTCTGACCCCCGCTAAGTTGCCTCGGTAGCCTGTCAGACAGCTCCTCTGGAAGCCCGACCTCGGTGAGGCACTCGGAAACCACGTCGTCTACCCTCTTCCCAGTCTCATGGACAAGGCCCCTGACGGGCTCGGCGACGCAGTTGTGGACTGTCATCCGAGGGTCGAGGGAGGAATCAGGATCCTGGAAGACTATCTGGAGGTCCCTGTACAGTCCCTTCGGATAGATCTTGCTCTTGCTCAGGTCCCTGCCTTCGAAGATCACCTCGCCAGAGGTTGGCGGGGTGAGCATCGCTATCGTTCTGGCCAGGGTCGTTTTCCCGCACCCAGATTCGCCCACTATGGCGACAGTCCTGCCTCTCGGGATACTTATCGAAATCCCGTCCACGGCCCTGACATATCGCGGCTCGCTCCTCGAAAACGGGTTGAATGCCGTCCTTATCTGGAAATACTTCTTCAAGTCCCTTGTCGTCAAAATATTGTCAGTGCTATCGATCATGTAGGAAACACGACACTCTGTGGCCTTCTTCGGCCTCGATCATCCTCGGTGCTCTTTCGAGGCAAACATCCATCGCCATGGGGCACCTCGAAGCGTATCTGCACCCTTTGGGGGGATGGGACAGGTCGGGAATCGTCCCAGGGATCGCGAGCAGCTTCGTGGTGCGTTTCGACCCCGTGGGGATACAGGAGAGAAGTCCTACCGTATACGGATGAAGCGAGTCCGCAAACAGCCCATAAACCCCCGCGTCTTCTACCACTTCCCCCGCGTACATCACCAGCACCCTGTCAGCGACTTGACTGGCGACAGCTAGGTCATGCGTGATCAGGAGGACGGTGGTGTCGACCTCGGTGATCAGCTCTTTCATGAGTTTGAGGACTTGTGCTTGCGTCGTCACATCGAGGGCAGTCGTCGGCTCGTCGGCGATGAGAAGCTTGGGCCTTTGAGATAGGGCCATCGCAATCATTACTCGTTGCCTCATGCCGCCCGAAAGTTCGAACGGGTAGCGATCCAGAACCTGCTCGGGGTCGGGGATTCTTACAAGCTTCAGCCAGTCGACGATCTCCCTCCTGCCTTCGGGGGACAGCCTCCGTCTAAGCCACGGCCCACGTGACATGACGGCCCGGTCTGTTCTGTACACCTTCTGCATCACGTCGCTACGCGTCGCTTCGACTCCGTCCTCCCTCGAGTTTCTGACGATGATGGCTTCGGCAATCTGGTCACCCACGCGGTACACGGGGTTGAGCGAGGTGAGGGGTTCCTGGAATATCATGGCTATCTCTGTCCCGCGGAGTCTCCTTAGCTCCTTCTTGCTTAGTTTCACGATGTTTGTCGACCGATACACTATCGAGCCCCCTACGATGCGAGCGGGCGGGCTCGGCAGCAGACCAATTAGTGAAAGCGCTAGCGTCGACTTCCCGCAACCTGATTCCCCGACAACGGCAAGAAACTCCCGTTCCTTGATTTCGATATCGACCCTGCTCAACGCAGTGAGGCTCGACTCTGGGAATTCATAGGCTATGGTGAGGCCGCTGACAGTGAGCACGCTGTTAGCTCACCTCCAGTGCATCACGCAATCCATCTCCGAAGATGCTGAATCCGATGACACCGAGGGCAATGACCGCCCCTGGGAAGACGGCAAGCCAGGGCGCAGAAATGAGGTAGTTTTCATAAGTCGCAACCATCTGCCCCCAGTCGGCAGCCGGAGGGGTGACAGACAGGCCGAGGTAACTGAGACCCGAGTAGGCGATTATTACCGTCCCCAAATCTAGGGTTGCGTAGACAATCATGGTCAGGAAGATATTTGGGATAACGTGCTTAACGATAACTCCTCCCACTCCCTGCCCGGACATCCTGGCGGACTCAACGTAGTTCTGATGCGCAACCTTCAGTGTCTCGCCCCTGGCGAGGCGGGCGTATGACGGCCACCACACAATCATAAGAGCAAACATCATGTTCACCAGGCCGGGCCCGAGGGCTGCGGCAATAGCTATCGCCATGATGAGCGAAGGAATCGCGAAAAAGATGTCTGTGACCCTCATCAGTACCTCGTCCGGAAAGCCACCTCGAAAGCCAGCGAGAGACCCAACAGACAACCCGACAGCCATCGCAATCGACACCACGACGAATCCGATGGCGATACCGTTAGGGGTCGCCGCTATGATTCTGCTGAATACGTCCCTCCCGACCAAGTCGGTCCCCATTAGGTGTGCAAGAGACGGCGCCGCGAGCGACGGCCCAACACCCTCCTTGATTGGGTTGTAAGGGGTCACCTGGATGTGGAGGAGGGTGCATACCTCAACTACGAGTGCAAGGATTACGAAGAATGCAATCACCCCTCCACCAATGACTAATTCCTTGTTTCTTCTGATTCTGACGCCTCCGGTGAGGCTCTGCAACAGCCCCCGCCTTTTCCTACGGCCCGCCTGAGGTCCGTTGTCGTCCTGATTCATTTCAGCCCAACCTCACTTGCGGATCAAATGCCGCGTAGAGTAGATCGGCGACGAGGTTTGTGATCACTATCATGATGGCGTATATGAGAGTGACAGCAAGCACCCCTGGGTAGTCTTGTGCAAGCAACGCTTGGACAACGTACTGCCCCATTCCAGGATAAGAGAAAATGTTCTCCACGAACACTGTGCCTGTGAGCAGCCATGTCACTACTAGGGACGAGATTGTGACTACCGGAATCATCGCGTTTCTGAAGCCATGCTTGAGGAAGACCGTTCTCTCATCCAGTCCCTTCGCCCTAGCAGTCATGATGAAGTTCGAGTGCATCACGTCGAGCATAGCGCTCCTCAGGATTCGCGTCACTATCCCAAAGGTCGTGAGTGCAAGCGCGAGACTCGGAAGGATGACATGCTGGAGGGAGCTCCAGAAGTATGTGTAGTCGCCCTCGAGCAGACTGTCGACTATTGGCAAAGTCGTAATTGGTCTCGGTGGAGACAACCCCGCAGCTGCCGAGCCGCTCGTTGGCAGAAGGTGCAGAAAGTAGACAAAAACTATCAAGAGGACCAGAGCCACAAAGAATGGAGGGGAAGAGTACCCAGCAAGGTAGAACGCACGTATGCCTACATCGATCGGCTTTTTGTGATAGAACGCGGCCGCTATTCCTAGGACTATCCCAAGGACCAGCGTCAGAACTATGGCAAATATGGCTACCTGGAGCGTATTCGGGAGGGTCTGGCCAATGATCTGAATCACTGGCTCAAATCCCCTAGAGGGCGAGTACCCGAGGTTTCCGCCTAGCAGTCCGACCACATAGTAATAATACTGCACATAGAATGGATCGTTGAGGTGGTACTTTGCTACATAGAGGCTCACCAGCTCGGGGTGCAATGCCGCCGCCTTCCCAAGCCATGCGTGTATGGGGTTACCAAGGCTGTGAGCAAGGATGAACGTGAAAGTCAGAACCCCCAGTACAACGAAGAGGGCCAGCAGAAGCCTCCTCAGAACGTAGCTGACGAGGTTCATCTTGAAATTTGGCAGTTCCAGTATATTTACGAATATCCCCAAACAAAGTCGATAATGGCGTGCGTCGGCCGGGCTCGGCAGCGTTTGAGTTTGCCCAGTCGCGAGAATCATCCTGGGTGTTTCAGATTCGATTGCCCCTCTGAATGATAATGGTTAACTCTTCGACGGGGTCCGGGCCCTTTGACGTTGAAACTCGCCGCTTCGACAGTCCTCTGGGGAAAGCTCGGGACGATGAAGCAGTTCCGCCAGATGCTGGCTGAAATGAAAGCGATAGGCTACGAGGGAATAGGACTCGAGCCAAGCCTGCTCCCTGACGACGGGCTAAGGCGCCCTGAGCTTGTCAGCGAGGCAATCGAGGCGGCAGGCCTGACAAACGCAGGGTCTTACTCGGCACCGCTCCCTCGTGATAGAGAATGGACAGTTCAGTCTCATACGCCGCTTGTGTGGATGGTCCTCGGAGACCGCCGTCGTTGTGAGGATGCAGTTGTAAGATTGGAACGGGCGATTCAAGAATACGATGGGACGCCCGTCATCGTCACACTTCATAACCACCTTAGGACTTGCTTTGAAACCGAGTCAGAGGTGAAGGGAGCTCTGCGAGCATTGAAGGACCTGAAACTATGCTTCGACACCGCCCATGCGGAGTGCTCAGGCATAAACGCTATCGACTTCATCAGGAGGCACCACGACCGAATCGCTTTGCTGCACGTCCAAGACCTGCGTCTGAGCCTTCCCCGACGAAAAATCCAGTTCGAAAGAGACTTCGTGAATATCGGCAAGGGCGTCGTGAATTTCAAGGGCATATTCCGAGCGCTTCGGGAATCGGGCTTTGGCGGTTATCTTATGCTGGAGACTGAAGCGTCTGGAGGGATGCCTCCTCTCACCTTGGCAAGAGAGGGCTACTCCCAGATGTCGAAGCTGGCGTTTTCGTAAAGATTTGACAAGGCCGCAGTCTCGGCCTGGGTCAGCGGCAAGTAAGCAGCACAGATTTCCTTAGTGGCGTCATTTCGGTTGCCCGTCTGTGTCCGATGAGGAAGGTCTTCTCCAACTGATAGGATGCTCTCCCAGGCAGGAACAGAGAGCTTTCCAGGTTAATGACCATCCCTGCCTCCAGGGGGGCATTGACATCTTGGCTTGACACGTCATCAGATATCATCCTGTAGCTCGTGTGCCCGATAACAGGGGTCTCTCTGGGCTCGAGCCCTATCCCATGTCCCTCGTAGTCGACCCCTTTCACTCCCTGCTTTCTGTACCTCGCTTCGAACCCGCCCAGGATCTCCGATGGAAGGGTCCCATGGCGAAGCTCGTCCGCGCACGACTCGAACACATTCCACATCCTTTCGTAGATTGCTGCCTCCTTGTTTCCTCCGGAACTGAGAAGGATTGTGGTGCCTGTGTCCGAGTAATATTGCCGGTATCGGCATCCACAGTCGATGAACATGCAACCTTTGTTCCCGATGATGTGGTCTTCGCGATCGGTCATGCCTAGCCCGTTGGGAGAGTACGTGAAGTGATCGACTTCTGCCCCAGATGTCGACACCAGCTGCCGGAATACGCGGGTCATCCTCCCTGCCGCCATTCCAGGTTTGGCAGTCGCGAGGGCCTTGATCATTCCCCTCTCGGTAATCTCTGCGGCCGCCCTTATCCTCCTAAGCTCTTCCGCCGTCTTGAGCATCCTGATCTGCCTGACCAACTGGGTTCCGTCCAAGACTGTCAACCCGTCCTTTCTTGCTAGCGTTGCTTTGGTCCGCACGTTCATATTTCCCGGTTCGACAGCAAGCCTTCCCCGGGCTACGCCGAGAGAGTCGAGCGATGTCAAGAGCGCTGCTTCCGGCGATTCCTTCTCAAACGACACGCATCTTCTGTAGCGGGCCACCGAGCCCTGAGCAGTTCCACGTTCAACCGGCTTACCCTTCCAGCCGCCATAGGGCCTCACCTCTACTTCGGGCTCGTCCGTGAAGTCGAACACATCCGTCCCGCAGACAAGGATAGGCTCGCCTTCCTGGGGCACAACTGCGTATGCCTGCCGAAGGGACTCCGGCGCTCCCGCCTGATCCATGCCCTCCCGAAAGGTCCGATACATCCAACAGTCAAAGCCGGTGAAGTAGTACACGCTCACAGGGGAGGTCGCAACTATCGCGTCAAGATTGTAGCGGGAGAGCAGTTCCGCTTTCCTAGCCTTGTTGTAGAGCCTCAAGGCCCCGTCTTCCGGGGCCGCTTTGTCATCCTCTCGACCTTTCTCCTCGTCTCGACCATTGCCTCGGTAGGCCTGTCCATATGGGAAAAGACATCCAATGAGAGGAATCCGCTGTATCCGGACTTCTGCATGCTCGCAAGATACCCATCGAAGTCAACATCACCCAATCCCGGGATCAGGTGCAGGTGAGGCTTGATTTTCGGCGTATAGGTCGGACAGAAGAAGATCCTAATGGGATCTATCGAATCGGCGACATGCGAGTGGCCGATGATGCCTTTCGAATGTTCGATGATTTCGCTTGGGCTGTGGCCGAGAACGAAAGTATGAGGAACGCAATAGTTGTACTTGATGCGCCTGCAATGGAAGGAGCGTAGGATATCTATGGCTGGATAGGCATCTTCGACGAAGTCTCCTGGGTGTGGTTCGATGCAAAGCGTCACGTCATTAGCCTCGAGCACGGGGATCAACTCTTCGATCGATTTCTCGAAGGATGCTCTCGACTCCGCCGGCCTGTCGATATCCCCAGTGAACTCCGTCAGCATGTGTGAGCACCCCAGCTCTACTGCAGTCTCCACTGCCTTCTTCTCCTGCTCGACAGCGACCTCCCTCTCGCGTTCGATTGGCGATGAGTGACCAAACGAGAACTTGTTTTTCCCCTCGGGCGCGGTCGGGTCAAACCCGTACTCGGCCATGACTGAGCTTATTTCCAGTCCATTGCTGCCGAACTTCTCCCTGATATCTTTCACAGCTGACCTTGAAAGTTTGAACACGTTGATGTGTGCCTCGCCAATCTCAACTCGCTTGAACCCTGCCTTCGAGACGGAGTCCAGGACTTCGTCGAAAGTAGAACGCATGTACGCAACTGTATTGACAGTGTAGTTCCACATTCCTGAAAAACGAACTGATTTTGGTAGTTAAGTATTGTGAGTTTCTAGGCCACGAATGAACCCATGGGCTGGGCTGGGGAGGTCCCTCTGCTTCTTCATTGGTCGGGCCGCTCCTCCTCACCCGAATCGGACCGGACCCGGCGACCACTCAAGTCTTCCCGGGTGTACTGCCTTGACTGTCACTCCGCCACCAAGGGGTATCGAGGCTTCTCACCGCCCAGCACCCTGATGACATCGGCGACTGCCGTACCCGCCATTGCACGAAATGCATCCCGGCCTGCTCCAAGATGCGGCGTTAGGATTAGGCTAGGCAGCTCGTCCCTCAGCTTGTAGAATACATGCTTCCTGCTGGGGGGCTCTTCTGTCATGACGTCAAGAGCTGCGCCCCTGATTATTCCCTTTCGCAAAGCCTCGGCCAGGGCCGACTCGTCGACCACTGCCCCACGTGAGGTGTTCACCAATACCGCTGTACTCTTCATCCTGGAGATTGCCTTCGAGTCGATCAAATTGTAGGTCCTGGGAGTCAACGGGATGTGGAGGGAGAGGATATCGGATATCTCGAGCAGCTCTCCAAAGGAAGCGTAACGAACGCCTAGCTCACGCTCCGCATCCGCCATTCTTCTTAGGTCGTGGTAGACGACTCTCATCCCGAAAGCCCCACCCCTTCTGGCGACTTCTTTCCCGATCCTCCCTAGCCCCAGGATACCCAGTGTTTGGCCGTGCAAGTCAGAGATGTCACCTGACCACTTTGACCGCTCCCATCTTCCCTGCCTGACTTCGCGGTCCAGGAAGGGTATCCTTCTGGAAGAGGCGAGGATGAGGGCTATCGTGTGCTCAGCGACCGAAGAGGCGAGCTCGGGAATCGGGGTCCATGTGACGATGACACCCTTGGCGGCTGCCGCCCTGATGTCTATCGCGTCGTAGCCGATACCAGTCCTGGCGATGATCTTCAATCTGTGCGCTGATTCAATCAATTTCGCCGTGTAGGGCTCTGCTCCCGCCAGAACTGCGTCTACGTTCGCAATCGCGCTCTGAAGTTCCCTCTCGCGAGGGGGCCGGGCAAGCCGTTTACGTACAAGTTCGACTCCATGAGTGGCAAGGGCCTCTCTTGCTTCTGCGGGAAGTGCAAGCGTTCCTGCGTAGAGACACTTGAGCAATGATGTTTATGCACTAACTTTTTGCTAATAAGCATCGCCGAGAACCGAAACCCCACTGAAGGGAGCCCCTCGGGGAAGTATCGGCTTGCAGGCTGTAACCTTAATCGGGATGTTCAAAAGCCGGTCATCTGCCGATGACCTCATCCATGCCAAAGCCCAAAGTCTTCGTAACGAGACTTCTGCCGAAGGTGGCGATGCAGAGGATAGAGCAATCGTGCGAAGTGGAGTTCTGGGAGAAAGAGCTTCCTCCACCTCGAAAGGTGTTGATCGAAAAGGTGCGGGGCGCAGAAGGGCTTCTCTCGCTGCTCACGGATGAGGTGGACGCCCACCTGATGGACGAGGCTCCCCATCTGAAGGTGGTGAGCAATTACGCCGTGGGGTTCGACAACGTCGACGTCCCTGAAGCCACGAAGCGCGGCATAATGGTGACGAATACTCCTGGAGTGCTAACCGAAACAACCGCCGATCTCGCCTTCGCGCTGATGATGTCGGCGAGCAGGCGCGTGCCCGAAGGAGATAGGTATGTGAGGGCTGGAAGATGGAAGACATGGGGGCCGATGCTGCTCCTGGGCCAAGATGTCCACGACGCGACCCTAGGAATAGTGGGAATGGGAAGGATAGGAGCTGCACTTGCACGCCGAGCTCATGGATTCGGGATGGAAGTGCTGTACTATGATATTGTCCGCCAGAAAGGGGTCGAGGAGGAGCTGAACGTGGCGTATGTGAGCTTTGAGAAATTGCTGAAAGATTCCGACTTCATTTCTGTGCACGTCAATCTGACGCCCGAAACATTCCATCTTTTCGGTGAGAAGGAGTTCAGGAAGATGAAGAATACCTGCACCTTCGTGAATACGGCGAGGGGGCCTATCGTGGACAACATCGCGCTTTACCATGCCTTGCGAAACAATCTGATCGCTGGTGCCGGCTTGGATGTGACCGAGCCCGAGCCGCTCCCGTCAGACCATCCTCTCCTGGCGCTCGAGAGCGTGGTCATAACACCGCACATTGCTAGCGCCTCGGTAGCTACGAGAACGAAGATGGCTCTAATGGCTGCGGCCAACCTCGTAGATGGCGTGCATGGGAAGGTGCCCACCAACTTGGTCAACCCCGAGGTACAGAACGCTTTCAGAGAAAGGAAGGGCCACTAAACTCATCTGTCGGCCAAGCCGTCTCAAGAAGGACTGCTGGCCAAGGCTGCTCGGGCTTTCGATGCGGCTCGACGCACTCCGGCTTTACAACGTCTCGGGTTCCTGAGCACCTTTATACGCCGAACCCCCTCATTACAAGTCGATGGCCACCGTTCTCCGTCGCAACAAACTCCGGGAACTGCTGAAGGCAGGAAAGCCGACGCTGGGCACCCACATGCTCACTTCCTGGGCTGGGATGATGGAGGTGATAGGCAACTCGGGGGTGATGGATTACGTGGAGTTCAGCAGCGTGTACGCGCCCTTCGACCTCTACGCTTTGGAGAACATGGCGAGAGCGTCAGAGCTCTACGGAATGTCAACCATGGTGAAGATTGACCCAATCCCTAGCTATTTCCTCGCTCAGCGGTCCATTGGGGCAGGCTTTCAGAATGTTCTCTTCGCCGACCTCAGGTCTTTGAGAGATGTCAAAGAGGCTGTCAAGGCGGTGAGGCCAGAACCAGATGGGTACAACGGGTGCTGGATGCACAGAGTCGAAGGTTATTCGATAGAGAACGGCACGAAGAGGTTCGTGAAGTATGCAAACGATGTGGTCGTTGCTGTGATGATTGAGAAGAAGCCTCTGTACGAGAGGCTGGAGGATGTGCTCAACATGGACGGAGTGGACATGATCCAATTCGGCCCCTGCGACTACGCGATGAGCATCGGACATCCGGGCGAATACTCTCATCCGAAAGTCAGAGAGGCCGAAGAAAGGACAATCAAGCTCTCTTTGAAGTATGACAAGCATCCGAGAGCGGAACCAGGTTCTACCCACACAACCGGGATCAAGGGCTTCGAGAAGACCATGGAGAGATACCTGAAGCTAGGGGTCACAGACTATTGCATCGGGTCCGACGTTGAGATAGTACTCGACTGGATGCAGGAATACGGCTCTATGACGAAGAAGTTGCTCAAGCAGGACTAGACACGAAACTTCGAGGACGCACAACGAGAAGCACTCGTGTGCGCGCTGTTCATCCGCCTATCTGGATGCATCGCTTAGGTGGGGGATGACCTTGCGACCGAATTCCTCGATCGTCATTGACTGGTCCTCGCTGAAGCCCTGGAAGACTATCTCGTTGAACCCCGCGCGAAGGGCCTCCTCGCCCTTGCCAATCATATCTTCGACGTCGGTGATGATATTCCAGCCCTTGGCGAACTCCTTCCGGTCGACGAGGGCAGCTAGAGCCTCGATTTTCCTCGGGTCTTGAATCGGGAGGTCGAAAAACCCTGGTACAAGATTCGCTCCCTGCTTCCTGCACCGCTCCGAAGCCTTATCGTAATCACGATCGTAGGAGTATCCCACCATTGCACACAGGCGGATCTTGTGCGGATCCCTGTTGTTTTCGAGCGCGCCCTTCCTGAGGATAGGCAGGAGAGTTGACTCGGCATACGCTGCCCCGTGGGGCTCGTCCAGCGGGCACAGGAACCCGTCCGCGAGCGCACCAGCGACCTTGGTCACTCTGGGACCTTGGGATGCGACGTAGATGGGGACGGGCGTCGTGGGCTTGTCGTAGATGTTCGCGCTGTCCAGCGTGAAGTATCTCCCACTGAAGGACACGAAATCCTTGTTCCAGAGAAGGCGTATCACCTTGAGTGCCTCCTCTAACCGGTCGACTCTCTCCTTGGGTGCGGGCCAACCGAACCCAAGCGGCACTTCGTTCATTGCCTCGCCCGCACCAAGCCCCAGATTCACTCTCCCGGGGTATAACATGCCAAGAGTGGCGAATGCCTGTGCGACTATCGCCGGATGATATCGGAAGGACGGCGTCGTAACGGCGGTGCTTGCTTTCACAGTAGTAGTGTTGGCAAGAATCGAGGAGACCATGACCCAGCAGAACCCTCCGTGTGAATTGGTGTGACTCCAGGGGTGGAAATGATCGCTTATCCAGACCTTGTCGAAGCCCGCTTTCTCGGCAACCTTTGCTTGGCTGAGACATTCAGGCGCCGGCCATTCGTCCATGTTAATGTCGATGCCGATGTCAACCATGAAACTCGACATTTCTGGGGGTTTCAGTGTCTATACACTTTTCGAAAGTCTGTCCATTCTTGCGGGCCCAACCCCCGCAATTCATTGAAAGGCCCGTCCAGCTTCGGAACGGCTTGCATAGTCGCTCGTGAGCATTAGAAAAAAGAAGGGGGGTTCTGGTCTACGGGGAGTTCACGAAGGTCACAGTGTTGAAAATTGGGCTATATCCGTCACAGGTGTAGAGGGGATCGAAGTACATCCCCTGGATAACTGAGTTCTGCCAGAAAATGGAGCTAGGTCCATTCGCCTCCCAGAATGAATCCATCCCATAGAAGGCGTAGGGCATGTCGTTGACAATCTGGGCCTCCGCGGATTCGCAGAGCGACTGAATCAGGGATTGGTTGGTGGTGCTGAAGAAGCTGTCGATGCACTTTTCGACGACTGGGTTGCTATAGACAGCATCGTTACCGGAAACTGAACGGTTGCTGAAACTGTCGATGTAGAAATCGACTGGGGTGACTGCGCTTGGCCCCATTGTGGGCGATATCAGCAAGTTCCCAAGTTTGTCCTTGTTCTGGAGTGTAAACGTGTAAGACCCTACGTCAGACCAATACTGTTGCATGGTCACGACTAGAATGTTTGTATTGATGCCGATGTTGGAGAGATAGGATTGGATCATCTGGGCCTCATCGCTGCAGAGTGGGCAACCCGCGTAGATCCTGAGGG
>Ga0335081_10006168_pt1 | contig 19054 bp, 20 predicted proteins | sample Lox_Sample_35_FD_206713 | JGI IMG/M metagenome (GOLD analysis project Ga0335081, IMG submission 206713) | Soil microbial communities from Loxahatchee National Wildlife Refuge, Florida, United States - Lox_Sample_3.5 | ecosystem: Environmental > Terrestrial > Soil > Wetlands | place: USA...
AGAGGATTGGCCCAGAGCCCATTCTTCACGTCGGTGACAATCAGTTCCTGATGCTGCTGCTCGTGGTTGATGCCCAGCGTAGTCAGCTCGACCGCTTCCGGCGGCAGCTCGCGCGCGAGCAGGTGCGCCATGGCTTCGTCCACATAGCTGCGATAGGCATGGACCTCGTCCAGGCTTGGTCGCGAGAGAACATGGCGCAAAGCGCGCAACGGCCGGTCGCCCACCGCGTTGTAGTAGGAGTTGAATAGGTTGCGAAAAGCGGGGCGATACGGGCGGTAGTCGCCGGCGTACTGCGCCAGCACGAAAGTCTCGAAGAACCAGGTGGTATGCGCCAGGTGCCATTTTGCGGGACTGGCGTCAGGCATCGGTTGAAGACTGTGGTCTTCGACGCTTAAAGGCGCGCACAGGCGCAAAGACGTTTCGCGCGCACCGAGAAAGTCCTCCAGGAGGCCAGGAGCGTCTGCCCCAGAACGATTCGGCGCGAAGGCCGTGCTGCGCATGGTCAGGTCCGACATCAATGCCCTTAGATGCGGAGGGGACCGCTGGAGCAATAGCCCCTTCCGACCCAGACAAAGATGCCGGACTGCCAAGAAAGCTACAAAATTTTGCCGGAGTTATTAGGGTTCGAGACCCCAAGGAGCAGGAGTGGAAGTTGACAGATCGGCAGCCCGGTCCCGGGCCCTTGTCCTTATTTCGCTGTTCGCACCGGAGGAGCAACGGAGGTGGTTGCGCTCTCAACAGGCAAGATGGAAGTCTCCCTGTAAAGTCCCTTGAAGTCATTCCACCGCACCGTCAACATCTCCAGCCCCATTTTGATGCCATCGCGCAGGGGGCTGATCTTGGAGCGGTGATCGTGCGCCCAGGCGACGGGCACTTCCACTGTGCGCAGCTTGAATTTGTTGGCTAGAAACAGCAGCTCCGGATCGAACCCCCAGCGCTCGACGCGTTGGCGGCTAAAGACGGTCTGCGCCGCGTCGCGCGTGAACGCCTTAAAGCCGCACTGCGTATCGCGATACTTCAGCCCCAGCACGATCCGCAGCGCCAGATTGAAGAGCCGGCCATAGAGTTGCCGGAACCACGGCTGCCGCTCGGTCTGCAACTCAGCGCGCAGCCAGCGCGATCCAATAGCTACGTCCGCTCCCTGGCCAATCGCCGCAAACAGCTTCCCTGCCTCGAAAATCGGCGAGGAAAGATCGGCGTCGGTGAACAGCATCACGTCGCCATGCGCGTGCAGCATCCCGTTGCGCACGCTGTATCCCTTGCCGCGATTGCCCGGGTTCTCCAGCAGCCGGACAGCGGAATGAAGCCGCGCAAAGCGCCGCACCACTTCGGCGGTGTTGTCGCTGGAGCCATCGTTGACTACGATGATCTCAGCCTGTATTGCGTTTTTGTCAACGTAGTCCAGGACCTTCGGGAGAGATACGGCCAGGCGCTCGCTCTCGTTATAAGCCGGAATTATGACGCTGTATAGCAAGTCGTTCATCAGCCACTTAGACGCTTCACATTGTATGTCAGTTGCAAGTTGGTTAATGTCGGCGCGCGAAAAACTTTGCTTATTCGTAGACAACGCTTGCCGCGGAGCACGGCGGCGAATTAGCTTTCAGTGGATTCCTATGCGCTTCGCTGCCGTAGTTTCGATGACGATAATGCTCATGGCGCCGGCCGTAGCGACCACCAAGCCGCACGTGGTGGCCTTAGGCAAGGCGCTTCCTGTGAAACTGTTGGTTGGCCCCTCCGAAGACAAGACCCTCGACATCACGGTGCGCGCGCTTTACGTCGACGGCAAGCTGAAGGAGTTCACCACCGGCAGCACCCACGATGTCACGGACCGCGAGTTTGTCGTCCGGCGCGCGTACCGCATTAACGATGCGCTGCCGGATGACCCGCGCAGGAGCGCCAAATGGCTTTGGCAGAGGGATGGCTGGCTGCTGGTCAATCGCGCCTCGGGCAAGGTTTCCCTGCTCAAGCTGCCTGACTTCGATCCCTTCTACTCCGAGGTAAGCTGGTACCGCGATTACGCCGCATACTGTGGCATCACGCCCAGTGGCGAGCGCGTAAGCGCTGTGGTCGCCGAGATCGGAAACAAAAAGCCGCTGTTCCGCAAAGATCTCGCCAGGAACAGCCTGGGTGATGCCACCGACAGCAATTGCTCGCCGCCGCATTGGGAGCGCCGGCCCGCGCGCGTGACCTTCCTGCCCAAGGGTGGGGAGCAGTTCACGGTGAATGTCAGCGGACGGTTTGCTGACGAAGACGGCGAAGAGCAGTGAGGAGGATCGGTTGAAGAGTCTGGACGAATTGCTGCGCGATGCTCAAGCCGCCCATGGCCATCTGTGCGCCGGCCAGGTGCTGGGCGTGCGGCTGGCAATGCGCGGCCTGGAGCTGTTGGGCATCGACGATCCGCACGGCAAAGACCGCAAGCGGCTGATCACCTTTGTTGAGATCGACCGCTGCGCCACCGACGCCGTTGCGGTCGTGACCGGCTGCCGGCTGGGCAAGCGCGCCTTGAAGTTCCGCGATTGGGGCAAGGTGGCCGCGACCTTTGTCGATCTCGAGTCTGGCCGGGCGGTGCGCGTCGCGGCGAAGGAAAGTTCAAAAGTTCTGGCGCGGCAACTGCATCCCGAAATCGAGAGCAAGAACCAGCAGCAGATGCTTGCCTATCGCGAGATGGCGAACAGCGACTTGTTCACCGAGCGGTGGGTGAAGGTGACACTGCCGCCGGAGGAGCTGCCCGGCTACAAGGGCGAGCGGATCGTCTGCGCCGCATGCGGCGAGGGAATCAACTTCCAGCGCGAAGTGCGAAAGAACGGAAGAATTTTGTGCCGCGCGTGTGCCGGGGAGAGGTATTACGAAGAGATCTCGTAGACCATCTTTGACGCCAGCGCATGTTCCACCACATGCGCTACGCGCAGCACCGTTCCCTCATCGAAATGCTTCCCCAGAATCTGCATCCCGATGGGCAATCCCTCTCTGCTCTTGCCGCACGGGATGGAAATTCCCGGGATCCCCACCAGGTCGGCGGTCACGGTAAAGATGTCCGCCAAATACATTGCGAGCGGATCGTCGATCTTCTCGCCGAGCTTGAACGCCGGCGTGGGCGCCGTCGGCGTCACGAGCACATCCACTTTCGCAAAGGCCTCGTCGAAGTCGCGCGCCAGCAAACTGCGCACTCGCTGCGCCTTCAGGTAATACGCGTCATAGTAGCCGGCGCTGAGGACATACGTCCCCAGCATGATGCGCCGCTTCACCTCGGCGCCAAAGCCGGCGTCGCGCGTGCGGCGGTACATCTCCGCCAAACTCTTTCCCTCGACCCGCAGTCCGTAGCGCACGCCGTCATAGCGAGCCAGGTTCGACGAAGCCTCCGCGGTCGCGATGACATAGTACGTGGGTATCGCGTAGGGAGTGTGCGGCAGCGAAAGGGGAACGACCTCCGCACCGGCCTTCGCCAACTTCTGAATGCCGGACTCCACTGCCGCGCGCACCTCAGCATCAAGTCCCTCGCCGAAGTACTCGGCGGGGACTCCGACCTTCAGCCCCGTTACAGGCTGGCCGACATACGCGCAGTAGTCGGGTACCGGAACGTCGGCCGTCGTGGAATCGAGCGGGTCGCGTCCCGCGAGCACCTGCAACATGAGCGCTGCATCCTTCACGGTTTTGCCAAACGGGCCAGGATGATCGAGCGACGAGGCGAACGCAATCAAGCCGTAGCGCGAGACGCGGCCATAGGTCGGCATCAATCCGACCACGCCGCAGAATGCCGCCGGCTGTCGGATCGAGCCGCCGGTATCGGAGCCGATCGCCGCCACCGCGGTGCCCGCAGCGATGGCCGCCGCCGAACCGCCCGATGAGCCTCCCGGCACACGAGAATGATCGCGCGGGTTGCGCACCGGACCGAACCCGGAGTTCTCGTTCGACGAGCCCATGGCGAACTCGTCGCAATTGGTCTTGCCGAGGATGACAGCGCCCGCGTCTTCCAGCCGGCTGACCACCGTCGCATCGTACGGGGCGATGAAGTTTCCCAGGACCTTCGACGCCGCCGTGGTGCGGACGCCCTTCGTGGTGAACACATCCTTCACCGCGATCGGCACTCCCGCCAGCGGAGGCAGCGCGTCACCTTTGTCCGCCAGCGCGTCAATGGCTGCAGCCTGCGAGTAGGCGCGGTCTTTGCACAACGTGAGATAGGCGCCGATCGCCGGATCATCGGCTTCGATCTTCGCGTAGAACGCATCCGCCAGTGCGGTGGCCGTGGTCTGCTTCTCCAGCACGGCAGTGCGGGTGGACTCGACGGTGAGCAGGTCGAGGTTCATGGCTAGCGCTCAATCACCTTCGGCACTTTGAAGAAGATGCCGTCCGACTTGGGGGCATTGCGCAGGGCTTCCTCGTGGGGCAGGCAAGGGCGCAGCTCGTCGGGACGCATGGCGTCAGCGGGCGACTCACCATTTCGCTCCCCGTAGCGGCTCGCCACCTGCGCCATTGGCGCGACATTTGTGGTGTCGAGTTGGTTCAGGCGGTCGATATAACCGAGGACCGAGTTCAAGTCCTTCAACATGCGCGCGCGCTCCGCGTCGGTCAATTCGAGGTGTGCCAGCTCGGCGACATAAGCGACATCTTCTTCGGAAACCATTGCACCGTCCGGAGTGGATAGTGGTTAGTGGATAGTGGATAGAAAAACCGCCGCGCTATCCACAGGCGCTACGGAACTCGATATCCTTCACCGGCTCCGCAACCATTTGATTCAGGGCCGCGAGATATTGCGGGACGAAACTCCGCAATTGTTGCCGCCAAGCCTCATCGGGGACGGCAACGGTCAGCACGCCGTCGGCAAAACTCAGCGCGGTGGTGCGCGCGGCGATCTTGCCGCCACAGGCAAGCGGCCACGCCATCACCGGCCCGCCGCTGCCTTCGCGGCGCACGACGTCGGTGAAAATCTTTCGCAGGGTTGCGCGGGCGTGCTGCATGAGTGAACGCCTAATTCTAGACCAATATCGCCCTCGTGTTTAACCACAGAGACACCGAGACACCGAGGTTTTCAATTTGCGCAGAGCGGATGATCTCGACGGGCGCTTCCGACATGCGCGCTCTACGCCATGTTTACCTCTGTGTCTCTGTGTCTCTGTGGTTCAATTTCTCTTTACATTCAACTCGCCAGCGGGAATTCGCTCAGCACGAACGACAGGGCCTCTTCGCGCGTGTGCAGCGCACCTTCCAACTGTGCGTCCTCGATCGCCGACAACATGCCGCGAAACTTCGGTCCGGGCTTGTATCCCAGCCGGATCAAGTCATCCCCCTTCAGCAGCGGCGCGGGCCTGATCTCTTCTTCCGATGTATGCGAAAGGCGCTCGCGCACGAAATCATAAAGCGCCAGATTGCCGTGGCTGCTGAGGCAATCGAGGCGGTGCAGCTCCAGATGCTCATCGAATTTCGGCAGGCGCAGGAAACGCTTGAGCGTCGATTCTTTCATCCGTTCCGCATCGGCGAAGCGCATGTGGTTCGCGACCAGCGCCGCGATCTGCTTCGTATCCTCGTTGGAAAAATGCAGGCGATGGCAAATTTCCTCCGCCATGCGCGTCCCGATCTCGACATGCCCATCAAAGCGAATGCGATCAGGCGCAACCCGAAAGGTCGGCGGCTTGCCGACATCGTGCAGTAGCGTTCCCCAGGCCAGCGTGCGCGAGCACCGCGGCGGCAGCTTCTCCAGCAGCAAAAGCGTGTGCACCCATACATCGCCTTCGGGATGAAACTGCGGCGGCTGCTCGACTCCCTTCATGCGGTCGATCTCCGGCAGCACCTCTTTCAACAGGCCGGTGGAATCGAGCAGCTCGAAGGCGCGGCGCGCATGGCCTTCGGTCAGCATCTTCGTGAGCTCGTCGCGCACGCGCTCGCGGCTGACCTGATGAATGAACTGCGCCCGCTTGGGAATGGCGACGAATGTCTGCGGCTCGATACTGTACCGAAAGCGGGCGGCGAAGCGCACCGCGCGCAGCATCCGCAGCTTGTCTTCCGCGAAGCGACGTTCCGCATCGCCGATGGCGCGAATTACTCCGGCACGAAGATCGTCGCGACCGCCGACAAAATCCAGCACACGGTCGCCATCGAGCGGATCCATGAGCAGGCCATTGATCGTGAAATCGCGACGCTGCACGTCTTCCTTGGGATCTTTGGAATAGCGGACGTGGTCGGGATGGCGTCCGTCGGAATAGGCGCCATCGTTACGAAAGGTCGCCACCTCGACATAGTTCGGGTGCTCGGAGGGAGTAAGCGGACGAGGAACGTCTTCCGGCGCGGGAACCAGCACGACCCCGAACTGCGCGCCCACGGCGTAGGTTTCCGGGAAGATGCGCATCACCTCGGGCGGCGTGGCATCGGTTGCGACGTCATAATCGGCGGGAGCGACGCCCAGCAATGTGTCTCGCACACAACCTCCGGCAAAATAGGCCTGAAAGCCGCGCCCGCGCAGCTCGCGAACGATGTTGGTGGCGTGCTTCCTCATCTAGGGCTGATGATACTGCAAACCGTACAATGTTCTTGTGAGCGATGCTTTTATCCTCGGCATCGAGAGTTCCTGCGACGAGACCGCGGCGGCGGTGGTGCGCTCCGGCGAGGAGGTGATCTCCAACGTCGTCCACTCGCAGATCGCAACGCACCAGCCCTTCGGCGGCGTTGTTCCGGAGTTGGCCTCGCGCGAGCATCTTCGCGCCATCGTTCCGGTGGTCCGCGAGGCGCTGGAGGACGCCGGCCAGTCGTATCAAACGATTGACGCTTTGGCCGTCACCAAGGGGCCCGGACTTGCCGGATCTCTACTGGTGGGCTTGAGCTACGCCAAGGCCCTTGCGTACGCGCTACAAAAGCCGCTCCTTGCCGTCAACCACCTGGAAGGGCACATTCACGCGGTGTTGCTGGAGGAGCGGCAGAACGGCAATCATGACCTACAGTTTCCCGTGCTCGCGCTGGTGGTCAGCGGCGGCCACACTCATCTTTTCCTGGCCGAGAAGAAGGATGCCGGCTGGATATACCACGATGTGGGACACACACGCGACGATGCGGCCGGCGAGGCGTTCGACAAAGTGGCCAAGCTGCTGGAACTGGGATACCCCGGCGGGCCAATCATCGATTTCCTCGCCCCGCATGGCAATCCCGAGGCGGTGAAGTTTCCTTTTACGCAAATCAAGCACCGCGATCGTAATCCGCAGAACCGCTATAGCGCTGAAGAGCGTCGCGTGGACTTCTCCTATAGCGGCATTAAAACCGCGGTGCTGCGCTACGTGGAAACTCACGAAATGTGCGCGTCGATCGAGCAGCGCCGGAAAGCGCTGAAAGACATTGCGCATCCCTCTCGCGAGGATGTGTTCGCCGCCTGTGATCGGCAGACGCTTGATCTGGTGGCATCGTTCCAGCACGCTATCGTCAACGATCTGGCAGGCAAGACGCTGGCGGCTGCACAGGAGCACAGCGCGGCTACTCTGCTGGTCAGCGGAGGTGTTGCCGCTAATTCGGAGTTGCGGCGCGTCTTCGAGAGGCGCGCGGCGGAGCAAGGTCTGCCCGTGTACTTCCCTTCCCGCAAGCTCTCGACCGACAATGCCGCCATGATCGCGGCCGCCGCCTATCCGCGATTTCTGGCGCGCGACTTCGCCGACTCGGAATTGTCAACCGATGCGGGGCTGCGGCTGCGGTAGAAGGCACACTTACACGCGTTCGTGCGGCCTGCAAACGCTTCGCCCTAAGTAGTTATTCTTCTTCGGCTGGGAGTTTCGCTTCGATGTCCATGTCGCGGAATTCGCTGGATTCGAAGATCTCGCGGCACTCGAGGCACTCGACGTACTCCGCGTCTTCGTCTCGCGAAACCACCTGGACTCGGGGATGCCGACACTGATTGTTCATTGCGTCGCTCTGAGGTGAGTGGTAGACCCTGTTCATCGGCGGGATAACATTCATAATTCGCTGAATACCGCTAAAAATGCTCCAATTGTCGGGTATTTTAGACCGGGGCGACGGCTTGTCAAGCCTTTCCCACATTAATTTTCTTGGTGACGCAGGTGCGCATAGCTGAACCTAGACTTAAGTGTCAGTCTGCGGCCAAGATCAAGGTTGCTATCCCACGCGGGTACGCCACATCGCAAAATCTTGCATCCTAATCTACTGGTAACCGAACCCGGACAGGGAAGTACAAGGCCGCCTGCGGCGTGAAGCAACAAGAGGTACTCTGGGTTGCATCTAAGGCCGTAGAGACACGGGTACATTTTATTGACAACCGCGAAAAAGATCTTAGCCAATGGCATATCGGAGCAGGAGGCCATCCAGCGTGCGCAGCAGGGCGATGCGGAATGCTTTGAAGCCCTGTATGGCTTGCACAAGCGGCGTGTTTACTCGCTCTGTTTACGCATGACGGGCAACACGGCAGAGGCGGAAGACCTGACGCAAGAGGCCTTCCTTCAACTCTTTCGCAAGATCGCGACTTTCCGCGGCGAGTCGGCGTTTTCCACCTGGCTACACCGGCTGGCGGTCAACGTAGTGCTCATGCACCTGCGGAAAAAGGGACTTCCGGAGGTCTCGCTGGAGGAGTCGATGGAGCCGCAGCAGGAAGACGGCCCGAAGAAAGATGTAGGGACCCGCGACAACGTGTTGGCCGGCTCGATTGACCGCGTAAACCTGGAGCGGGCGGTGGAAAGCCTGCCGCCGGGATATCGCATCATCTTTGTATTACACGATGTCGAGGGTTACGAACATAACGAGATTGCCGAGATGATGGGCTGCTCCATCGGCAATAGTAAGTCTCAGCTCCATAAAGCCCGTATGAAACTGCGCGATTTGCTCAAGCAGAGCAAGGCAGAAAAAGCCGCCAACCGGCGGTAGAAGAAGGGAGAACATTTCGCGGAAAGAAATGTTGGGAGTTCATAGTGCGGACGGGACCTGAATAGATCCGCTGTCAATTCCCGGGGAGAGAAGAGCCATGACGTGTGCGGAATTTCAGAAGGTCTTGCCCTACATCATCGATGGCGGCGGCAGCCCGGAGGAGCAGGAGCATTTGCGGACCTGCCCGGTGTGCTCCGACCTGGTGGCCGATTTGCGCTATATCGCTGATATCGCCAAACTTCTGGTGCCGATGGAGGACCCCAGCCCACGGGTGTGGAACGGCATCGAGAAATCGATCGAGCGTGAAGGGCTGGTGAAACCGGCCCGCCGGAATTTCTGAGCGGGATCACGCCATTTAGCGCCAGCAAGCGCGCGGCTGTTTGACGGGACGGTCGCTTGGAAATCTCTTTTCCCGCCGCTGCATCCCTCCTATAATCTCGGCTAGAGGCGCGTCTCCCGCTTCCCTCGACTGATGCGCGCCCAGCAAGACCATGTCGCACGTCGCCACCCTCACCCGCGATAGCTCCCTCGAAATCACCTTGCAGCTGCTGGATATGCTGCTTGCAGACTATCCTCCCCGCGACTTCGCTATTCGTCTTTGGAACGGCGAGACCTGGGGCAAGGCCGACAACCCGCGATTCACGCTGGTGCTGAAGCACCCGGGTAGCTTGCGACGGATGCTTTTGGGCGCCGACCAGGTCACGATGGGCGAGGCCTATATATTCGACGCTTTCGATGTTGAGGGCAGCGTCGAGGCCGCGTTCGAGTTCGGCGATTATCTGATAACCCATGAGTTGGAGTTGACGGAGAAGCTGCGGCTGGCCGGGCTTCTGCTCCGGTTGCCTCGCCACGACGATCACCCAGGCCAGCACGATGTGGCGCCGCATCTGCACGGCAGGCTGCATTCCAAGCGTCGCGACCGCAATGCGGTCACCTATCACTACAACTTGTCCAACGACTTTTACCGGCTCTGGCTGGACCGGCACATGGTGTACTCATGCGCGTACTTTCAGACCGGTGACGAGGACCTCGACACGGCGCAGGCGAGCAAACTCGACTACATCTGCCGCAAGCTGCGGCTGCGCCGCGGCGACCGCCTTCTGGATGTCGGTTGCGGCTGGGGCGGCCTGGTTCTGTACGCCGCTCAGCATTTCGGGGTGCGGGCCCTGGGGGTCACGCTAAGCGAGCCCCAAGCCGAGCTGGCGCGGGCGCGCATCAATGAAGCCGGTCTGGAGGATCGTTGCGAGGTGCGGGTTTGTGACTATCGCGATCTGGAGCCGGCCTCGCAGTATGACAAAATCGTCAGTGTCGGGATGTTCGAGCATGTGGGCGAGCCGAGCTTGCCGGAGTACTTCGAACACGTCTGGAAGCTGCTGCGCTCCGGCGGCGTCTTTCTGAACCACGGCATCGCGGCTTCGGCGCTCTTCCGGCGCAAAGGGCCTTCCTTCATCGACAAGTATGTTTTCCCCGATGGCGGCCTGGTGCCGGTGGGTACAAGCATCCGCATCGCCGAGGCCTGCGGCTTCGAGGTGCGTGATGTGGAGGGCCTGCGCGAACACTACGCGCGCACGTTACGGCACTGGGTGGGGCGGCTGGAGGCGCATTATGACGACGCCAAGCGAATCACCAGCGAGACCATCTATCGCATCTGGCGCATTTACATGGCAGGCAGTGCCTATGCGTTTGCCAAAGGACGCGTCAATATCTACCAGGTGCTGTTCAGCAAGCCGGCAGCCGGAGAAGCACACCTGCCGCTGACCCGGGCGGACTGGTACATCCCTGAATAACCTCTGAAAGCTCGGACCCACTCTGACCAGGAGAGTCAATCTCGCATCGCGATTGTTTCGACCACCCGCGGTTCGGGATGAAGTCTTGCAGCGAGCGAGCGTTCATAGTATTCCCCGGAGGGCGTACTCCACCCGGACACAGGAGTCGTGAATCTATGCTAGCCGTGGCGTTTGAAGTACTGCACCGCGCGCTCGTGGGCTTCGGCCTTCTCGCGGGTCGGGAACGTGCCCAGGTTACGCCGCTTGCCGGTCTTAGCATCTTTCTTGCGCGAATACAACCGATATTCCCCCGAGGGCAACTTGCGTATCACATCGGCCTCCACTGGAAATAAGATGACGATTGCGCTTCTCGCGTAGGCCGTGCGCAGGCCGCGACCCAAGTCAGCGGTTCTGATTCGGGATAGGCGACGCGCTTGGGCCATAATTCCGGTTGTCGGATGGCCATCCCTTGCGTAGAATCCTGTGGCCATAACAATCGGGTTGTTCTTGGATGGTTATCCAGAGCACCGGCGAGATGCCGATGTGACAGTCAGCGCGTTGCGCCCAGGTATGTGGGCTGGCTGCTTCACTGGCCCTTGAACCGATGGCAGGCGTCGCTTTCGCCAACTGCATCCTTTACGGGAGCAAGGCATCTAAAAACTTGAGCGTAAGCGACTCAAGGAGTCCTATGTCTAGTCATACTAAGGATTTACAGCCAGCCGATCCGGAACTTCGGGATGACTCCGAACAGGCCCGGACGCTGCCGGTACTGCCCGTCCGCGACACCGTTTTGTTCCCTCACGCGGTGCTGCCGTTGACGGTGGGGCGGGAAAGCTCGGTGCAGTTGATCAACTCGCTGGGCGAGGACAAGACCATCATCGTGATCGCGCAGCGCGAGGCGCGAGTGGACAATCCGCAGCCCACCGACCTGTTCTCCGTTGGCAGTCTCGCCGTGGTGCACAAGGTTGTGCGCATGCCCAACCAGAGCCTCTTCGTGTTCGCCGAGGGCTTGGAGCGGGTGAAGGTCACCGAGTACACCCAGTTGACGCCATTCATGCGCGCTACGGTGGAATCCATTCCCGAAGCTCCGGCGCCGAAGAATGCGGAGATCGAAGCGCTCCAGCGCAACGTGTTGACGCTGTTCCAGCAGATCGTTGCCGGCTCTCCCACATTGTCGGATGAGCTGTCCACGGTTGCCGGCAACATTGAAGACGCGGGACGCATGGTGGACTTCATCGCCTCTTCCCTGCCCTCGCTTTCGACGCGCGACAAGCAGGACGTGCTGGAAACATCCGACGTGCATGTGCGGCTGGAGAAAATCAACCAGCACCTCGCCAAGGAGCTGGAGGTCCAGCAACTGCGCAACAAGATCCAAAGCGAAGTGCAGGACCGGGTGCAGCAGACGCAGCGCGAGTACTACCTGCGCGAGCAGATGAAGGCCATCCAGAAGGAGCTGGGCGAGCAGGACGAAACCACGCGCGATGCCGAAGAGCTGCGCCAAAAGATTGAAGCCGCGGGTATGCCCGATGACGTGAAGAAGGAAGCGCTGAAGGAGCTGGGGCGGCTGACGCGCATGTCGCCGATGGCCGCCGACTACGGCCTCACGCGCAACTACATCGAGTGGCTGGCGATTCTGCCGTGGCAAAAATCTTCGGGCGTCGAGGTCGACATCCCGAAGGCAAAGGAGATCCTTGAGTCCGATCACTACGATCTGGAGAAGGTGAAGAACCGCATTCTGGATTACCTCTCGGTGCGCCGGCTGAAGCCAAGCATGAAGGGGCCGATTCTGTGCTTCGTCGGGCCTCCCGGAGTAGGCAAGACGTCGCTGGGCAAGTCCATCGCGCGCGCTTTAGGCCGGAAGTTCGTCCGGCTATCGCTGGGTGGTGTGCATGACGAAGCCGAAATCCGCGGCCATCGCCGCACCTACATCGGCGCGCTGCCGGGGCAGATCATGCAGGGCATTCGCCGGGCGGAGACCAACGATCCGGTGTTCATGCTCGACGAGATCGACAAGGTTGGGCGCGATTTCCGCGGCGATCCCGCCTCGGCGTTACTGGAGGCGCTCGATCCCGAGCAGAACTTCAGCTTCCGCGACAACTACCTCGACGTCCCCTTCGACTTGTCCAAGGTGCTGTTCATCACCACGGCCAACATGCTCGATCCCATCGCCGACCCGCTGCGCGACCGCATGGAGATCATCGAGCTGCAAGGCTACACCGAGGAAGAGAAGGTCCACATCGCCTTCCAATATCTGGTCCCGCGTCAGATCGAGGAGAACGGCATCAACGGCGATCAGATCGAATTTCCTGAGGAGACGATCCGCTTCCTCATCCGCCACTACACGCGCGAGGCGGGCGTGCGCAACCTGGAGCGGACGATCGGCACCATCTGCCGCAAACAGGCGCGCCGCATCGCCGAGGGCAAGACCGATAGGCTGAGGGTCACGCCGGAGCTAGTGCAGCACCACGACATGCTGGGCGGCATGAAGATCCGCACCGAAGGCGAAATTGCCGAGCGCACCAAGCGGGCCGGTGTTGCAGTGGGCTTAGCGTGGACGCCGACCGGTGGTGATGTGCTCTTCGTCGAGGCCAACAAGATGAGGGGCAAGGGTGGCTTCACTATGACCGGACAGCTCGGCCAGGTGATGCAGGAGTCGATGCAGGCCGCGCTCACCTGGGTGCGGTCGCACGCGAAAGACCTCGGCATTGACGAGCAGTTCTTCGCCGATCATGACATCCACATTCACGTGCCGGCGGGCGCAATTCCGAAGGACGGCCCCTCTGCGGGCGTGACCATGGTGACCGCGCTGGTGTCGCTGCTGACCGACCGCCGCGTGCGACCGCTGACGGCGATGACGGGAGAGATCACCCTCAGTGGAAATGTCCTGCCCATCGGCGGCATCAAAGAGAAGACGCTGGCCGCCAAGCGAGCGGGGGTCACCGACATTATTTTGCCCGCCGAGAACCAGCAGAACGTGGAGGAAGACCTGACGCCGGAACAACTCGAAGGTCTAACCATGCACTATGTCAAGACCATCGAGGAGTTGCTCAGCATCGCACTGCCAAGCACGCACGCCGAGGCGAAGCAGGACGCCGAAATCCGCGAGCAGGTACTGCAAACCGTGCCGGTGGGGTAAGCTCTACTGAATTTGCTGGAGCTTCGCGAGCAGCTTTTGCGCCAGGTTCTCTTCCGACTCCGACCACAGCACGCGTCCGCTGACCCCGCATTGCTTCTCCACCGCATTGGAGAAAGCCACCAGCTTGGCGATGTTGCCGCGAACGCGTTTCTCTACCGCCGAGGACACGCGCAGGCCGTCATAGAGGAAGGAAGCGTCGAGCCCGAAGTCCACTTCGATATGGCCGTCCTCGGCGTAGATGCCGTCATCGAATTGCACACCGTGCACCAGAAAGCGGACAGCGGACGGCCGTTGCACCCAACTATCGCCATGCTCATCGTCGCTGGGGACCCACAAGTCCCAGAACGCCTCGAAGACAAAGGCGAAGTCGTCGTGGGCAAACTCGCGGGCAAGCTCCACGGCCTCCTCCGGCGAAATGCCGGGATTGAAGCGGCGCTCCAGCACGGTCGGCTCCGTCCACGCCACCGGATGCACCGACATATAGGTGATCCCCTCGCGCAGCGCGGAGAACGGAAACTGCCGCAGCACGCTGACAGTGCGCGGCATCATTTCGCCCTCGCGAAAGCTGGGAAACCAGAGGCTCAGGTACAGCGAATCGGCCATCGCCGGTATTGTAGCGCGGAGCAGGACGGCGTTTTGCTAATTGCTGCCTTTACGCGCTCAGCCGCTTCTTCGCCTTGATCTCCTCCAGCAGCGCGTCGATCTTCTGTTCGCGGTCCAGCGCGTGCAGCCGGCCATCGATGTCGTCGCCCAGGATCTCGCCCTTCGCGCGGCCCAGCGCCTCGGCGTGCGCCACCTTCGTCTGCATGCGATCGAAGGTGCGGTGGCCGCCGTTAGGCGTGAGTTGAGCATCGGCGGCCCGGCTCACCGCGCGCGTCCGGCGATGCTGCGCGATCAGCAGATCGGCTTTGCCGCGCGCCTCCGACAGCTTGAGCTCCAGCTTCTTCAGCGCGGCTTTCAGTGCTTCCACTTGCGTTTCCTGGTCCGCAATCTGCTGATCAAAGCTCTCGGTCAATTGCTGGAAGCTCATGGCCCGCTCCAGCGCCGCGCGCGCCAGCTCGTCGTCCTTCTTGTCTACGGCCAGCTCCGCCTTGCGCATCCATTCCGCGTGCTTGTCCGCGTTGTCTCTTTTCTTCTTCTCCAGCAGATGCAGATCGGCGAGCGCAATCGCCACCTGCGTCTTCACTTGCATGAACTGGTTCTCCATGTCGAGGATCACCTGCTTCAACATCTTTTCGGGATTTTCGGCGCGGTCGATCAAGTCATTAAGATTCGCTCGCACCAGCGTCGCTACACGATCGAGTAATGCCATAACGAACTCCTTTCAAACTATCAGTTCGGGTGCCCCACCCTTCTCGCCTTTGTTTGGCGAGAGGGTGGGATGTCGGGTGCCCCAACTCATCCGCGCTTTTCGGATGACTTGGGCCCGACTCACAAACTACTTCCCTGCTCCCGCGCCCTTCGACTTTCCATCGTCACTCGGCGGCAGATTGTCCGGCTTCGGTGACTTGTCGCCAATTGTCCGGATCTTCCCCAGCAGGTCCGACATCTGCATGCCGGAGAGCGCCTCGAACAGCGCCGGCACCTGTGCGGCAATTTCCGTGATATCGCCGGTGATCTTGTTCATCCCCGCCGAATGACCGTTGCCAGTCGAAACGATGGTGATCTTGTCGACGTTCGACAGCGGGCTCGCCAATGCCTTCACCACCTCAGGCAGGCCGGTGAGCAACTTGTCGACCACCGCAGCCTGGTTGTACTCCTGAAATGCTTCGGCCTTCAGGTTCATAGCGCGCGCTTCGGCGTCGCCCTTCTTGAAAATGATCTCGGCTTCGGCTTCGCCTTGCGCGCGAATGGCGCTGGCGCGGCCTTCGGCCTCGACCGTCAGGCGCTGCCGTTCGGCCTCGGCCAACGTCTGAATGCGCTGACGCTCGATCTCGGCCTGCTTCAGCACGGTTGCGATCAGCTCTTTCTCGCGGCGTAGGATCTCGGCCTCTTGCACCTTCACCTGCTGCTCTTTCTCCACCTGCTGCACCTTCACCGACTCGGCGATGACCTGCTGCTGCATCACGTTGGTCTGGATCTCGTAGGCTTTGTCGGCCTGTGCCTGCTGGCGTTTCACCAACTCGTTGTAGGTTGCCTTCTTCACTTCGAGGTCGCGCTGGGCTTCGGCCTGGCGTGCCAGCGAGGCAGTCTCGGCGGCGACGCGCTCCTGATCGGCTTGCGCCTTGGCCGTAGCCGATTCGCGCAAGGCGATGGCGCGCCGGATGGCGGTATCGCGGTCCGCTTCAGCAGTCGCCACGTCGGCATCACGCTTGATGCGCGCAATGTCGGGCCGGCCCATGTTGGTGATGTACTCGTTCTTGTCGCGCACTTCTTTGATGGTGAACGAAATCACCTCCAGGCCCATCTTGTTCATGTCATCGGCGCAGGTGGAGCGCATGCGGTCGGCCACCATCTCCGGCTGCTTGACGATCTCCTCCACCGTGAGCTGGCCGATGATGCCGCGCAGGTGGCCTTCCATCACCAGCCGGATTAGCGCCTCGCGGTCCGGCGGCGTCTTGGTGAGGAACTGCTCTGACGCCGTCAGAATGGATTCCGGATCGGACTTCACCTTGATCTGCGCGACCGCCTCGACCGTCACCGCGACGCCCTGCTTGGTGTAGAGGTCCTGTTGCGGGGCTACATCGAACGACATCAGCTCCAGCGACAGCTCACGGCAGCTTTCCACCATGGGGAAGATGATGGTGCCATGCGCCTTCACCACGCGTGGACCGCGGAAGCCGAACACCACCAGCGCCTCATTCGGTCCCGCTTTGCGATATAGCTTGGCGAAGACGCCCATCAAAAGGAAGATGGCGAGCACCGCTAAGCCGGCAATAACGAACACATCGGTTGGTATGTTGGGCATAAGCCTCCTTAGAGCTAGCTGCGAGCTAAGAGCTTCGAGCTACGAGCTAACAGCGGTAGCTAGAAGCTCGTAGCTCGTAGCTAACTGCTCGCTGCTTCCTTCCCCGCCATTTCGTCCCACCGTCGTACATAAGCAATTCCCTTCTCATAGCGCGTGATAATAACTTCGGTGCCGCGCGGCAGGGCTTCGCCGGCTTCGCTGCGGGCGCCGCAGGTGTGACGCGTGCCTTCCTGCGAGAAAATCATCTCCCCCGTGCCGCCGGCGCGAATTGGACTGCCAATGCGGCCCAGCACTCCCACGCGTTCGTAGTCCGCCGGATCGAGTTCGCGATCGTGTTTCAGCATCAGCTTGGCCACGAACCAGAAAATGATGGCTGCGCCCAAGAGTCCCACCAGCACCGCAAGCAGCATGGTCAGGCTGACCACCAGGGTGGAGTAGCGCGTCAGCAGATAGCCTGTTCCACCGAACCAGGCAAGGAACGCGGTCATGGTGCCGAAGTTCAAGACAGGCATCTGTGCGTCGGCGGCACCGTGAACGCCACCAGCGTGCGCTCCGCCATGCGGCATCGCAACCTGACCGCCATGGGGCACATGGACGTGCGGCACATGAAGATGCAGGTGCGGCAGACGCCATGTGCCGCCGACGAACGACAGCACACTCAGCGTCAGTCCCACCACGAAGCACACGAGATAGAAGATCGCCCAGCCCGTCATACATTCGCTCCTGCCAATTTGTTCGCACGCCGTAGGCGCGGCTCGGCCGCGACCAGGCCCGGCTTCAGCACCTCCGCGAGGCGCTCCACCAGCTCCGGCGTCTCCAGAATCGCGCCCAGCAGTACAAGGCACTTGCGCGTGTCGTGATGCTTTGCCACCTGCAGCAGCGCGTGACTCAACTCGGGATCGCGGGCGAACTGTTCAGCGCCGGCGATCAGCCACAGGTCAAGCCGGTCTTCAGTGGCGCGCAGATCGCTGGTCAGCTCGGTGTGATAGCCCTCGGGATCGTCCACCAGATATCCCGGATGCACCTTGAAGAACCGCGCCAACAGCATGCGCGAAGCGTTGGTGAGGTGCGGTCGGGCGCCGCTCTCGATCTGCGACAGATACGACTGACTGAGCCCGCGGCCCGTCTCTTTCTTGAGCGCGCGCGCCAGGTCCTGCTGGGTCATCTCGCGGTCCATGCCGCGCAGCGTGCCTTCCACCAGGCGCAAGTAGCGTAATTTCTCGCCCAGCCTCATATTATTATTCGCAATTATGGTATTGCAATCTGTAATTGTCAAGACCTGGATTTACCGCCGAATGAGAGAGTTGCGAAAAACCGGAAAATTAACCACAGAGACACAGAGCTTAAGAAAGCTCTTTCAAGACTCGTCCCAGCCGCTCCGGCAAAACCGGACCTGGACCTTATGAAAGTGATAGCGACGAGGGTAAAAGCGCTATCAAAGAACCTCTGTGCCTTTGTGTCTCTGTGGTTAATCTACCGCGCGAAGTACAGCAGCCCAAAGATGTAGAGCCAGAGCACGCCCATGAAGTGCCAATACCACGACGCAACATCGATCACCATGCGGCGGGTCTCTGGCGGCTTGTGCAGCCAGTTGGTGATGCCTGCATAGAGCAGGGCGAGTACGCCGCCCAGCAGGTGTACGGCATGAACGCCGGTGAGGATGAAGAAGAACGAGGTGCTGGCGTTGAGAGCGAAGCTGGGATTGAAGCGCTCGAGCACCCGCCACGCATGCGCTTGCCCGCCGAGAAAGCCCAGGCCGAGAAGGACCGTGGTCCACAGCCAGGGCAGCGCACGATTGTGGTGAACTTGGATACCGGGAATATCGGCGATGGGAGCCAGCGCGACGTCTTCCGCCGCGCGTCGTCGAGCGAACTCCAGCGTCGTGCTGCTCAGCAGCAGAATGAAAGTATTAATGAGCAGAATCTCAAGCGGCAGGTGAAGCGGCATCCAGTTGCTGACGTAATCGTTGCGCGCCGGGTCCCAGACGGCCCCGGCCTTGCGCACAACATACGCCGTCGTGAACGACACGAACAGCATCACCACCGACGACAGCGCCAGCAGCAGCCCCAGACGGTATCGCCGCAGGCGCTCGCCGTAGCTGGGCTGGTCGTCGCCGCCGCGGCCTCCGCCGCCCCATCCGCCCGGCCAATTCGCAGTCGGGCCGCGCCCGCCCTTGCCTTGCGAGGTCTTCGGCTCTCGAAACTTAGGTCCACGACTCATCGGAGTTTCCAGTTTCGAGTTTCAAGTTTCAAGTTTTGAGCGCGTCGAGCTACTGGAAACTCGAAGCTGGAAACTCCAAACCGCCTTTAACTTACAATTGATTCACTTGAGTGAGCAACGACGTAAATTTGTATCGCTAAGGCAGCTCGTCATCGGGGCAGTGGTTGTGCTTGCCCA
>Ga0335081_10006169_pt1 | contig 19054 bp, 15 predicted proteins | sample Lox_Sample_35_FD_206713 | JGI IMG/M metagenome (GOLD analysis project Ga0335081, IMG submission 206713) | Soil microbial communities from Loxahatchee National Wildlife Refuge, Florida, United States - Lox_Sample_3.5 | ecosystem: Environmental > Terrestrial > Soil > Wetlands | place: USA...
TTGCGGAACGGGCGGATTCGGGCTAGCGCTTCCGCCGCCTGGGTCGGTACACGACGCTTCGATGCCGAACTGCGCGCACGACCACTCGTGCTTGCTCGATCGTGTAGAGGACGCGATAGCCCCCTATGCGCGCGGCCCAGTAACCCTCCAGCCGTCCCACGAGTTGCTTGCCGAGCTCTTCGGGCTCGCGTTGGATCAGGGCGAGGGTCTCGAGAACGGCCTCACGGACCGTCGGTGGTAGGGCTTCGAGGTCTTTCCTGGCGCGTCGGGTGAGGAAGAGCTCAGGCAAGCCCGAGGTCGCGTCTCACCTCGTCGAGCGTGAAGAGCCGACCGGCCCTGACGTCGTCCTCGCTCTCACGAAGTGCTGCCAACGTGTCGTCATCCTGGAGAACGGCGAGCGTCTCCTCGATGGCGTCCCATTCGTCCGGTGAGATGACGACGGCTGCCGGCCGGCCCTTGCGGGTGATCACGAGATGCTCGTGCCGGGTCTCGACCTCGTCGAGGAGCTCGGTCAGCCGTGCTCGTGCCTCGCTGAACGGAACCACGCGGGCCATCGTGCCATTGTACAGAAATTTGTGCAGCGCGCCCGACTGCTCCGCGTCGCGACGGAAGCACGCGCGTGAGGAAACCGCTGCTCTATCCACTGGGCTACGGGGCCCAGCCGACGCAGTGTAGAGAGGCCGTCCCGACCGGTCGGTCGAGCACTTGGCGATTGGACGCTCTTGGTCACCGAGGCCGCGAGCTTCGCGCCGATCCCGGCGTGGACCGCTGCGTTGAAGATCGTTCGTGCGGGAGTGAGCTTTGCGACTCCGAGCATGTTGGGGGCCGCGGTGATCGTGAGCAGCGACGAAGAGTGGAAGCCCCGCTCGAGCGACACGAACTCGAAGCCGGCGGCGCGGATCACGGCCTCCGTGTCCCGCGTCGCCCGGCGGCCCCCGGGGCGCCGACGTCCAAGAGACGTTCGAGTCTCGTGACGCTCGACTATGCCGTCGCCGCGCCTAGGGCGCGAGCGTGATCTTGGCCAATCCGGCCGGGCGGTCAGGGTCGAGGCCCTTCGCGCGGGCGAGAGCCGAGGCGAAGAGCTGGCCGGGTACGATCGTGAGCAGGGGCTCGAGTAGAGGAAGCGGTGCGGCGGGCGCCGGGATCCGGCTGGTCGCGTTCGGAACGGCGCCGGCGGCCGGGCCGCTCACGATCACCTTCGCGCCAGCGGCGCGAGCACGGGCGACGGCTTCGACGACCGTCGGGAGCCCAGCGTCGTCTCCGGCGATCGCCCAGACCGGGAACAGCCCGTCGAGAGCGGCGACCGGTCCGTGTGCGAGATCGGTCGCGGTCAGCGAGGCGGCGGCCACCCGACAGGTCTCGAGAAGCTTGAGCGCAATCTCTCGCGCCGTCGCGAATGCCGGGCCGCGCCCGACGACGAGCATGCGCTCCACGGCCGCGAACTCGAGCGCGAGCGGCGCCAGGGCCTTCTCGGCCGCCGGCAGCCAGTCACGGAGGACCGAAGCCGTCGCTCGAAGGGCCCCGGCAAACCGTTCGCCCCTGCCGGCGACATGGGCGGCGAGGAGCCCGAGCGTCGCCACCTGTGCGACGTACGTCTTCGAGGCGGCTACGGCTCGCTCCTCGCCGGCCAGGATGGGCACGGCAACGTCGGCGGCGGCTGCCAGCGGCGAGGCCGGGTCGTTGGTCACCGCGATCGTGAGCGCCCCGCGCCTCGAGCCCTGCTCGAGATAGTCGACGACGTCCGGCGTCCGGCCCGACTGCGAGAGCGCCAGCAGGCACGAGTCATGCAGGTCGAGCTCGGCTCCGAAGTAGACGATGAGCGAGATCGAGTCCCGGAAGGCCGTCAGGCCGGCGAGGAGGGCAAACGCGTACACACCGTAGGACGCTGCGTTGTCGGACGAGCCGTGGGCGGCCATCCTGATCAGGCGAATACCGCGGCCACGCAGCTCGGCCGCCGCCTCGTCGAGATTCGCCAGGTTGTCGGCGATCCGCTCGAGCACGTCCGGCTGCTCGCGGATCTCGCGTAAAAAGAGCTCGCCGGGCTCGGGCGGTGCCGGCGCGTCCGGGCTCAGCGCGCCGCCTCTTCGAGCCGTCGACCGGCGGCCCACACCTCCCGGACCGTGAGCTCCTCGTCGACGATCACCAGGTCGGCGCGGCCGCCGAGCTCGAGCACGCCGATCCCGCCGCCGAGCAGCCGGCCCGGGCGCCCCGTCACCGCTGCGACGGCCTCCGACCGGTCGATACCGAGCGCGCCGAGCCGGGCGAGACCATCCGCGAGGCGGCCGGTGCTGCCGGCAAGGACTCCATCGGCGCGGCGCGAGACTCCACCCGAAACCTCGATCTCGACCTCCCCCAACCGGTAGCTGCCGTCGGGAAGCCCGGCCGCCGCGACCGCATCGGTGACCAGGCTGCAGCGCCCCGGCGCGGAGGCGAACGCGACGCGCACGAGCTCGTCCGAGACGTGGATTTCGTCGGCGATCAGCTGCAGCGCCACCCCGGCCGTGGACAGGGCGGCGCCGGCAAGCCCCGGTTCGCGGGCGGAGATGGGCGGCATCGCGTTGAAGAGGTGCGTGACCGCGACAGCTCCAGCCTCGAACGCGCGCCGCGCCTCCTCCGCGCTCGCGCGGCTGTGCCCGAGCCACACCGTCACGCCGCGGCGCAGACAGATCTCGATCAGCTCGAGCGCGCCCGGCAGCTCCGGGGCGATCGTGACCGTCCGCACGGGCCCGGCGTCGAGCAGGCGCTCGAGCAGCGCCGGGTCGGGCGCCCGCAGATGCTCGAGCGGGTGGGTGCCCGCCCGCTCGAGGGAGAGGAACGGCCCTTCGAGGTGGACACCGGCGATACGGGCCCCGGGCCCGCCCCTCGCCTTCGCGTCGGCGATCCGACCGAGCGCCGCGGTCAGATCGTCCTCGGCGCTCGTGATCAGCGTGGGCTGGTACGCCGCAACGCCGTCCCGGAGGAGCGCCTCGGCCAGCGCCTGAAGCTCGTCCACGGCGGCGCCCAGTACGTCGACGCCGGCGTAGCCGTTGACCTGCGCGTCGACGAGCGCCGGGATCGCAAGACCCTCGCCCCGCCCCGACAGGCCGACTGCGGAGACCGCCCCGCCGGAGAGCGCGACGTCGCCGCGCACGAGCGCGCCGTCGACGAAGGCCGCGGCGACGCCGAGCCTGACGGTGTCCCGGCCCGGGCCGGGCGGCGCGGGACGTCCGGAGCCGAGCTCCTGCAGTGCGGGGCGTAGCCGGCCCTCGTGCCGCTCGAGGAGCTGCCGCGCCGCGGCCGGATCGTCGGCCCCGAGCAGCATCGCCGCCGCGTTCTTGGGACTCCAGTCGCACGCCTCGAGTGCGGCCCGGGCGCGCTCGGGCGTGACGCCTGCGATTTCGGCCACGATCCGGGTCGCGCGGTCGCGGAGCTTGGCGTTCGTCGCGCGCAGGTCGACCATCAGGCCGCCGTAGGTCTTGCCGAGCTGGATCATCGCGACCGTCGAGATGATGTTGAGGACGACCTTCTGCGCCGTTCCGGCGTTGAGCCGGGTCGAGCCGGCGACGATCTCGGGTCCGACGAGCACCTCGACCGGAATGTCCGCAAGGGCGGCGAGCGGCGTGCCCCGGTTGCAGACGACGCCGGCGGTGAGCGCCCCGGCGCGCTTCGCTGCCTCGACTGCGCCGAGCACGTAAGGGGTCCGGCCACTCGCGGCGATCCCCACCACGGCGTCCTCCGGCCCAACGGCGAGCTCCGTCATCGCGTCCGCGCCGCCCTCGCGGTCGTCCTCGGCGTTCTCGACCGCCACGCCGAAGGCGCCGCGGCCTCCGGCGAGCACGCCGATCACCTGCCCCGGGGGCACGTTGAAGGTCGGCCCGGCCTCTGCGGCGTCGAGTAGCCCGATGCGCCCGGCAGTGCCGGCGCCGACGTAGATCAGGCGCCCGCCGCGCTCGAGCGCGGCGGCGACCCCTTCGACCGCGTGCGCAATCTGCGCCTCGGCCGCGCCGACGGCTTCTGGCACGACGCGAACGTCGGCGCACATCAACGAGACGAGCTGCTCCACCGAGAGCAGGTCGAGCTCGTCGAGGCCCGGTCGGACCTGCTCGGTGCTCAGCCCGTGCAGATCGGTGCTCTCGGTCACGAGAATCCCTCGAACACGATCCGGTGAACCTCGCGCCGTAGTTCCGCTTGCCGTTCCGGATTGCGCGCGGGGTGGACGCCGCCCATCAGAAGCACGACCGCGTACCCGAGCCGGGGCGCGACCAGAAGCGAGGTGCCGGTGAACCCCGTGTGCCAGTACGTCGACTCCGGCCACGACCCCCAATCGCTCGCGTCCAGCTGCCAGCCGAGGGCGCGCATGTCGGGCGGGCCCCCGGCCTGAAACCTCGTCATCTCGGCGATCGAGCCGGCCGAGAGCACCGGATGGCGCGCGGGAGCGAGCAACGCGCTCGCGAACCGACCGAGGTCGGCGGCGGGCGCGAACAGGCCCGCGTGGCCCGCAACGCCGCCGAGCGCCCAGGCGTTGCCGTCGTGCACCTCGCCCCACACGAGTCCGGGCTCGAGCCGCTGATCGCCGTCGAGCTCGGTCGCCGCAATCAGCCGCCGCTCGCGCTGCGGCGGCCGAAACCGGGTGCGTTCCAGCCCGAGCGGCTCGCCGACGGTCTCGGCGAACGCGCGGTCGATCGTCGTGCCGACGCGGTCGGCAATCGCCCAGCCGAGCAGCATGTATCCGAGATCGCTGTAGAGCACCGGGCCTGGGACGGCGGCGGCCGCTTCGGCGTAGACCGCATCCCGGATCGCCGGCATGCCGCCGTCCAGTCGGTAGAGCTCGCGGTGAGCGGGCAGCCCGGAGGTATGGGTGAGCAACTGCCGGAGAGTGATCTCGGCATTGGGGAGACCCGGCAGCCAGAGGACGGCCGGGTCGTCGAGCTCCCAGGCGCCGCGCTCGGCCAGGCTCAGGCTCAACGTCACGGTCGAGACCACCTTCGTCAGCGACGCGAGGTCGTAGATCGTGTCGCGCGTCGTCTCGATCCGCTCGCCGACGATGCACGACCAGCCGCCGTGTGCATGCAGTAGCTCTCCTTCGGCATCGACGACGAGCAGCGTGGCGCCGGCCGGGTAACCACTCGCGATCGATTCGCCGAGATGCCGGCCGAGACGATCGCACGCGCGCCGGAAAACGCGTGACGCGCGGTCGGCAACGTCGAACTGGACCGCGACTCCGCCGGCCCCTGCCTTCGGGGGTTGCGTCCCGTCCGATGCGGCGCGAACGAGGTGGATCTCGTTGGCCCGCCACTCGAGCTCGACCCGGCGGCCGCCGTCGGGGACGAATCCGGCGGCGGCGTAGAAGCGGAGCGCCCGCTCGTTCGCCTCGAAGACCCAGAGCGTCACGGCCGGGTGTCCTGCAGCCTCGAGCGCCTCAACTGCGTGCTCGAGCAGCCGCCGCCCGATCCCCCGGGCAGCGGCTCGAGGGTGAACGTAGAGGGAGTGGACGTACCCGTTCTCCGAGCCCTCGGGGTCCTCGCCGAAACGGACGAACCCGACGATCGTGCCGTCGGACGCCTCGGCCACCACCACGGTGCCCGACGAGGTGACGTCCTCACCAAGCCACCTCGCGATCGACTCGTGATCGAGTGACTCGAGGATCTCGGCGTCGACAACGCCTGGGTACGCGTCCCGCCATGCAGCGATGAAGACCTCGGCGAGCCCGTCGGCGTCGGCTGCGGTACCCGGCCGTAGAGCCGGCCCGGTGTCTGCGGCCGGGTGCCGCTCGAGGTGCTGCCGGAAGCGGAACCGGTCGCCGCGGTAAAGCGACTGCACGTACTCGATCGGCCGGTGCTCGGTGTCGGTCGTGAGCCGGGAGAGCCGGAGCAGCGCCGACCCGGGAGGGCAATCGAGCAGCCTTGCCTCGCGTGCCCCGGCCACGACGGCCTCGATCGTCTCCTCTGCCGAGTCGAGCTCGACCCCGTAGTCGGAGTGGAGCAACTGGTAGAAGGAGACGTTGTCGCCAAGCGATGCCGTGATCCCGTCGAAGCGCTCTGCGTTCAGGAAGAGCACCTCGATCGCGATCGGCTCGCCGTCGGCGAGTCGCAGGCGCTCGATGCGCAAGACCTCCGAGTCTGGCCCGACCCGGAGCGCCGTTGCGACGTCGATCCCGGCCTCGACACGGCTGACCGTGATCAGCTTCGAGCCGGGGACGATGCCGCGCGCGCGCATTTCCTCGGTGTGGCTCGTCAGTCCGAGCGGCTCCTCGATCTTCGCGAGAGCGACGAAGGTGCCCTTGCCTTGACGGCGGAAGATCCGCTGCTCAGCCTCGAGGCCCTGCAGCACATGCCGGACCGTCGCGCGAGAGACGCCGTACTCGGCGCAGAGCTCGCGCTCGGTGGGCAGCGCGGAGCCGGGGACGCGCTCGCGGATCAGCTCGAGCAGCGCCTCGCGCAGGCGGCGCGACTTCAGCTGCGCGACCACGGGTGCGCGCGGCTCAGACAGGTTGGCTCCTCTTTGTTGACCACCCTCCCGCACCATAACCAACTTGACCATACCAATCATGATTTGTAATATCGAGCCGCCCATTGGTCGTCTGCCAGGAGGGAAGAATATGGTCCGGGTACCAGGATTCAGGACGGCTGCGGTCGCGGTCGTCGGCGCCTGCGCGATCGCGGCGTTCGCCGCGGGCGCGTCGGCGCACAACGCTGCCAGCAGCACAGTCGTCTTCGCGAACACGTCGAGCGTCCAGAAGCTCGACCCGGACGTCGTCACGAACTTCGTCGACTTCCAGGCCCTCCACCTGATCTACGACACACTCGTCACCTACAACGACAAGCTGCAGCTCACGCCCGATCTCGCGACGAGCTGGTCGTTCTCGAACGGCGGGAAGACCATCACCTTCCAGCTGCGCAAGAACGTCAACTTCACGGACGGCACGACCTTCACATCGGCAAACGTCGTGGCCTCGCTCGAGCGCGTGAAGGATCCGAAGACCGCCGATGCGGCCTCGTCGTTCATCGCTTCGGTGACGAAGATCGTGCCGGACGGCACCTACGCCGTGAAGCTGCTGCTCTCGCACCCGGACGCTTCGGTGCTGAACGGCCTCACCTCGCTCAACCTGGCGATGCTTTCGACCAAGTCGATTGCGGCCGGAACGCTCTCCAAGACGCCGGTCGGGACGGGGCCTTACCAGTTCGTCAGCTGGGTGCCGAACAATTCATTCACGGTCAATGCGAACCCGGGCTGGTGGGGGGGCAAGGTGACCGTTCCGCAGGTCGAGATCAAGACGATCCCGAACGAGCAGTCGATTGCCTCGGCACTCCAGGCCGGGACCGTGCAGATCGGGCTGATGACGCAGCCGCAGATCACCGAGCACCTGCCCGGCTCGATCGACGTGCAGAAGGTGCTCGACCTGTCCTACCGGGCGCTCATGCTCCAGGACCGGACCGGCCCGCTCGCGAACCTCTACAACCGGCTCGCGATGGCGTGCGCGCTCAACCGCCAGTCGGTCCTCACGAGCTCCGTGCTCGGCCAGGGGAAGGTCATCGGCCCGGTGCCGCTCGGTCCCTACACCTCGAGCCCGATCTCGGCCGTCTGCCCGACGCAGAACATCCCCATGGCCAAGTCGTATCTCCAGAAGGCGGGCAACCCGGGCGGCTTCACCTTCACCGCGATGACCTCGACCGACCTCGACGCCACGAGTAGCGCACAGGCGATCGCGGTGCAGTCGCAGCTCAAGCAGGCCGGTATCACGATGAACATCTCCAACCTGGCCAGCAACGCCTACATCCAGGACTGGCTGAAGGGCAAGTTCCAGGGCGCCTTCGCCGAGAACGACGCCGATCCGAACCCGTACACCATGTACGGGCGCTACTTCGCCCCGGGCGCCAACCTCGGCGTCCCGTCCGGCTACAGCAGCGCCGCGCTACAGCGGATCCTCACGAAGAGCGACTCGGTGACCACTCCTGCCGCCGCGGCGGCCCAGTTCAAGGCGCTCTCGACCTACCTGACCGCGAACGCCGTCTGGCTGTGGCTCTTCGACGGCTACGTCTACGCCGCGGTCACCTCGAACGTCCACGGGTTCTCGCTTCCGCCGACCCGCGAACTGAACTCGATCGCAAAAGCGACGGTTTCCTGACCGCGAGCCCGCGGCCTGCCGGTCGTGCCAACATGGCCGGCAGGCCGCGGATGTTCGATTCGAGAAACCGTGCACTGGCGCTGACGATCGTCCGGCGGACGGTCAGCACCCTGATCACCCTGCTCGGGGTGGCGATCATCGTCTTCGTCATCCTGCGCCTGCTGCCCGGCGACGCGATCACGGCCTCGCTCGGCGTGAACGCCGGGCTGCTCTCGCCGGCACAGCACGCCGCGCTCGTTCACTTCTACGGGCTCGGCAAGCCGCCGGTGCAGCAGTTCTTCTCCTGGCTCGGCGCGAGCTTCAGCGGCAACCTCGGCGTCTCGCTCTCGGCGCAGCAGCCCGTCTCGACGCTGATCGACCAGGCGGCGCCGGTGACGCTCGAGCTTTCGATCGTCTCGCTCGTGCTCGGCCTGCTGATCGGCGTCGGCTTCGGCATGATCGGCGCGCTCAAGCCCGGCAAGGTCGGCGACGAGGTCGGCCAGGGCATCGCCGTGGTCGGGCTCGGCGTGCCGGTCTTCGTTCTCGGCACCGCACTCGTCACCTTCCTCTCGTCGCACTTTCACTACTTCCCCTCCTCCGAGCCGTACGCGAGCCTCTTCAGCGACCCCTGGCTGAACATCCAGCAGATCTTCTTCCCGTCGCTCGTCCTCAGCATCGGGATCGGGGCCGCGATCATGCGGACGACGCGCGCCGCGGTGCTCGAGGTGAGCAGCCAGAACTTCGTGCGCACGGCGCGCGGGAAGGGGATCAAGGCGCGCGTGGTCACGTGGCGCCACCTCTTCCGCAACGCGCTCGTCCCGATCGTGACGATGTCGGGGATCCAGCTCGGCTACCTGCTCGGGGGCACCGTCATCGTCGAGCAGATCTTCATCCTCCCCGGGCTCGGGCGGCTGCTCGTCACCGCGATCAACGAACGCGACTTCCCGGTCGTGCAGAGCATCACGATGCTGTTCGCGACCGCGTTCGTGCTCGTGAACCTCGGCGTCGACGTCATCTGCGCGCTGATCGACCCGCGCTCGAGGGGCCGCTAGATGGCGATCACCGGCCCCGATCCGCTGACCGCGGCCCGTCCCGACCAGCCCGTCGCCAAGACGCGGCGGCTGCGGCTCTCGGGCGGCGGGTTCTGGGCGGCACTGTGGGCCAGCCGGAGCGGGAAGTTCGGCATCGTCCTCGTCGGAATCACGCTGCTCGGCGCGCTCGTCAGCATTCTCGGCCTCGCGCCCTACGACCCCCAGCACCAGGACCTTGCTGCGAACCTGGCGGCGCCGAGCTCGGACCACTGGCTCGGCACCGACAACTTCGGCCGCGACCTCTTCTCACTCGTGCTCGAAGGCATCGTCGTCTCGCTCGAGATCGCCGTCCTGGCCACGCTGATCGCCGGCGTGTTCGGCTCGCTCGGCGGGATCGCCGCCGGTTACCTCGGCGGCACGACCTCGACGCTGATCATGCGCGCGAGCGACATCCTCTTCGCGATCCCGGCAATCCTGCTCGCACTGGCAATCGTGACGGCGCTCGGGCCCGGGATCCTCGACAGCGCGCTCGCGATCGGCATCGGCTGGATCCCGATCTTCGTCCGGGTCGTGCGTGCGCCGGTGCTGTCGCTCCGGAACGCCGACTTCGTGCGGGCCGGGCAGGTGCTCGGCTTCTCCCGCCGCCGCGTGCTCTTCCGGCACATCCTGCCGAGCGTCTACGGCGTGATCGCCGTGCAGACGAGCCTTGCGCTCGCCTGGGCGATCCTCGCCGAGGCGAGCCTCAGCTTCCTCGGTCTCGGCCCGCCCCCGCCGACGGCGTCGCTGGGCCAGATGGTGTCGGACTCGAGCAGCCTGGCCGGGATCGCGTGGTGGACGCTGGCCGCGCCGTCGCTCGCGATCATCATCGCGGTCGTCGGCTTCAACTACCTCGGCGACGGGCTGCGCGACGCCGCCGACCCGAGAAGCAGAAGGAGCTGAGCATGCGTGTGATCGGGATGATCTCGGGTACGTCGTTCGACGCGATCGAGGCCGTCGCGGCCGAGCTCGAGCTCGACGGGCCGGAGCTCGTGGCCGACCTGCGGGCGCATGTGTCGGCCGACTACCCGCTCGAGGTTCATTCCGCGATCGCGGCTTCGCTGCCGCCCGCGACGACCTCGGTCGACGATGTCTGCAAGCTCGACACGGCGATCGGACAGCGGTTCGCCGAGGTCGCCGCGGAGGTCGCCGAGGCGGCCTTCCGCGGCGAGGTCGACGTCGTCTGCTCGCACGGCCAAACGGTCTACCACTGGGTCGAGGGCGCACACGCGCTCGGCACGCTGCAGCTCGGCCAGCCGGCGTTCATCGCCGAGCGGACGGGCGCCACGGTCGTCGGCGACGTCCGTGCGCGCGACGTCGCCGCAGGCGGACACGGAGCGCCGCTCGCCAGCCTGCTCGACGTGCTCCTGCTGGGGTGGCACCCCGAGTCGGTGCGCGGCTCGCTCAACCTCGGCGGCATCTCGAACGTGACCGTCGTCGGCCCCGACCGGGAGCCGCTTGCCTACGACATCGGCCCTGCCAACGCGCTCGTCGATGCGGTCGTGAGCGAGGCGACGGGCGGCCGCGAGACCTTCGACGACGGGGGGCGGCGAGCAGCTGCGGGCACGGTCGACGACGAGCTGCTGGCGGCGTTCCTGGACGAGCCGTACTACGAGCTGCCCCCGCCGAAGTCGACCGGAAAGGAGCTCTTCCATCTCGCCTACGTGCGCGAGCGGGTCGGCACCCGCGAAATCTCGACCGGCGACCTGCTGGCGACGCTGACCGCGCTCTCGGCAGAAACCGTCGCCGCCGAGCTCCGGCGGCTCGAGGTCGTGGATGTCGTTGCGGCAGGCGGAGGCACGCGCAACCCCACGCTGATGGGCGAGCTCGCCCGGCGCCTTCCCGGCCTGCCGATCGAGCGGTTCGACGTGTTCGGGATCCCCGAGGCGGCCAAGGAGGCATTCCTCTTCGCGGTGATCGGCTTCCTCACCGTCCATGGGCTCCCCGCCTCCGTTCCCTCGTGCACCGGCGCCCGGCACGCGTCCGTCCTCGGCGCGATCGTGCCCGGAACGGCTCCCCTGAAGCTGGAAGCGGGCGCTCGGGCTCCGACGCGGCTGGCCGTGCGCACCCCTCTGCAGTCGTGACCCAGCCGCTGCTCTCGATCCGAGGGCTTCGAGTCGGGCTGCGCCGGCGCAAGCAGACGGTCGAGCTGATCCGGGGCGTCGACCTCGACGTCGCCCCCGGCGAGAAGGTGGGCATCGTCGGCGAGAGCGGCTCGGGCAAGACGCTCACGATGCTCTCGGTCCTGAGGTTGCTGCCCTCCCAGCTGCAGATCCTCGGCGGCGAGATCGGCTTCGGCGGCGAAGACCTGCTTCGCGTGGCGCCGGAGCGTCTGCGCCAGGTGCGCGGCGGTGAGGTCGCGATGGTCTACCAGGACCCGATGACCTCGCTCAACCCGCTGCTGCGAATCGGATCGCAGATCGAGGAGACGCTCCACGCCCACGGCGTCGAGGGCGGCCGCGCGGCGGCCCGAACGCGGGAGGTGCTGGGCCACGTCGGGCTGCCCGACCCGGAGCGCATCGAGAGCTCCTACCCGCACGAGCTGTCGGGGGGGATGCTCCAGCGCGTGATGATCGCCATGAGCCTCTCGACCTCGCCGCGGGTGCTCGTCGCCGACGAGCCCACGACCGCCCTCGACGTGACGATTCAGCAGCAGATCCTCGATCTCGTCGAGTCGCTCCAGACCGAGACCGGCATGGCCGTGGTCTGGGTGACCCACGATCTCGGCGTCGTCGCCCGCCTCGTCGACCGCGTGGCGGTGATGTACGCGGGGCGCGTGGTCGAGCACGGCTCGACACGGGACATCTTCGCGAGGCCCCAGCATCCCTACACGGCTGCGCTGCTCGCCTCCCTCCCGGGGCCGAGTGCCGAGCATCGGCTGCCTCTCCGCCAGATCGGCGGATCGCCACCGGACCCGGGGCAGCTGGCGGGCGGCTGCCCGTTCCGGTTCCGCTGCTCCTCCGCCGACGACCACTGCGCGGCCGAGGAACCTGCGCTGCTTCGGCGCGGCGCCGGTCAGTTCGCCGCGTGCTGGAAGGAGCCGTCGACGTGGGTGCAGTGACGCTTCGGGCCGAGGGCCTCGTGAAGGAGTACGCGGGCAGGAGGGGCCGCCCGCCGGTGCTCGCCGTGCGCGACGTCTCGCTCGAGCTCGAGGCCGGCCAGACGCTCGGCGTAGTCGGTGAGAGCGGCTGCGGCAAGTCCACGCTGGCCCGCCTGCTCGTCGGCCTCGAGGCACCGACCGCAGGAACGGTCGAGGTCGAGGGCGCGCCGGTCAGCGCCGGCACGACGAGCGAACGACGCGCGCTTGCCCGACGCATCCAGCTCGTTTTCCAGGATCCGTTCTCCTCGCTCGACCCTCGGCTGAACGTCGAGCAGGCGCTCGGCGAGGTGTTGAAGGTCCATCGTCTCGCGAGGCGCGGAGAGCGGCCTGACCGGATCGCCGGCTTGCTCGAGATGGTCGCGCTCGGACCCCGTTTTGCCCCCCGCTATCCGCACGAGCTGTCGGGCGGACAGGCCCAACGGGTCGCGATCGCGCGTGCGCTCGCGGTCCAGCCGCGCATCCTCGTTCTCGACGAGCCGACCTCGGCCCTCGACGTCTCGGTTCGAGCCGAGGTCATGAACTTGCTGATCCGCCTGCAGGAGGAGCTCAGCCTCACGTTCGTGTTCATCAGCCACGACCTCGGCATGGTCCGCCACATCAGCGACCACATCCGGGTCATGTACCTGGGGCGAGTCGTGGAAGCGGGCCCCTACGACGGCGTTCTGGACAACGCTCTTCACCCGTACACACGCGCGCTCGCTGCCGCCGTTCCTGTGCCCGACCCGGTTCTCGAAGCGGGCCGGCGCGAGCAGGAGCCCCCGCGGGCGGCGGCGGCCTTCGCCGAGCTCGAGTCGGGCTGTCCCTACAACCCCCGCTGCCCGCTGGTCGAGGACGTCTGCCGGAGCATCGACCCGCCGCTCGTCGAGCTGGCGCCGGACCACTTCGGCGCCTGCCACGTAGCCGCCCGCGAGGCGAGCGCTGACGTCGGACATTCGAGCTAATAGGGCGGGGGTCGAGGCGAGCAGCGAATCACGTAAGCTCGCGGCATGGACAGCGATCGGGCGCGGCAGCTACTCGATACCGAGCGGGCGCGGATCGAGGAGGCGCTTGGCCGGCTTGCACACCAGGACGACGGCGAGATCGCCGGCGAGGACCCGGCCGGCCTTGCAAGCAACCTGTACCAGGACGAGTTCGACGCGGGGCGGGCTGAAGACCTACGCGAGCAGCTGGCCGCCGTGGAGCGAGCCGAGCAGCGCCTTGCCGCAGGCACCTACGGTCTCTCGACCCGGAGCGGCGAGCCGATACCCGACGCACGGCTCGAGGCTCTCCCGACGGCCGAGCTGACGGCAGAGGAAGAGCGTTCACCCACGGGTGGGTGAGCTTCCGACTGCAGCCGGCCGCGAAACGGCCGGCGCACCTCTCCCGAGTGCGCGCATCCGGAAGTGGAGCGGACGTTCGACGACCGCCTGGGCCGGGCCGACGAGCAACCCTTGAAGCCGGCGGATGGCGTCGAGATGGTCGCCGGTCCAGACGATCCGGACCGCGACTGCACCGGCACTCTCGTCCTCGGCGTCCAGGTCGTGTCGTACCGCCCGGATCAGGCGGCCGGCGGCTTCGGGGTCCGGTGCGAGCGTGCCGGGGATCGCGTCCTGACCGGCAAGAGCGCGTGCGAAGGCCTCGTACCAGCCGGAGACGGCGTCGACAGTCGCGAGCAGCTCGTCGCGCGCACTCGCCCGATCGGCTCGTGAGCGGCCGTCATCGCGTTGCCAGAGGTCGAGTACCCCTTCTGCGGCGAGTCGCAGGCCGGCGACGCCGTTCACGAGTGCGGTCACGTCGCTGAGCCGCACCGGCTTGGTGCCGCGCTCGGCGAGATAGCTCCGGAACACATCGTCGAGCCGTCGTGAGGCAGCCGCAGCTCGGGTCGCTTCGGCATCCGGGCCGGGTCGGGACGGTAGGCCGCTGTCGCAGCGGCCGATCCCGAATCGCACTGCGGCCGCGAAGTAGCGCGCGCTCTCGGCGTAGGCTTGCGCCAGTGCTCGCGCCAGCGCCCCGGCTGCCCCTCGCGGCCAGAGCGCCAGCCCGACAAGAAGGCTGACCGCGCAACCGATCGCGACGTCCTCGACGCGAAGCAGCCCGACGTGCCACCCGGCCGGCTGGAGGATGTTGAAGAGGATCACGAGCGTGACCGTGAACGCAGCCTGGCCCGCGGCGAACGAGATCGCCGCCGGGGCGAAGCCGGCAACCAGGATCGCCGGCGGAAGCAGCAGCCACAAGAGCGTGGTGTTCGTCCCGATCGCGGTGACCAGACCGGCTCCTATGGCAACGCCGACCGCAGTGCCGACGAGGGCACGCACGATGTTCTGCCCGGTGTTCAACGCGCTCGAGCGGAGCACGGAAAGGGTGCCGAGCACCACCCAGAACGAGTGCTGCACACCCGAGAGATCAGCGACGAGAACGGCGAGGCCGAGCCCGACCGCGCCGCGCAGGCTGTTGTGCAACCAGACCGAGTGCCGTTCGAGGTGGGCGCCGGCGCGCTCCTGCGCACTGGTGAGAGGCCCGCCGATCCCTCTCGGCTGACGGCCGAGCATTCGCTCGAGCCAGCTGCGTCGCTCGGCAGCCGCGGTCAGCTCGACGTTTCTCGCGATCTGCGAGACCACGAAGCTCAGCTCCTGCGCCCGGAAGCTCGGATCGAGCGACGAGACCATCTCGTCGACCGGCTGCTCGCCGGCCGCCGTCCGGGAATCCGCCTCGCGGCGAATGGACGGGGCGATGGTCGTGCGGCGCTCGAGTCGCGCGAGGGCGAGTCGCAGCTCGTCCAGGCTCGAGCTCAGCGCTTCCGGCGGCCCACCCCTGATCGCGAGCAGATCGCCCGCCGTTTCGAGAACCCGTGCGGCCGCCGACTTCACCTCGCACACCTCCGGATCGGCCGGGATCACCGTTGGTCGCGGCGGCTGGACGATGATCGCGTTCAGCCACTTCACCTCATCCACCAGGCGCACGACGGTGCGCGCGCTCGTGCTCAGCCCGGTGGGCCGATAGGGCGTCGCGAAGAACACTCCCTGCAAGGTCGCGACCGCGTCGCCGGCGCGTGCGATCGCACCGTCCCGCTCGACCTCCGACGGCCGGTTCTTCCCAGACAGGAGGTAGGCGGCATCGACGCGCAGCCGTTCGGCCAGGGCACGGCAGGCCGTCGTTGCCGCGTCGCGCAGCGGATCGCGTACCGGCGCCGGCCACAGAAGCGCGACCGCAAACAGTGACACGGTTGCCGCCAGACCCCACCCGGCCAGACGGTCGGGAATCGATGACGCGGGTGCGGGAAGAGAGACCGGAAGGATGAACGCCAGGAGCAGCGACACCGTCGCGCCAGCCAGCACCGAACTGACGACACCGACAAACAGCACCCCGAACCCCACCAGCGCCATCGCCGACGCCGCCACCCAGGCAGGACGCGACGCCAAGGTGGCGAGACACACGAACCCGGCGCCCGCAGCCCCGAGCGCGGCCTGCGCCTTGAGCCGATCGCCCATCGGGCCACCGAAATCGACCAGCAGCAGCATCGCGAACGACCCGAACGCAGCGAATGTCGCCAACGCAGGGCGCCCGAGCACCTCCTGGCCGAACGCGAACATCGCCGGCATCACGAGCGCAGCCCGCCCCGCGCGCCGCAATGCCGCCAGTCCCGGATCGCGAGTCCGTAGACGCCGGCCCAGGGCGGTCACCATCGAGTTCACCGGCCAACGTCTATCAGGCTCCGCCGGTTGCCTCGGCGTGAGCAATCGGGGTAGCTCAGAGGTAGCGTTGCGGCGATGGCTGAGGGATGGCCTGCGCTCCGGTACGAGGAGTGGCGCCAGACGTGCGACACGCTTCATGCGCACACCCAGGTGCTGGGAAAGTTGGCGGCGGCGTTGGCTCCACCCGAGCCTCAGCTTCAGCACGCTGCGCTACGTCTGAGCGCTCGCGGTTGGGAGACGCTTCCCCTGCCTGCTCCGAACGGCTCGGGCGCGTTGGCCGTCTTGCTCGACCTGCGGAGCTGCGAGGCGGTCGTCGAGCACAGCGGCGGGCAGGCGAGGCGAATCGCGCTCGTCCCCGAGGTGCTGGCCGCCGTCCGGTCGCTCGGCGGGGAGGTGGAGATCGACCCGAGACCGCGCGAGACGCCCTGGACGATTCCGCTCGACGAGGACGACGAGCACGCGACCTTCGACCCGGTACAGGTCGGCACGTACTTCGAGGCCGCGACCCGCGCTGCCCAGGTGCTGGCCTCGCTTCGGGCTCCCTACCGGGGTCGCTCGACACCGGTCAACGCGTGGTGGGGATCCTTCGATCTCGCCGTGTCCCTCTTCTCCGGCCGGCCGGCCGAGCCTCCGTCGGAGGACTTCATCATGCGCAACTCGATGGACGCAGAAGAGGTCGCAATCGGCTGGTGGCCCGGCGACGAGAGGTATCCGCGCCCGGCCTTCTACGGGTACGCACATCCCGCGCCCGAGGGCTTCTCTTCCGGCTCGCTCACACCGGCGACGGCTCGATGGGACGACTCGCTGGGCGAGTTCGTGCTCGACTGGGACGACGTCCGCGGGAGTCTCGATCCCCACGGGACCGCGCTCGCGTTCGCGCGCTCGACGGTCAGGCATGCATGCGCCGTTTGCGGCTGGGATCCGGTGCTTGCCGCGACCGTCGAAGGGACTCCACCGCCGGTCGTGTGAGCGCTCGCCTACTGATCAGATAGGGCGCGCGCACGAACGCGCCGGCCGCCGGCCGCCGTCGCCGGCGTGATCGACGACGCGATCGGCGTCGAGCCGACGCCGTAGGTGGAAGGGGGCGGCGTGCTCGCCCGCTCGCGCGACAATGGCGGCGTGAGCCGAAAGCCTCCGCGCGCCCGGTTCCGCAAGACGGTGGCCCTGCTGGTGATCACGGCGACCGCGATCACCCCGGTTGCGATCGCGGCCGTCTGGCTGCGTGAGGAGCTCCTGAACACCGACCGCTACGTCGCGACGGTGACTCCGCTCGCCTCGAACCAGGCGATAATCACCGCCGTCTCCGATCAGATCGCGACCCGGCTCCTCGACCAGGTCGATGCCTCCGTCGTCGAGAAAGAGGTCGGAGTCCTCTCGCCGCTGCTCGGCGCGACCGCACACGGCTACGTCCAGCAGGCGATCGAGAGGCTCCTGGGCACGACCCAGTTCAAGCAGCTCTGGGTCATCGTGAACACCCAGGCGCACGAGGCGCTGGTCGCGGCGCTCGAAGGCAAGCGGAGCTCCCTGGTCGCACCCGACGGGAGCGTCGACCTCGACCTTTCCAACATGGTCGCGGCGGCGAGAGACGCGCTCGTCGCCCACGGGCTGACGATCTTCGAGAAGGTCGACCCGAACGAGCTCGGCCACCGGTTCACGATCGCCCGGCCGGACACGCTTCGCAAGGGGCGGCAGGCCGTCTCGGTGCTGAGGAAGCTCGCGATCGCCCTGCCGGTAGCCGCAGCCGTTCTCTACGGCCTCGCCCTCCTGATCTCGCGTGAGCGGCGACGGACGCTTCTTCGTACCGGCGTCGGCCTCGCCGTCGCCGGGATCCTCGGCATCGCGGCCGTCCTCGCCGGACGCTGGTTCTACCTCCACGATGTCGTCGGGACGCAGGTGCCCGCCGACGCCGCCCGCGCGTTCTACAACACGGTCTTCCGGACCCTCCGGCTCGCCTACGAGATCACCTGCATCGCCGGAATCGGCGTCGTCCTCGTCGCGATCGTCGCAGGCCCCTCGCGCAGCGCGACGCGGATCCGGGCCACCACCCTGAGCACGGCCGGCGGCCTCGCCGATACCGCCGTGGGGGACAGCGCCACGAGCTCCTGGGTCGCGGCGAACAAGAGCACGCTGCGAACGGTCGCCGTCGTGCTCGGACTGCTCGTCCTGCTCGCTGCGCACCACCAGACGCTCCGGCTCGGTGTCGAGATCGCGATCGTCGTGCTCCTGGTGCTGGGGTTGATCGAGATCCTGGCCCGGCCGCACGGCCGAGGACGCAGCGCGGTCCCCTGAGAAGCGCGATACCTTGAGAGCATGGCCGACCCGGAGGCGAAGCCGTACGGGAGGCAGGCATTCCTGATTCTGCTCGCAGGGGGGATCTCGTCGTTCTGGTGGGCGTCGAGGGCGAGCAACGTCCTCTCCCCCGTCACCTCCGCCTTCTCCCAGCTCGTCGGCAACCTGTTTCCGGTCGGCGGCTGGCGGATCTACACGATCTCGGGCTCGATGCCGATCTTCGACCCGGCGAGCTACCGCCTCGAGATCAGCGGACTCGTCCGCAGGCCGCGGAGCTTCACCTACGACGAGCTGCTCGCCCTGCCGCGCGCACACCAGGTCTCGACGTTCCACTGCGTCACCGGTTGGACGGTCGACGACGTCCGCTGGTCGGGCGTGCGCTTCAAGCATCTGCTCGACCTGGTCGAGCCGCTTCCCTCCGCGAAGGCGCTTCGTTTCGACTCCCTGGAGGTTCCCTACAACGACTCGCTCACGACCGAGCAGGTCCGACTGCACGATGTGATGCTCGCGCTCGAGATGGACGGTCGGCCGCTCTCGCGCCCCCACGGCTCCCCGGCCCGGGTCGTGATACCCGAGATGTACGGCTACAAGGGCGTCAAGTGGCTGTCGAAGATCGAGCTCGTCTCCCACCAGCCGACCGGCTACTGGGAAGGCCTCGGCTACGACCAGGACGCCTGGGTGGGCCACTCCAATGGCTACGGCACCTAGCGGCCGCATCAGGCGCTGGGGTCGCACCGAGCGCGCGGTGCACTGGATCCACGCGGCCGCGTTCTGCGTGCTCCTCGGCTCGGGGCTTTGCCTCTACCTGCCGAGCCTGGCGGAGACCGTCGGACGGCGGCCGCTC
>Ga0335081_10006170_pt1 | contig 19054 bp, 14 predicted proteins | sample Lox_Sample_35_FD_206713 | JGI IMG/M metagenome (GOLD analysis project Ga0335081, IMG submission 206713) | Soil microbial communities from Loxahatchee National Wildlife Refuge, Florida, United States - Lox_Sample_3.5 | ecosystem: Environmental > Terrestrial > Soil > Wetlands | place: USA...
CGCGATCGCGGGGCTGCTGGCCGACGGCGACCGCGCCGCGCAGATCGGCCTCGCCGCTCAGCGCCGGGTGCGCGATCAGTTTCTGGGGCCACACCACCTGGGGCGGTACTTCGAGGTGATCAGGAGGATCGTCTCGCAGCGCGAGCGTGAGACATCACGCGCTCGTCAATCGCGCGGTTGACCAGTCACATCAGCGGAGGCTCCGGAGTCGGGATAGGGGCTACTACTGATGACGCGCAATTGCTAAGCCGATACCAATTACGCCATAGCAAATCGTGACTTGGGCAAGCGACGAACCGAGATCACGACGGAACGCTTCCTCGAATCACCAGCACGTCTGCGTCCCTTCGCCTGCTTGCCACAAGTCTCACTCGTGGATGATCCTTTGGCAGCCGATCACCGGTCCCAAAGGGCCACGGCGGGTTGACCGCAACGCGGATCGGCAGCCATTGGATCATTCCGCAGCTCGCCTCGCCCGTGAGCTCCTCGAGCCCCCGGACGGTCTTGACGACGATCGCCGTCAGCGGTCAGCTCCGACCTGCGTCGGCTCGGGCTCACCTCCAAGGTCGACCTCGGGCGGTGTCGGCACGTTGCGTGCCGCAGTTCCCTCGATGTTGATGTGGGGCAGGCGGGCGTCGATCCATCGCGGCAGCTTCCACGTCGTCGGCCCCAGCAGCTCGAGCACCGCCGGCAGCAGCATGCAGCGCACGACGAGGGCGTCGAGGAACACCGCCGCCGCGAGCCCGAACCCGAACTCCTTGACCGAGCGCTCGTTGCCCAGCATGAATGACAAGAAGACGCAGATCATGATCGCCGCCGCGGCGCTGATCACCCGGCCGGTGTACGCGATTCCGTCAGCGACTGCGCTCGATGCGTCGTGCCGGCGGACCCATTCCTCGCGCACGCGCGAGACGAGGAACACCTCGTAGTCCATCGACAGCCCGAACACGACCGCGAACATCAGCACCGGGATCCACGGCTCGATCGGTCCCTGCTGAAGTCCCAGCGGGCCAGCGAGGAAGCCTTTCTGGAACACGACGACGGTCGCCCCGAGGGCTCCGCCGATGCTGAGCAGGTTCATCACCGCTGCCTGCACCGGGATCACGAGCGAGCGGAAGATGACGAACAGCAGCAGCGCCGACACGACGACCACGATCGCAATGAACAGCGGCAGCTTCGCCGACAGCACGTTTGCGAAGTCGATCGAGCCAGCGGTGAAGCCGCCGACGAGGACCGGGGCGCCGGCCTTGCGCTCCAGCGGCGGCAGCACATCGTTGCGCAGGCGGTTGACCAGGTTGGTGGTCGCCTGCGCCTGCGGTGCTGAAGCCGGGTAGGCCTCCATCACCGCGAGCTTCCCAGATGGGCTGATCCGCGGCGTTGTGACCGCGACGACGCCGGGCGTCGAGGCGACCGCCGTCCGCAGCGCTGGCAGCGAGGAAGTGTCGCGGGGTGCGGGCAGCTCGGCGACGATCTCCAGCGGACCGTTGAACCCCGGGCCGAACCCGCGTGCGAGCAGGTAGAAAGCGATGTGCGTACTAGTGTTGCCGGGGTCGTTGCCGGCGTCGCTGTTATCGAGCCGCAGCGCGATCACCGGCCCGACGAACGCGAGCATCACCAGCAGGGCGATCGTCGCGAGCGACCACGGGCGCGACTGCACGAGCAGGCTCCAGCGCCGCCACAGTGAGGGGCGCGGCGGCCGGCCGGCCTCCGCCCGGCGGCGAGCTGAGCGACTCGGTCGCGTCAGTCTCGTGCCGAAGCGCGACAGCAACGCCGGCAGCAGCGTCAGCGACGCGAGCATCACCACCAGCACAGCGAGCACCGAGGAGATCGCCAGCCCGTAGAGAAAGCTCACCCCCGTCGCGAACATGCCGAGCAGCGCGATCACGACGGTCGTGCCGGCGAGCAGGATCGCGCGGCCGGACGTATCCATCGCCTCGAGCACCGATGCCCGCACATCCCCCACGCGCTCGTGGCTCTCGCGAAAGCGCGTCACGATGAACAGCGCGTAGTCCACGCCGACGCCAAGCCCGATCATCAACGCGAGATCGGTCGAGACGTTGGGCATCGCGATCACGTGCGTGCCCAGCCCGATCAGCGCCACGCCGGTGATCAGCCCGAGTCCGGCCGTCACAAGCGGCATGCCGGCAGCGGTCAGCGAGCCGAACGTCAACAGGAGGATCACGAGCGCGGCGATCACGCCGACGAACGTGGAGGGGCCGATGTTGAAGCCCTCGGCGTCCTCGATCACCTGTCCTCCGGCGGCGAGCTTGAGCCCGGGTACGTGGACCGCCGCGATCGCGTCCAGCACCGGCTTGCCGGTCGCGTTGGGCAGAAGGTTGGCCCGCTTGTCGTAGCTGACGGCGGCGAATGCGGTCTTGTGGTCACTCGACACCTGCAGCGCGCCGCGCGCGCTGTACGGGCTGACCACACCCACGACGTGGGCCATCGTGCTCACCCGTGTCAGCAGCGAACCGATCGCGCCGCGGACGGACGGCGAGTAGACCGTGCCCTGGGAGGTGTGAAAGACGATCGTGTCGAGGTCGCCGCTCTGTGCGGTGAACTCGCGCGTGAGCAAATTGAGTGCCTGCTGGGACTGGGTCCCCGGCAGGGTGAAGTTCGTCGAGTAGTTGGTGCCGGCCGCCTGGGCAAGGACGGTCGCGACGATCGCGATCGCCACCCAGCCGATGACGATCCTACGGCGATGCGCGATACACCAGCGTGCGACTCCGAGCATGCGTTGCTCCCCGTCTTCAGACGTCGGTTGTGGTGTCCCTACTCATCCCACTCGCGATCGTCGCGGGGGATTGCGAGACCACTTTAGAGCACGCGATCCTTCGCCCCGCCGATCCGATCGATGAGTCCCGGCGCGGCGCCCGCCGGCTGTCTGAAACGCGGATAATCGGGGCGATGCCCGCGACGCTGACTGAGCTGGTCCTCGACCTCGTGGTCGAGCTGGGAAGGGCGTTATACGGCAGCCAGCGGCGCTTTGATGCGATTGTCGGGTCGCTCGGCGATCCGGTCACGATCCGCGATCGTCAGGATCGAATCGTGTACGCCAATGACGCCGCGATCGAGCGCCTCGGATTCGCGTCCTGGGAGCAGCTCAGCAGGACACCTCCGGCCGAGATCATGGCCGACTACAACGTATGGGGGGAGGACGGGCGTGCGGTCGCGATGGACGACATCCCTTCGGTGCGCATCCTCCGCGGCCGGCCCGCCGAGCCGCTGTTGATCCGAACCGTGCACCGCCGCAGCGGTGCAGAGGCCTGGCACCTGCTGAAAGCCTCGCCCCTGCTCGACGAGGCGGGCGCGGTCGAGGCGACAATCCTGATCATCGAGGACGTCACCGACCAGAAGCGAGCTGAGCGTCAGCTCGCGTTCTTGGCCCAGGCGAGCGAGCTGCTCGCGTCCTCGCTGGACTATGAGCAGACGCTGCGCAACGTGGCGAGGCTCGCGGTTCCCGACATCGCCGACTGGTGCGCGGTCGACCTCGTCGACGAGGTCGGAGAACGAAAGCCGGTCGCCGTCGCGCACGTCGACCCCGATCGATTGAAGCTCGCAGATGAGCTTCGGCGCTACACCCCCACGCGACTGAACCCGGCGGAAGGCCTGGGGCGCGTGTTCCGCACCGGCGACTCGCTTCTGTATCCGGAGATCGGCGACGAGCTGCTGGCCGCCGCCGCCGTCGACGAGCGCCATCTGGATTTGCTTCGCGCCGTCGGGCTGCGCTCGGCCGCGGTCGTGCCGATGCGTCTCGGCAAGCGGATCCTGGGTGCGATGACGCTCGTCAGCGCCGAGTCCGGGCGAGTGCTCGACCGGTTCGATCTCGAGTTGGCCGAGCAGGTCGCAGCCCGCGCGGCGGTCGCGATCGAGAACTCGAGGCTGTACAGCGAGCGATCCGTGATCGCCCACACGCTGCAGCAGAGCCTGCTGCCCGAGCAGCTGCCCGACATTCCCGGCTACGAGCTCGCGAGCGTCTACATCCCGGCGGTCCAGGGCAACGAGGTCGGCGGTGATTTCTACGACGTCTGGGAGCTCGCGCGCTGCTGGATGCTGCTCATCGGGGACGTCACCGGCAAAGGGGTGCAGGCGGCAACCCTGACCTCGCTGGTCCGCTACTCGATCCGGGCCGCGTCGGAGTACGAAACCGCTCCGTCGAGGTTGCTCGCGTGCGTCGACGGCATCCTCAAGAAGCAGCGCGCCCGGTCGATTTGCACGGCGCTGTGCATGCGGCTGGAGGGTCATCAGGTGACGTTCGCCGCCGGCGGGCATCCGCTGCCGCTGTACATCCGCTCTGCAGGGGTTGGGTGCGTCGGGCGCCACGGACCCCTCCTCGGTGGCTTCTCGGACGTGCGCTGGTCAGATGCAACGGTGACACTCGAGCCGGGCGACGTGCTCGTCACCTACACCGATGGTGTCACCGATGCGATCGGTGAGGGTGGGAGGCGTTACGGGTCCCGGCGCCTGCGCCAGACGCTCGCCGAGTGCAGCGCCGTCTCGGCGACCGCCGTGATCGAATGCCTCACGCGTGCGCTGGGCGAGTTTCAGATCGGCCCTCATGCCGACGATACGGCCGCTTTGGTGCTACGCCGCTTGCTGCCGGCCGGCCCCGACGACGCCGCGCAAGCGCGTGACGCACAGCACGCCGGCGCGGCGAGTTCGGCATGGTGATCGTCTCGTCGAGAATTGACCTTGCGGCGGGCGGGTTCAGATCACCTGGCGGAGATGGCGCCCGGTCGATCACCCAGCGGACTTATGGCTCTTACGGGCCTTTAGCTCGGCGTTGCGCGTGTCACGCCGCCCGCATGGCTGGTGCGGCGGCCGGAGCCACCGGGGACACGTACTGCACCTCGCCGCTGTCGCGGCTGTCGACGCGCGTGCCCTGGAGCACCCGATATAGCAGCTCGCGCATCGCGAGGTTGTCGTACTGGACTATCGCTCGCAGCCGGCGCACCCCGCGCAACGAAGCTTCGTCGTGCAACCGGCGCAACATCGTGGCGCCAAGGCCACGACGGCGAAACGGGTCGTGGACGCAGATCGCGAGCTCGGCCTCGAGCGGATTGGACGGCAACGCCGCGTAGCGCGCGACCGCGGCCAGCAGCGGCTGCTCGCCGCGTTGAACCGCCACGAGCGCGACGTGCATCTGACCGTCGACCTCGGTCAGGTACTTGAGCTCGGCCGAGGTGAATTGGCGCTTGGCCATGTGGAACCGGCGGTAGTAGGTCTCAGGTGACGTGTAGCACATGGCGGCGACGATCAGCGCGGCGTCGGACGGGCGGATCGGCCGAATCTCGAACTCGGACAGGCGGCACGGACGGGCATCGGCTGCGTCCTGGGCGCCGGCGGGGGAGCGGAGCGCCGGATCGAACGGCAAGACGCTAGGCGCGATATTCGGCGTGATCGCCGACCGTGCTGCACTTGATCTGACGTGTGCCACACCAGCTTCATCGGCCGCAGGCTGAGGCTCTGAAGTTACGGGCCCTTGGACGTGTTAGCCGAGCTGGGTTCCGGGCCCTTAGATTACGGCCGTGAGCTCATGCTGCGATCCCGGCGCGTGCGCGTTGCGGCCGCCCCCGAGCGCGCGTGGGGATGGTCACTTCGATCGTTGTGCCCTGTCCGGGCGAGGATGCGATCTTCAGCACGCCTGAAAGCTCGCTCGCTCGCTCGCTCATGCTCAGCAGGCCGAAGCCGCCACCATCCTGGGAGATCTGCGGGCGCGCGGGATCAAAGCCGCAGCCGTCGTCGCAGACCCGCAGCTCGACGATGCCGTTCTGCGCGCTCATCGATACGACGAGCTTGCTCGCGCCAGCGTGTCGCGCGGCGTTGGAGATCGCCTCGTGCACGATCGAGAGGATGCAGTGCTCGAGCTCGGCGGATGGCACCATCCCGCCTGTCACGTCGACCTCGATCTCCAGCCCGGCGCGGGCTGCGAGCATGCGCGCGCGGTGCTCGACGGCGCCGCCGAGGGTGTGGGCGCCGCCCTGCCGAAGTCCATCGATCGTCCAGCGTGACCCGTCAAGCGCGCTCGCCGCGGCCGACCCGATATCGGCCAGCGCACGCTCGTCCGGAAATGTGAGCGCGAGCCGGCGGCTTTGGCCGACGATGAAGGCCAGCTCCTGCGCGACGCCGTCGTGCAGATCGCGGGCGAGCCTTCGGCGCTCCTCTTGCGCCGCGCGCACTCGCTCCCTGTTGCGGACGCGCTCATACTCCAGCACTGCGCCGATCGCGAGTGCGAGCATCGCGGCGCTGCCGAGCAGATCGCCGAGCCGGCTCCTGAAGCCGAGCTCAGGCGCCGCGATCAGGAGCGCACCAATGGCCACGAAAGCTCCGACCAGCCAGCTCAGCCGGAGGCCGTCCCCCGATCCAGGTTCTTCCCTACCCCGGAGTACATGCCGGCGGTCGTCGGTGAACACGTCATGCCCCCCCTCTCGCGCGGGCGGACGCCGGTGGTCTGCGGTCCAGCGGCGTCCTCGTTCAGGCGCCTGATCAGAGTCGCCGGCCCGCCAAATAGCCTCTCGTCGCGAGGCTCGTCCCCTTGTCTGCGCCCTGTTCATCCCGTCCTTGGCTTCCGAATCCTCCCGTCCGGCAACCCCCCGGATCAGGACTGGATCTCTAAACTTGATCATAGCCACCAAAAGCCGGAGCTACAAACGGAGCCGTCGCGCACGCCACTGCGACGGCCACGGTCCTGACGAACCACATGCCCTCGGGCGCCTGGGAACGATCAGATGGACTCCGGCGGGGATTCCTTACGGCCTTTAGGCCGTGACGGCGACGAGTGGTCCGTGGTCGACGAGCGCGTCTGCGGCACCGTTGGCCCACACGAGCGATTCAAGATACAGGTCGCCCGCGTGGGACACGATCGTCCTCGCGCGGTCGAAGTCGCCCGCCTCGAGCCTGGTGACGCAGTCGAGCAGCAGACCCATCTCTCCTCGATGGTGGATCAAGGCCTCGCGCATGTTGGTTGGGAACGGAAGCGAGGACAGCACCTCCGGCATCGTCGCGTCCATCAGCGCGTCGATCACCGAGAACAGCCCGAGCGTGAATAGCTCCCCGGACCGGGGCATGCCGAGCTGCACGCCTGCGCGCTCGCAAAATCGGGCGCGGACGAGCGCGGTGAGCGTGAGCTCGGAAGGCTTGTCGTCGATGCTCGCGAGCACGCTGAGCGTCGCCCACTGCCTCAGGTTCTCGACGCCGAGCAGTGCCAGCGCCTGGCCGATCGAGCTGATCTCACAGCGCATACCGAAAAACGCGGAGTTGATGTAGCGCAACAGCCTGTAGCTGAGCGAGACGTCGTGGCCGATCAGTTGCTCCACGCCGGAGAGCTGTACGGCTGGGTCCAGCAGTGCGGTCACGACCTGCAGCAGTGCTGCGCGGTTGGTGGCTATTCCTCGGTGGCGCATCAGCTCCGGCCGGCGGAAGAAGAACCCCTGGAACAGATCGCAGCCCGCGCCGTCGCAGAACTCGTGATCTTCCGGGGTCTCGAGCTTTTCCGCCAGCACCGTGACGCCGTGGGGCTTCAGGCGTTTCAGGTGCGCGACGAGGCTCTCCTTCCCGAGCGCCAGCAGGTCGAGCTTGACGACGTCGACCACGTCGAGGAGGGGTTCGGCCTCCGGCCGCCACCGGAAGTCGTCGAGCGCCAGCCGGTAGCCACGGCGCTTGAGCTCCACCAGCGCGTCGAGCATCTCGCAGTCCAGCCGCTGATCTTCGAGGATCTCGAGCCCGACCACGCCCGGCGGCACGGCTTGCGCGAGGCCGCTGAGGACGAACTGACGGGAGACGTTCACCCACGCTGTCTTGCGGCCGACGATCCGCTCCAGCCCGATCTCCGTGAAGGAGTTCAAGACCACGGTCGCGGTCGCGCCCTCGGGACTTGCGATCACGGCCTCGTTGAGCTGGCCGGTGCGAAACAGCAGTTCGTAGGCGACGACGCCTAGCTTGCGGTCGAAGATTGGCTGTCGGGCAACGAAGACCTCGGGCATGTTCCTCGCTCGGTGTATCGGCACGCCGAAGCGCTTCTCCAGCACGGGTGCGGCAAATGCGGACGGGTGGTCGGCCGCCGGCGACCTGCCATCATTCGATCCATGTGCGAAGACGAACCCGAACGTGAGAGCTTTGACGAGATGCTGCGCTCGTTCGCGCGCGAGGTTAGCCGGTCGGCCGAGCGCATGGCGCAGATCGACGTAGACGAGATTGCCGGCGCGATCGGCATCGATTCGGCCCGCGCCAAGGAATGGGTCGACAATGCGGGCAGGTGGCTGCGAGGGCAAGCCGAGGGGCTGGGCGAGGAGTTCGCGGGCGGCGCGCGATCGACCCGGGCGCCGGCTGACGACGACCCTCTGCGCCATGCTGCCCCCCATCCACTCGATCTGCCCACCGATGAGCAGGGCCTGGCGCTCGCGGCATTGGACTCCGGGCGCTGGACGGTTGAACCAGGCAGCCGCGTGCTTGCCTCGCACGGCGAGGGGCCCGGGCCCAGCGACGCTCTGGGTCTCGTCCGCGAGCTGCACGCACGCGACTGGATCACTGCGGAGGGTGAGGTCACGCTCGTCGGCCGGCGGGCGCTGAGCCGCTGGCTGGAGACCACGGCCACCCATTAGCGCTCCCTCCCGCGATACGCGGCGGTGCGGCATCGTCGGCAGATGGACCACTAGGTGGTCGACTTCGGTCTGAGAGGGGTCGCTGCCGGCGCGGTCAGGCTTGCGGAGCGGGTCGGGGATGAGGCGTACTTCGCCGCCGTATGTGTGCGCAGCGGTGTGGTCGCTCCCGAGCTGCCTCACCGCGCTGCGCAGATTGCGCTGGCGTTCGAGCGCTACGGGATCATCGGCGGCGTGATCGCCACCGCCGCGATCCGCCACGGCGGCGACATCGCGGTGATCGACGAGCGGGGCGAGCTGACGTTCGACGAGCTGGACGGACGCTCAAACGCGCTCGCCAACGCCTGGCGTGAGCGGGGGCTCGAGGCCGGCGACGGCGTCGCAATCGTGGCGCGCAACCATTGCGGCTTACTCGAGGCGGTCTTTGCCGCTGCCAAGTGCGGCGCGAAGATAATCCTACTCAACACGTCGTTCGCCGGACCGCAGATCCGTGAAGTGGCGGGCAGGGAGGGAACCGATCTGCTCGTCTACGACAACGAGTACGCCGGCGTGCTCGCGGGCATCGACCCACCGCGCGGCCGCTGGCGTGCATGGGTGGATGGCCGCCAGCGCCGCCGGGAGACGGATACGCTCGAGTTCCTGATCGACGGCGCCAGCCGCAAGCCGCCACCGAAGCCGAGCGCCGGACCGAGGATCACGATCCTCACCAGTGGAACGACCGGGGCGCCGAAGGGCGCCGCCCGCGGCGAACCGCGGTCATTGGGGCTGCTCGGCGGCCTCCTGAGCAAGGTTCCGTACCGCCCGCGAGAGGTCACAGAGCTGTCGGTGCCGATGTTCCACGCGCTGGGCTTGACGCAGGCGATGGTCGCGGTCGGGCTCGGGTCGACGCTGATCGTCCGGCGCCGCTTCGACCCCGAGGCGACGGTCGAGAGCACGGCGCGCTACGGCGCGACTGCGGTCGTGCTGGTCCCGGTGATGCTCCGGCGGATCCTGGACCTGGGCGATCAGACGGTCTCGGCGCGGCTTCGCCCAGGGCCCCTGCGGATCATCTTCGTCAGTGGCTCGGCGCTCGGTGTCGACCTTGCCAAGCGGACGATGGCGGCGTTCGGGCCAGTCCTCTACAACCTCTACGGGTCGACCGAGGTCGCCTACGCGACGATCGCGACACCCGAGGATCTGGAGTCAGAACCGGGTTGCGCCGGCAGAGTGGTTCGCGGCTCGGTCGTCAAGATCCTCGACGAGCAGGGGAGAGAGGTTGCGCGCGGGCGCAGGGGACGCATCTTCGTCGCCAACAGCTCGCAGTTCGAGGGGTACACCGGCGGCGAAACCAAGGCCGAGGTGGGCGGGCTGATGTCATCCGGAGATGTCGGACACTTCGACGCGGACGGCCGCCTGTTCGTCGACGGACGGGACGACGAGATGATCATCTCCGGCGGCGAGAACGTCTTCCCAGCCGAGATCGAGGAGCTGCTCGCGGCCCACGAAGGGATCGAGGAGGCGGCGGTGATCGGTGTCGACGACGAGCGATTCGGGCAGCGGCTGAAGGCATTCGTCGTCGTGCGCGACGGCGTGCAGCTGACGCAGGACGACGTCAAGGACTTCGTCAGACACAATTTGGCGGGCTATAAGACGCCGCGCGAGGTCGCCTTCGTCGACGAGCTGCCGCGCAACCCGACCGGCAAGGTGCTCAAGCGGGAGCTGCACCGACAGCACTGATCTGCTCGGCCGCCGGCAGTGCACGCGCGCCGAGCGGCTCTAGACTCGAAGGGTGCTGATCCTTCCTCCCGGCCATGCGCGAGCGGTGCGCGCCCGGCGCGAGTTTCGGTTGCGCGAGAAGTGGCTGATCGGCGCCGTGCTCGGGGCGACCACGGCGCTGATCGTGGTAGTCGTGATTTCGCTCGCGAGCGCTGGCCATAGCAGTGCCAACGGGTGTATCGATGTCACGATTCCCTATGCGGTCGGCGGCGTCGAGTACTACCGCTGTGGTGCGGCTGCGCGCGCGATGTGCCACGACGTCGGAGCTCCGGGCGGCTTCAGCGCGGCGTCCGCACGTGCGGTCAGCACCGAGTGCCGCAAGGCCGGCCTGCCGGTCGGGCCCTGAAACGCGAGATGCCGGCAGACCCGGAGTCGTTCCGCGCGCAGTTCCCGGTGCTGAAGCGCCTCTCCCATCTGAACTCGGGCACCACGGAGCCGGTCCCGCGAGCCGCGGCCGAGGCCGCCCACAGCCGGATCGAGGACGAGTTGACCCATGGCCGCTGTGGCCTGCTCGCACGTCTCGTGGCGTCACGGGTCGGGTGGGGTAGCTTGTTGACCCGCAATGGGACTCGAGCAAGCTCTGACCGAGACTGTCGGCGCCCGCCACGTGCTCAGCGATCCGGAGCGCAAGCTGTCGTATGAGCAGGACTACACGGGACGCTACGGGGCAATCGCGCGTCTGGTGGTCCGGCCGCGAGACGCCGCCGAGGTCGCCCGCGCGGTTGCAATCTGCTCGTCTCACGGCGCGGCGTTGGTCCCGCAGGGCGGCAACACCGGCATGGTCGGGGCCGGCGTGCCACGCGGCGGCGAGGTCGTGCTGTCGCTCCGGCGCCTGAACGAGGTCGGCGAGATCGACCGCGCGCTCGGCCAGGTGACTGTCGGCGCCGGCGCGACGCTGGCCGCGCTGCAGGACGCGGCTCGCAACGCAGGCGAGGACGCGGCCCTGGACTTCGCCGCCCGCGACTCCGCCACGATCGGCGGCGTCGTGGCATGCGACGCGGGCGGCGCTCGCGCCTTGCGTCACGGCACCGCGCGCGCGCACGTCGCCGGACTGGAGGCGGTGCTGGCCGACGGCTCGGTCGTCTCACGCCTGGCCGGGCTGAGCAAGGACAACGCCGGCTATGACCTCCCGGCGCTGCTTGTGGGTTCCGAAGGCACGCTCGCGATCATCACCCGCGTGCGCTGGAAGCTCACGCGGGTGCTGCCGGCCCGCGTCGCCGCGCTCGTGCCGCTCGGATCGGCGAGCGAGGCCGCGGCGCTGCTGTCGGCGCTGCGCAGCGGCGCGCCTTCGCTCGAGAGCTGTGATTTCTTCCTCGACGAGGGGCTCGGGCTGGTGCTCGAGCATCAGCGACGCGAATCGCCGGTGCGCGCGCGCGCCCCGTTCTACGTGCTCGCCGAGTGCGCGGACCGCTCGGACCCGACCGAGGAGCTCGCGCAGGCGCTCGCGGCCGCGGGCGTCGAGGACGCGCTGATCGCCGATGACACCGTCAGCCGACATCGCTTGTGGGCACTGCGCGAAGGACACACAGACGCGATCAATGCCGCGGGCATCCCGCACAAGCTCGATGTCGGCGTGCCGCTGCGGGCGCTGGCGCGGTTCATCGAGGACGTGGCGGCCGTCGTGCGCGAGCGCGGCGAGCGCGCGATCCTGTTCGGGCACCTCGGTGACGGCAACGTCCACGTCAACGTGCTCGGAGCCCAACCCGACGACCAGGTGATCGACGACGCGGTCCTCGAGCTGGCGGTCGGATGCGGTGGCACCATCAGCGCCGAGCACGGGATCGGGGTCTCCAAGGCGCGGTGGCTGGAGCGCGCGCGGGGGAGCGCCGACGTCGCCGCGATGCGGGCGATCAAGCGCGCGCTCGACCCTCGCAGCCTGCTCAATCCGGGCGCTGTGCTGAGCACCGAGACGGTCTGATCGCCGGGCTCGAGCTCCGCTTGGTGATCGTTCTGGCCACCTTCACAGCCCGCTCGGGTGAAGCACGTTAGGGAAGTCGGCGAGGTATGCGGCCGACGGCTGGCCGATCTTCTCTACCCCGCCACCGCCGCCCCATGGGCCGGCCGAGCCGCCCGACTCATAGAACTGCCCGTCGATCTCGATGATCACATGCCCGCTGTCGCCCGCGAGCGCGCGATCGTAGATCGTCACGCAGCGTCCCGGCCCGGGGTCGATGCCCGGCTGATCGGGCAGCGAGGTCGTGTCGGCCGGCTCGCTCAGATATCCGCCCGCGTGCAGCACCGCCGAGACGAACCCAGAGCAGTCGTAGCCCGCGCTCGGTCCCCAGCCGGAGTGGCCCCCCCCGTAGACATACGGTTTGCCGAGCAGCGAGTCGGCCTCGTTGACCATCGCCTGGATCCTGGGGTCAGCAGGGCTGGTTGCCGCGAGCCCCGATCCGCCGGACGCGCCGTCGACGCTCGGGCCGCTCTGGCCCTCGACGCCTAGGCTGGGGCCGGTCTGGGCAGCGCTGCCGGCGACGAGGCCGCTCTGACCGATCGTGCCGGCGCTGACGTCGGTCTGGGCAGCGCTGGCGGCTCCCAGGCCGCTCTGACCCGTGTTACGGGCGCTGAGGCCGGCCTGGGCGTTGGCCAGCGCGTCCGCGAAGGTCGTCGGCGTGGTGCCAGTGCTCGTCGTGCTCGGAAGCTCGTACGAAGTTACCGGCGCGGCCGCCGTGGCCTGAACAGCCGTGGGGTCCGCAAGCTGCTGCTCCATCGACAGGATCTGCTCGATCCGCCCCACGACAGCGTCGATACTCATCTCCCGCTGCCAATCGGTCGATGGCTCACGAACTTGAGCGGCCCGCCCGGTCGGGCTCGCCACGGCGCCGCGGCTCGTCTCGGATATTCCCGGTACTATCAGGCTGGCCGGCGACGCCAGACACGCCCAGCCAGTCGTCAAATCCCGCCACTGATTCTTGAACGGGCCCTGAGCTCTGATCATCCGCCTGCCGGCAAACGCCGCACGATCCGCCTGCTGATCTCCTGCCCTGACCGCCCCGGAATTGTCGCGGCGGCGTCACAGTTCCTGTTCGAGTTCGGAGCCAACATCGTCCGCTCCGATCAATACTCGACAGATCCCGAAGGGGGCACGTTCTTCATGCGGATCGAATTCTCGATCGACGCCGCGCGGGCTGTCCGGCTGGCGGAGCGCTTCGGCCTCGCGATCGCAGAGCGCTTCGGTATGACCTGGCGGATGTGGGACGCGGCGGAGCGCAAGCGCCTGGCGATCATGGTCTCCAGGTACGACCACTGCCTGCTCGACCTGTTGTGGCGCTGGCGCCGCGGGGAGCTCGAGGCAGATGTCGTGATGGTGATCTCCAACCACCCTGACCTGCGCGGCGAGGTCGAGCGCTTTGGCCTTCCCTATCACCATGTCCCGGTCAGCAAGGAGGCGAAATCGCAAGCCGAAGCGCGGGTGCTCAAGCTCCTGGAACGGCGCTGCGATCTCGTCGTGCTCGCTCGCTACATGCAGATTCTGTCGGGCGACTTTCTGGTCCGGCTGGGTATCCCGGTGATCAACATCCACCACTCGTTTCTGCCCGCTTTTGCGGGCTCCAGCCCGTACGAGCAGGCAAAGCGGCGGGGCGTGAAGCTGATTGGGGCAACCGCTCACTACGTCACCGAGGAGCTCGACGCAGGACCGATCATCGACCAGGACGTGGTCCGCGTCAGCCACAGCCTCGGCGTTGCGGAGCTGACCCGGAGCGGTTCGGATATCGAGCGCACCGTGCTTGCGCGTGCGGTTCAGTCGCATTGCCAGGACCGCGTCCTGCGCCACGGCAACACGACCGTGGTCTTCTGAAGAAACGAGCGATCCCCCGCGCCGCCGCAGGCGGCCACGAGCGAGATCGTGCCGGCGGCCGCAACGCACGGCAGGCGTCTGACCGCCGCAGATCCCAAGCGTCGCTGTTCCAGATGCCCTTTCGCGCAACGAAAAGTACGCGAGCATCAGGTTCTACGCGCTCGCGCAGAGCCGCACGCGAGCATATTCACCTCGCCCGGGTCAGCCGAACCAACGGGAGGGGCTCGAGCCGCTCGGCGAAGCGGTCTGAGACCGTCCGATCAGCGCGGACACGTGCTCGAGCGCAACCTCATGGGCGATCGCGTCCGCCTCCGCCTGCGCCACGTTGGCGGTTGGCCGCTGCTCCTCGGTGCATGCGCGGTTGGTCGCCTCGACGGCATCGCGCAGTGTCCGCGCAAGGCTCCGCGCCTCGCCTGCCTCGACGCCGTCCAGGACGATCTCGTCGCCCTGCACGATCTCGTCGAGTCGTAGGAAACCAACGGCTGGATGGCCCACGAGGTCGGTGGCCAGACGCGCTCGCAGCAGGCGCGACCACCGGGACGTGGGACAGCTGGTAAGGACGACCCGCACCCGCACGCCGACGTCGCCGGCGGGTAGCGGTTCACCACGGACGGCAACGACGCGGTGACTCTCGGACATGCTCTGCTCCTCCAATCCGCCGCACGCCAGACCGGACACCCGCTCGGCCCGGTCGATCACGCGGCCGCTCCACAGCTCTGCGGCGAGCGGATCGTGGGCGAGCATACGACCGGGCTCGTCGAGGCGCGGAGCTGATTTGCTCGACGATTAAATCGTACATTTTAACAGGCGTCACGATCCTGGGCATTCGACAATATCCTCATAGTCAGAGCTACGACAGGGCGGACCTCGCTCCGCCTACTAGTTGCTAACGAGCGATCCTCATAGCGCGTGGCGGCTTCAGCGGGCGACAAGCCTCGCCTGGGGCGCACGGCAGAAGCTTGCGGTTCTCGCGCCGGAGGTCAGATTGGTAGCGAACGTAACGCACTCACAGCAAGGAGCCGGTGACGGAGTGGCGGGTCGTTGCCGGCGGCGGACCCGATTGGTCGTCGAATGAAGGCGCACGAGATTGCGGAGCTCACCCGGGGCTTGGTTGACTCCACTCCGGACGGCGTGATCGTATTCGATGACCGCCATCGGGTTGTGTTCGTCAACGAAGCGGCGGAGCGGATGTTCGGCTACACGCGTGAGGAGTTTCCGCACCTGGAGATCGGGCGGCTGATGCCAGAGCGGTTTCGGATCCGCCACCACGCGCGCGTCGGTGACTTCTGGGCCAATCCGCAAGCACGCCCGATGGGTGCGGGACTGGAGTTGTTCGCCTTGGACAAGCAGGGACGCGAGTTCGAGGTCGAGATCAGTCTCAGCCCGATTGAGATTGGGGCCGTGAAGCTCGTCGGGGCGATCGTGCGGGACGTGACCGAGCTGCGGCGAGCGCAGCAGGCGAACGCCTGGCTGACGGCAATCGTACAGTCGACGGGGGATGCGATCGTCGGGGTCGACAGCGACGGCGTGATCGTGAGCTGGAATCCTGGCGCCGAGCAGCTCTACGGGTACCTCGAGAACGAGGTGCTCGGACGGCCCGAGGAGCTGCTCACCTCGCCGGGACACAAGCACGAGCAGGAGGATATCCGGGCCAGGGCGTTGGCCGGGGAGATCGTCGGCCAGTCGCCGAGCGAGGCGCTGCGCAAGGACGGCAGCTCGTTCCCGGTCGAGACGACCGCCTCTCCGATACTGGGCAGCAGGGGCGTGCCGGTCGGCGTTGCGAGGATCGTGCGGGACGCGACCGAGCGAGCGCGCTTCGAGCAGGAGCTGAGATTCTTCGCCGACTTCGATCTCCTCACCGGGTTGTTCAACCGGCGACGCTTTGGCGAGGAGCTTGCACGTCATGTCGCATACGTCGCGCGTTACCCGGAGGCTGGTGGCGCATTGCTGTTGGGCGATCTCGACAGCTTCAAGCGCGTCAACGACACGCTCGGTCACAAGGCCGGTGACGAGCTCATCGCCGCCGTCGCGCGGCTGTTGCGAGGCCGGTTGCGCGAAACCGACGTGCTGGCGCGTCTGGGTGGGGATGAGTTTGCGGTGCTGCTCCCGCGCGTCGGCGTCGAGCAGGCGACCGCCGTCGCTCAGGCGCTGCTAACCGCCGTCAGCGAGCTGGAGCTCGTGATCGGCGGCCGCAGGATCCGCACGACCGTGAGCATCGGGGTCGCGCCGGTCAGCGCCGAGCTGTCCGGCGAGGACTCGCTCGCAGCGGCCGACCTTGCGATGTACGAGGCCAAAGGCATCGGCCGCAACCGCGTCAGCGCGGCCGCCATCGGACGCCAAGCGGACGCGGACACAGCGCCACCGGTGGGCTGGGGGCAGCGTCTGCGCGCCGCGCTCGAGGAAGAGCGATTGGAAGCCTACTCGCAGCCGATCGTCGAGATCTCGAGCGGCAGGATCACGCGCTATGAGCTGCTGCTGCGATTACGTGAGGACGGACGGCTGGTCCCACCCGGCGCGTTCATCAACATCGCCGAACGGCTCGGGCTGATCGAAGAGATCGACAGACGAGCATTTGCCCATGCGCTCGCCCTGCTCGCCGACGATCCGAGCGGCGAGATCTCCTATCACGTCAACCTTTCGGGGTCTTCGATCCTCAGCCCGGGTCTACTGGACTTCTTCGCGGACGAGCTCGCGGCGCGTTCTCTGGACCCCGCGAGATTGACCTTCGAGCTCAGCGAAACGGCCGCGATCGCCGACCTCAATGCCGCCCAAGGCTTTGCACGCGGCCTAGCCGAGATCGGCTGCACGCTCGCGCTCGACGATTTCGGCTCCGGCTTCGGGTCATTCACATACCTCAAGTACATACCGCTCAGGTTTCTGAAGATCGCCAGTGACTTCATCGCGAGGCTGGCCGAAAGCCGCAGCGATCGCCTGCTCGTGAAGGCGATCATCGACGTCGCCCACGGCATGCAACTGCAGGCAATCGCCGAGCACGTCACCTCTGAGCCAACGACACAGCTGCTGCGGGAGTTCGGCGCTGACTACGGCCAGGGATATCATCTCGGCGAGCCGCTGGCACTCAGCCGCCCGACGCGCGGCTGAGCCCTGGCGATCCACCGATCTGCGGTCGTGTCGATGCCGGACGGCCGTTGCCAGACGCCATCGGCGTCGCTGAAAGGGTCATGCTCATAGCACTCCGCCGATGGCGTCTGACTCGGCCAGGCGCCGAGACTCAACCCAGTATCGGTGGATCCAGGCTGAGCGGCGCGGCCAAGACCGTCAGCCGACCTTGCGCCCGAACTCGTGGTATGGACGCGCGCTGCGCACACGTGCACGGGCATGTCGCTTCGCCGCCGGCCCGGCGAGCCTCGCGGAGATCTTCGTGGGTTTGCTGAGCGACGTCGCCATTGCACTCACCGGCATCGCGAGAGCCAACGCGGTCAGCCCGACCAGGACGACCCAAAGCAGGCGTCGACGATCCACGCATACACTGAACATTGCCACTCCTTATCGAGGCGCCGGGACCCCATCTGTCCCAGCGAAGCTGGAAGCTAACGTCCGAGTCGCACCCGCGAGGACTTCTGGCGCGACTCAATTCATGTCCCACATCGTCCATCGACGCGTTGTGCTCGATCCGTATGAACTACGGATTTCGATGCACCTCCGGGCCGTTTCAGATGGCTGAGCCGGCGGCCAGATCGGCCAAATCTGACTGTTCTCTAGCCAACTCAGATGGCTGAGCCGGCGGCCAGATCGGTCAAATGTGACTGTTCTCTAGCCAATTCAAGCGATGGCGCCTGACCCACGCGTCGATGGGTGTCACTCTCAAACGAGGCTGATTGCGGGCGGTGACTCCTGGCATGGGTGTCGGTCGAGTCTTGAGTGTGGAGCGGGGTGACTCGTCGCGGGGATGTTGCTCGTGGCTTCTAGATCTAGATCGAGCGGGGTGACTCGGCGCCTGCGCCCCGCACGTCGCATGGGCTTGCGGCGCAAGTGACTCCAGGCACCAGCCGGCCAACTGGGAGGATTGCGCGAAAACAGGATCAGATCTCAGGAGGTACTACGATGACCGCAGCCGTTTTGACCGCGGCGCTGACCGGCCCGATCGCAACCAAGGCCGACAACCCGGCGCTGCCCACAACCCCGGACGAGATCGCCGCTGCGGCCGCTGATTCCCACGCGGCGGGCGCCGCGATCGTGCACGTGCACCTGCGGGACGCCGCCGGACGCCCGACGGCCGATCTCGACACCGCGAGGCGGACCGTTGCGCTGATCGGCGAGTCCTGTCCGGCGCTGATCCAGCTGTCCACCGGCGTCGGCTTGAACGTCACATTCCAAGAGCGCGAGCGCCTGATCGAGGCGCGACCCGAGATGGCGACCTTGAATGTTTGCTCGATGTCCTTTGCCGGCGGCGAGTTTCGAAACCCACCCCACGGGGTCCGCCGTCTCGCGGCGAACATGCGCGAGCTCGGAATCAAGCCCGAGCTCGAGGTCTACGACACCGGTCACTTGGAGGTCGCGCTCGAGCTCGCAGAAGAGGGTCTTCTCCAGTCGCCGCTGCAGTTCTCAATCGTTCTCGGCGTCCGCGGCGGCGCCGCCGCGACACCGCAAAACCTCGTCCACATGGTGGCGCGACTGCCGGTCGACGCGGTCTGGCAGGTGATCGGGATCGGCGACGCCAATTTGCCGATGACGGCGATCGGGCTCGCGATCGGCGGCAACGCCCGGACGGGGATGGAGGACACGCTCCGGCTTCGCCGGGGCGTGCCCGCCGCCGGGAACGGCGAGCTCGTGCATCGGCTCGCAGGGGTCGCACGCGCGCTCGAACGTGAGCCGGCCACTGTGGACGAGACCCGGGCGCTGCTCGGGCTCCGACCTGGCGCGGCAGCCGGGCAAGAGTTCG
>Ga0335081_10006171_pt1 | contig 19053 bp, 14 predicted proteins | sample Lox_Sample_35_FD_206713 | JGI IMG/M metagenome (GOLD analysis project Ga0335081, IMG submission 206713) | Soil microbial communities from Loxahatchee National Wildlife Refuge, Florida, United States - Lox_Sample_3.5 | ecosystem: Environmental > Terrestrial > Soil > Wetlands | place: USA...
CGGGCCGCCATCCGCGAGCCGTTCGAGCGGGGCCGTTTCAGCGCCGTCCTCGGCATCATGGGCATGGTGCTGGTGCCGTTCATCCACTTGAGCGTCTACCTGTGGCGCGGACTGCATCCCATGCCCATCGTCCTGAAACCGAGCGCGCCATCGCTGGACCCGCAGATGCTCCGGACGCTCCTGATCAGCTTCGGAGTGATGACGCTCCTCTATGTCGGGTTCGTGACGCTCCGCTACGGAATCCAGCTGGCGCATGATGCCCGTGAGGCCGCCGATGCCTCCTGACAACGGTCACTTCCTCGCCGCGGCCTACACCGTGGCCGGGTGTATCTATCTGGGGTACACGGTGTCGCTGTTACTGAGAGCGCGGAAGGCGAAGCGCTGAACTGCAGCGTTCAGCGTACAGGGAAAGCACAGAGTGGGACACCGCTTCCCGCTCACCTCTCACCTCTCACTTCTCACTTCTCACTTCTCACTCTTTCTAAGGATCACCCTCTCCCACACCTGCGCCGCCGCCACGGCTCCGACGATCGGGCCGATCCACCACACCGGCTGGGCGTACCAGGTGCCACTCACCAGCGCCGGACCGAAGGCGCGGGCCGGGTTCATGGCCGCCCCGGTGAGCGTCCCACCGACGATGATGTCGAAGAAGAGCACCAGGCCGATCGCGAACCCGCCCACCTTGGGCGCATCGGGATTGACCGCCGTGCCCATCACCGCTGACATGAGGAAGAACGTCAGCACCGCTTCCAGGAGCGAGCCGGTTGCGATGGTCATCGAGTTGGCGAGTGCCGGCGTGCCGAGTGTCCCGATGCTGGTGGCGCCGAAGGGCAGGGTGTACTTGAGGACCAGGGCGCCGAGGACGCCGCCAGCCAACTGGGCCAGCACGTAGGCAACGGCCTCGCGCGGGGCGATCCGCTTCACGCTCAGCAGGCCCAGGGTGACGGCCGGATTGATGTGCCCGCCCGAAACGTTCAGCGTGGCGGTCACCATCACGCCCAGGACGATGGCGTGCGTGAGGGCGATGCCCAGCAGACCGTAACGGGCCCCGTAGAAGGGATCGGCGACCACCGCGCCGCACCCGAAGTAGATGAGCCCGAACGTCCCCAGGGCCTCGGCGGTCAGTCGACCCGTCAGATTTCGCATGTCGCAACGATTCCAGTTCGAGGGGCAGGGATTCTACTACCGACCATCGTCCCGGCGGAAGACCAGGCATGCGTTGATGCCGCCGAAGCCGAACGAGTTGCTGAGAATGAACTCGGGATCCGCCGGCGTGCCCTGACCCACCAGGTAGGAGAGATCGCAGGCCGGATCGGCCTCGTCGAGATTGACGGTGGGCGGAAGCCAGCGGCGCTGGCTGGCGAGGGCGCAGATGGCCGCCTCGAAGGCGCCGCTCGCGCCCAGAGCGTGTCCGTAATAGCCCTTGGTCCCGCTGATCGAAATGGTGGATGCACGCTCGCCGAAGACCTGCCGGATGGCGCTCGTTTCGGTGGGGTCGTTGAGCGGCGTCGAGGAGCCGTGCGCGTTGATGTATCCGATCTCTTGGGGCGAGAGCTGCGCCTCGCGGAGCGCAAGCCGCATGGCGCGCGCGGCCTGGCTTCCGTCGGGACGGGGGACGGTCATGTGGTGGGCGTCGTTGGTCGTGCCGTAGCCCAGGATCTCGGCGTAGATCCGCGCGCCCCGCGCCAGCGCCCGGCTCCGTTCCTCCAGCATCAGCACGGCCGCCCCCTCCGACATGACGAACCCATCGCGGTCCTTGTCGAACGGACGGCTGGCCCGTACCGGGTCGTCGTTGCGCGTCGACATCGCCCGGATAATGGCGAAGGCGCCGAAGCAGAGCGGCGCCAGCGGGGCCTCGGCTCCGCCGGCGAGCATCGCGTCCGCCTCGCCGCGCGCGATCGCGCGGAACCCGTCGCCGATGGCCATGGTCCCCGACGCGCAGCTCATCCCGTTGGTCGCGTTGGGCCCACAGACGCCGAACTCGATCGCCAGGTTGCAGCTCGCTGCCCCGGCGAAGACCACCAGGGCGAGAGCGGGGTTCACCCCGCGGACGCCCTCCCTCAGGTAGTTGGGGTACTGCTCCTCCGCATATCCGATCCCGCCCAGCGCGGTCCCCATCATCGCGCCGACCTGCTCTCGGTCTTCCTTGGCCAGGTCGATACCCGAATCCTCGAGCGCCAGCCGCGCGGCCGCGATGCTGAATTGGGCGAACCGGTCCAGCCGCTTGATCCGGCGCTCCTCGATGAAGTCTCCCGGGTGAAAGTCGGGAACCTCGGCGGCGATGTGGGACCGAAACGGCGTCGGGTCGAAGCGGGAGACCGGACCGACCGCCGAGCGCGCCCGGGCGAGGCCCTGCCAGAGTCCCTCGACTCCGGTGCCGATTGGCGTCACCGCTCCGATTCCTGTGATCACGACCCGGCGATTGCTGGGCATGGCGTCTGATTCCGTTTGAGGGCTAGGCGGGGTCGGTCTCGACCGCGCGGGCGATCCCTTGCAAAGTGCGCGAGGCAATGCCATGGACGAAGACGGGTCCGATTACCCAGTTCGCCGCCGGCCACCGGACCACGGGCCACGCCGGCCCGTCCCAGTCATGGATGAGGGAGACGTGCGTGCCCTGTGGAGTCGGCACCAGCCGCCACACCACGTCCATGCCTCGGGTGATGCCTCGGATGTGGCGATACCGGACCTCGTGCCGCTCGCCGTCCACCCACATCTCCGAGGTCCACCAGGTGGGCCAGTTGAGCGGACCGAAGGGACGGTTGGCGCTCATCTCGACGATTCCTCCGTCAGCGCGGCGCGACAGCATGCGAACGTACCGGTAGTGCGAGAGGAGCAGCGGCCAGCGCTCGACGTCTGCCGCCGCCCTGAACACCCGCTCGAGCGGTGCGTTCATCTGGGCCTCGTCCACGGTCCTCACGTCGGCCCCCGCGTCGCCGTCCGCCACGACGCCACCAGCCGGAACCCCGGCGTCCGCTCCACGCGCGCGCGCACCCCCGCTCTCGAGAGGAGGCCGCGAAGCTCGGCCACGGTGAAGCCGCGCCGTACCGAGGTGAGTCCGTCGGCGCAGGTGGTCGGATCGAACCGGAGCAGCCTCGATCCGACCCAGAACCCCGCCAACGCCAGTGAGGAGCGGCGCAGGTCCGCCACGATCACCCCACGCCGTGCTACTACGTCGGCCGCCTGCATCAGTGCCACGGCGGCTTCGGGCGCCAGGTGGTGCACCAGCTGACTCACGATCACGATATCCACGCTCGCGGCCCGGACCGGCAGCGCCTCGGCTGTCGCCAGCGCGGTGGCCACGCCGCTGGCCTTGGCCAGTGAGGCCGCCGTGCGGTGCCGCTCGATCCCCAGGGGAATCAACCGGACACCCCGCACCCCGGCCCACCGGGCGGCGGCCCGCGGGAGGTCGGCGAGACCAGTCCCGATATCGAGCAGGGTCAGTGTGCTGCCCGCGGGCATGCCCTGGAGCACGCGCTCGAGGCCCCGACGCACCGCCCACCAACCGCCGAACCACCGGTTCGATACGGCGATGTCGGCGAGCGACCGCGTCACCAGCTCCGGGTCGGCATCGGCATGGTCGAGCAGCTCGTCGCCGGTCATGCGGGCCCCAAGGCGCGGTACTCGCCGCGGAAGTACAGGAGGGGCGCGTCGTGCGCCATGGCGCCGCCCGTCACCCGCCCGACGAAGAGCGTGTGATCGCCGAGGGGGAAGTCCGCAAAGCGCTCGCATTCGATGTGGGCCAGCGTCTCCTCAAGCACCACCAGGCCCTGCGGCGTCTCCCGCCATTTCACCGCCTGGAACCGACTCTCCGCCGGGTCCTGCGCGAAGCGCCGGGCCAGCTCCCGCTGGTGCGCCGCCAGGACGTTCACGACAAAGTCGCCGCTGGCCGACATGACCCGGTGCATGTCCGCGGTGACATCCACGCACACCGACACCAGCGGAGGAGACAGGGAGACGGAGGTGAGGCTGGACGCGGTCATGCCCACCGGACGCCCTTGGTCGTCCCGCGTCGTGAGCACGGTGACGCCAGTGGCAAACCGCCCCAGCAGCTGCCGAAACAGCACGGGTTCGACGTCCGGGCGGGTGCGGCTCACAACACCATCCGTGACAGGAACCAGGGGTTGAGGACCGTCCGGGCCGGCACGTAGTCGGCCGTGACACCGATGAAGGTGGGACCGAGCCCGCGCGCCTCGAGCCGCGCTACCGCCCGATCGAACAGCCGGGGCGACCACATCCCGAACCCGACCAGCCGCTCGACCAGCCACTTGCCGGCAAAGCTGCCTCGACGCGCCACGCGGTAGCCGGCGAGACGGCGGGCGGTGAGCGGCCCGCCGCCCGCGAGCGCGTCGGAGACTGTCTCGCCGACCAGCTCGGCGCCGCGGAGGGCGGCGTAGATCCCTTCGCCCGTAAAGGGATCGAAGAAATCGGCGGCATCGCCCACCAGGAGGGCGCCGTCCGCCACCACCCGTCCCGACCAGGCGGCGAAGGGGCCGGTCACCAGCACCTCGCGGACGATGGCTTGCCGTTGCACGCGGCCGCGCACGCCCGGAAAGCGCTCCAGCTCTTCGAGAAAGAATCCGGTCTGGTCGCCGCGCGCCGCGCGGGCCAGGGCAGCGGGGATCACCAGGGCAACGTTCGCCAGGCCGGGAGCGATCCGGTTTACGCCAACGTATCCCGCGTCGCTCACGTGCATCTCGGCGAGGCCGGTGAGACCGGGGACGCCTGCGACATGGGCGACGAAGGCCATCCGGCTCGGGGCCCCGTGCCGCCGCCGGCCGATCCGCCGGGCCACGACGGACCGCAGCCCGTCCGCGCCAATCGTCAGGCGCGCATGGATCGCCCGGCGCGCTCCGGTCCGGTCGCGGGCAACCACGCCGCTGACCGCTCCTCCTTCATAGAGCAGTTCCTCGACCGCCAGGCCTTCCTCGACCTGGGCGCCAGCGTCGCGCGCAAGCTGCACCAGCCGGTCGTCGAGAATTCTGCGGGCCACGGACAGCCCGGCGTCGCGGTAGGGTCGGACGGTCGCGGCGGCGAAGCGCCCGGTGAGGCGGGATCCTCTCGGTCCAATGACGGTAGTGCCCCAAAGCGGTTCCGCCCCCGCCCGCTCCAGGTCGGCAACCACTCCGCAGCGCGCGAGCAATCGCACCGTCTCCGGACCCAGGTACTCGGAGCAGGGTTTGTCCCGCGGGAAACGCGCCCGATCGAGCGCGACCACGCGATGCCCGCGCCGAGCCAGCTCCCAGGCTGTCGCGCTGCCGGCCGGTCCCGCCCCGACGATCAGTGCATCGATCACGGTCCCCATGCCCTCCAGGCCAGGTATCCCGCGATCGCCGCCAGCGTGGTCGCGAGAGCGTTGACCCCATCGTTGTCCACCCAGGCGATTCCGGCCGTGAGCCGGCTGAGCCCGCCACAGCGATGGGTGCGGCGCTCGGTGGCGAGGCCGCAGTCATCACAATGGAAGCGCCCCTGCAGCGTGGCCCCCAGAACCGAGTCCGCGAGCATCCCGAGCATACCCAGCGCGATGGCCGCCGCAAGGAGCCGCACGCTGCCCGTAACGAGCGCCGCGCCTCCGGCGACCGTCACCGCGCCGATGAGCGCGCCGATGGTGCCGAGGAGGGTCACGCCCCCGCTCGTGCCGGCGGGGACACCGCGCCAGGTCAGAATGTGGCGCGGTGATGACCTGCTCCATCCACCCATCGAGGTCGCCCAGGTGTCCGCGGCGGCGGCGGCGAGGCTCGCCGCGACAATCCACAGGCCGGCTCCGGGCACCAGCGCGCCCAGGGCCGCCGGACCTCCGTTGGCCAGGACCTGGGCGGCGTCACGCACGGAGCCCTTGGCATCCAGCGCCGAGGGTCGATCGGGCGCCGCCCGGGAAATCGCGCTGGCCCCGGCGAAGAAGATTCCGAGGGTCGCGAGGCCGGCCCATCCGGTGCCGCCCAGGATCGCCGTGCCGATCACGCTGGCCGTGGCGGCTCCCGCGGCGGTGAGCGCCTGGAGGCGCCAGCCCAGGGCCGCGATCAGGACGGAAACGAGCAGGGCGAGGGGCAGGGCCAAGAGTGTCTGCGGTGGCGGTGCTTTCTATATTGTAGCCACGTGAGCGTTCCCACCATCATCCCCATGAGCCTCTTCGAGGCCCTCCGGAATCTCGACACTCCGGTCGAGGACGGCCTCGAGGAGCTGGCCGGCGAGATCGTCGCCAAGCGGCTCGGCCTTTCGATGACCGTAGCGGCCCAGATCGACCGCTACCGGATGCAGGTCCGAAAGAAGGAGCCGGTCTCGGTGGACGAGGCCGTTTCGGTCTTCCGGTTGGCCGGGCGCCGCCCCGATGCCCAGCTGGTCTTTGCCGACGCGGGCCGCCGCGCCGCGCGGTACGCCGCCCGGAGCCGACCGTTCCTGGCGCGGGTCGCGTCCAGAATGGTCCCGGGGCGGCTCGGACGATCCATCGGCGCGCGCGCCGCCGTCCGGGCCGCGCGGCGGAGCCTCGGCGTAGACCTGGTCATCGGCGAGAGCGGCGCCGCGGCTGAGGCGATGAAGCCGCTTTCGATTCTCGCCCAGGGTGATGGCTCGGCTTGTACCTTCTACGGCTCAGCCCTCAGCGAGCTGCTCCGCGTCCTGACGGGGTTCGAAGGCGCCATGATTCACGAGCGTTGCCGCGCCCGAGGCGATACTGCCTGCCGCTGGCGCGCCACCGCGGTTGGAGGATACGAATGATGCTCCTCGCCGGATTGAATGTTGCCCAGGTGCAGGCCACCCTCCGGGACCTCGGTCTCGATGGCTGGCTCCTCTTCGACTTCCGCGGCATCAATCCGATACCCACCCGGCTCCTCGGCGATATCGGCTTCTCCAGCCGCCGCTTGTTCATTCTCATCCCGCGCGAGGGGGAGCCCGCGGCCCTGGTGCACAAGATCGAGCTGGGCCCGTTCAAGGACGGAGCATTCCCAGGCCGCGTGACCGGGTACGCCCGCTGGGAGGAACTGCACGAAGCACTGGCGGAAATGGTCCGGGGCAAGAGCCTCGCGATGGAGATTTCGCCGGATGACGCCGTGCCCTATCTCGACCGGGTGCCGTTCGGCGTGGTGGAGCTGGTGCGCCGCCTCGGCGGCCGGGTGACTGGCTCGGCCGCATTGGTCACCCGCTTCGCATCGGCTTGGAGCGCCGGCGAGCTCGAAGGCCACGTGGCGGCGGCCGAGGCGCTGGCCTCGGTCGCGAAGGAAGCGCTGGCCTGGGCGGTGACACAGGGAGGCAGGGGGCTCACCGAGAGCCAGCTGCAGGCGCGGGTGGTCGAGGCCATTCACCAGAAGGGGCTGGTCTTCGACCATCCGCCCATCGTGGGGTTCGGCCCCAACGCCGCCAACCCGCATTACGAGCCGGTGCCTGGAAAGGACCTTTCCCTGGAGCGGGATCAGGTGGTGCTGGTGGATTTGTGGGGCGGACCGCGGCTCGGGACGGTCTTCGCCGACCAGACTTGGATGGGCTTCTCCGGATCGCGGGTGCCCGCCAAGGTCGAGCAGGTCTGGCGGGTGGTGCGTGAGGCGCGGGACGCGACCATCGCGCTTGTGAGGCGGAAGGCCGGGCGCGAGCCGCTCCACGGCTACCAGGGCGATGATGCCGCCCGCGAGGTCATCACCAAGGCCGGCTACGGCGCGTTCTTCGTGCACCGGACCGGGCACTCCATCGACCGCGACCTCCACGGGAGCGGACCGCACCTCGACGACTACGAAACTCGCGACGATCGCGAGATTCTGCCGGGAGCGGGCTTCTCGGTCGAGCCGGGCATCTACCTGCCGGGCGAGTTCGGCGTACGGAGCGAGGTCAACATGGTGTGGGCGCCCGGGGGTCCGATGGTCACGCCCAAGGAACCGCAGGTCGAGCTGATCCTGCCCTGAGGCTGGCGCAGGTTCGCGCTCGATTTTCTGGTTGTGAGGTCTGCGGCTCTGGTCCCAGGTTCGCCACGTTTCACGAATGTTCATTCGTTTCAAGGGGTTACGGGACGTTACGTGACTGAAACCCGCCACGAGGATCTTCTTGACACGTGATTTGTGTCACTCCATATTCTTGCCTCCGACCGGGCCGCGGTCGGCGATAATCGCACACATCAGAAGTATTTGCCCGCAGTTTCTTCCATCGGTAGGACAGGCGTAACTCGTTCCTTTGCGGGTCGAGGATGGCCAATGGGCCATCAACGCCTACGCGAATTTTCCGTGTAGCTGGGGCTTTTGTATCACGCCATCGGAGGACGTCTCCATGAAAGAAAGCTGTGTTGGCGCCTTCGCTCGCAACGCGCGGCGGGTTGCGCTTGCGGCAGTCGTCCTGTTGGTGAGTGCCACGGCGCTCAGCGCTCAGGCGACTGGTAAGCTCGAAGGCCGAATTCGCGACCAGGCCGGCGCTCCCATCGCCGGTGCCCAGGTCCGGATCGAGGGGACGGCCTACGGCGCCGTCGCCGACGCCCGAGGCTATTACTTCATCAACAACATTCCGGCCGGGACGGTGGATCTGCTGGCGCAATTCGTCGGATACAAGCCGGTCCGTACGACCGGCTTGGTCATTCTGGCGGGCCAGACGATCACCCAGGACTTCAGTCTCGAGCAGCAGCCCGTCGAGCTGGGTGAGATCGAGGTCCAGGCGGCACAGAACGTCCTGGTCCCCCGCGACGCGACGGCCACCAAACAGGCCATCAGCGGGGAGTTCACCTCGAAGCTGCCGGTCGATCGGCTGCAGAACGTGATCGTGTTGCAGCCGGGCGTGGTGCAGACCACTGGCGGCAACGTGAGCGTCCGTGGCGGCCGCACCGACGAGACGGTCTACTACATCGACGGCGTCCCGGTGAGCCCGGGCGGGCGCGGTGGGGAGTTCGTCGGCACCAACGTGAACTCGCGCGGCGTGGACGTTTCGACCGAGAGCTTCGAACAGGCCTCGGTCACGACTGGCAGCGCCACCGCCGAGTTCGGCAACGCGCAGTCCGGCATCGTGCAGATCGCCACCAAGGCCGGCGGCAGCAAGTGGGCCGGCAGCGTGGGCTACACCAACGACGCCGCGGGTGGGCTCAACCACAGCACCGGGTACACCAGGGTGCAGGCCTCGGTGGGCGGCCCGATCATCGAGCGGTTGACAGTGAACGTGTCGGGAGATCTGGAGGGGAATAAGTCCGCGGCCTTCGGGCTCGACAACCAGAACTACCCGGTCTTCGTGCCGGCCGGCATCGACACCACCGTCAGCGTGGTGAGCGCGAGCAGCCCCGCGGACACGAGCCGGGTGGATGTCCTCAAGTTCGCGGAATACACCGGCAACTGCGATGAGTTCTCCAGCAGCGTCAACAAGGGGATCGCATCCAACTACGGGTACTCGTGCAAAGGTGCGCAGATACCCTACAGCGCCAATGGCAGCTACCGCGCTTCTGGCAAGCTGCAGTACACCTACGGCACCGGTAACCGCATCGCCTTCACCGCGCTCCGGAGCTTGTCACAGGCCCGAAACTTTGGGCTTGGGCCGAACTTCCAACCCGTTGGCTATGGCTTCATCGCCGCGCCCGAGAATTTCACGGGATCAATGTTCGCAGACAACGCCCTGATCCTTTCCTGGTCGCAGAGCCTCTCCAAGTCGGTGGACCGGGCGCTCAACTTGAGCGTGTACGGCTCGTATCAGTGGGACCGGGCCGAGACCGGGCCCCTCACCACCCAGGGCGAGCTGGATACCCGCGATCCGTTCGGCGGGTTCCTGATCAAGCCGTTCGACTTCCTGTACAACTTCAACAACTTCAACATCACCAACATCGACCAGAACTTCCGGACCAATACCGGCGTCCTGACCCCGGTCGATATCCACAACACCCAGCAGTACCAGCAGGTCGCTCAGTGGCGCACCAACCCCTACGGAGTGCTCGGCGGGCAGTTCCTCGGCACCAACGGGAACTCGTTCATCGAGGCGGGCGGGCCCACCGGGCGGCTCAGCATGTACAAGGAAGACCGTGCCTTGGGCAAGGCCGACCTCGACTGGCAGGTGGACCGCTACAACCGGGTTACCTTGGGCGGGGAATACACCAAGTACTACATGAACTCGTATTCCTCGGGGATTACCAGCCAGGCGTTCTCCGATGCCTACCATGAGAAGCCGCAGCGCTACGACGCCTACATTCAGGACAAGCTGGACCTGGGCGACGTGGTCCTGATCGGCGGGCTTCGCTACGACTGGTTCAAGACGGGCGCCTCGCGGCCCTATTACTTCGCCGACACCCTGGGCAACCTGGGCTGGTTCCCGCGAGTCTCGACCATGCCCGGGTTCAACCCCGCGAACCCGGCGGCCTCGGCGGCGGGCTGCACGGTGGGTGGACCGGTGGCGGCCTCGTGCGTCAACCAGTACGCGGGGCTCATAGCCGACCAGAGCCACAACTACCTGAGCCCGCACATCTCGGTCGCGTTCCCCGTTTCGGAGCGCACCAACTTCCGGCTCTCGTACGCGCACCAGGTGCAGCAGCCTGACTTCCAGCTCATCCTGGGCGGCATCAACACCGACCTCACGGTGACCAACTCGAACCACGTCTACGGCAGCGACCTGGGCTATGGCCGTACCATCACCTTCGAGTTCGGCGTAACCCACTCATTCAACGAGGACATGGTGCTCGACGTCGCGGCGTACAACAAGGACATCCTGTCCGACGCCGCGGGCCGCCTCCTGAGCTACTTCGATCCGAAGAACCTGACCAGCACCTCGATCCGGGTGATCACCAACCTGGACTACGGCAATACCCGTGGTATCGACGTCCGGTTCGACCGGCGCATCGGCGAGCTGTTCAACGGCCGGCTGGCCTACACCTTCCAGCAGTCCAAGAACACCGGGTCCGATCCGTTCACCTACATCAACTTCGGATCTCGCGTCCTGAACGCCATCGCGGGCGGCAACTCACCGCCGCCGCAGGCCATCCAGACCACCAACCAGGACCGGCCGCACAACCTTTCGGCCCAGCTCGAGCTGGCCTTCCCGAACCACTGGAAGCAGGGCACCGCCGCGGGCTCGATCCTCCAGAACGTGGGCGTCACCGCGACGGCACGGTTCGCGAGTGGCACGCCGTACACTGCCTGTGGCGGCAGCCTCCCGGCCGACGTGCAGGTGATCTCCGGTGGCGTGTGCAGCCAGCTGCTTGAGGGAACCTTCCAGTACAACGGCCAGCGGCTCCCGATGTACAAGCAGTTTGACCTCCGCGTCACCAAGGGCTTCAACCTCGGCCGATTCGATCTCACGGCCTTCGCGGACATCCGGAACCTCTTCAACTTCAAGGACGAGTACCAGGTCTTCTCGCAGACCGGCGACGTCACCAACCCGCAGGCAATCGCCATCAACCGGCTGGGAGACCTCCAGGCGTTCGCGCAGGAGGCTTCCGCCAACGGTGTGCTCGGTGCCGACAGCACCATCAACCTCACGTTCGGCGGCACCGGTACCGGGGGCTGCGGCAACTGGGTGAACCAGGGCGGGGCCAGCGCGACGCCCAACTGCATCTACCTGATCCGCGCGGAACAGCGTTACGGCAATGGCGACGGGCTGTTCACCGTCGCCGAACAGACCCGTGCGTCCGACGCGTTGTACAACGTCTTCCGTGGGTTGAGCAGCTTCACCCTGATGGGCCGGCAGATTCGGCTCGGACTCGAAGTCAACTTCTGACGGGTTGCCTGGTGGTCCGGCCCGGGCGAGCGCCCGGGCCGGATCCCTCCGCATAATCACCGAGTGAGGGAAGAATGCAATCTCGATTTCGTGTGAAGGGCGTCCTGCTTGCCGCGGTCCTTGGCATGATGGCCAGCGTTCTGGTGGCCTCACCCGCTGCGGCCGGGCCGCAGCCCGGTGCGAAGCCCAAGGGATTCCGGCTCTTCGCCCGCGCCCTGGGTGCCTATACCATCAACCGGATCTACTGCGGCATTGCGTCGGATGGCGAGATCTGCCGTGACTCGACCGGGTCATCCACCATCGGCGGCGGCTTCTGGCCCAAGGGCACGGCTGATCAGTACATCTTCAACACCGGCATCCAGGTGGCCGGCATCATCGGGCAGGACGGCGGCCCGTGGGCCGGAGACACCACCGGTGGCTTCTTCTTCGACCCCAAGGGGACCACGCAGCACGGCTCTCAGGTCGAGCCGATCTACAACTTCCAGAACGCGAGCGACGCCGCGAACTGGCCCGAGGAGGCCTGTGTCCCGAACGGTGACGCGCAGGCGAGCCTCTTCTACCCCCTGCTGCAAGTGGACCCGTCCAACGCCGCCGACCCGACCTGCCGCAAGACCGCCTCGGAAGGCGACATCTGGTTCGTGTCGACTGAGGCCGACCCGACCCTCAAGGCCGGGCGCAAGCATCCGCTCGGCATCGTAGTCGAGACCCGTCTGATGGGGTGGAACTCCCCCTCGGAGAACAAGGACATCGCCTACATCATCTATACCTTCTACAACATCTCCTCGGTCAATGTAGCGGACTACGCGGGGGTGCGCCCCAAGATTCGAAACCTGCTGCTCACCCAGGCGAACAACTTCCACGCCGCCGAGGCGGCACAGGGCGTGACGCTGCCGGCGGGCGGCTACACGATGACCAATCTGTACGTGGCGATGGGCACCGACATGGACGTGGCCAATGCCAGTAATAACTACGCCTCGGTGAACCTGCCCTTCGCCCTGGGGTTCACCTACGACCACGGCATGGAGCAGCCCGGCGGGTGGACCTTCGATCCGGGCATCTTCACCGGCCCCGAGTTTCCGGGCGTTGGCTTTGCCGGCGTCAAGTACCTGAAGAGCCCTGGCGGCCCCGGCGCGATCGAGCTCTACAGCAACACGATCAACGGCACGCCGTTCGCGGGAGCGTTCAACGATCCCCAGAACGTGGTGCAGCTGTGGCGCTATCTGTCGGGCAACATCAACCAGGCGGCCGGCGACCAGGCCTGCAACACTGGCAACCCGGCGGTGACTCACGTCTGCTTCATCAACAACACCGCCCCGGAAGACATGCGGTTCTTCGAGTCTTCCACCGGCCTCACCCTTGGCCCCGGCCAGGCGGGCAACATCGTCGTCGCGTACATCTTCGCCGCTCCGGTCAAGACCGGTACCTGCAACCAGAACACTCAGCCCTGCGATGTGAAGCCCGGGAACCCGCTCCGCGTCACCAGCGTGGATTCGCTGGCGATCGGGGCCAACCTGGTGGACTCCCTCACCGGCTACGCCGGGTTCACCGACAACAACGGCGACGGGATCCCCGAGCAACCGGAGTTCAAGGTGGTGCAGAACTCGCTGCTCGGAAAGGCGCTCGTGGCACAGCAGGTGTTCGACACCAAGTTCCTGCGCCCCTTCCCACCGTCCTCACCGGATTTCTTCCTGGTCCCGGGCAGCAATCAGGTCACGGTGCTGTGGCGGCCGTCTGCGAGCGAGACCGGCGGCGATCCGTACTTCAACATCGCGTCACAGCCGATCGTATGCGACTCATTGGGGAACTGCCAGCCCAACGGGCTCTACGACCCGAACTACCGGCAGTTCGACGTGGAAGGGTATCGAGTCTACCGCGGCCGGGTGGACTCGCCTAACCAGCTGACACTGCTGGCGCAGTTCGACTACTCGGGGACCCAGATCCTCGACTTCACCAGCCAGATCAACCCCACTTCAGGATGCGCGCCGGACATTGGCGTCCATACCTCATGCCCCGTCGCGTTCGACTCGGTGGGCCCGGGGGTAGCGCCGACCCACAGCATCGGGTATCCGATCGTGGGCGACCTGACGCAGGTCTTCCGCTCGCCCGCCTCTCCGACCGGGCCCAGGACGATCCTGAACGACGGTTCGGTCATCTACCAGAAACTCGACACCGCCGTCGTGGGTGGGTCGGTCTTTGGGCCGTGCGCGCCGTCGGCCTGTCCGCCGCTGGATGACACCGGGGTTCCCTTCGTCTACGTGGACAAGACCGCCCTCAACAACTTCCGCTACTTCTATTCGGTAACGGCGTTCGACGTGAACTCGTTCCAGTCCGGGCCGTCGAGCCTCGAATCGCCGCGCCTCACCAAGTCCATTACGCCGCTGGCCCCGATCTCTAACCTTGCCAGCACGGGGCAGGTAACCTCGACGCAGCTGGTCGGGCGCGGGACGGTGATCCCCACGGGCGTCGCTCTTCCGACTATTGACCCCGTGAAGGGCACCTTCAGCGGCCCCTTCCCGGGCTCGAACGCCTGGGGCATCGGGCTCGGCGCCTTCGTCTCCCAGGTCCTGGCGCAGCCCGGCGCGCTCTCTGCCAGCCTGGACAGTGTGATCTTGGGCGACGCCTACAACAACGTGCCGATCCAGTACTGGTTCACGGCTTCGGCGAACGGGGTGTCGTCCACTGTGTCCATCCCGCTCCTTCAGACTCAGGAAATCGGCACCACGACCAATTCCACGCAGTTCCTCGCGGTGCCGCTGGACAATTCGCTGGCCTCCAAGTACGGCGGCTCCAACCAGTACAAGCTGCCGGGCCAGATCACGATGAACATCAACGGCACCGACTACAACGGTCTGTGGGGTCGCGGCTGCGTCAACGGACGCGACGGGTATACCACCGGCGGCGGCTGCTCGTACAACGGGTCCCGCTGGTTCGACGGCCCGTCTCCGGCCAAGAACGAGACGCAGGCCGACCCGATTTCTTGCAACACGGCGAACTTCTCCAACACGCCGCAGACCTGTTACAACAATGGCGGCGCCCTCACTGGTGTCACGACCATCTCCCAGACCCAGTGCTATCAGCAGACCGGTGGCGCGGCCTGCCGGCCGTTCCAGGGCATCGTCTCAGGGGCGTGGCGCGCTGGTGACTTCAACGTCTACTGGGGCACGGGGGGCAAGGTGGATTCGGTCATTGATGCCACCACGAATGTCCCGGTGCCCGGTCCGAAACAGGGGTACGCAAACCATGTTGGGGCGTCGTGGGGTATTCTCAACGCCTCCGCGGCGCTCTCGCCAAGCCCCGATGGGTCCGCGACGCTGACCAACATGGACATCGCCTGCGTCGAGCCCATTCGGACCAAGGCGCCGGGCTCCATGGTCTGCCCGGGCGGCACCGCCGCCTACGTGCTGAGTGACAGCGCGATACCGGGAGCGGTGGGCTTCTTCAGCGGCGGAGCCTATCCCCCGGGCGGCACCGGAATCGTGCCCGCGACGAACAACGGGTTCGTGATCTATCTCCTGGGTGACGTCTTCACTATGGAGCTGGCCGGTGGCACCGTCCCCGCACAGGGAACGGTGTGGACCCTTCGGAAGTACGTCGGAGCGATCACCGGTGGTCACGGATCAGGTGGGGATGAAGGGAACTATTCCTACAGCAACCCGGAGGGCTTCCTACCCTTCACGGCGGTGGGTGCCCAGATCCAGGCCAACTATACCGTATCGAACCTCCTGACCGGCCCGACCGGGACCGATCTGAGCAAGGTGCACACGGTTCCCGACCCGTATTACGTGACCGACGCCTACGAGCAGACCACGGACAACAAGGTGATCAAGTTCGTGAATCTGCCGACCAAGGCGATCATCCGGATCTACTCGGTCAGCGGGATTCTGGTCGCTCTCCTCGAGCACAACAGCACCACGTCGAGCGAGGAAGACTGGAACGTGCGTAACCGGAATAACCAGGTCGTGGCGAGCGGTGTGTACTTCTATCACATCGAATCGAACGATGCCGGCGGGACGGCCCGCAGGGTCGGCCGCATGACCATCGTCAACTTTGCCGAGTAATCCCTCGGGGGCGGGCCTTCGGGCCCGCCCCACTTCCAGGAGAATGGTACCGATGAAGCACACTTTCTCATCGCGCCTCACGCTCGTGGCGGCGGTACTCGGCGGAATCGCCCCGGGCCTCGCGGCCCAGGCCGGCACCACGGCTGACAATACCGCCTACGGCTCCACCTCCGCCGAGTTCCTCCTTCTGGGCGCGGGCGCCCGGGGAACGGCGCTTGGGGCCGCCTACGGCGCCATCGCCAACGACGCCAGCGCGCTCTATTACAATCCGGCGGGTGCAGCCCTGATGACTCGGCCGAGTGTCGTGGTCGGGACCTACAGCTATGTGGCCAGCACCCGCTACAGCTGGGGCGGCATCGCCTTCCCGTTCGACGGCGCCTCCAAGAACATCGGGGTCCAGGTCGGGACCTTCGGCTTCAGCGGCCAGCCGGTATACACCACCTCCCAGCCCGATGGGACCGGCGCGACGTACAGCGTAAGCGAGACCTTCCTGGGCCTCACCTACTCACAGAACTTCTCCGATCGCTTCTCCGCCGGCATCACCGGCAAGTTCGTGAGCGATAACCTCGGGGATGCGACGGGCCACGCCTTCGCCGTGGACTTCGGCACCAGCTTCCACGCGGCACTGAGTGGGCACCCGATCAAGTTCTCGTTCGTGCTCTCGAACCTAGGGACCAATCTCTCGTACTCCGGTCCCGCGCTGTATTCCACCTCCCCGCGCGACAGCTTGAACGGGGTGGGCAGCGTGCCGTCGCTGCCTCAGCCGTCCGAGTTCCGGACCAAGGACTTCCCGCTTCCCACCACCTTCCGGGTGTCCCTGGCCTACGACCTCCTGACCAGCAACTCGGCCCGGCTCACGGTGCTCGGCGATTTCAACCAGCCCAACAACAACAAGGCCGGGTTCTCCGGTGGGACGGAGTTCTCGAGTCACAACCTTGGGGGCTCGCCGTTCTCCGCGGCTATCCGCGGGAGCTATACGTACTTCGCCTCGAACAACCTGAACCCGTCCACCCTGCCCACGGCCATGCACGACGAGCAGAACCTCGAAGGCCTCGCGGTGGGTGGCGGTCTGAGCTACAACAAGGGGAATTTCGCCCTCAGCGTCGACTACGCCTTCAAGTACATGGGTATTCTGGGCGGCACCAACTTCATCAGCTTCGGGCTCGGCTGGTAACGGCGGCCGTACGGAAGGCGTTGAAGCAAGGAATCGCATGAAGAAATGGCTGTGGGTTGTTGGGCTGGCCGTGGCCCAGTCGGTGTCGGCACAGACGGCGGAGGGAGTGGGCGTTCGGACCTTTCGCCTGTATCGGGCGGATGCATCGCAGACCATGGTCACGGCATTCATCAATGTGCCGTACCTGCTCCTAGAGCCCAGCAGCGCGGATTCAAATGCTCAGCTGAGGTTTCTGGTGGCGGTGCAGGTTACCGACAGCAACGGGGCCAAGCTCTACGACGCATCCTGGCCGGAACAGGCCCCCGCGGATCTCCGGACCGCCGGAGGTGAGAAGCTCGAGATTCTCGATCTGTCGGTTCCGCCCGGGAAGTATCGGATGGCGGTGACGATCACCGATTCGGTGTCCGGCCAGAAGCACACCGGGTCGGCCGAGTTCGAAGGGTGGAGCAAGTCACCACCCGCGTCAGACCTGATGCTTTCACCTGCGATGCGCCTCGTGGCCGCCGGAGACACCACGACGCGGCTGGGTGAGATCCGGCGGGGCAACACGATGGTCACGGCAGTGTACTCGCTCAAGCTGACCCCGCTTCGGTCGAAGGCCTACTATCTGCTCGAGGTGTACGGCTCCGGCTCGGATTCCGCGGCAACGATGCAGGTCCGGGTCACGGATTCGGCAGGCAAGTCGCTGGTCACGACCCGTGAGGTGCCGGTGTCAGTGGCGCAGGGAGGGTCGGTTCTCAAGGGGCAGCTCGATCTCGCCGGTCTCCCGGCCGGGCGGTATACCCTCTCGGTCGAGACCACGATGGGCGGAAAGAAGGAAGACCGATCCGCCCAGTTCGTGATGGAAGACCTGGCGTCGACCTTACAGCGGGAGCAGGCGCGGCTCGTCTCCTACGCCAACAGCGACGAGGCGTTCTTCGCCAAGCTGGATGACAAGCAGCTGGATGCAGCCGAAGCGCCGTTGGTGATGCTCGCTCCGCCCGACTCGCTTGCCGTCTGGAAGACCGATCTCTCAGTCGAGGCAAAGCGGCGGTTCCTGACGCAGTTCTGGAACGCGAGGAACCCGACCCCGGGTTCCGCCAGGAACGAGGTGCGCGAGCGCTTCTACGCTCTGATCGATGAGGCTGATCGGCGGTACAAGGATGGGTTCGCGAGCAGTCCCGCGCCGGGCTGGAAGTCCGATCGAGGCCGGATCTTCGTGGAGTACGGTGCGCCGAACGACCTGCTCGATCGGAAGACACCAATTGGCAAGTCGCCGCCGTACCAGGTGTGGCGATACTCGCGAGGGAAGGACAGGTTCTTCATCTTTGTGGATCGAACCGGGTTCGGCGCCTACAAGCTGGCGGCAAGCAACGACATGAAGGAGCGGGGTGGAATTCCCGGGTACGGCGAGTTGCTCGGCGTTGAAGCGCTGCAGGATATCAGTCGCTGGCTCGGAATCGACCTGTTCACGACGCAGTCCACCGGGATATCTGCCCAGTAGATCGCCGCTTCGGAGGATGGGGCGGCCAGACAACAGTTCCGGAGCAAGCGTGCTCAAGATTCAGTCTTCTGACACGAGGTGTACAGTCATGAACCGTGTGACACGTGGTTCGGTAATGCTTGCGGCTGCCTTGAGCGCGCTCTCGTGCAGCGGTGACCCGACCTCCGGCCTCAGAAACGGCGTCGATCATCTGATCGCGTCCCCCAGCGCGCTCTTCATCAAGCCGGACTCTACGAAGTCGGTTGTGGTGCACGCGGTCGACGCCCAGGGCAACACTCTGGGGATGAATCTCACGCTCGATAATGCAGCGACCACTGCGGCCGGTATCCAGGTGGCCCGTGATGATTCATTCGAGCTGGTGTATAACAACAGCGGCCAGCTGGTCCTGCCCGCGAATCCAACCGCCGTGCGCTACATCGTTACCACGGCGGCCAACAGCGACACCGCCAGCTTCACTGTCAGCGGGGGTGGAAAGTCGCTCAAGATCCCTGTCCGGATTATTCCGGCGACGGCCCCTCTGACCCTCTCAACCACCTCCCCCGCTCTTGGCGACACAGTAACCGTCACAGCGGGAACGAACTTCAAGTTCACCCCGGCCAGCGTGCTTACGATCCCGGGTGCGGGGGTTGCACAGCTCAGCATGTCGGCAGACAGTACGCAGATCCGGTTCCTACCGGGTCCCGGGG
>Ga0335081_10006172_pt1 | contig 19051 bp, 15 predicted proteins | sample Lox_Sample_35_FD_206713 | JGI IMG/M metagenome (GOLD analysis project Ga0335081, IMG submission 206713) | Soil microbial communities from Loxahatchee National Wildlife Refuge, Florida, United States - Lox_Sample_3.5 | ecosystem: Environmental > Terrestrial > Soil > Wetlands | place: USA...
CGCTCACATCCTTGATCTTGACCACACCGATGCGCACCACACCAGAGGCCTTGGCCGCAACCGCGGGAGCTTCCGCAGGCGCCGGGTTTGCTGCGGCCGGCACTTTTGCGGCCGGTTCAGGAGCCGCGGGCGCTGCAGCCGGCGCGCCCGGCGTCATGGCAGACATCTCCATGGCGCGGCAGCCAGGCGGCGCTTCAAACAGCGGCGCATCCAGCGTGGTGTTGGTCAGCTCCACTACTTCCGTCGTGGTGGTGAAGCTTCGCTGGTCGGAAATCATGGTCGTAGTCTGTTTCAGCGGGTAACCCAAAGGCGTATTGCCGCCGCCCTTCATGACGATACGGTCGATGCATCCCCGCCGCGCACTTCCCCCGCAGGCCATTGCGCGGTACGACTCCTCGCCGCAGGAAAATCCCGCCGACAGATCGGCATACCAGCCATCAATTTCCATCTTCATGTGCGACTGGTTGCACGCGTCAGGAGTGGACTCCATCATCATGGAAGACCTGATGTGTTTGGCTTTGTAGCCAAACATGTCCTGACGTTCGCCGGTGTCATGAGAGGTGCGGGTGATGGTGACAACGCCGCCTTTGCGTGTGGGCGCAGGTTCGCCTCCCGCCATCGCCTGCGCCATGGCCTGCATGCCAGCCATGCCCGCGCAGGTGGCTTCGCCGCCTCCCATCGGAATCACGGTGCATTGGTTGCCGCTGATGGTGATCATGCGCTTCTGGTCGCACTGGATGATGCTGACGGCGCCACCGTGCCCTCCGAAGCTCGTCTCGCTGCGCTCCCGCGCGCCCTTGATGTATACCGTGCTCTCGGTACTATGGCCCATCACCGTGGTGCGGGTCCGGATCTTCAGATCGGCCGACGCCAGGCTCGAAAAACTTACCAGCACTATCAGGGAATACAACGACAGGCGCATCACGGGGACCCTCCGATGAACTGGAAAATTGCCACAGGCTTGTGGACGCTATCGCGTGCCGGGAATGGATCTCCATTCCCGATTACAGGCCTGAACTCTCGCGTGCGCAACTTAACACGTTTCCTGACCGAAAGAAAAGGAGGGGGATCACGAAGGACAGGCAACCGTCTCAGCCCTGACCGGTGGGGCCGGTCTTCGGTACAGGTATACTCATCGACGGCGTATAACCTATGAACCCTCTCCGGAAAGCGGCCCTGCTTGCGCTCCCCCTCACAACCGCATTACTCATTTCGCAGGCTCACCCGCCGCGCGGCAAAGACACTTCGTCTCCCGGGTTGCTGTTTGCCGGCGAGGAGAAACATCTTCGCAATCTCCGCCAGCTCACCTTCGGAGGACAGAATGCGGAAGCTTACTTTTCAGCCGACGACCGCATGCTGAGCTTCCAGCATCAGGGGCAGGGCGTTCCCTGCGACCAGATTTACACCATGCCGGTCGACACTCCCGACGGCAGACCGGCTACGCCAAAGCTCATTAGCTCCGGGAAAGGACGCACGACCTGCAGCTACATCTTTCCCTCCGGCGATCGCATCCTCTATTCCTCTACCGAAGCCACCAGTCCAGAATGTCCTCCGCGGCCTGACTATTCGCACGGCTACGTCTGGCCCATATACAGCAGCTACAGGATCTATACTGCCAGACTCGATGGCAGTGATGTGAAACTGCTGACCGACGCACCCGGCTACAATGCCGAGGCGACCATCAGCCGCGACGGCAGGAAGATCGTCTTCACCTCCACCCGCAACGGCGATCTCGACATCTACACCATGAACATTGATGGCACTCAGGTGAAGCAGTTGACCCACGAACTGGGCTATGACGGAGGTCCGTTCTGGTCGGCGAACGGCAAGAAGATCGTCTATCGCGCCGAGCATCCCAAAACACCGCAGGAAGTTGCCGACTACAGGGAGCTGTATGCTCAGGGCCTGATTCGTCCGGGGAATCTCGAGATTTGGGTGATGGACGCGGACGGCAGGCACAAGCACCAGGTAACGCACAACGGCGCTGCCAACTTTGCGCCGTTCTTTCATCCCGACGGCAGGCGGATCATCTTTGCGTCCAATATGGCGAACCCGAAGAGCGGGCGTGATTTCGATCTTTACATGATCAACGAGGATGGAAGCGGGCTGGAGCGCATCACCTGGTATCCCGATTTTGACGCGTTTCCGATGTTCAGCTCCGACGGCAAGCGGCTGGTATGGGCTTCCAATCGGAACGGCAAGGAACCTCATGAAACCAACATCTTCGTTGCCGACTGGGTGAATTAGAGATTCGGGCCGCAACCGACGCTTTGCTCCCGTTTATGGCATCGGGTTCAGAAGCGGCCTGCCGTGTCGCCAGACTATTCGCCGATTGCTGACGGAGTTGGTATCCTGTTGCAATGTTTTTCTCCACTACAATGTTCAGATTCTCCCGGTTCGCCACCGTGTTGGGGTTGTCGGTCGTCCTGGCGAGCTGCCGCATGGCGGCAAGCACCGGACATCCAAACGAGATCACCAATATACATTTCGAGAAGGTCACGCAGACCACGGCGGACGTAGTGTGGAATACCGTTCATCCCGGCACATCGCAGGTCGTGATTGCTCGGACGAGGGAATATGAACCTGAGCGCTGGGCGCCGGAGAAGGCCGATCCCGCGCTGGTAACAGCTCACCGCGTCACCGTAGACCGTCTTTTTCCCAATAACGAGTACTACATCTACGTGGTTTCGGTGGATGGGCGCGGAAACATGTCCACGGCGCCGGGCCCGCAGACCGTAGACGGAAAGAACCCGTTTCTGGCGATGCGCACGGCGCCCACCAATACCTCCGGGCCTACGGATTTCGAGATCTACACCCTGGGTCCAACCGAGGTTTTTGCAGGTTACGACATGTATTTTCTCGTTCCGCTGGCGCTCGTTTCGGGGCCGGTGAGCCACCTGTACGTGCACAACACCCGCGGCTACAACAATGGCAGCGATGGCGTGGTCAAGTATCTGGGCGCTGGCCGGGGAAATCCTGAGAGCATAACTGTGCATTTTTCCTGTACCTGGTCCAATTCCAGCGGGAGCGATGCCGAAGAACAGACGCTGGACCGCGGGAGGAACATGGGCTTTTGCTACAACGGAAACAATAATCAGAACGATCTGTCATTCCGCCTGCGAACCGCGCCCAACACAATTCCTGGGCAGTACTCCGTGAGCTTCACGCTTGAAAGCGACGGCCAACAGAAGACGGGGACTTACGGTTTCACCGTGCTGCCGCCTCCCGGTCCGCCTCCCACCCCGCAGCTGACCAGCAAACCCATTCCCGGACTGGCGACGTGGGAGAAGGAAATGGTGGCGCTGGGCAACAAGTGGTGTTCCTATCGTGACCAGCAAAATGCCGAGGGCAACTTCGTGGACAACTGGGGCTGGACCGGGGATGCCTGGTTTTATGACGGTGGACGGGTCTTCGAAAACATCGACACTTATACTGCCGCCGCGGGGCATCCCAACCATTCCTGGTGGCAGCATTGCGCACTGAACCTGCTGGATCCATACGCAAACTATGTGGTCGCAAACAATGGCGTGATCGCCTCGTACTCCATGTTTTCCTATGGCATGGCGATGAACTACTCGCGAACGCGGTCACCGCTGATGCGCAAGGCGGTCCACTCACTGGCCACGCTTGGGCCTCACCGCGTCGCCTGTGGCTTCATCGACCCTGACGGGATACGTGAAAACGCCTACCGCAGCAACAGCTGGCTGGCGAACGAGATGCTCGGTGCGCCGCGCTGGCCGCTGCTGCAGCGCAATATCGACAAGCTGATGGGAATGCTGAACATGGTGGCCAATGGGCAGCCAGAAATGGCCCATCCTTTCATGGTGGGCCTGGCCATGGAGACCCTGATCCACTGGTACGATCTCAATCTGGCTGAGGGACATCCCGACTACCGCGTGATACCGGTGATCAAGGAGGCGCTCGACGCGCTTTGGCGCGACAGCTGGGTGCCGAAAATGCACATGTTTGACTATGATCGCTACAACCTGCCGTCCAATAGCAGTTCGGCCCATACCGCACTGAACAACATGGTTTCATTCGCCTATGCCTGGTATTGGCTGCAGACCGGCGACACCGTGGAGCGCGACCGTGGCGATCTCCTGTTCCAGCACGCGTTCGACGACCCCGACGCGCTCACCTGGAGCGGAAAACAGTTCAGCCAGTTGTACGAGTTCAGCTTCGATTTCGTGCGCTACCGCCAGGGGCTGACGACGTCGAGTGTGATTCCGGAGAACAATCCGTACACGGGTCCCTATGCGGACACGGTGCCTCCCATCAGCGAAAAAGTCAATTGCGATCCCAACTTTTTCCCCGGATGCAAGCCGGGAAGCATCGGGAGCACGACGGCAACGATCTTCTGGAAGACCTACAAGCCGGCAACTACGCAGCTGATCTACGGCATGACTACCGGCTACGGACAGAGTTCGGCACTAGACAGCACGATGGTCCTGTCGCACACGGTGCAATTGACAGGTTTGCGGCCCGGCACAACGTATCACTTCCGCACCCGCTCAGTGGACGTCCAGGGAAAGATAGGTTCGATGCACGACCTGACTTTCACCACTTCGCCGGAACGGGGCTCGAAGAACCCATAACCGCTGATCCGTGCTGTCCAGGGCGTTCAGAAAACGATTCACAGAATCGGACGAATCGCCTAGTATTGTCGGCACCGAGGCGCCGGTCCATGACGATCCCGTTCGCCCAACCGTGGCTCACTGCAGAGGATCGCGAGGCTGTAGATGAAGTTCTGAGAGGTTCCGTGCTGACTCACGGACCCCGGATGGAAGAGTTCGAAAACGGGTTCTCGACCTTTTTGGGCGATGGCGTCCACTCTGTTGCGGTCAGCTCCTGCATGGCTGCGCTTCACCTCTCATACATGTTGCTGGATATAGGACAGGGTGACGAGGTCATAGTTCCCGCCCAGACACACGTCGCTACGGCCCACGCGGTTGAGCTGGTTGGCGCCCGGCCTGTCTTCGTCGATTGTGAGCTTCAGACAGGCAACATCGACCTGAAACAGATCGAGCCTGCAATAACTCCGCGAACCAGGGCGATCTCGGTAGTGCACTTCCTGGGCACGCCTGTAAAAATGCCGGACGTCATTGCTCTGGCCCGGTCTCACGGATTGGCTGTCGTCGAAGACTGCGCCCTTGCGCTCGGTACCAGATATGCTGGCAGGCATGCCGGATTGTTTGGCGACGTTGGATGTTTTTCCTTCTATCCGGTGAAGCACATCACATGCGGCGAAGGAGGTATGTTTGTAACCAGGAATGCCGATTTAGCCGCCAAGGCCAGGCGCTTCCGCGCATTCGGTGTCAACCGCAGCGCAGGCCGGCCTGGTAGTTATGATGTCGATTCCCTGGGTCTTAATTATCGCCTGAGCGAACTTGCGTCCGCACTGGGGCTATCCCAGCTTCGTCGTATCGACCAGAATCTGGATTTGCGAGCGCAGCATTTTTCGGCGCTGAAGACCCGCCTTTCCGGATTACCGTATGTTTCCGTGCTCGAACGAAATGACGAGGCGAGCATTAGCAGCCATTATTGTCTGGGCGCGTTACTGCGCTCTCCGCTGGCTGATTCCAGGGACGCCATCATCGCCCAGCTTCGGAGCATGGGGATTGGAAGCAGTGTCTATTATCCCCATCCGGTACCTCGACTGGAATACTACCGCAGAAAGTACGGCTGGGAGCCGGGCCGGTTTCGCAATGCCGAAGAGATCAGCGACCATAGCATAGCTTTGCCTGTTGGCCCAACGATTACGCCCTCAGATTGTTCTTCCGTTGCGGAAGCTGTCACTACCGCTTGCACGGCGCAGGTGTCCTGATGAGCAGAAGTTTCACAGAACGCCGCGTTGTATTAGTGGGCGGCGCAGGATTTGTCGGACATCATCTGGCGTTGCACCTGAAGAATGCCGGAGCACACGTCCACGTTATCGACGACTTTGCCCACAACAACTTCGAGATCCGCCGCGCTTTCAGTCTGTCGCAACCAGCGGATGAAGGTCACCGCTCCATCCTGCGGGAAAGACTGGAGCTTCTGGACGCCGCGAACATACCGTTGCACAAACTCGACGCATCTGACAGCCGCGCGCTTTCGGCAGTACTGGCCGATATTGAGCCTTCCGTTCTGGTGCATCTGGCTGGAATCTCCTCCGCAGAGCTCACGGAAATCAGCCCCCGGTCGGCGCTGGACTGCGGCCTGAAGAGTCTGGTCAACTGTCTGGAATTTTCTGACCATTCTCTCGATCGATTCGTCTATTTCTCGTCAAGCATGGTGTACGGCAACTTCCAGGGCGCCGAAGCGGATGAGCTTCATCCTGCGACTCCGATCAATGTTTACGGCGCCATGAAGCTGGTTGGTGAACGGCTGGTGCAGGCATGCGGCCGCAAATCGGACCTGCCCTTCGTCATTGTCCGCCCTTCTGCGCTGTATGGCCCGCGTTGCGTGAACCGCAGAATCGTGCAGAGACTGTTGACCCAGGCGATACACAATATACCGCTCACGATTGCAGGTGACGGGTCGGAGCTGCTGGACTTCACCTATGTGACAGACCTGATCGACGGAATATGCCTGGCCATCGAGCGGCCGGAAGCCATTCAGCAGGTTTTTAACATCACCTTCGGCATGGGACGCACGCTACTGGAGTTGGTGGATGTCATACGTAACTACTTTCCTGCAATGACCGCTACCTACTGTGAACAGGACAGAAACAAACCCCATCGCGGGACCCTCTCGATTCGCAAGGCGATGGACCTGCTGGGATACATGCCTGCATTCGACCTGGAACGCGGCATCCCGGCATATCTGGAATGGATGCAGCCTGGAGTTACCCGTCAGGCGTATTCCCGGCGCCGCGCGGCCGGACTATGAGCCGCGCTGCTGGATCTGGATGCTGCGAGTAGACTTGATCGATTTGGCCATTTGAAAGCGACCAGAGCATAGCCAATCGGTCGCGAACAGAAAGCTATTGGCAAAGAGCAGACACCTCCTGAAGATAATAGTCAACCAGATCGCGCAGGCTATCGGCCATCGAGAGTTCTGGCCGGAACCCCAAGGCGGACAGGCGCAGGGTTGACGCATAGTGTCTGCGAATCTGATTAGGGGACTCTGCGGAAGAACAAATGCTTACACGATCGCTCAGGCCCAGATGCCCGAGAATGGTGTCGAGTATGAGGGTGATGGTGGTCTCGGCGCCGCTGGCGACGTTGTAGATTTCGCCCAGCGTACCTTTCGCCGAGAGCAGAACCATGGCGCGCGCACAATCGCGCACGTCGATGAAATCACGGGTGGTGCACAGGTCCGCGGTTTGCAGTCGTGGCTCCTGCAGTCCAAGTGAGATTGCAACCGCCTGGGCCGCAAACTTGCCGCAGACGTGCCGTTCGTCCTGGCCCGGGCCAACCAGGTTAAACACTCGCGCCCAGACCACTGGTATGCCGTACTTTTCACCGAGAATCCTGCTGGCATGCTCGGCCGCCAGTTTGCTGAGGGCATAAAGGTCCGCCGGTCTGGTTGGCGCGTCTTCCTGAATGGGAAGCAGGCTTTCGGGCACTCTGCCGTACACGCCGCCGCTGGAGCAGAAGAGAAGACGCGCGCGGGAGCCGCGCGCCGAGCCGAGCGCTTCCAGCAGCCAGACCGTGCTCTCCACGCCGTTGCGCAGCAGACAATCCACTGGATCGCCCTTGAGGCCTGAGGCGAGATGGAAGACAACATCCGGCTGGAATTCCTGAATTGTTTTCCTGGTGGCCATTGGATCGCTTAGGTCCAGTACTTCATACCGATATCGGACGTCATTTGCGCTTTGCCGAAGATAAGCCGGTAGCGGGGCATGGAAGGACCTGGCACTCCATGAAAGCGAGTGGGTGAAGCATTCCTGGGTGCATGGCGAGCGCCCGACGCCAAGAATTCGCGCATTCGGGTAGCAGGCGAGCAGGGCCTGAACTATATGACGGCCAAGAAAGCCCTGCGCCCCGGTCACCAGGAATCGCGCTGCTTCATCCATGCGATGGTCTCCATGAGTCCTTCGGCTAGGGATGTACGCGGCTGCCATCCCAACAGTGTCCTGGCCTTTGTTATATCTGCAATAAGATGGTAGACATCCGCGCTGCGCGGCCGATCTGACCGGGCTTTCTCGCGAACGGGAATGTCTCTTCCCTGAAGATGCAGCACCAGCTCAGCAATTTCCTGAGCACTTGTTCCCTTACCCGATGCTATGTTGACCGTGCACTGCTTGGCATCAACGATGCAGGCCAATGCAATTGCTTCGGCTACGTCCCGAGCGTAGCAGTAGTCCCTGACCGGCCGTAAATCGTTAAGCCAGATGCAGTCACCTTGTCTGATCTGGCGCAGAAGGGTATCTATCAACGAACCAGCCGGCTGCCGGGGTCCGAAAATCGAAAACGGCCTCAGGATGCAATAGTCCATCTTTGAGGCGTTAGCTATCGTCTGTATAAAGATTTCAGCGGCTGCTTTGGCCGCACCATAGGGAGAGAGCGGCCGGATAGCATGGCTTTCGGCGACAGAATTGGTCGAGGGCTGGCCATAGACTTCCGCTGAGGAAAGATAGACGACGCGACGTACCCCGCTTCTTCGGCAAGCTTCCATCACTGTCACGGTTCCGACGGTATGGATTGAGGCGTAATGACGTGGGTCGGCAAATGATTCCTTGACGGATGGCGGACCCGCTGCGTGGACTACGATTTCCGCTCCCTTCGTGAAATCAGACAGTGCGTCCAGATCGCGGATATCGCCCCTGCAGGTTTCAACACAATGGGAAGGTTCCCAGAGCCGCTCGCCTGGCAGACCCAAAAGGGCGTGGACTCTGGCCGAAGAGGAAGCCAGAACCTCTGTCACGGCCGAACCGATAAATCCGCCGGCGCCTGTTACCAGGATAGTTTTGCCAGCAAGGCCTTCGAGCGCCGATCTATCGATCCGGGAAGTCTGAGTGCTCATCGGAGTCAAGGTCTGAAGCGCAGAAAAAAGGGCTTCTAACGGCGCACCTAAAGGTGCGCCCCTTCAAAACACATCAAGACTCGACCTTTTCAGCAGCCTCCTGGCGCATCATATCCAGAAAAACGCGCTCTAGAGCGTGCGTCATCATTTCCGGCCGATGGCGCTGTTCATATCGTTCTCTGGCTGCCTGCCCGAGCTTCTTCGCCAGTGGCTGATTGTTCAGTAACTCCAGTACCGATGACGACAGGATATCCGAATCGCCAGGTGGAACTATCAGCCCGGTCTTTCCATGTTCTACCATCTCCGGAATACCGCCCACAGAGGTCACAACGGCAGGCTTTCCCAATGACATGCCCTCGATAATGGAAATAGGCTGGGAATCAAAGAGCGAGACATGCGCATGGATGTCGATGGCCCTCCAAACGTCTCCAATCGCGCCCGGGTACGAAGCAATACGGACGCGATCTTCTACCCCGAGATCGCGGGCAAGACGGTCGAGAATCTCGCGGTAATGCGGATCATCTGCATAGCCGACGATCAGGAACGCGACCTCCGGATGCGCATCGAGGATTTTCCTTGCGGCACGTAACAGCACGGCCTGACCTTTGGACTCGATCAGCCGGCCGATCTGGCCGACGACCTGGACGAGCGGGTCTTCCGGCAGACCAAACAGCTTCCGCGCTTCGTCGCGTGTATAGGCCGACTGCGGCTGCGGAATGCCGTTCGGAATTGCGATGACTTTGTGCTCGCGCCCGCGCAGTTGTGCCCGAAACTCGTTCGCCCGCATCTCTGAATCCGTCAAAACCCGATCGGCAAGGCGCATTGCCAAGCGTGTCGTCCATGGCCAGGAGGTTTCCTTCCAGCGGCTCGGTCCGTGGTAGTAGGTGACGCAGGTTGGGGTGCCAGTCATCTTCCCTGCCAATACTCCAACAAAGCTCGCGGCGGTCCGCGCATCGATTATGTCAACTCGCCGCTGGCGGACAAACCTGGCCAGTCTGCCTGCGATCCGAAAAATGCGAGTCTTGCCGTATATGCTTGCCGGAAAGCCTCGCATTTTCCCATCGCGCTCCGGTACTTCCAGGGCGAGCTTTCTCAGCTCAAGCCCCATATCAAGGCACTGTTTCTCCCGGTCACTGAAACCAGCGACCGTCGCGTTTTCAGGCAGATCCAGGATTCTGATGGCCATGTGCTCGAAGCGCTCGCGGTCCAATGTCCGGCTCATGCTGAGCATGCGGCTTTCGTCTCCCGCCCAGCCTATCTCGTGGAAGACCGAAAGAACTCTGACGCGTGCACTCACTGCAATCTCCTCAGCAGCGTGAGAGAACGTCGCAGCAGCGGGGAAGCTCCGCCCGGTATCTCGCGATGGTCGGCGGGAACCCAGGCGAATTGTGCAGGCAGGGTGTTCATGGACTGTGCCGGCAGATCGACGACAAAGATGTGATGCCGAGTCACCAATTCGTCCTCCCCGAGTTCGTCACAGGCCCCGAGGAAGCGTGGCTCCAGTCCGGTAAACCCAATTTGGCGGCAGAACGCAAGTGCTCCCTTTTGCGTGGGAGGAAGGCTGGAGTTCCCCGGGAGATCCCATTGCTGATACGCCGATGGAAACTCAGAGGGAGTTGCTTCGGCGAGGATCCCGAGGTTCGAACGCACGATGAGTTTAAGCTTCCCGATCTGCGGCGAAGGATGCCAGCGTGCGAACTCATTGAAATGCGAAGCGACAAGCGTTTCAGCATCACCTATGGAAGCAGCGTCGTTGACGTCGATCCATGCTGCGTTGTGTTCGAACGCTGCTACCGGCTGCCCCGAGCGGAGCAGTGTGTTCACGAGATCCGGCACATCCGTTCGCTGTCCTTCGGGGATCGCCGCGCACGCTTGCGGGCTCAGAACGTACGCGCCGCTCGAAATCAGGATCGGCCTGGTCGATTTTTCGTGATAAGCAATCACATCTCCGTTTCCGACCTCCAGCTCGCCCAAGGGCATCCGGAATGGCTGCCAATGCGCGGCAATGGTCATGGCTACACCCTTTTGCCGGTGATGCGCCAGCATTTGCTGCCAGTCAAGGCTCGTAAGATTGTCCACGTTGGTCACAATCAGATCGCTGCATTGACCTCGCATCTCTCGTGCGGCACCGATGGTCCCAAGCGGCTGTTCCTCTTTCAGGCATGCGATACTCCCCGCAACGCTGGTTACGATGCTCCTGCCCCGGGAGTTGACGAACTCTTCGATCTTCTTCTCGTGCGCGCCGAGGGCCACGACGATGTGGTGAATCCCTTTAGCGACGAGACAGCAGATATTTCTTTCCAGCATCGGCACCCCCAGGATGGAGATGAGCGCCTTGTGCGTGGATCCAAGGGTCGAGTGCATTCGCTGCGAGCGCCCCCCCGCCATGATGAGGCCCACGACTTTGCCGTCGCGCTGCCGGGTTAAGGGGTCGCTTTGCAACATACCGGGAGATCAGCCGGCACTTCACGGCATCGGGGCCGGCGTTTCGCAATTATCTCGAAATTTGCGGCAGCCGGTTGTAGAATTTTGCGGTCTTTGCCAGCCTTGTCAGCCACACGTCGCTGCTGTGGGGTCGCATACGTGTGAAGCATGTGAGGAGAGCCCGGAATGAAAGTGGTGCCACCTCGCGAGGGCGCTGACGGAGCAGTCCTCCGGATCAGCTGCCGGAGAGAAATCTCCTACAGCATTGTGCACCCGGCACGAGCTGTTCTCGATCCGGCAGCCGCCTCACTTTCCGGGATGGTGGAGGGACGCCCGGTCCTGCTGGTAGTTGACAGGAATGTGAACCGGCTGTTTGGAAATCACCTTTCTGCTTACATCAGGCAGCATCTTGACTGCGTCGGCAAGGTCATTGTTGAGGGCAGTGAGCAGCGCAAGAGCTGGCATCAGGTGCAGAGAATATGCTCGCACGCCGTGCGTCGGGGGCTGCCGCGCGACGGAGTAATAGTAGCGTTTGGCGGAGGCGTGACCCTCGACCTCGCCGGGATGGCGGCGTCGCTGTTTCGCCGCGGCGTGGCCTATCTGCGGGTGCCGACGACTCTGGTCGGCATGGTGGATACCGGCATCGGCATCAAGCAGGGCTTCAACTTCAGAAGCAGAAAGAACATCCTGGGAACGTTCTACCCACCGATTGGCGTCATCAATGACATCCGCTTTCTTGCAACTCTTACGCAGGCGGAGCTGTCGTGTGGAGTGGCCGAGATCATCAAAATGGGCATGGTCCGCGACGGCGCATTGCTCGCCCTGCTGGAAGAAAACGCCGAACGCCTGCTGCGAAGCCGTTTCCAGTCTTCTTCCGGCCTGGCGATGCGCGTGTTGCTGAGGGCCGAGCGGGTGATGATGGAAGAACTGGAGCCCAACCTGTTCGAGCAGTGCCAGGCGCGACTGGCTGACTTCGGGCACACCTTCAGCCAGGGCCTGGAGAGAGCAAGCGGATACGAGATGCGGCACGGCCATGCGGTGGCGCTGGACATGCTGCTTTCGACCGGAATAGCGGTGCGACGGGGGCTCTGCTCCGCAACACTTTTCGATCGCATGGTCCACCTCTACCGTGCCAGCGGACTGCCGCTGACCTCACCGATTATGCAGCCGGAAACCCTGCTGGGCAGTGCACATGATGCGCGTCTTCACCGTTCCGGAGACCTGAACCTCGTGGTTCCTGTCGAGTTCGGCCGGGCAACCTATCTTCAGGATCTGACGCGCGAAGACCTGGAGTATTCGCTGGCGATGATGGAGCAAGCCGCAGATGAACAATGGTTGTCCAGAACGGCAAGCGCTGGTATTTGACCTGGGCGGCACCTATCTCAGATGCGGTATCTGGGACCCATGCGCGGGAGTAAGCTCCCTGCGGCGAAGCAGGATCGACAATTTTCTGAATTCAGGTTGCCTGAACACTGTTTGGGACAATCTTCTCCGCCACATTGAAGACTACACGTTGTCAGTAAGCCAGTCAGTCCCACTGGAGGCGCCAATTGTCATATCCTTCCCGGGGCCTATCGACAAGCAACACAAGATCCTGGGCGCTCCGACATTTCTTGGACAGGCCGATACAGTTCCCGATCTGGCCGATAGTCTGCAGCAGCGCACCGGACGCAAGACCTATGTGCTCAACGACATTTCGGCCGCCGCGTGGCATCTCAGTCTGACGGCCGGTACAAGCCGGTTCCTGGTGGTCACGGTCAGCAGCGGTATAGGAAGCAAAATCTTCGATGCTTCGCATCCGCTGGGAGTTATGGATGCGCCGGCGTGGGCCGGAGAGATAGGACATCTGGTGGTTGACGAAAGTCCGGAGGCACCCTGGTGCGATTGCGGAGAACGCGGTCATCTTGGCGCCCTCTCTTCCGGACGCGGCATTGAGCGCGCCGCACGACTTTACGCTCGCGAGAATCCCGGTGAATTTTCCAGGTCGTCCTGTGCCACGCGTTTTGGAGCGACCGCCTCTACTGTTGACAACGAAGCTCACCTCGTCCCAGCGGCGCGCCTGGGCGACGAGTGGTCGCTGAATGTGATTCGGCATGCGACCAGGCCGCTTGCCCGCGTGATTCTCGCCATTGTTGTCGCTGCAGGCATCGAGCGGGTCATTGTGATCGGCGGCTTCGCCCTGAGCCTGGGGCCGGTTTACCTGCGGATATTGCGCGAGGAGGTGGCCGCCAACTGCCGCTACGGAATCCTCAGACACAAAGTTGACTCCCTGCTCGAACTGGGATCTGGATGCGAGGACGCCTGTCTTCTGGGAGCCGGCGCGTACGCGCAGCGAATGATGGAGGGCTGCCTGTGAACGTTGTCGTTCTGGGGGGAAGCTCAGCCAGCACTCCGGCGCTGTTTCGCTGCCTCGGTGCGAGGAGCGGATTACCTCCCCTGGAAGTCCGTCTTGTGGGACGCTCGCGCGAACATCTGGAGCCGGTGGTGCGGGCTTCCCGCACTTTGCTCGGGGACGCACCGGTGGTGCTGCGTTCGTTCATGTTTACGCCATTCGAGCTGGCTTCGGCGCTGTCGGGCGCAGATCTGGTTGTGGTGCAAGTGCGCTTTGGCGGTTACGAAGGACGCCATTTCGACGAGACCTTTCCACTGCAGTTCGGTCTATGCGGAGACGAGGGGCTTGGTCCCGGAGGTCTGGCCGCGGCATGGCGTGCGTGGCCCGCCATGCGAAATCTGCTTGCAGAGGTGGAATCGGGATGTCCTGAAGCCCTTGTGTTAATGATGGCCGCGCCTCTCGGAATTTTTGTGGGCTCCGGCCGCCAGACATTTCCGAACCTGGGCATGATTGGTATCTGCGAGCTTCCGTGGACAACGCTGCAGCAGCTGGCGGCGCTGCTTGAAGTTGACTTTGCGGATGTCGATTTCGACTATGCCGGCCTGAACCATCTCGGGTGGTTTTATCGCATTAACGCGGGAACACGCAACCTGCTTGCGGAATACAGGGATCATGCCGCTTCCAGATGCATATGGCCTAGTGCAGAACTCGTGGCAGCCTGCGGAGGATTCCCGACAAAATATCTCCGGCTTCACTATGATCCTCAGCAGGTGCTGGATGAGCAGAGAAGACAGCAAAACTCAAGAGCCCGCGCTCTTAAGGAAATTGCTCTTGACTCGTACCGGACTTTCGAATCCGGCAACAGCAGCGCCATTGTGACTGCCCTGGAGCGAAGACCGACTCCATGGTATGAGCATGCTGTCGTGCCGTTTCTTCTCGCCCTGGCCGAAAGCAGTAGCAGGGCCCCATTTTTCCTGACCGGATCGTATGACGCAGGCCGCACATTTGCGGCGGACTTGTGCGAAGCTCCCGTCGTAGTGGCTCAGGGGCGGTTGTGCGCGAAACGATGCAGCGAACCTCCTCCGCCTCACATCGTGAAGGTTTTGCGATCATTTGCCGCCTATGAACGGCAGGCAGTCAGCGCGGTGGTATCGGGGAACGCCGATGGATTGCGTGAGGCGCTTGCAATGCATCCGTGGGTGGATAAGCCAGAGATAGCTGCGGCTTTGACCAGAGAGATAACCGGCCAGCTACGCGGGGCCGCGGCCTGAGTGAACTTCAATGCGTATCGGTATTGTTGGCTGCGGAAGAATGGGCAAGGAAAGGGCGCGCGCGGCGATTGCTCTCGGTCATGAGCTTGCAGCTGTGTACGATCCCGATATTTCGAAGGCGAGAACACTGGCAGGCGATTATCGGGGAGCCGTGATTCCGGAGCTTGAGCACGAAATTCCCTGGTCCAGCCTGGATGCCATCTTTGTCTGTACTCCTCCCGGTTGCAGAACGAGGTATGAATTGGCGGCTATCGAGGCAGGTGTTCCGTTTTTTGTGGAAAAACCGGTTGCCGTAAATGCCGCGGATTGTCTCGCGGTGCGGGCGGCCCTCAACGGCAAGCCTACCTTGAATTGTGTCGGTTATATGAACCGGTGCCGGAGTTCGCTATTGTTCGCGCGCCAGGTGCTGGCAGGCCATGACATCCTGGGCGCATGCTGTCACTGGGTAGGACGGAAATATCAGGTCGGCTGGTGGCTGGAAGAGGAGCAGTCCGGAGGTCCGTTAAACGAGCAGGCGACTCACGCCTTCGATCTGTTCCGCTTCCTGGTTGGGGAAATCTCGGCTGTTGGCGCAACTACGGCAAACTCCGGATCAGGTGCGCTTCCTCTTTCCGTCGCATGTACCGTGAATTTCAGGGGCGGGCAGTTGGGCACAATTTTCTATAGCTGCGAGGCTGCGGACAAAAACATAAACCTGCGCGTGATCACGGCCAGGGGCATGCTCGAATTTGCCGGCTGGGACTTGCGGCTGATTACGAATACGATTGACGGCGTGCTCCCGCGCAACTCTGACGAAGATATTTTTGTGAGCGAAACTTCGCGCTTTCTCACCGCGGTCGAACGGAGCGATGCCTCCCTCGTTCCTTGCGATGTTTTGGATGCCTATCAGACACAGCTTGCGGTGGACGCCGCGCGAGAATCTTTGCGAACAGGAGAGCGTGTCCCGACGGGAAGCCGGTCGCATCTGGAGGCCTCCGCGTGAGTGGCAAACCGCGGCCGTGGCAGACGGGCGCCGTACACACGGTCGTAGAGAACCCCTACTTCTCGGTGGTCACACAGGATGTATGCGTACCCGATGGCAGCACCCACACATACCACACCGTCCAGTTTCCTCGTCCCGCGATTGGCGTGGTAGTTCGGCGTGGAACAGACTTTTTACTCCTGCATCAATACAGGTTCATTGTTGACGAATATGTGTGGGCTATCCCGTCCGGTGGCGTGGAGGCCGGCGAATCACTTGAGCAGGCGGCCATGCGGGAGCTGAGAGAGGAAACCGGTCTGGCTGCCAGCTCAGTGGCGCCTCTCATGAAATGCTATGCTTCTTATGGATGCAGCAATCAGCAATTCGTCATCTTCCTGGCAAATAATCCCGAAGCTGCACCTGCGTCCGGCGGCTATGACGGAAACGAAGTCATCTCCTGGCGGTGGTTCACACGCGAAGAGGTCCTGCAGATGGTTCTGGAGAACAGGATAGTCGATAATCTCTCTCTTTCGCCTATTCTGCTGGTGCTGCTTCGGGATACGCTGCAATCTAGTTCGCTACATCCTCCCGCAATGCCGTGAGCCAGTAGTTACGCGGTGGCGGCACGCCTTCTTACGTTGCAGAAGAACGAACGAATACAGTCGGTCACGTAGTCGACATCGGAGATGGATAGGTCAGGCCGGATCGGAAGGCATAGCAACTCACCAGCCAGCCGCTCCGCGACCGGGAATTGACCTTTCTTCCAGCCATAATCCGCAAATGCCGGCTGTAGATGAATGGGGATGGGATAGCGCACCACCGCATCTACTCCTGACTTTATAAGATAACTCAGCAGGGCATCCCTGCCATCCGTTCTGATCTGAAAAAGGTGGTACACATGCTCCTCGTCCGGACCTTCGGCCTGAAACGACAGAGGCAGCTCCAAAAGCCGCTCCCGATACCATCCAGCTACAATGCGCCTGCGCGAGTTGCATTCGTGGAGATGGGGAAGTTTCCAGGAGAGAATGCGCGCCTGAAGAGCGTCCAGTTTGCTATTCACTCCGGGAACGATATGCTCATTCTGAGTACGCTGTCCTAAAGAGCGGATCATGTCGACCCTGTTTGCCAGGAAGTCCTCATTCGTGGCGACTGCGCCCGCGTCGCCCGCGGCAGCCAGATTCTTGCTGGGATGAAAGCTGAAGCAGCCGGCGACACCAAAGCTTCCCGCCACGCGCCCATGGATACGCGCTCCGTGCGCCTGCGCGGCATCTTCTACCAGGTGAATTCCGCGTTGCCGGGCAATTTCCAGCAGCGTCAGCATTGGAGTGGGTTTTCCGTAAAGGTGGACCGGTATGAGGACCTTCGTCCGGGACGTAACCGCGGCGGCTACCTGGCTTACATCCATCAGCCAAGTTCCATCATCGGCATCCACCAGGACCGGAGTTGCTCCCGCCATCCTGATTGCCGTAACCGTCGCGTTGAAAGTATTCGCCTGGGTGATTACCCCATCCGATCGTCCAATACCCAGTGCCATCAGGGCAATCGCGATGGCATCGGTTCCGGTATTGGTCCCACGCACGTGCTTTACGCCGAGAAAGTCTGCGAAGCTTTGCTCAAACGCGTTGACCTCTTCAGAGAGAATATATCTTCCCTCCAAAAGCATGCGTCGGAGATCGCCGACAAGAGAATCGACTTCTTCGCCAAATTGCTGATGGTAGTTGTACCGGCTTACCTTCATGAAGAACTCCGGCGATAGTTTTCTATACAAGAAGTGTATGCAGGTCGGCGCCAGGCGACGATGCCATGGCGGCGAGCCAGTTTTCCGTATCCGCTGCCACTTTCGCAGGCATTTCGCGAATCGCAGTGCCATGATCCGTGACTTTCTTTGCCTTTGCATACCGTCGCAGGAAGTCCGCGGGCGGATCGACGGCAGGCGCCGGCCGTGTCAACAGGGCGAGAATCTGCGCGCGCATTTGGCCGATGAGGAGATGCTGGGAGCGAAAGGGATTTCTCCGATCATTACTTCCCTTCGTGAGCTGGACCAGCTTCGCGATCAGGCGATCCACCTCTCGCCCCCGCTGCTCAACGTGAAGCCGGATATTGCCCATAGCGTGGTCACAGAGGATACGTTCCAGTCCGCTCGCAAACGGCAGGCGGATTGTCCTATACCAGACCTCCAGGGCCTGCAGGTTGCCGCATAGCTTCGCCGTGGTGACAAGCTTCCGTCTCAGATCGTAGTAGACATCGGGGTTGAAGGTTCCAGGGCTGCCGGGGCGGTGACTTTCTGCGGCACCGGTGTACATGCAATCGGCTTCCAGATCCTTTCGTACGACAGTTCCCGCAGCGACAACGGCGCCGAATCCGACATGCACCGGTGCAACGACTCCGGTATTTCCGCCAATAAAGATGCGCCTCTTGCGCAATAGCAGGCCGGTGACATCGCCGATAAGGCTTCCGAACTTGTCGCCGTGAGGGTCGAAGTTGAAGTGCACCGCGCCGGAGCCGATTTCGGTGTGATCGTGCCGGGATGAACCGCCCGTAACCAGCACATCGCAATAGTTGATACAGGACCCGGCCACGACCCCGATGGTAAAAAACGTGTGCTTCAGGCCTACATTGTGGGCAGTCTCGGCAGACTCCTCGAGCACTGTGCCCTCGCGCAGCTCGGCGAACCCCCGGACCCTGACTCCATGGAAGAGAGTTGTGCCGCTGTAAGTACCAGCTCCAATTTCTGCGCCGCAACCAATCCTGGTATTGAAAAGAGCCGCAGCTCCCGAAACGCCAATTTTCGACTGCGCACCAATCGCGGTCTGCGTTCCGCGTATGACAGCATTCATCAGGACTGCGCCAGGTTCGATGCTGTCCAGTGGCACCTCGGGCCCGATATACACGCGCTCGGCCCCCCACACCTCAACCCCGGCATTACGCAGCGTGGCAACACGCCGGCGATTTCCCCTCTCGTCATAGTCGAATTCGACACTTTCAGAGGCGGTATGCATGCTCACCGTTTTCATCGCCTGTGTCATACGATCGATCGCGGCGATTCTGGCGTTGACTGAACTCGCGCGGAATTGACGCTTATCTGAACCCCGGCAGGTCTACTCTCCTTGCGAT
>Ga0335081_10006173_pt1 | contig 19050 bp, 13 predicted proteins | sample Lox_Sample_35_FD_206713 | JGI IMG/M metagenome (GOLD analysis project Ga0335081, IMG submission 206713) | Soil microbial communities from Loxahatchee National Wildlife Refuge, Florida, United States - Lox_Sample_3.5 | ecosystem: Environmental > Terrestrial > Soil > Wetlands | place: USA...
CGGGCTCACGCAGGGACGAGGCAAGGTCAACGAACCATGCCACACGCTATTCGCCGCCGAAGCGTTCAAATTGGTCACGCGAATCTCATCCGGCATCAGCAGAACATTTGCAGCATTTATCTCAACCGGAGAGTTCAAGCCACGCATCTCGGCGTGCACGGAGTGAAGCTGCGCTGTTCCTGTGATCTGGGCCGGGGCGAAGCCAGTCCAAGGGCCGTCGACATGCAAATCCACCCGAGTCTGGCCATTCGCCGTGAGTGCAGGCGCCGGCAAACCGGCAGTGCGCCCTAATGCCAGGAGCCTCTGAATCTCGGCATCTCCGTTGACCGAGAAATCGTATCCCGAAGGTGCGAACCAAGCCTGTACTTTGGCGGGCGAAGGCCGGGTCGATGCGATCATGAAAGGCCCGACCTCCAGCCGAAGTTGATTGGGAAGCGTAGCTATCGCCCCGCCAGCCGGCTGTGTAGTCTTGCGTGCTTTTTCATGATCCAGTCCCGCCAGAGTCAAAGGAACGCGGTCGACTCTCAACTCCGTCCTCGTAGATTCGGCCGAAAGGCTTAAGTCGGCAATGGTACCGTTCCCGTGCCACATGGGTTGGCCGCCCGATCTCTTCATCAGATGCGCAGTCGCATCGAGCTTTCCCCTGGCGACAAGGTCTGTAGGCAGGTTTTTCTTTGCGTGGCGGGCAAGCGCTAAGAGCGACTGCGCAGGTATGTTCGCTGCCTCAAAAGTTAAATCATAAGCGGGAAAACCCGGCAACGCGAGGGCTGCACCGGAAAGGCTCAAAACGCCATCGCCAATCGGTCCCCGGCAGGCGAGATTGCTTATGAAGTGATCGGCTGAACTGAAGACTCCATCGCAATGCGCCGCCAGGCGGAGGGGATTGCCTGAGTTAATGTCAGAACGGCGAAAATCATCGACGGAAGCGTCGGTGGCCACATTCAGATTTTCCGGCGCACCCGTCAGCGTGGCGAAAACAGTGATGGTGCCCCGCCATCCTTTGTCGTGACCGGACGCAAGCTTAGTAGCCTGGCCGAGTTGGGCATGGTCCCATTGCAGAGTGAAGCGCAGCGGCATCTGGCGGAGCGTTGCTGCGCGTTGCCACGAGCCTTCGATGCGCAAGAATCCTGTATCGGTCAAGTTCAAGTCGGTCCGGACTGGTTGCGCTCTTAGCCGCATGCCCCAGGCATTCTCGGAATCCTGCCACAGAGCCAGATCGGCTTCGGTGAGAGCGTAAGGTTTTTTCTCGGCGCCAAATTTGAAATTAATGCGGGCATTGCTGGCCTCGATATACGGAAAGCCGGGGCGGGGTTCACTCTTGGGCTTGCTCGTCGGAGCGAGTGGGTTCTTGGCAGCACGCTCCAGCAGGTACTCGATATTCCAGCGGCCTTCGCTGTTGCGGACGAGATTGAAGCTCGGCTCGGTGAGGTCGAGACGGGCAATCTCGAACTGCCCGTGCAACAGAGAATGCAGGTGCAGCAGCGAACTCAGGCGTAGTGTGGCCGTGACTTCCCCGGCGCGCAGCACCGGCTCGGCGCTGAATGCAGGATCATCATGGACCACGAAATCTCTGAGTTCAAAGCCCGGCCGCGGCAAGAGGCGAAGGTAAACTTGCCCCACTTCCACCTGCCGGTCCAAGGCCAGACCGATCGAGCGCACCAGCCTTGACCGAAGGCTCTGGGCGCCGGGGTGAGTGAGAAACAGCACGAGCACGAAGGCTAGGCCAAGCGCAATCCTGCCGAATTTGGAGCGAAGAAATCTCAACGCACCATCCTCAACGTACGGTTCCAGCGGGTCTCATCGAAAAAGTGAATGATCACGTGGAGCAGGAAACCGATGCGCTGACCGATTTCGGTCTGCTTGTACTGGTTGGGCGGTGTTTCAAACGACCAGTAGATGAACATGGGACGGCCGATCACATTGGGCCGGGGAATAAATCCCCAGAACCGGCTGTCATAGCTCACATCGCGATTGTCGCCCATGGCGAAATAGCTGTTGGGCGGGACGACCAGGTCGCTGCCTTCAATGTGCTGAGGCAATTCCCTGGCCCAGGCTTCGGTGACGCCGGTAAACTCACTGGGTGGGGCGGCCGGGAAATTGTCGCGATAATTGTCCCGGTCCGGATAACCGTCCTGGGCCTGGTGAATTACATAAGGTTCATCGAGCTTTTCACCATTACGATAAACCGCGCCATCCCGGAGGTGAATGCGGTCCCCCGGGATTCCAATGATTCTCTTTACCACGTACAGCCCCGGTTCGGCGGGGGAGAGAAAAACCACGATGTCCTGGTGATGGATCTCGCGGTACGGAAGCAGCGGCCCCATCCAGTGTGTGGGCGGAGCGAAAATGACGCGATTCACGAACACGTGGTCGCCGATAAGCAGGGTATTTTCCATGGAGCTGGAAGGAATCTCAAACGCCTGCAGGGCGAACGTGATGATAAATAGCCCCGTGACCAGCACCGCGGCCAACGACGCCAGAAACTCCACGGTCGTTTCGCGCGGTTTTTCTTCGACTTTTTCTTCTTTCTTGGCCACGTTTATGTTTCCCTCTTACGAATCCTGGACTAGTGCACTAAACGAAACGTGCGGTCCCAGCGGGTAATCTGAAACAAATGGGTCACCGCATAGGCGAAATGAAAAAGTCTATCACCTGCATTGGGAGAAGGCGGCATATCCTGGTCCAGGCTGCGAACCGACCAATAAATCACCAGGGGGCGGCCGATGATCTTCTCGCGAGGCACAAAGCCCCAATAGCGGCTGTCCAAACTGTCGTCGCGGTTGTCGCCCAGCACGAAATAGTTGTCCTGGGGGACAATCAGTTGGCCGTCTTCCACCAGCTTTCGCATTTGCAGCCACCAGTTTCCGTCCAATCCTGGGACGGGAACGTTCAGCCGGGGAAAATCATCGCGGAATACGTCGCGCGCCTTGCGGGTATATTGCACATACGGCTCCTGGAGCTCGACTCCGTTCACATACACCCGGCGGTCAATCAGGCGGACGCGATCGCCCGGCAGGCCTACCACCCGCTTCACGAAATGCTGGGAAGGGTTGAGGGGGTAGAGGAAAACGATGATGTCCCCGCGATGAATCGGGCGGTAGGGCATGAACAGACCGGAAATACGCCCGCCCCCGTAACGCAGTTTGTCCACCAGCAGATAGTCGCCGATCAGCAGCGTGCTCTCCATCGATTCCGAGGGGATCTGGAAAGCCTGGACAATGAAGGTGATCACGAAGACCGCAATCACCACGGTGGCGAGCAGAGACTGAAGTGAAGTCAGACCGTCAGACGCCTGCGATTTCCAAGTCTCCGCCATGGCAAATCTAATTGGAACCAGCCGGGCGCTTGCCCCGGCCCTCGGATGGCTGCGCCACCCGCAAATATTCGAGCACTTGGCCGGCTGCTTCCTGCTCCGCGTTCTTCTTGGTTAATCCTTCGGCACGGCCCACAAATTCTGGAGGGCCGCCGTTCTCAGCAGAGGGCAGCCGAACCTCCACGGTGAAAGTCTTGCTATGTTCCGGCCCTTGTTCTTTCACCAGCAGGTAAACCGGTTGTGGCCTACCCAGGGCCTGCATGCGTTCCTGGAGCGCAGATTTGTTGTCCGTTACTGGTAAGCTGCCGTGGTGCACGACGCGATCCAGCTCGGGAGTAATGATGCGGTCCCGCACCAGACGCTGGGCCGGCTCCCAGCCTCCATCCAGATAAATGGCTGCCAGAACGGCTTCGAGCGCGTCCACCAGCAGAGCCGGTTTGTTGCGGCCTCCACTTTTTTCCTCGCCCCGGCCTAGTCGTAGAAAGTGGCCGACCTGCAGCTCCTGGGCTACGCGGATTAGATGCCGCTCGCTTACCAGGTGCGCCCGTAATTTTGACAATTGCCCTTCCCGAAACATGGGGAAGCGGCGGAATAATTCTTCAGTTGTAATCAGGCCAAGCACGGCATCGCCCAAAAACTCAAGTTGTTCGTTGTCGCCGACATGGCCTTCCGGCGCCGACCGCGCGGACTCCATCTCGCGCGCATACGAACTGTGAGTCAAAGCCTGCTGCAACAGGTCGTGGTGCGCGAACGAATGTCCGACGGCCGCTTCCAGGGCCGCGATGTCTGGCGACTTCATGCGTGAACACTACCGGGACGGAAGAAAAACCGCGCCAGGCTCGGCCCCCGCGCTCGGGCGTCCGGCTAATTCTTCGGTGGAGGGGGTTGCTGGGTCGTGCCAGCAGCGCTGCCCCCGGTCAATTGTGTCAGCCGGTCCCGTTCATTGCGGGCGTACGTGCCGAGAGTTGTGTTTTCCTGAGTAATCTGGACCGCCTGGTTCGCGACCTTCAACGCCTCCGGATATTTCTCCTGCTTGTCCAGCGAGAGCGCAAGACGCAACACAACCAACGGATCAGGCTGTGATGGGAACGCGTCAATCGACTTTCGCAGATTACTCTCCGCTTCCGCGTATTTTTCCTGATTGTATTCGACCGTGCCTAATACGTAGTACGCGTTGGAACGCAGGAATCCTTTGTAGGAATCGATCTTGTCCTGCGGCGTTCCGGCCGGAATCGCGACGGTGTCGATGCTCTCGAGAGCATGTTGCGCAAGTTTGGTCGCCTCGGCGTAGCGCTGGTCTTTATCCAAGTCAGTGTCCTGTGTGCGTTCGGCCAGGACTTGCGCCACACCGGTGAGCGCCACCGGATCATCCGGGTCCAGTTTCAAAACCTTGCGGCCCGCGTCCATCATCTTCTCGGCGTTGTTCGCATTCTGGTAGCTCTGCATTACTGCGGAATAGAGGAGCACGCGCAGTTCGCTGTCCGGGAACTTGGTGGCGAAATCGTCGGCCGCTTTTTCCATGGCGACCGGGTCCTTGGACTCCGCCATAACCGCCTTGTAAGCGTCATATTCTGGTTGAGTCTTGGCCTGCGGCGGACGCTTCGCTGTAGGCGCCGCAGTTTGCGCGGCCGCCGGCGGCGGGGTCGATGCTTGCTGGGCGCCTCCTGCCTGTCCCGCCGGTTGGGTTTGGGCCCACATCCAGGCCGACAACGTCAACACCAAGATTCCAATCGCTGCTTGCTTCATGCTCTCTCCTCGACGCAGTTCAGAAAGTCACAGAATACTAAACTCTTGACCTGCCCTCATTGTGAGTGGCTCGGCGGCTCATAAGGATGCTTCAAGCCGCGTTCCGCCGCTGCCTTTGCCTCCGGCAGCAGCGAGCCTGCCGTCAAAGCCGCCCGATAGTGGTCGAGCGCAGCTTCGCGGTTTTCCTGCAAATCCAGAATTCTGCCCAGGTAGATATGGGACCAGGCCACGACTTTGGGCTCCTGCGCCACATCCAGCGCCTTGAGAAAGAATTCCCGCGCCCCGGGTAGATCACTGTTCATGGTCGCCACTTGCGCCAGGATGAACCAGGCCCGCCCCGGATTGGCCGTATTTTCGTCCAGAGCCTGTTGGGCCAGATCCCGCGCGCTACTGGAATCCCCCGCCGTCAGCCGGTCCTGAGCCTCGATTAGCAGCTCATTGTCGGCCGGCCGTGAGAAATGCAGCAGTTCCGGATCAGCCTTCTCGGCAAAACGGATCCCGGCCGCGCGTTTCTCCTCCTTCCGCACGTTGATGTTGCCGATCAACTCCACGTAGGAGTTGTTCAGGCCTGCGGCATCCTGTTCAAACGATCCCAGCGAATCATAAAAGAAGCGGGTCAAAATGTAGCCCTGCTCCATCGCATTTTCCACCGCATCTTGCCTTTGGTCGTCAGTGGCTTTGCGCGTCCCACCGGTGCGGGCTTCGATGGCGCGGATGAAGCTCTCCGTCACCAGCAGGGAAATATCCCTTTTGAAACTCTCATCCATGGGAGCGGGCCTGACCGAGGCCAGCAACGGCCGCAGAGTTTCCATCAGCGAGGGATACTTCAATGCGAATGGATCCAGCAAGTAATGCAGATAGGTGTGCCGGATCTGGTCCATCTTCAGCGAAGAATTTGGCCCCGGCGAAATTACGACATAGTAATCCGTTCCGTAGTTGCGGGCGTTGACTTGCCCCGGCGCCCCCATGGGATCGACGTAAACGGTAAACTGCCTGCCCAGGTAACCTGCAGAAGGCAACTTCAGATAGATCTCTGTGTTGAAGGTCATCTGGGCGAGCGGCTCATGATAACGCTCGGTCAGCGCCACGTAGGCATTGTGATGGCGCGTCCAAATTTCCTCCAGGCCCGCTTTTGCATGGAACCTTTGCAGCAGCGGAACAAGTCCCTCCAGCTGCGCCGCATCGGGTGGGAGGCTGGATTCCTTGACCTTCAGCTCAAACCCCGGAGCCGGGCCCAGATATAACGCCAACGACGTGTAATGCGCCAACGTTCTGGCGGCGTCGGGCTGCTCGTGCTCCTCATAGAACTTGCACACGGCCTGGGCCGCTTCCTGCGCTTCGTTCGAAGCTTTCAGATTCTGCGCGACTTCGTTGCGAATCTGCGCCCGCAGCGGGTCAGAAATGCTCAATTCCTGGTCGTAGCCACAACTATTGATCGCAGTAAGCACCGCGAATAGCTGCTGGCTCACATCCAGAGAAACGTTTGTCTGATTGTCCGCCAGCGAAAATCCAGCCAGTAGCGCGATCAGGGCTGCATAGAGCGCGCAGCCGAAACCTATACGCCGCAAGCCCGAATCTGTAAGTCCCAGATTTCTAAAGCAAAGATTCAGGGATGGCCTCCTGCAGGCTGGCCGAATAAGAGGAGCACTTGTTAAGTTTAAGAGGTTCGCGATGGAGGGTCAATGCGAAGGCAGAGTACTCTATCCCTTCACATTGATCTTGGAAAACGATAATACCGCGCGTCCAGCGGTAGGGATGCCCATGGACATCGCTGGACGGAAGCGCGTGAAGGTAGTGAAGATGAGCATGTTTTTCTTTACCTGGGACAAGCGGGCCTTGTCTCCATTCGCGCCCGAGAGAATGCGGTAATCCTCGACCCGCCCGTTTGAATCCACATAGGCCTCGATGACCAGGGAATCATCGTCAATGGAATCGAGCGATGAGCCCAGCGCCGAGTCCTGCAGTTGCGGCGCGGTATACAACAGCAACGGAACGTCAGCGCTGCCCGCGCGCAGAGGAGCAAGAAAGCCCATCAGCATCACAAATACCACGACCGCGGTCACCAATCCCGCCGTGGCCGGGACCATGAACGCATTCAGAAGGTTCTCAACACGCATCTGAAGATATTCGAGATAAGGCCGCCGGGTACGGGCTACTTCTTGCGAAATTGCGACGCGAAGCCGCAGGGCAAGATCGCTAGGCGCTTTCCTCGGTCCCATCCGGGCCAGCAGGCGCTGGGTGGCTTGCAGCGAAACGTACTCCTGCCGGCACAGGCCACAGGACGCAAGATGCTCACTCAAAATGCGCATCTGGCCGCCCGTCACCGCGCCATCAAGGTACGGTGAAAACAGGAGTTTGGCTTCGGAACAACTCATGGCATCACCTCGGCCGCTGTGCTGCTGGAAACCCGGGGGCCTGCCTTCTTCACATTTGATTCCGGCAAATCCAAGTGCTGGCCAAACTCGCGAACATGAGCGAGTAGGCGTTTTCTTAAGGCATCCCGTCCCCGCGTAATCCGCGACTTCACCGTTCCCAGAGAGACTTCCGTGATTTCCGCAATCTCTTCGTACGACATTTCTTCCAGATCACGCAAGATGACCGTCGTGCGGTAAGGTTCGGGAACAGCGCTCAGCTCCTGTTCCACCCGTACCTTGAGCTCTTCATGCAAAACGAAGTCGAAGGGCGATTCGCCTTGGTCTACCAAGGCCTGGCAAACGTCCGGGCTTGCGTTGGTCTCGTTTTCCCCGGGCTCCATCGAAGTTTCTTTTGCCTTGTGCCGGAACCACCAGCGCCGCCGGTTCGAGGCTTCATGCACCGCGATGCGGTAGATCCAGGTCTTCAGGCTCGATTCGCCGTGGAAGTGCTTCATGCCGCGAAACACCTTTAGAAAGACTTCCTGCGTGGTGTCGGCTGCATCGGCGGGGTCCGCAACGATGCGATACACCAAGCTATAGATCGGCTGATGAAACTCACCGATCAGCCATGCATAGGCTTCCTCAGACCCAGCCTTCAGCTCAGCTACGATTGCCGATTCTTCCGATCGAATTCCAAGCGCACTGGCAAGGTCAGCCACGCTGGTCGCTCCGGCCATACCGCTCCATCCCACTATTATAAATTCCCGCGGCCAGCCTCACCGAAAATATTGGCTGACCTTTCCACCGAAGAGGCCGCACCCAATTTACATAGACCCCAAACAGGCTGTTACGGTTCCAACTGTAACAAGCGTAGCTTCAATTAGTTATCGGCGGCCTGGATCGGCTCTTTCCGAGGTGGGTCTGGCAAAATCCGAGGATTACTGGGGCTTGGACGGGTTTTGCGGCTGCGGTTGAGGCTGATTTGGCGAAGCGCCAGGCTGGGTAGCGCTGTGCTTGGGCGCGGGTTTCTTTTTGGCAGCCGGCTTTTTTGGTGGCTCAGTGTCATCCACGATGACTTTCTTGGGCGGTTCTGTTTTCGCGGCCGACTGCGCATTTTGCAGAGCGGTGCGCAGATGCGCGAGCTCGGTTTCCTTCGCGCTTGCCAGAGTCTCCATGCGGTCGGCAAAAACTTTGCGCGACCGCTCGAAGCTGCTTACATCGTTTTCCAGAGATTGAAACTCATCCCTGGTCCCGAATGCCCCGGCGGATTCCGCCACCGATCCGAGCACGCCGTAGAGTGCGTCGAGATTGCGGTAGAGCTTGAAGGTCGCATTCAAGTCCTCGGGCGAAGCCCGCAGTTGCGCGATGATCTCCGGCAACGCCGATTGCAAGTTTCGCTGCAAGGACTCCACGTTGCCCTCAGTCTGGCGCTTGCTGCCCCCGTCTGTCTTCCAGCGTTCGATCCGCATTTTGGCCAGATCAAGTTGCGTGCTCTGCGATGCCTGCTCCACTTGGGAAAGCATCATGTTGAGCTCGCTGACCGAAGAATAGGGAACTGGCGCCTGCGAGGGCGCGGCCGATTGTACGGGAACGGTCTTTGGAGAAGATGTGGCTTGCCCGCTTGCTGCCGCGCAACAGAGCAGCAGCACTGCGAAACACGGCATCCAGCAGATGGGGGCTCGCGTCATTCTGGAACGATGTCAGGATACTTAACTTCGCCAGCTTTCGCAAAAGGGAAGAGTTGCGACTTTTGTTCACGCAGGACAAGAGCGGTTGAGAGGTTTGACTATCCGCGAGGGCTGCGGGAGAATTGCTGAGCAACATTCCTTGCGCGTGGGCCTGTGGCGCAGCTGGGAGCGCGCTTCCATGGCATGGAAGAGGTCGTCGGTTCGATCCCGACCAGGTCCACCATTTTCCTCCGGCCGGTTTGAGCGGTGCGATTCTTCAGAAGTGACTGCAATCACTGCGCTCGCAGCGGCGCCAAGTCTATAAGAAGTGTGAAATCCTTCTCTGCATTCTGCAGATAGAAGCAGGTCAAAGATGCGTGGTCCAGGAGGTTCTTATGGCCAGCGCAAAGGTTATTCCCTTCACCCCGGAATCGCGTGAAGGCACCAGCGTCATGGAACGGTATCAGGATGCCTACGAAATTGCGAAATCAACCATCGAGTTTGCTGAAAACGTCAAACTGGTAGGCATTTTTGTCGCCGGCGTGATCTTTGTTTGCGCGTTGGTGGCGTTTCTTTTTAATCCAGCCGGACGCTCTGCTTTTCCCGTTCTCTCGGCCTGGCTGGTCGCAGGGTCAATTGTGGTTCTGTTGGCTTCTCATGTCTGGCGCATGATATTTCGGGTTCAGGGACGCATGTTGGAAGTCGCCATCGATGCAGCAGTCAACTCCTCGCCGCTGCTGTCGAATGGGCAACGCACCAGACTGATCGCTTGGCCGAACGAAGCAGCGGTCGAAAACGTTCAACAACGCGCGGCGTAAGATTCGGCGCAGTAGAGTCGGGGATTTGGTCGTCGAAAATATCGCGAGCGATGCAAAGGAGGGAAATCTATGCGGCCCCGAATTCCCCATGCCCTTCTCGGGTTCATCGGGCTGTCAATGCTCGGCATACTGGCACTGCCCTCGTTATTTCTTGCGGCACAGACGAGCATTTCGGCCGGTCCTCCCCTGCTTTATCAGGTGAGGACAATTTACGTCGCCCCCTCGTCGGACGATTTCGTGCGCATCCTCGAATCGCGGCTCGAAAAATGGGGCGCCGTCAACGTGACCGGGCGAATCGAAGAAGCTGACGCCATTCTGACTTGCGAGACCGAGAGCAGAATAATTCCGGGGAAAGCAGTTTTGAGGCAGATCGATACACAGGTCCGTCTGGTCGACCGCAGCTCCGACCGGCTGGTGTGGAGCACAAGAAAGTCCGGAACCTGGGGTGCCACGCTGGCAGATGATATTGTCGACCAGCTCAAAAAAGATCGCGACAGATCCCTGCTCCATTGAATCGTCGGCCTTTTTTGTCGTCACCCTCAAGCCTAAAACCAACAACCTCCTGAGCTTGGCGAAACTCAATCAATCTGAAGCTTTCCCTGGCCATCACGAAAAGTGACGGTTTCATTACCGCGAGTGATCTCGCGCGCGATGATCCCGTTCATGCCGGCCAATTGAATCCGGGAACCGCGTACTTCGATTAGATCGCCGGCAGAATAGCTCAGGCTTCGCTTGGACATAAGTCGTGTAGGAGCCAGGTGGACCTGCAATACTCCCTGCGCGGTCTTCAGCATGAGGTGGCTGCCAAGCTCGCCTTCGCTGACTGGGCAGTCGAAGTCCTGCTCCTCTTGCACAACGCCCTTCACGATGTCCTCAGTGGCGGGATTGTACAGCGCCGCCCCCTGCGCTGTGACGGGCTCATGAAAGCTGACCCCAAGCACCAGCAACAAAATCGTGGTCACTGCAACGGCAAAGACCATTCCGTAAATCAAAGTTAGTATTTTCACGGCCATCTCTCCTTCTGCGTCTCTGGCCGCACCCGTCTATATTCTGCTTGTTTCTCCATAGGCCGCGCAGTGACCTCCATCACGTTTTGAGGCGAGATTTCTCAGGAACATAAACTCTGCGGGAACGGTCCGGATTCCTTCGAAGCCCGGCCCAGCGATGAAAAAGTAGGTTCGGGCGCGCGGATTGTGCTTCTGGCATCAACCGCCAATGCTAGTCTGGTCAAGTGGCTAGAAATGCCGGACTTCTTGGCACCCGCATGGTGCTGTTTCCAGTGTTGGCAGGCTGCATTCTAGCGGCGGCCAACGCGAGCACGCCGCCCAAGACCGGGTCCGCAAAGTCCTGGTCAGTGCGCTGGCAGCCGGCGCGGCTAGTGAACGGTTCACCAATCGTTTTTCGAGTTGCGCCCCCGACCCATCTCGAATCGCTCTCCGGAAAATGGTTCGATCACGATGTCTTTTTCAGCTACGACACCGCGAGTAAGTCATGGTATGCAATCGCAGCCGTCAGCCTCGAGACAGCTCCGGGAAGTTATTCCCTTGCGCTGAATGGAACTTCGAAAACAGGCAATGCGGTCACTTTCTCGCAGAAAATCCGCGTGCGCGCGGCTAAGTATCCCAGCATCGCGGTGACGGTGGCGCCGAAATTTACCGAGCCGAGTCCGGAGCAGCTAGAACAAATCAAACAGGATCAGAAGCTGAAGCAGGAAATTTTCCAGCACGTTGCACCCGAGCGCGAATGGAAAGGGGATTTTGAAGCTCCGGTTAAGGCCCCAATTTCCGATGTTTTTGGCACGCGCCGCACCTTCAATGGCAAAGTGGAAAGCACTCACCAGGGGCTCGACTTTGCCGTGCCGCAGGGCACGCCGGTTTCAGCCTTGAATTCCGGAACCGTGCTGCTGGCGCGGCCGCTCTATTTTGAAGGCAACTGCGTCGTACTGGACCACGGGCAAGGCCTGCTCAGTCTTTATCTGCATCTCTCGGAATTTAAGGTGAAAGCAGGCGAGCAGGTGAGCGCGGGGCAGGAACTCGGGCTAAGCGGAAGCACGGGGCGCGCTACCGGGCCGCACCTTCACGTGGCTGTCCGCTGGCAAGGAATTTACTTGAATCCGGCCACGCTCCTGCAGCTGAAATTGCCATGAGCAGAAGCTGTTCTGGCAGGGGAGCAGCCTGCTCAGGCGGCATTTTCCGGGGCTTTCCCGGCGCTCTGCCGGCCAGACAAAGCGGCGACCGACCCGCGTAAATTTAGCTTGTTCACCAGCCGATGCAGATAATTTGGATGCACTCCCAGCAGGTGCGCCGCCTCGGTAAAGTTGCCATTGCCTTGTTCGAGAGCACCCAGGATCAGGTGTTTCCGCAATTCATTGAGCGCGGTGTGATATTTCGCGCGATGAACGTGAGGCGCGGGATTCTTGTGCACGATGGAGCTGGGCAGGTCGTCGGCGCGGATTTGGTCCGACAAACTCAAAACCAGGGCGCGCTCAATCGCATTTTCCAATTCGCGGACATTGCCCGGCCACTCGTAGTTCGACAGGTACGCCATGGCCTCCGCCGAAATTTGCTTTGGGCTCAGCTTGCATTTGGTCGCAAACTTGGTCACAAAATGCTCTGCCAACAAGGGAATATCTTCGCGGCGCTCGCGCAATGGAGGCATGACCAGGGAAACCACGTTGAGCCGGTAGTAGAGGTCTTCACGAAAGGTACGGGCCTTCACCGCGGCCTCGAGGTTTTGGTTGCTGGCCGCAATCAAGCGAACGTTTACGGAAATCGTTTGCGTGCCGCCGAGGCGTTCAAACTCCCGCTCTTGAAGCACACGCAGGAGTTTGACTTGCAGGGCCGGCGCGAGATCGCCGATTTCGTCCAGAAAAATCACTCCGCCATCGGCCATTTCCAGGCGGCCTTTCTTTTGCGCCACGGCGCCCGTGAAGGCTCCGCGCTCGTGGCCAAAAAGCTCACTTTCCAGCAAGCCTTCCGGGATGGCCGCGCAATTAATGGCCACGAACGGTCCCTTGGCCCGCGCGCTATTGCGGTGAATGGCCCGCGCGGCTAACTCTTTGCCCGTACCGCTTTCTCCGGTGATCAGCACCGTGGATTCGGCCGGCGCCACTCGCATGAGGAACTGGTAAACCTGCTTCATCCGGGCGCTTTCCCCCACCATGTTGTGCTGCAGATTCATCTCGGTGGTAAGGCGCAAATTCTCCCGTTCCAGCCATTGCAGACGCCGCGCATTTTCCAGGGCCACCGAGGAAATTCCCGCTATGCCGGTCACCAGCTCCAGGTGTTCCTTGTCAAAGCGGGTCGCGGGGTCGGTCGTATCCAGATACACGCAGCCAATCACCTTCTGAAAAACCGTCAGAGGCACGCAGAGCAGCGACCGGATGTTGGCGCCGGACAAACTGTCGAGCCCGTTGAAATCCTTGTGTGCCGGCACATCCGTGCCCAGAATGGCAACCCCCTGCTCGAGCACTTGCTGGGTGATCGTGCGTGAAACTCGGACTGCCTCACTACTCTCCTGGTTCCGCTGACGGGTAAAGACGGCAGAGAACTTACCAGCCTTTCCATCCAGAAGAATGGCCCCATGCTCCGCTGGAACCACTTCAAAAAGCCCGGCCAGGATTTGCTCCTGCAGCCGTTCCAGGTCCGGTATGGACTGCACCGCCTGGCTGATCTTCAGCAGTGTGTTGAGATTACGTCCGACACGAGAGGCCGGCGACAGTTCACTCAGGATGCGGTCGGGATGCAGATAGATTGCGTCCTGGGGATCGATGCGCGCGGTTGCTCGGGTCAAGCCATCGTCGAACTCGACCGGTCCGGTCGCTGGTTCTTCGCTCGCTTCCTTCAGCGAGAAGACCAGCACAGAATTGCCAACGGTAATCTGGTCGCCGTGGCCCAGTTCGGTCTCTTTGACCGCCATGCCATTGACGTAAGTACCGTTGCAGCTGCCCAGGTCGCGTAGCTTATACTTGCCGTCGTCACGGATGAGCAGGCAGTGGCGCCGCGACACGGCCGGATCATTGATCGCAATCCGGTTCGAGGGATCGCGGCCGATTTGAATTTCGTCGCCTTCGACCAGAAAGGTTGAATCACTGCATGGACCTGCTACCGCCGAGAGCCTGGGTTTCACGGGTGCGGCGCCTCCACAATAGAGTGATTCCCTCTTCCTATCATGTTTCCCAAATCGGGAAACAGGCTTGCCTTTCTTGTTCCACTATCCGAACAGATAGATTACTCAAACCATTTAGTTAGGCAATGGCGATTTTAGGCCTGTTTCGGGAAAGCGGCAGATTCTCAGTAAGTATATTTTTATCAATGGCATAGACTGCATAGAGGTCACGCCTCGTGGCGCCGTCCAAAAGTGGCTGTGTAGATGCACTGCAGATTATTGGCGAATCACTTGGCAAAGCGATGGGGGAAGCGCTTCGCAGCAGTCTTGCCGGGTCTTACGTCCATCGGGAACCCGAGGGAACCCCCTCATCGTGGTTCCCGATGTTTTTGCGCCCGAAAATTCCCAATTGTTACTGGGAAAGAACTAGGAAAAACTCACGTCGACAGAATTCTTGTTCGGAAAACAGAACAACGCTCAAAGAGCTAGGCGCTGCTAGAAACAGGGAAGTGTTCGGTAGGGGCTTGAGCCTCCTGAACAGGAGACCCGTCCCGGAAAGCCACTGTTTTCCCCGAAATCGCAGGGACACGGTCGCCCGGCACTAGAATTCCCACCAGATTCAGTGGGTCGGCGGCAGAGAGGGTTATGCTTTCTCCGCTTAGCGGCAGTCTTCGCGTCGCGCGCAACGACTCCACCGCCATCGGCAAGGCAAACTGCTCGCCCAGAAATCCGTCGACGAACCGTCCGCCGCGAAGCTCACCACGATCTTCCAGACGGCGGAACGCATAAAGCAGCTCGCGCCATTTAGGCAGGTTCGGCTCTCGCGCCAGCAAGTCGCGCCAGACCACGCCGTAGCGCTGGAGCAGCATGCTGCAGGTGGCTTCAACGGCTTTGTTGCGGTCTGCCGCCGGGCCGGTATGAAGCAGGGCCCAGCGCCCGGCGCTGTGCCGGGGACGAATTGTGCGGCCGCGCCCTTGTCCGGCCCGGCGTTTAGGGTCAATCAGGGAGCGCAGGTTATCAAAGCCATCAGCCGTAACTAGCCCGGCGGCTACCAGTTCCCACAGCGCGGTTTCGATTTCCGCTTTGAGTCTTCCTGTGCCTCGCACGACATCGACAAAGAACGACGCTCCGCGCTGCTTGAGGAAGTCGAACACCTGCCGCGCGCTGGGACTCAATCCTCTGGCTTCGGGTTGCTCCGCGGCGGGATTTTGCGGAGTCATCCAATCCGCTTCTTCGCGCAGGAAGAAAGTGATGGGGGCAACGCTGGTCGGAATCACGCGGCGCTTTCCGCCTGCCGAATCTTCGAGCGTAGCCGGATGCGGAGATAACCGCCCCCAGCCAGCTGCGCCCGTAAGGCAGAGCTGGTCCAACCATGCGGGATCGTAGTCCGCAACCCTGCGGGCCAGCACTTGCCGCTCCCAGGCATTGGCCGGAATTTCGAAGCCTTGCAGTTGCCGCAGCACTTCCAGCAGGCCGCGCTCGCCCAAAACCTGCGATCCGGGAGCCACATGCTGCCAACGCAAAAGCCAACGCATGAATTGCGCCGCCGTAACCGGCTCGATCTGCTTGCGCAGCGTGGCGACGGTTAGGCGGTGGATACGTGCCAGCAACCGCCGCTCGCACCACTCGATTGCAGGATTCTCAAGCTGTGTGGGGACGGCCGCCCCCAGCCGTCCGGTCGAGCGAAGCTCGACAATTCCGAGTGGGGTTCCGTCCGTAAACTTCCCTCGCAGGACTGCGCCGCGGGCCTCCATCCGGAGCAGGGCTTTCTCGACTTCTGCTTCAGGGAGACCTAGCAAAGCACCGAGTTCCGGCACAGTGGTTGGCCCGATATGCGACATCCAGCCCGTGACCATGGCCAGCAGAGCGTCTTCTTGCGACGGAGGTGCGACTTCGACGTCGGGGAGCTTTCGGTCGAAATGGGCTTCCGGAAACAGCACTGAAAAGGTCCGCGCTCGCTCGGCTGCGACCCAATAGGTTTGATTTCCAGCAAATGCCCTCGTCGCGCGTGCTTGCAGGAGCAGGCGCTCGAAATAGGCAAGCCACGCGTGGGGACAGCCGTCCAAGCCTGCCCTGAGCGCAGTCGAAGGGGCTGTCCGGCCCGGCGAAGCCGGGCGTTCATTTGTCAGTGACAAGAACTCAGCACTAGATACCTGTTGTCGAGCTTCGCTCGATTGGACGGGCGAGGACGCCCGTCCCCACACAATCTCCGGTAGAGCGATCAGGGTGTGCAGCACATCATGCAGCTCGTCGGCGTCGCGAACGTCGGGCCAGGCTTCCTGGCGCACTTGCGCAACGGCAGCGGGATCAAGCTTGCCGACTTCTTCCAGTACCGACTCCGGCAAAATCCGCCGCATCTCAACTGCCCGCGCCCGTCTTTCCTCCAGCGGCGCATCGTCGAGATAGGCGTAGGGGTTCGCATTCAAAATCTCGTGCGAAAACTGTGAAGGCACGGGCGTGTCAACGGCCACGCAATGAATGCTGCCATCTTCCACTCGCCGTAGCAAATTTTTCAGCCCCTCCACATCCATGGCTTCGGTGAGAACATCTTTCATGACTTCGTTCACCAGCGGATGATCGGGGATCTGGATGTCGCCGACGATATTTTCCTGGCAGGCGGCCACGTCAGGAAAAACCGAAGCCAGCAAATCATCCGAACGGATGCGCTGAATCTGGGGCGGAACTTTCTTGCCGCCCTGAAAACGCAGCAGTGCCAGTGCGCGGTTCGCGTCCCAGCGCCAGCGTGTGGCAAAAATCGGGGAGGCCAGCGCAGCCTGCTCAAGCACCGGTTGAACCGTTTCCGGAGTCAGAAAATGAAACACATCGCCGAGCGGAAAACTGTGCTGCTCGGCCAGCGCGATGTTGATGCCGTTATCTGTGGCCGCGGCCTGCAATTCGAAATTGAAGCTGCGGCAAAAACGCTTGCGCAGGGCCAGTCCCCAGGCTTTGTTGATGCGTCCGCCGAAGGGCGCATGAATCACCAGTTGCATGCCGCCGCCTTCGTCGAAAAAGCGCTCAGCAATGATGGTCTGCTGCGTGGGAACGGTTCCAAGCACAGCGCGGCCTTGCAGAATATATTCAATTGCCTGCTCGGCGGCGGAGTCGTCGAGCCCGCATTCCTCTTTAAGCCAAGCGATGGTCTCGGCGACGGTAGGTTGAGTTGGCGAAAAACCCACGGGAGAAACATGTGGCAATCGCTCGCTGATCTCCTGGCGCAGATCGGCGACTCGCGCGGAAAGCTCCTGCGTGCGCGCGGGAGCTTCGCCCAGCCAGAAGGGAAGCGTCGGGGGCGCGCCGTGAGCGTCTTCGACCAGCACGCGTCCGGATTTGCTTTCGATGCGGCGAATCCTCCAGGAAGTATTTCCCAGGAGAACGATGTCGTCGCGATTACTTTCGACGGCAAAATCTTCGTCGAGAGTTCCGACCATCGTGCCATCGGGTTCGGCGACGACGGTGTAGAGTGCAGTTTCGGGGATCGCGCCGCCGCTGGTGATTGCAGCAAGCCGCGCGCCTCTGCGCGCCCGCAGTTTGTGATTCACCTGATCGCGATGGATATATGCTCCGTAGCGCCCGCGCCGCGCGGCGATGCCTTCAGAGAGCATCTCCAGAATTCCGTTGAACGTTTCGCGCGAGAGATTGCGATAGGGATACGCACGCCGGACAAGATCGAACAGTTCATCCTCGTCCCACCCTGAAGTTGTAGCGTCGGCGTCATCGCCGGCTTCCGCGAGAGCATAATGACCGTTCCCCGATTGGCCTTTGGCCGGCGGGACGCCGGTGCTACCGACGGTTGCCACAATCTGCTGCGCCAGAATATCCAGGGGCGACTCGGGAATCATCAGCCTGTCGAGTTCGCCGTGGCGAATCGCCCGTACCAAAGATGCGCATTCCAGAAGATCATCACGCGTGGTCGCGAAAAACCGTCCCTTGGGAATTGCGCCGCGCCAGTGACCCGAGCGTCCCACTCTTTGCAGAGCCGTAGCAATCGCTCGCGGCGTGCTGATCTGCACAACCAGATCAACGGTTCCGATATCAATGCCGAGTTCCAGCGAAGCGGTCGCGACCAGGACTTTGATTTGCCCTTCTTTGAGCTTTTTCTCCGCCGCCAGGCGCAGCTTCCGCGACAAGCTGCCGTGATGGGCCGCGACATTTTCTTCGCCCAGCCGCTCGGCTAACTGGTGCGCAACGCGCTCGACCAAGCGCCGCGTGTTGACGAAGACCAGCGTCGAGCGGTTCTGGTTAACCAGCTCGACTAGGCGGTCGTAAATCTCGTCCCACATTTCGTTAGTGGTAATGGGGCCGAGCGGAGAGCCAGGAATTTCAACCGCCAGATCGAGCTGGCGTTTGTGACCGATGTTGACGATGACCGGATCGGGCCGCCCATTGCCGGTGAGGAAATGCGCGACTTCTTCGATTGGCTTCTGCGTGGCGGAAAGGCCGATTCGCACGGGAGAAGAATTGCTTAGCGCCTCCAGCCGCTCCAGCGATAGCGTCAAATGCGCGCCCCGCTTGTCGTCGGCCACGGCGTGGATTTCGTCCACGATCACCGTCTCCAAATCGCGCAAAATCTTGCGGCTGCTTTCGGCGGTGAGCAGGATGTACAACGACTCAGGCGTGGTCACCAGAATGTGCGGAGGCCGCTTGAGCATGGCGCGGCGCTCGTGCATAAGCGTGTCGCCGGTGCGGACGGCGGTGCGAATTTCCGGCATGAGCAGGCCGCGTTCGCCCGCCATTTGCAGAATTTCGCCGAGCGGCCCTTCGAGATTTTTCTGAATGTCGTTGCCCAACGCTTTCAGCGGTGAGATGTACAGAACTTCTGTGCGATCGTGGAGTTCGCCGGCCAGCGCTTTGCGGACCAACCTATCGATGCAGGCCAGAAACGCGGCGAGAGTCTTGCCCGACCCGGTGGGCGCCGAGATCAACGTGGTGCGGCCGGCGAGAATGTGAGGCCATCCCTGCTCCTGAGGCTCAGTGAGCGTGCCGAATTTGCGGACAAACCATTCCTGAATTAGCGGATGCGCCCAGGCAAGGGAAACGGGAAGGGA
>Ga0335081_10006174_pt1 | contig 19049 bp, 15 predicted proteins | sample Lox_Sample_35_FD_206713 | JGI IMG/M metagenome (GOLD analysis project Ga0335081, IMG submission 206713) | Soil microbial communities from Loxahatchee National Wildlife Refuge, Florida, United States - Lox_Sample_3.5 | ecosystem: Environmental > Terrestrial > Soil > Wetlands | place: USA...
TAGGACCCGTGAAAACCGCCCCACGCCTTCAGGATGGCTGGCCTCCCGGTGGCCGCCCGGGCCACCTTCACGGCCAGCATCGCGGCCTCGGTGCCGGAGTTCGTGAACCGTACCTGCTCGAACGCGGCGATCCGGTCGCAGAGTTGCTCGGCAAAGGAGACCAGCTCGCGCGATCCGACGAGCCATCCCGATCCCCGCTCGGCCGCCTGCTGCAAAGCCCGGGTGACCGGGGGATAGGCATGGCCGTGGATCAGGCTGAGGCCGTTGTAGATCAGGTCGACGTAGCGGTTGCCATCGACGTCGATCAGGTAGGGCCCGGTCCCGCGGTCCATGGTCAGCGGATACGGCAGGTGATAGCCAAAGCGCCTCGTGGTCCCGCCCGGCAGGACCCGCATCGCCTGCTCCATGACCTTCGCTGATGTCGGCGTCCGTCGCCGGTACGCCGCCATGACTTGGCTATCGGTCACCTGAGCTCCTTCTGAGGTCGACGGATCGGATCCAACCAGGCTTAACCTGGGCTTTGGAGGCGGCTTGGCGGGGCGAAGCGTCGTCCCAGATTGGACACAATCCTAGGGATGCGGCTATGCCGGGTCAAGCGCGCTCATCGGAGCTTATCCAGCGAATATGTGGTCCTGAGCGGTATTGACCAGCGATAAGCCGAACGATACATTCGGAAAAGTTGGATCCAACATGGTGATTTCACCGACTGTGTGCGATGAGCAACGGTCCGGTATGGTGCGCTCTACCAAGCACCAGTTGGATCCAGTTGAAACGGTATGGCACATGGCCGCCCTGCCCGACGTCCCAGCACCGGAGGAGCGCAGCTTGTCTGAGTTGACTGACCACAAGAAGGAAGCGCTTGACTGGATCGAGACTAACCGCGCGCCCCTGAACGAGCTCAGCGAGACCATCTGGGCCGCGGCCGAGACCGCGTGGCGCGAATACGAATCGGCTGCGGCGCTCGCCAGTTTCCTGGAGCGGGCCGGCTTCGATGTGGAGCGGGGCTCGGCCGGGATGCCGACCGCCTTCTGCGCGACCTGGGGCAGCAGCGGCCCGGTGCTCGCCAGCTTCGCGAACTACGACTGCACGCCAGGGCTGTCGCAGCAGGCGGTCACCAGGCAGATTCCGCGGGACGGGACGCACCGGTGGGCCCCGGGCCACACCGACCCGCACAATGCGCTCGCGGTCGGGTCGCTGGCCGGGGTGCTGGCGACCAAGGCCGTGATGGAGCGTCACGGCATCTCGGGCACCCTGAAGTTCTTCGGCGAGCCTGCCGAGAAGCTCGGCGGCGGTCAGCCAGTACACGCGCTGCGCGGCTATTACAACGACCTCGATGCGGTGTTCGCCTACCGCCCCTGGACCACGAACACCACAGTCTGGGACACCCACGCCGCTTCCTACTACGGCTGCGTGTTCACGTTCCTGCCGAAGCCAGCCGATGAATGGCCGGACACCGCCGCGCTGGAAGCGTATCCGGCTGCGCCGGGCCCGTACATCCGGCCGCCCGGCGGGCTAGACGCGGCCTGCCTGATGCACTCGCTGGTCAAGCAGACAAAGGAACACGTCTACCCGCACGTCGGTGGCTGGTCGATCAACGAGTTCATGATGCTGGGCGGCCAGGCCACGGCCGACGCCGTCGTCCCCAAGATCGCGCAGATTCAGTACGCGTGGCGCTCGCCCACGATCGGGACACAGGAGCAGATCTACCGCATCCTGGCCCGGGCGGCACGGGCCGCCGCCGAGGCCAACCACTGCGAGGTGGCCGTCCGCTGGCTGGCCAAGACCCGGCCGGGCCTGCCCAATCACGCGCTCGCCCGGCTGACCTACAACAACCTCGTGCTGACGGGTGGCCCGGAGTTTCCGGCTGAGGCTCGCGCGTTCGCCAAGGAGATCCTGGCTGCCGAGGGCTATGACCAGCCCGACGACCCCTACTCCGCCTCATCACGCAGCCTGGTCGACCCGGAGGAGTACGAGAGCCAGGTCCGGCTGAGCCTGCCGCCGTGGCAGAAGAACATCACGGCCGAGCCCTACGTCGAGTACACGCACTACGCTCCGACCGTCTGGCTGTTCACAGGTAAGCCGGTGGTGCGCGAGACCTACGAGTGGCTGTGGAACCACTGGTCCACGGTTGCGCTCAACGGCTTCACCCCGGCGATCGAGCAGACCTGGCTGTCGGCCGGCCGCGCGATCACCGCGTCCATGCTCGACCTGCTGACCGAGCCAGCCCTGCTCGCGGCGTGCCAGGACGAGTTTAGGGAGAGGACCGGCGGCGGCGTCGGCGGCACGGCGTGGCTACCGCCGCTGCTGCCCGACGACTTCAAGCCGCCGATCGACCTGGCCTGGCCCGAGTACGTGCAGACGGTCCGCGGCAGCCACTGGCAGATCCCGGAACCCGAAACGTTCGGCACCACGCTTTAGCGCTGTCGCCCGCGCGCTCGCGCGCTGGAAGGAGGACGCTTGGAACCCGGAATCGTCCAGACCGTGCTCGGGCCGGTCGCCACCGGCGAACTCGGCGTCACTATGCCGCATGAGCACCTGCTGCTGGATGAGATCCTGCCGAAGTTCGCGCCGGAGTTCTCATCGCACGTGTCAGCGTGGCGGCGCGCCCAGTGGACCGAGCCGCTGACCCTCGCTAACCACTACGAGAACCGGCGGGAAGGCATCCTGTACCGGGACAACATGGCCCTCGACAGCATTGCCGAGGCCATCGCCGAGTGCGCTGACTTCCGACTTCACGGCGGGTCCGCGATCGTGGACCTGACCAGTATCGGCCTCGGCCGCGATCCAGTCGCGCTGCGGCAGATCTCCCTGGCCTCCGGCGTGCACGTGGTGATGGGCAGCGGGCACTACGTGTTCGACTATCACCGCCCAGACCTGGCCGGCCTCGGCGCCGACGCGATCCGCGACGAGATCGTGGCCGAGGCGCGGTCGGGTATCACCGAACTCGGGATCCGGCCCGGGATCATCGGCGAGGTCGGGCTCAGCTGGCCGGTTCACCCGCAGGAGGACAAGGTGGCGCGCGCGTGTGCGCAGGCGAGCGCCGAGTCCGGGCTCGCGCTCTCTATTCACCCAGGACGGAGTGCAGAAGCTCCGCTGGACGCGTGCGGCCGCATCGACCGCTACGGCGGCGACCTCTCCCGGACAGTGATCGGCCACATCGACCGGACCCTGTTCGACATCGAGGACATGGACCGGCTTGCCCGCACCGGCTGCTACCTGGAGTTCGACCTGTTCGGTCAGGAAGAGGCGTACAGCCCGTGGAATCCGGGACTGGCCATGCCGAACGACGGGATGCGAATCCACGCGATCATGGAGCTGGCCGGCCGCGGCTTCGGCGACCAGCTGCTGATCTCCCAGGACATCGGGTCAAAGGCCCGCACGCAGGCTTACGGTGGCGAGGGGCGGAGCCACATCGTGAAGCGCGTGGTCCCGTTCATGAGAATGCTGGGCGCCGGAGACGACCTCATCAGCCAGCTACTGATCGCCAATCCAGCGCGGATGCTGCGGCTCGCCGGGTGACTGGCCGCTGAACAGGAGCGGGCATGCCGATCAGGTACGACGTGGCCGGCCCGGTTGTAGTCATCACGGTCGACCGGCCGGAAGCGAGGAACGCCCTCGACCCGGAGCACAACGACGCGCTGGCCCAGGCGTTCAGCCGGTACCAGGCAGACGACTCGCTGCGCGCTGCGGTGCTGACGGGCGCGGGCGACCAGGCGTTCAGCGCCGGCGCCGACCTCAAGCGACTGATCCCGCCGTTCCGTGACGCGGTGCGGGCAGGCCAATCGCCGCCGTGGGTGATGGGCGGCATCACCGGGCCCGCCGGCAGCGGCAAGCCCACGATCGCCGCGGTCAACGGGCACGCCCTGGCCGGCGGCCTGGAGCTTGCCCTCGCCTGCGACTTCCGGCTCTGCTCGGACAACGCCACGTTCGGCCTGGCCGAGACTAAGTGGGCGATCATCCCGGGCGCGGGCGGAACCCAGCGCCTGCCGCGCGCGATCCCGCTCGGCCCGGCCATGGAGATGATCCTCACCGGCGAGCCGATCGGCGCCGCCGACGCGCTGCGCTGGGGGCTGGTCAACCGGGTGCTGCCCCTGCCCAGCCTGCTGCCCGCCGCGGTGCAGGCTGCCGAGTCGATCGCGGCCCGGGGGCCGCTGGCGGTGCAGGCGGCCAGGGACGCGGTGCTCCGCGGGCTCGGGCTCGGCCTGGCCGATGGCCTTCGCGCCGAGCGGGAGCTCTTCCTCGCGGTCATGCGGACCCGGGACGCGGTAGAGGGCGCGACCGCCTTCAGCGAGAAGCGCGATCCGGTGTACGAGGGCTGGTAAGCATCCTCGTGGAAAGCCAGCCTTTGTCGCTCGCTGACGCGGCTCGGCGGATCCGCGACGGCTCGGTGACCAGCGAGCAACTGGTACGCGACGTACTTGAGCGCGCCGACGAACTCGGCTACCTCGGCTGCTACATCTCCCGGTTCGACGGCCCGGCGGTCGCCGCAGCCGCCCGTGCCGACCGGGAGCTGTCCGATGGGACCGACCGGGGTGTCCTTCACGGCATCCCCATCGCGGTCAAGGACATCATCGCGACGAGCGAGGGGCCGACGACAGCCCAGAGCCGGGTACTCGATCCCGGCTGGGCGAACGGCCGCGACGCCCCCGTGGTCGCGCGGCTGCGGGCGGCAGGCGCGGTCATCATCGGCAAGGCGACGACGATGGAGTACGCCCTGGGATTCCCGGATCCCGGCGGTCCTTACCCGTTGCCCAGGAACCCCTGGAACACCGACACGTGGGCCGGCGGGTCCAGTTCTGGTTGCGCCAACGGCGTCGCCGCCGGACTCTTCTGGGCGGGCATCGGCACCGACACCGGCGGCAGCATCCGGGTGCCGTCGGCGTTCTGCGGCATCACCGGCCTGATGCCGACCTATGGCAGGCTCCCGATGGCTGGCTGCGTGCCGCTGAGCTACAGCCTCGACCGCATCGGCCCGATGGCGCGCACGGCCCGCGACTGCGCTGCCGTGCTGGACGCCATGGCAGCGGGCTCAGCGGTAGCGGACACGCCGCTCCGCGACCACACGATCGCCGCCAGCGGCTCCCTGTCCGGGCTGGTGATCGGGGTCTGCAGTCCGGGCCAGGCAGCCGCCGCGCATCCGGCCGTTGACCCGTGCCTGCGGGCCGCGATGGCATCGCTGGCCGAGCGTGGCGCCTCCGTTGTCGAGATCGACCTGCCGTACTACCAGGAGATCCAGGCCGTTGAATGGATGACGGTAGTGAGCGAGGCAGCGGCCTACCACCGCACGAACCTGCTGACGCGCTGGGGCGAGTACGCCCCGTCGACACGGCTGATGATCGCGGAGGGACTACTGATCGAGGCGCCCGACTACGTGCAGGCGCAGCGCGTGCGGCGGGTGGCACAGCAGGAGCTTGCGCTGCTGCTGCGCCGTGTGGACATCGTGGCCACCCCGACCTCCTACCAGCCAGCTCCCGCCATGACCGACGTCGTCGACGGCGACCCAGACGATATCCTGTCCGGCCTGAACACCTCGTACTGGAACCCCCTGGGCAACCCGGTCCTGGCCCTGCCGATGGGGTTCACCGGTGACGGCCTGCCGCTCTCCGTGCAGCTCGCGGCCGCTCCTTACCGGGAGGACCTGCTGCTCGCGGTCGGCGGGGTCTATCAGGACGCGACCGACTGGCACTGCCGCAGGCCGGTTCCATCGCCGCCGTCAGAAGCCCGGTACCCGGGAACCGGCAGGTCCGCGCCGACTCCGGCCGGGCCCGATCCAGGGCCCTCCGACGAGGAACTGAGCGCGCTCGCCCGCCGCGATCACGCGCTGCGCGAGATGAAGGAGTCGCTCTATCGCGTGGCGGCGGCCGACCCGGCCCTGGTCTTCACCGCCGAGCCGCCAGCGGCCAGCTGGTAACTGGCGGGGCAGCCTAGTACCCGCGCCCGGTGTCAACAAGCGTGCCGGGGATCTCGCCGCGCAGGAACGCCTCGATGTTCGGCGCGCACACGTCCGCCACCTCGGGCGCTGCTGCCTCGCCCGCCATGTGCGGCGTGATCGTGACGTTGCGCAGGTCCCACAGTGGGCTACTGGCCGGGAGCGGCTCGGTGACGAACGTGTCGAGCACCGCACCGCCCAGCCGCCCGGACGCCAGCGCGCTGTGCAGCGCCGCCTCGTCGATGACCGCGCCGCGCGCTACATTGATCACGATCGCCTGGCCGCCCAGCAGCGCCAGCTCTGGCCCGCCGATCAGCCCCGAAGTCTCCGTGGTCAGCGGCAGCGTGACGACCAGGATGTCCAGCCCGGTCAGAAACTGTTCCAGCTCGGCAGGGCCGAACACCCGCACCGGTCCGGCCGATGCTGCAGGGTCCAGCTCCGGATCCCGGCGCAGCCCCCTGACCCGCATCCCGAAGGCCTCACCAGCGCGCGCCACCTCCCGGCCGATGCTCCCCAGGCCAGCCACACCGAGAACCTGGCCACGGACGCTGCGCGTCCTGATCGTCATCCACTCGCTGCGCGGTAGCCACTCGCGGCGTGACTGGGCTCGCCCCAGAACTGCCAGTTCCTGCGTCCGGTACAGCAGGTGGGCGAACACGTACTCGGTGATATAGCGCTCGTAGAGCCCGGTCATCCGGGTGATCGGCCACGGCGGCGGCCCGGGAGCAGCTAGCCATGCCTCCACCCCGGCGGACAATGACTGCAGCCACCTGACCCGCGGCGCGGCCCGGAATAGCTCCGCCGGGAACGGGATGGCTACCAGGAAGTCCGCCTCGCCGAGCGCGGCCCGCAACGAGCCCTCGGTGGTGCAGGCTATGAGCCTCGCGGCGACACCGCGCGCCTCCAGCTCGGCGACGATCGCCGCTGCCTGGGCAGGCTCATACACGACCCCGGTCGGCCGCACGCCGCCCGCCGCAGGTCGTGTCGCCGGGCGCGCCTGATCAGCCACTATTCCCCGGGCACGAAGGCGACCGTTTCTACCTCGAATAGTGCCCCAAAGGACAGCCTCGTCGTCTCGACGGCTGCGCTGGCCGGAAGATGTCCGGAGAATGCCTTGCCGCGCGCTTCGTTGTAGTAACGGAAGTTGTGGTCGAAGTCGACTACCCACCCCGTAATCTTCACAACGTGCTGCAGGCCAGCGCCTGCCTTCTCCAGCGAGATCCGGACTCTCTCAAACATCTGGTCGGCCTCTGCCTGGGGGTTGTTTTCCACGAGCTTCCCGTCCAGGGTGGCGCCGATCTGGCCGGAAACAAAGATAAACCGCCCGCCAGCAACCGGTACCGTCACCGAGTCGCTGTATGTGCCTCCGGTCCAGGGGGTCTCGATTCTCGTGACCGTCATCTACTTTCTCCGTTCTGCGGCGTGCCGCTAACTGGGCAGATGGCTGGCTGAGTTCTCGGCGACGCGGACGCCACGCAGCGCATTGCCCGCGGCCTATAATTGGATCCAATATGAGATTGCATTCATGGATATTGGATCCAAGACTAGCCCTGCGCCACTAGGGCCGTCAACGGTCGGCGAGCCCGTCAAAGCGGACTTGCCGGGGCCGCCTGACCCGGGTCGGCTGCGTTCGCAGACTCGTTGTCCTCGGGGTCGGCCGCGGAGCGCTTGCGGGGGTGCTGACATCGGCTTGTTGCCCTTTCGGCAAGCTGTTCAGATACACTAAGTGCAGGCCACGAACGAGTTTCCGACGCTGATCGGGTCAGCATGTGAGGCCCGGAGAGCCGGGCATGCGGGTGGCGTGCCGCAATGCTCAGGCGGCAGTGAGGGGTACCAGCAGTGATCACCGGAGGGACCGCCTGCCCGGTGGCCGGGCGAGTGCCAGGCCAGGGCGGACTGGCGACATTTTCTAGAGGATTGGATCCTTACAGCGCCTTGCGAGTTAGAGGCGGGATCCGATGAGCCCTCCCAAAGCAAACTTCATCAGCGTCCGCGATGCCCGGCGGCTGGCGAGGTGGGTCCTGCCACCGGTGGTCTTCGACTACATCGACGGGGGAGCGGACGACGAGACCACATTGCGCCGGAACGAGGCGGCGTTTGCCGATGTCATGTTCCGGCCCCGGATGCCGGTTGACCTGGGCACGCCGCAGCTCGCGACCACCGTGCTCGGCACGGCGGTCTCGATGCCGGTGCTGCTCGCGCCTTGTGGCCTGGTCCGCCTCATTCACCCTGACTCGGGCAGCGGTGCGGCCAGAGCGGCCAGGTCCCGGGGAACAGTGTCGCTGCTGAGCACGGGGGCGGGCTCACCGGTCGAGGAGGTGGCTGGGGCAGCGCCGGGTGCCGTATGGTTTCAGCTTTACGCCTTCGGCGGCCGCCAGGATGCCGAACGGCTGATCCGGCGAGCGGGCGACGCCGGAGTCGAGGTGCTAGTGGTCACCGTGGACACGCCGGCGGTAGGCAACCGCGAGCGCGACAAGAGACACGGCGTGGCCCCGCCGTTGCGGCTCACCCCGCGCAATGTGCTGCGCTTCGGCCCGCAGGTGCTCGCACGGCCGATCTGGGCCGGGCGCATGACAGCAGAGACGGCGCGGGTGATCCGCCGAGTCGGCCCCATGCGAATCCTTACCCACGACATCTTCACGATGTCCACGTCACCGTTCAGCTGGGCGGACATCGAGTGGATCCGGGGCCGGTGGCCGGGCAAGCTGGTCGTCAAGGGCCTGCTCACAGCCGGTGACGCGGTGCTGGCAGCGGAGTGCGGGGCCGACGCGGTCGTGGTCTCCAACCACGGCGGTCGGCAGCTCGACGGGGTAAGGGCGAGCATCGAGGCCCTACCGGACATCGTGGCCGGAGTCGGCGGCGATACCGAGGTTCTGCTCGATGGCGGGGTTCGCCGCGGCACCGACGTGCTGAAGGCGGTGGCACTCGGGGCACGGGCCGTGCTGATCGGGCGCCCGTATCTGTGGGGTCTGGCCATTGCCGGTCAGCCGGGGGTAGAGCGGGTTCTCGATGTGCTGCGTGCGGAGATGCTCAGGTCTATGACGCTGCTCGGCTGCCCGTCCATAGCCGAACTCGGGCCCGAGTGGATTTGCCCGGCCGCGACACCCGGTTCTCCTGACGTTGCAGGCTCCCATTTGATGCGGTAAAATTAGCGGCTTGCTGGCCACTTTCCCTTATCGCAGGAATGAATTTAGCAAATGTCAGCCGACGAACGGCCAGCCGCCCTAGATGGCGAGCCGCTCACAAAATTCGCAGCGCGCCTTATCCGGCAGGATATTCTGAACGGCGTCCACCCTGCCGGTGAGCGAATCACGCAGGACGCTCTGGCCAGGAAATACGGCACAAGCCGGCTACCGGTCCGGGAGGCCCTGAGGGAACTCGAAGCCGAAGGCCTGGTGACTATCGTTCCCGATGTCGGCGCCAGGGTGGCCACGCTCGATCCACAGGACCTGGTCGAGGCATACCTGATGCGGGAGGCGCTGGAGCCGCTTGCCGTGGCCAGGGCAGCCGAGCTGCGGACCGAGGAGCAGCTGGCCAAGATGGAGGAGGCGCTCGACCACAGCGAGGCCTGCTCGCCCAGCGACACCGGCGCCTACCTCAACTGGGACCGAGTCTTTCACCAGCTGACCTTCGCGGCCTCGCCGCTGCCGCGGATCAGCCGGGTCATCGACGGGCTGTGGAGCACCACTTACCGCCACCCGCAGACCTTCATGCTGATCGCCGCGCGCCGGGAGATCGGCCATCTCGAGCACCGGCTGATGCTCGACGCCTTCCAGCGCCGGGCCGGCCAGGACGCCAGCGACCTGCAGCGAGTGCACGTCCGGCGCAGCCGAGTGCTACTGGACGAGGTTGTGCTGCCCGCTACCGCGCCCCGCCCCGAGCGCCACGCCCCGCCGCGCGGCGTGCGGAGGCAGTGACCACCGTGGCGCAATCGGTCGTGTTCAGTCTGAGGGCCGCAGGAATGCCAGCGCCGCGCTGGTCAGGGCGCTGACCCCGGTCCATAGCGAGGCCGCCGGCTCAGGAGCGAACCCGGATGAATGCGGGGCGGGCAGGGCCTTCATCTTCTGCCGGTACGCCGCGCCCGGTGCAGAGTCCCAGAGCTGCCGGGAGTGCCCGCCGAAGGTCCAGTAACAGTACGGCACCGGATCACCGTGGTAGCGGCCATCCCCCGGCAGGCCGAAGACCGAGAAGTCCTCGCTGCCCATCACCAGCGGCAGGTCGTGGACATTGCTGCTGCCGAAAAGCTCCTCGTGCACCGCGCGGACACAACGCTCCGTCTGCTCGTCGTTGCACGTCACCGGGAAGTACCCGGAACTGACGATTTCAGGCTCGTCCGGGCATCCAGCGGCCGCGCACTCGGCGCGGACGATCCTGGTGATGGCTCCGAGCAGCCGCTGCCTGGCCGCGTCCGACCGGAACCTGAGGTTCAGCGCCAGGCTTGCCTCGTCTGGGATGACATTGGCCTTCAACCCCGCCTGCACCTTCCCAATAGTCAGCACCACGGGCTCGGCCGGGTCGGTCTCGCGGGAGACGATCGTCTGCAGCCGCATGACAGTGCAAGCCGCGACGATCACCGGATCGATCGTTTCTTCCGGCAAGGAGCCGTGACCGCCCCGGCCCTTGATACGCACGTCCACGTTCAACGCCGCCGACGTGATCGGCCCGGCGGCATGTGCGACCTGACCGACCCCGAATCCATCGACGTGCTGAGCCAGGGCGACGTCGGGCCTGCCGAAGCGCTCGAACAGTGCGTCCCGCAACATAGCGTCGGCGCCCTCCGCGGTCTCCTCTGCCGGCTGTGCTACAGCCATCAGCGTGCCGCTCCAGCGATCCAGTGACCGAGAGAGGGCATCGACGGTCCCCACCAGTGCCGCGACGTGGACGTCGTGGCCGCATGCGTGCATCACAGGGGTTCGCTGACCATCGGGCATCACGCCGTGCGCCCGGCTCGCATAGTCGAGGCCGGTCTTCTCCGCGACCGGAAGGGCGTCCATGTCGCCGCGGATCATCACGAGCGGGCCGGGGCCGTTGCGGAGCAGGGCAACGACACCGGTGCCGCCGACGCCCGCGGTGACCTCCGCGCGCGCTGACGTGAACCGCTCGGCAACGATCCGGCTGGTCCGCGTCTCCTGCCCGGACAGCTCCGGGTGCCGGTGCAGGTCCTGGTAGAACTCGACCAGGGCAGCAAGGCCAGCCGGGTCCGGCAGCACCTCGCGGGTCCGTGCGGCAGCCTCGGCCGCCTGAGCCTGGCTCACCACTGGTCGGCCAGCAGGCAGGCTGCCTGGTGCCCGGCCGGGCGGCCGGGCATCTGACGGAGCTGCGGATCCTCGGCCGAGCAGCGATCTTCGGCCTTGGGGCAGCGGGTGCGGAACCGGCAGCCGCTGGGGATGCTGGCCGCGTCGGCAGGCTCGCCGCCCAGGATCCTCAGCCCGGCGGACCGGCCGGTGCGACGGTGCCTCGGCGCGACGTCGCAGAGGGCCTGCGTGTACGGGTGCTTGGGGTTGCGGAGCACCTCCCGCGCGTCACCGATCTCCACGACCCGGCCCAGGTACATGACGGCAATCCGGTCGGCGAAGTGCCCGGCGATGGCCAGGTCATGAGTGATCATCAGGATGCCCATCCCGTCGCTGCGGCACAGTCCGCGCAGCAGGTTCATGATCCCGGCCCGGACCGAGACGTCCAACATGGATACTGGCTCGTCGGCGATCAGCAGCTGCGGCTGGACAGCCAGCGCGGCTGCGATCGCAACCCGCTGCCGCTGCCCGCCCGACAGCTCGTGCGGGTACCGGTCGATGTACAGCCCGGGCGGGGTCAGGTCCACCCGGGCCAGCACCTGCGTGACCAGCGCCCTGCGCTCACGCGCCGATTGCCCGATGCCGTGGATCTGCAGTGGCTCCTCGATCGACTGCCCAACCCTTAGCCGCGGATCCAGCGACTCGTACGGGTCCTGGTAGACGATCTGCATCTGGCGTCGCAGCGACCGGAGCCGCCGCTGGCTGAAAGTCGTGATGTCCTCGTCGCGGAACCGGATCGTGCCGGCGCCCGGGTCCAGCAGCCGCAGGATGGTCTGCGCTGTGGTGGTCTTCCCGCACCCGGACTCGCCGACGAGGGCCAGCATCTCGCCCTTGTCAACGGTGAAAGACACGTCATCGACCGCATGCACCGCCTCTGCTGGCTGCCGCAGCAGTGTCTGCACCAGGCCGCGGGGCCGCTGATGGTACTTCATCAGCTCGGTGATCTCAAGCAGTGCCATCGGTCCGTCCAGAGGCTTCCACTTTTGTGTCCTGGCCGCTGTCTGGGGCCGCGGGCGGCGCAGGATGGTCGTTGAGGTGGCAGGCTGCTGCCTGGCCCTGCCCCACGGGCTTGAGTAGCGGTGGTTCATGGCGGCACCGGTCGAATGCCTGGTCGCACCGTGGCCGGAACGGGCAGCCGACGACTGGGCGGTCGAGCCTCGGGGGGGTGCCCGGGATTGACGCCAGCTCCTCCTCGCTGTCCAGATCCGGGGTCGCCGCCAGCAGTAGCCGGGTATAGGGGTGCCGGGGCTGGTCGTACAGCTGGTCCACGCTGCCCTGCTCCACCACCTCTCCGGCGTACATCACGTTGATCCGCTCGCAGACCTGGGCTACCAGCGGCAGGTCGTGACTGACCAGGATCAGCGCAAGGCCCTGCTCGTGGCATAGCCGTTGCAGCAGCTCCATGATCTGTGCCTGGACCATCACGTCGAGCGCGGTCGTCGGCTCGTCGGCCAGCAGCACCCTGGGCTCGCAGGCGAGGGCGAGGGCGATCGCAGCCCGCTGCCGCATCCCGCCGGAGAACTCGTGCGGGTACCCGTCCATCCGGCCGCGGGGGATGCCGACCATCTCCAGCAGCTCGTGGGCACGCTGCCGCGCGTCGCGGCGGGCCAGTCCGCGTCGGACCGCGATCGCGTCGGCGATCTGCATGCTGACCCTCCGCACCGGGTTGAACGCGTTCATCGCGCCCTGGAAGACCATCGCGAGGTCCCGCCAGCGGTGTGGCCGCATGCTCTGGTCCCCGTTGGCCAGGATGTCCTTCTCGTCCAGGAGCACCTGCCCAGACACGACCGCGCTGGATGGCAGCAGCCCCATCATCGCCAGGATCGTGGTGGACTTGCCGCACCCGGACTCGCCGACGAGCCCGACCCGCTCCTGGCTATTGAGTGCCAGGCTGGCCCCTCGGACCGCGTGCACGTCCGGGCGCCCGGGACTGGTGAACCACACGTTCAAGTCGGTCACCTCGAGCAGGTGCGCCATTGATCAGCCCGTCCTGCCGGGGTTGCGGGGCCGGGTCGGCCGTACCCGGAACACCCGCGCCGAGAGGTGCGCGGTCCGAAGACGCGGGTTGAGGCTGTCCTCGATGGCCCGGCCCAGCAGACTGCACGCGATCACGATGATGGCGACGAGCGCACCCGGGGGGATGACCGCCCACCAGGCCCCCTCGCTGATGTCCGCACGAAGGAACGCGTGCTCGATCATCGTGCCCAGCGAGATCTGGGTCGGGTCGCCGAGGCCGAGGAAGGCCAGCGCGGTCTCGGTGAAGATGGCATACGAGATGTTCAGCACCGTGTTCGCCACCACCAGCGGCATCACTTGGGGCAGCAGGTGGCGGGCGATGATCCGGGTGTGGCCGGCGCCCATCGCCTGGGCGCGGCGGACGAACGTCCTCTCCCTGATCGTCCTGGCCTGGGCCCGGATCACCACGGCGGTCATGGTCCAGGAGAGCGCGCCGATGACCACGATGATGTGCAGCAGGTTGGCGCCCCACACGTCGGCCACCACGATCATGAACGGCAGCAGAGGAATGACCAGAAAGTAGTCGGTGACCCGCATGAACAGCCCGTCGACGAACCCGCCGAAATAGCCCGCGACGATGCCCACGACGGTTCCCACCAGGCTGGATATCAGCGTGGCGGCGAAGCCGACGAGGAGCGAGACCCGCAGCCCGTACATCAGCAGCGACAGCACGTCGTAGCCGCCGTCGTCCAATCCGAGCAGGTGCCGGGCCGACGGCGGGGTGAACGGGGCGCCCGCCTGCGTATTGGGGCCGAACGGGGCGATCACCGGGGCCAAGATCGCCACAAGGATGAGGACGAGCAGCAGCCCAGCCCCGATGCTGGCTGAGGGGCTGTGCCGGACCGTTCGCCATAGCTGCCGTGCCGGGGAGGCCGATACCGCGGGCGCCGGGTCCTCGTCGAAGGTCTCGACAAGGGCCGGCTGCTCGACCGGAATCATATGTCCTCCCGCTGCACCGCGCTGACCACCGCTACCTCGCCGAGATCCTGGGATCGAGCTTGAAATAGACCAGGTCGGCCAGCAGGTTGCAGACGATTACCGAGACAGTGAGCAGCAGGAACGCCCCCTGCAGCATGGGGTAGTCCCGCTCCAGCACCGCCTGGTACACGGCATAGCCGATTCCCGGCCAGTTGAACACGGTCTCCACCAAGATCGCGCCGCCGACGATGAACCCGAGCGAGAGCGCGATCACGCTGACCACCGGCAGCATCGCGTTGCGGAACGCGAAGCGCCGCACAATGCGGCCGTTCGAGTAGCCAATCGCCTTCGCGGTGAGGACGTAGTCCTCACCCATGGTCTCGAGCATGGCCGAACGCACGATCAGCGTGTACTGCCCGTAAAGCACCAGGCCCAGAGTCAGCGACGGCAGCAGCATGTGCTCCATGACGTCCGCCCAGTGCTGGATAAACGTGGGGTTGATGAGATACGGGTCGGTCCGCCCCGTGGTGGGCAGGTACGAGCTGAACAGGATGATAATGATCATGCCGAGCCACTGCACCGGCGTGGCGTAAAAACCGAGCGCGGGGACCACGCTGACGTGCTCCAGGGCGGTGTCTCGGCGCCACGCCGCGATCACCCCGGTGGCGATCCCGAGCAAGACCGAGAACACCGTAGCCAGGGTCACCATCGGAATCGAGTTCAGCAGGTCCGTCGCCAGGTTGGACACGACCGGCTGCTGGTTGTCGAACGAGACACCCAGGTTCAGGTGCAGTAGCTGCCATAGATAAAGGCCGTACTGGGTGAGCAGCGAGTGGTTGAGCCCGAACTCCCTGGCCAGAGCCCGCTGCAGGCCCAGGCCCGAGTCCGGCACATGGGACATGTTCGTCACAGCCGTGCCAGGAAGCGCGCGGAAAATGATGAAGTTCACCGTCACCGCAACGTACGTCGTCAAGATGGCGGCCCCCACCCTCTTGACGACGTAGTCCGCGCGCCTCACGGCTGGTTAGCCTGGTCGGTCATCACTGCTCGTGAATGCCGGTGAAGCTGTCCTTACTCTCTGGGCTGAGCGACCCGAAAGGATCCGGGCCGAATCCCGTCCAGTTGGACAGATGAGCGTCCACCGTGGTGTTGTATTCGAGGACCAGCTGGGGGAGCTCGGTGTTGAGGTAGGCCTGCATCTGATGGATGATGTTCTGCCGCGTGCTGACGTTGACCGCCTGAAGCTGAGCCGTGTTCATTGCTTCAAAGGTCTTGTTGCACATGCCCGAGAAATTAAAGCTCCCGACGTATGAGCAGGAATCAATATCGAGCGCCTGTGACGGGTCCCCGGACGGTGCGAGCTGCTCCAGCGCGAGGTCCCACCCGGCATAGTTGTTGTTGGTACCGAAGACCTTCGATGAGAAAGACGCCGAGTCCATGCTCTCTTGGCTCACCGAGATGCCGATCGCGCTGAGGTTCCGCTGCAGGATCTGGAACAGCCTGTCGGCGGCGCCGCCGAGCCCGCTGTCGAAGATGACCTGGTAGGACATGGGGTGCCCGTCGGCGATCCGGACCCCGTTCGACCCCATCTTGTACCCGGCCTGATCGAGCAGCTTGTTCGCCTCAGCCACGTTGTACGTGGAGGTGACGCTGCTGTTCCACCATGCTCCATCGGCCGGCGGGACGACGGAGGCGCCAGGCTGGGAACCTGGGTAGGCGACCGAGATCATCTGGCTCCGGTCCATGGCCAGGTCCATCGCGCGGCGAAGCAGGGGATTCAGCATTTCCTTGTGCAGCGGGTCCTTCATGTTGAAGAAGAGCGAGATGGAGTTGACGCTTGGGTAAGTGTTGACAACCAGGCCGGACTTCTGCAGCAGGGCGGTGGTCGACTGCGGAAGTGAATTAGCGTAGTCGATCTGATGGTCCTTCAGCGCCTGAATGATGCCATCCGGCGTGGTGTAATACTGAATTCCGACTTCTGCCGCTCCGGGCTTGGGGCCGTAGTAGTACGGGTTCCGCTTCATCAGCAGGAAGTTGGTCCCGTTCCACTCAACAGGAATGTACGGGCCGCCGCCGACGAAGTTCGGGGGCTTGTTCGGGAAGGTCTTGAGCGCTGCGCCGTTGCCGGTCGCGTACTTGGCCCAGACCTGCTCGGGCAGGATCGGGGTGATGTCGGCCCAGCCGAGCACCACCCCGGCCGGCCGCGGCGAGCTGTAGGTGATCACCACGGTCGTGGGGTTGGGGGCGGTCACCGAAGTGATGCCGGCCACGTTCGGGGAGTCGATCGCGGCCGGGCCGCTGGCGTACTTGATGTCGGTCTTGAAGCTGAAAACCACGTCAGCGGAGGTGAGCGGCTTTCCGTCGGACCACTTCGCGCCCGGGACCAGGTGGAACGTCCAGACCTCGCCGTTCGCCGTGCTGCTCCAGCTCTTGGCCAGGTCGGGGGCTGGCTGGCTATGGCTGTACTGCACCAAGGCCGGGTAGTCGAGCTGGGCGATGTCGTAGTCGATGACATTGAGCAGGTTGAACGGATTCGGGTTCACGAACTGCTGCAGCACTCCGACTTTCAGCACCGCGTTGCTGGAACCTGAACCGCTGCCGCCGGCTCCAGAACTTGAGCACCCGGCTGCCGTCAGCGCGAGCGTCGTCAGGGCGGCCACCGCCAGGCCGCGTCGCTTGCTCCAGATCATCGCTCTGCCCATGTCCCATCCCTCTCCCGCCGGAAATGCGGACGACTGCCTGCATGGCGTCATGTGCTCGGGCACATCGATTTGAGCTCGTACCGGCAGCCGGCACTCACGCGCTGTCTAGGGTCAGCAACAGCGGGCACCCAGCCGAGTCGATGCGAGTATTGGATCCGATCTTGCGCGTGAGCGTAGCAAGGCGGCCAGTATCGGTCAATGGCATACGTACGATCTCCTGCGGCGCAAAGAAGACATCAGTAAGCTTAAGTTTCCTAAAGTAGCAGCTAAAATTATAGAAATCGATTTTGATTTCGTTTAATGACTGCAACGATCCTGGCCCCGGCGTGGTCGGCTCTGTCGCACGGAGGCTAGGAGGCTCGGATCCAATAACGGTAAGCTCTGGCAGAGAGCGCTGGCTGATCACTGCGATTCCGCGGCCGTGGCCCGGGCTGCGGCTGGGTTCGCGCTCAGGCCCTCCGCCGGTTCGCCTCTGGGTTCGCGGGCCGGATTGCTCCGGCGCACGGCAGCGCTTCGAAGGGAGTCACCACGATGGCAATGGGAGTCGTCGATCTCACTCGGCAGCTGATCAGGAATGCCTGTGTCAACGACGGCAGCGCGGCATCGGGAAACGAAGCGCGCAACGCGGAGCTGCTCGGCTCCGAGCTCGAAGGCCGCGGCTGCGACATCCAGGTCTACGAGCCGCTTCCCGGGCGGACTTCCCTGGTGGCCCGCATCGATGGCACGGATCCCGGGGCCCCCGCCCTCTGTTACCTGGGGCACACGGATGTCGTGCCAGCGAACCCAGACACCTGGACCAGGGATCCGTTCGGTGCCGAGCTGATCGACGGTGAGATCTGGGGCCGGGGAGCGATCGACATGCTCAACCTCGCGGCCGCGATGTCCGTGGCATTCCGCCGCCTGGCCGAGAGCGGCTTCCGGCCCCGGGGCTCGCTCATCCTCGCCGCCGTGGCCGACGAGGAGGCGCTCGGCGGGCACGGCGCTGGCTGGCTCGCCGAGCACGCGGCGCCGGACGTGGCCGCCGACTATGTGATCACCGAAACCGGGGGTGTTCCCATTGACACGCCCAGTGGCAGGCGGCTCCCGGTCATTCTGAGCGAAAAGGGAAACTGCTGGAGCCGAATCCGGATCCACGGTGCCGGGGGACACGGCTCCATGCCGCTACGCACGGACAACGCGATCGTCACTGCGGCCGAGCTGATCCGACGGCTCGCGGCGTGCCGGCCGGCGGCGACGATCTCCGACTCCTGGCGGCAGTGCGTCGAGGCGATGGCGATGCCCGCCGACCTCACCGCAGCCCTGCTGGATCCGGGCCGGATCGAGGAGGCCTGCGACACCCTGGCCGACCTGGGACTGGCGCGGCAGGCATACTCCTCCACACACCTGACCATCGCACCGACGATCGTGCATGGAGGCACCAAGACGAACGTCATCCCGGACCAGGTCGACCTCGACCTTGACATCCGCACTCTGCCCGGGCAGCAGGAGGCGGATATCCGCAACCTGGTCGTCGAGTTGGCGGGGAATCTGGCCGACCGGATCGAGATCCTCGCTATGCGGCTCGACCTGGCCTCCGAGTCCCCAACCGGGACGCCGCTTTGGTCGGCGCTAGACAACATGGCGAGCCGGTTTCACCCCGGCTCGCGGGTCATGCCGTTCCTGGGGGTCGGCGCATCCGACGCCCGCTTCTTCCGGCGCCAGGGGTCGGTGGCGTACGGGTTCGGCATGTTCTCTGACCGCATCGGCATAGGCGAGTACCTCACCATGTACCACGGCGACGACGAGCGTGTGGACGTCGCATCGCTGCAGATGTCGGCCGAGATGTTCGAGGCACTCGCCCGCGAGTTCCTCAGCTGACCTCGGCTGCAGATCGGCTGGTTGTTTGTGCGGCGAGGGCTGCGGTCGCGGGGTGGCGGGCGGGATCTGGTCACCGGGAGGGCACTCGGGGACGACTATTCAATCCAGCGTGACCGACCTGACACCAGATATCGGCCCTTCAGATAGGTCACTTCTCGGACCCGCCACACCACAGCGTAGAACACCAGTCCCACAACCCTCCTTGACATGGAGGGGCGTGGGATAGGGCGTTGGTCGGGCAAGGCTGGCTCGCGCGGCGGCGCAAGCGCGATGATAGCCGGGTGCGTGTGCTGATTCCGCTGCCCGACCGGGATTTCGACGTGACCGAGGTGG
>Ga0335081_10006175_pt1 | contig 19048 bp, 16 predicted proteins | sample Lox_Sample_35_FD_206713 | JGI IMG/M metagenome (GOLD analysis project Ga0335081, IMG submission 206713) | Soil microbial communities from Loxahatchee National Wildlife Refuge, Florida, United States - Lox_Sample_3.5 | ecosystem: Environmental > Terrestrial > Soil > Wetlands | place: USA...
TGAATCCAGGCCATGCGGGTTACCAAAGGAGGCCGCTGCGACGGGGGCTGACCGGTCCCGCGGGCAGCGCGTCCGTGGCCAGCCGGTCCTGTCCCTGGATCAGGCGGAGCGCCGCCTCCTCGCCACTCACCCGGAGCACCCGTCCCTCGATCTCCACGGCGCGGTCCGCCGGGAACCGGAGGGTGGCACGCAGCACATCCCCGATGGTGAGGCCCGGGCTCACGTGATCCGGTGACCGCAGCCGAAGCCCCTCGCTGGAGAGGTCGACCACTTCATAGACGTGGTCCGGCGTCTCCAGTCGGGGGGCCGGCCGCCCGGAGAAGGTGAGTCGAGGCGCGTGCCGGCGCGGAGTTTCCATCATCACCGCGGTACCCTCCGTGAGGCCAGGGCCGTCGCGTTTCCCGTCTGAATCAGGGCGCGGTCGGCGGGGTCGAGCGATAGCAGGTCCAGCCGCGCCAGCGGGGTCTCCGCCAGGCGCAGGGGCTGCCCGCTGCCGAAAAGGAACCGCGAAGGCCCCAAGGTCGCAAGCAGGTGGGCCAGATGGTCCTCGGGTGGGCCCCAGACCCATGAGATGTCCCACCAGACCCTGGCAGACTCGGTGGGCGTGGAGCCAAAGTGGACCTCCTCGATGAAGCCGCGGTCCGCATGGGTCACGACCACCCGGAGCCCGGGGCTGTGCCGCAGCCATCCCCGCACGGCCCACGGAGCCAGCTCAGGCGCCACATCCAGGGGATGCCGGCCCCGCCCATCCTCGAGCCGCACGGCGGCGAGAAGCGGCATACCGTGTGCCGCCAGCGCCTCCACCAACTGCAGCATTGGCTGCCCGAGCGGTGCCAGGCCCAGGAGCCCGGGGTCGGCGCGGACCGCGACCGCCTGGTGGGTTACCGCCTCACGCAGGTCCTCCTCCCAGTGGGGCAAACCGGGGTGAATCGCCGGAACCGCCTGGAAGCGACGGGATCGCGCGCACACCTCGTACAGCCAGGGGTTCCCTTCCGCCGGATCCTTCCAGTACAGGCTCGGCAGGTGCGAGGCCCACGCCGACTCGATCCCCAGCCGGTCCATGACCGCGGTCACCTCCTCCGGTTCAGTGCCGGAGATCGCCCGCCACGGGTAGGCGCCGAGCAGGACGTTGACGTCGATCACGCGAACGCCTCGGCCGGGAAGAGGCGGCGGGCGTTCCCGCCGGTCACCAGTTCGAGATCAACAGGGCGGAGCACCCGCTCGAGGTAGCGGAGCTTGGCCCATCCGGTGCACAGCGTCACGTCGGCCCCCCAGAGAAGCCGCTCGCTGCCGACGGCCCGCAGCGCAGAGTCCAGCATGCCGCCGTCGACTCCGCTGCCTGACAGATCGAGGTACACGTTCGGGTGGCGTCGAACGGCGCGCAGGGTGTGCTGCCAGTCGCCCCCACCACCGATGTGGGCCAAGATGAAAGCCACCTCCCCATGACGTGCGGCGAGGCGGCACAGCTCCACGCCGTCCGAGGCCTCCTGGCCCGGCCATTCGTGGCGGCGATGCTGCCAGATGTGGTGAAGCACCGGCAGGTGCCGCGGCCGCGCCGCATCACAGACCGGGTCGAGCAGCGGATCGTCGGCGCGCCGGCTGGCGGCGAGCTTCACGCCAGCCATGCCGGCCTCGACCCCGCGACGAATCTCCTCGAGCGCGTGCGCGGTGAAATTCGGGTTGACCGCGACGTATCCGCGGATCCGCCCGGGGTGCTCATGGCAGAGCGCGCGAAGCCGCTCATTGGCGAAGGACAGGTCGGATGGAGACGGAAAGTAGGTCGGAGAGGTGTGCCCCCAGCTGCCGAGGATGGAGGCAACGTGCCAGCGGATGCCGATCCGTTCGCCGGCCTCGAGGCGACTGGCGTTCCGCTCGCGCCAGTCGGCGCGGCCGGCGCGCTCATGATAAAAGTGGGCATGAACGTCCACGAGCATCGGGCTTTCGGCTCCTGCACATGGTATGCGCCCGGCGTCACCCGGGCGTCAGTCACGAACCTGGCTGCAGCTCTCCTCGAGGATCGCCAGCGCGTGGTCGACGTGCGAGGCGTCGTGCGCGAGGGAAACGAAGTTGTAGGCGCCACGCTTGAGGAGGAGTCCCCGCTCCGCGGCCACGCGCGTGAGGCGGATCCCGCTTTCCTCGTCCCGAAAGCGGAGAAAGCACATCTCCGGCACGCCGGCGGCTCCCTCTATCTGCTCGGGATACCTGGTGGCGAGCGCCGCGAACCCCTGAAACAGCCGGTCCCCGACCCGCCCGAGATGATCCGGCAGCTTCACGTCCACCATCACGCCAAGGGTAGCCACCGCGGCCGCCAGCGCCACCATCTCCGTGGCGAGAGTCGAGCTGATCCACGTGCGCCGGGCCTGTTCCATCACTTCGCGCCGTCCCCCGACCGCGGCCAGTGGAAACCCGTTGGCGAGCGCCTTCCCGAGCACCACCAGGTCGGGCGTCAGGCCGTACCGCTCCGCCCCGCCGCCCAGCGCGAGACGGAAGCCGGTCTTGATCTCGTCCACGATGAGGAGGGCACCGACGCGGCGCGTTTCTTCCCGGAGCAGACCGAGCCACTCCGCCGAAGGCGGGCCCTCGACCACCGGCTCGATGACCACCGCCGCCAGCCGATCCCCCGCGAGTTCGATGAGCGCCTGTGCGCGCTCGCAGTCGTTGAACGGAATCTCCTCCGACAGCCGGGAGATCGCCGCGGGAACTCCCGGGGTGCCGAGGGGTTGGCACCAGTCGAGCCATCCCTGGTAGCCCGAGCGGAGAATGAAATCGCGCCCGGTGTGCGCCCGGGCGAGCCGAATTGCCGCCGCGACGCCCTCCGCCCCTGTCTTGAGGAAACGGGTCCGTTCCATCCAGGGCAGCAGCGTCGCGAGCCGCTCCGCGACCCGTTCCTCCAGTTCCGGAGGAAGCGGGCCCACCGTTCCCGCCTCGATGGCGGCGTGCGCCGCGGCGTTCACCGCCGGGTGCCCGTAACCGAGGGCTACAGCCCCCAGCGCCATGATGAGATCGAGATAGCACCGGCCCTCGGTATCCCAGACCTCCGCCCCGGCCGAGCGGGCCAGACGAACCGGCAACCCCCGAGGCGCGGCCGGCCCGAACAGCGCCTCGGGCCGCTTGCTCCCCGTGGAGGTAAAGCCGGGAATCCTCATGCGAGGACCAGCCTTCCGGCCCGGTCTGCTTCCTGGCGGTCGCCGCGCAGGTAGGCCCAACCGCCTCCCCCGGTCCAGACCAGTTGGCCCAATCGGCGTTGACGCCCCTCGCGCATCTCGTTGACGATCAGATCGAGCAGCACCGGCTCGTCGCCCGCCGGCGGCCATCCCGGAGGTGAGACGGCGCAGGTGATCCGGTATCCCGTGTCGGTGGCGCGCCATGCGCCGCGAACCTCGCCCCGAGCACCCGTCTCCGGTACCGAATGCGCCTGCAGACTGGGAGAATCCGGGTCGGGAACGATCAGCCAGCCGGCCCGACCGTGGCCGTGCACCTCCACGTAGAGCTGCACCCCGTCGGAGTGTATGAGATCCACCTCGTTGTCGAGCCGGAGCGGCGGCGCGCCGCGCCTTCTGAACAGCGGCGCGGACTTGATCACCTCCACGGCCACGTAGAGTGCCGCGGCATCCCAGGCAAACCAGGCGCGGGCGGAGAACTCCTCGGGGCCGGGGTATGGCTCTTCGGTCCGGCGATACTGGTCGTCGTGGTCGAGCAGGATCGGCTGATCGGCATCGAAACCCGCCAGCGTGCCATCGAGGGCCGGTGGCCCGGGCAGATGAGTGGCGGTGGCAACGGGAGGAGCGCTGCCGCCCACCTCGGGGCTGCCCAGCGGCATTCTCAACGAAAGCCCGGTCCTGAGTGCGCCGCGGAGGCGCACCCGGCTCTCGCCCAGGGCGATCTCCCACCCGTCTTCCGTCTGCCGGTGCACGGCGGTCCCTTGCGTTGTCTCGACCCGGACCTCGCCGGCCGGAAACTCCACGCCCACCACTCCTGGCGTGCCAAAGCCGAGCACGGTCGCGAAGCGCACGTAGCGCCCGCGGAGACGACGGAGTAGAAAGGCGCGCCCGCTCGCCTCTCCGGGGCGCCCCGGCCCCCGTACCCGAAGCAGGTCGCCGGCGGCATCGAAGGCGCCGGTCAGTACCTGACCAGTGTGGGGCAGCGTCGCGCGCCACGAGATGGGGCCGGAGGCGGAAGGAAGAAACCGTTCGACGTCGTGAACAAACGGGTCCTGGAGCTCCGCCGGTTCCCAGCCCCCCGGGGTCAGGATCTCCAGCTCTCCCACGGGGTGCCAGGGAAGCTCGACCAGATGCTCCTCCTCCCCGGCGAATTCGAGGATGTCGACTACATGGGAGGGACCGGCCACCAGCGTCCGGGTGAAGCCGGCCACGCGCCCCCGGACCCATCCCCACGGGCCGCTGGTATCGAACATCTCCGCCCGGGCGTCGGCCGGCGGCTGCGAGCGGCCGTCCAGGCGGGGCGCGTTGTGCGCCAGCGTGCCCCGATACCACATCAGGTCGGGGGAAACGTAGGAGCCGGTGCCGGGATCGAGCAGCCAGGGCGCCCCGTCGGCATGCAGCGTCAGGTGCAGGCGGTCGCCGTGGCCGTGGCCACCGCCGTGCTCGCCGCATTCGAGGCTGGCATAACGGTCACCGTCCCGAAGGATCGCAATTCCCTGCTCCGGCAGGAGGACGCTGGCCGGCGTCCAGGGCTGGTCGGCGCCCGGCAGGTCCCGAGGCATCGTCGCGAGCATCCACCAGGAGAGGTCGGCTCGACTCCGCGTGGGGGGCGCCGAGGTTCCGGCCTCATGGAGGTAGCTGTCGAAGGTGAGCGCCGCGGGGGCGGGCAGTTGATAGAGCAACCCCAGCCAGCTCCCCAGATCGAGCATCGGCTCCGCATAGCCGGCGGTCCGGAGGGTGCCGATACCGTTCTCCCACATCTCGAGGTACATGGGCTGCGCCAGGGAGACGCCGTAGCGCGCGTCCTTCCGCGCTGGAAAGGTGCCGTCCGGAAGGGCGGAGAGCGCGGGCGCCCGAAGCGCGGCGGCGAGCCGGGTCTGGCCGGTCTCCGCCTCGAAGAGGTCCACCCCCGCGAGCCGCGCCCAGGCCGCCCCGGTGAGCAGGCCTTGCAGGGCGAAGAGATGATAGTTCTCGCCCTCGTACCACATGCCATCGTCACGGAAGCCGTCCACAAGGTGGCCGACCAGGCCGCGCGGCCCCTCGATCGCTCGTCGCGCCAGCTCTTCGTCTTCGAACCAGACGGCCGCCGCCGACAGGGCGGCGTTGTGCCATGTCTGCCGATTGCTCAGCCCCTCGTCGAATTCGCCGATCAGCCCCGCCGCTTCCTCCACGAGGTCGCTCACCGTTTGCTGGGCCGCCTCGTCGAGCATCCCGGATTCCCGTAGCAGAAACGCGCCCGCCAGATAGTTGGTGAGCCAGATCGATTCGAGATAGGTCGAGAAGAAGAGCCGGGCGGGACCAAGCACGTTGTCCACGTTCGGGTACTCCCGGTAGCGCGCGCCATACGCCGCGAGCTTTTGAGCGGCCCAGGCTATCAGCGATTCGTCCTCCGCGAACAGCCCCGTCGCTGCGGCTTCCACGATGCGCTCTGCCAGCCAGAGATGCTCCAGCCAGGCCCAGCGCCGATCGTGGCGCTCCCCGCGGTAGACCGTGCCGCACCGGGAGCAGCGGTGCTCGCGCCCATTCCAGGGATCGAACACCAGAGCCGAACGATCCTCGGGACACACCCCACCGTCCGCTGAAAGCATCCCCTTGAGCGCCGGAATGGCCGGGTCCCGTCGGACCGTGGCCCTGGAGCGCGCCAGCACGTGATCCAGGAGGGCGGAGAGCCCCGCCTCCACCTGGATGAGTTCCCGCCGCGCCTCGATTTCCTCGCTCGTCAACATGGTGCGACTCCGTTCAGCGACCATCCGGCATCCAGCACGGTGGCGCCAACGCCCCGGGCGGTCGCGACGGCGGACTCCCGATCGTCACCGACCAGGAAGAACATCGCGCCGCCCGCTCCGGCACCCGCCGCCTTTCCGCCAAGCGATCCGGCCTTCCGCAGCGCGCCTTCGAGCAGTGCCATCTCCTCAGTCCGCATCGCCGGATCGAGTCGCTGCTGGCAGGCCCAGTTGGCGGACAGCAGGGCCCCGATCCTCGACAGGTCACCGGCGAGGAGCGCGGGCCCCATCGCGGCCGCGATGGTCTTGAGCTCCCGGAGAGCGGCGCAGACGGCCTGGTCTCCATCGTCGTACGCCCGCATGACCCTTTGGATGGTGTCCCCCGAAAGACGGGATCGTCCGGTATAGCAGATCACGGTGTGTCGAGCCAGCTCCTTCAGCGTGGCGGCATCGAGAGAGAGTCGCTCGGCGGTCACCCTGCTCCCGCCGAACCTGAGGCACTGAAAGCCTCCCAGAGCGGCCGCGTACTGATCCTGCTTCCCACCCGGAATCCCGACCTCGACTGCCTCGAGTTCCCAGCCCTGCGCCGCGACCTCCTCGAGGGTGAGGTCCTCTCCCCGGACAGCGGCGAGAACAGCCACCAGCGCCACGTCCAGAGCGCCGGAGCTGCCGAGGCCCGATCCCGGCGGCGCGGCCGAACGGGTGCGGAGAGTCCCGGGACCCGGCGGGAACATTCGGAGAGCCGCCTTATGAAGGTCGAGCCTCCCATTCAGGACAAGATCCTGGGCCCCGCGTACCCGCACCATCTCCCCGAGGTCATCCGCCTGCAGAAGGATGTCTTTTCCGCCAGCCGAGAACTCCGCCTCGACCCGGAGATCGATTGCCGCATTGACCACGATCCCCCCTTCCCGGTCGGCGAAGGGCGGCACGTCGGTCCAGCCGCCCGCGAAGTCGAGGCGCATCGGCGCCGCGACCCGCGTCATTGGACGCTCCACCGCGTCACCGTGGCCAGCTCCCCCCGGAGGCCGAACTCCACGCCATGCAGCCGACGATTGATCCCCTGAAGGCCGCGCGCGTGGTAGAGCATGGTCACCGGCAGCGAATCACGGAAAAATCGGAGCAGCGGAACCGGCCGGGACGGAATGCCATTGAGCCCCGACAGCAGCGCCAGAGGCCGCAGGTACCCGAGCCCGGGATCCCCTTGGGTGCCCAGCACTGCCGCCTGAAAATCGGGGTGCGGACCGTACACCCGGTCGAGAAACGCCGACAGCTCGAGCTGCCGGATCGTGACGGTGATCCCGACTCGGGCGAGCTGCGCCTGGACCATCTGTTCGAGGGCGGCCTCGCCGCTCCCCACCGTGAGGAGCTCGAACCGCAGTGGGTCGGGCGGCTCTGCGGCAACGGCACGCGGCGCAGTCGGCGCCACCTCGGATTCCGGCATGCCGGGGATTCCGGGCGGGATCGGACCTGTGGCCGGTGTGCCGTAGCCGTAGGCGAACCCCTGCACCAGAGCCTGACGATCGATGGCCTCCGCCACCTCGCGCCGGGCAGCGAGCCGGTTGAACGGGGGTCGCCGCGCGTTGAACACGATGCCGGTCGAAAACAGCAGGGGGTAGTCGCGGACGGCCAGCGCGGGGTCCCGGGCGACAAACGCGGCGTGAGCCGGCTGGATGCCGGCGACATCAATCTCTCCGGCGGTGAGCGCCGCCAGCTTGGTCATCGGCTCATCCACGACCGCGATGACCAGCCGCTCGATGCGGGGTGGCCCGCCCAGGGCTTCGGGGAAGTCCGGATTGCGTTCGAAGACCCAGCGGCGATTCGGGTCATGGGCCACGAAACGAAAGGGTCCGTTACCAACCGGGTGCCGGTTCCAGCTTGCGCTCCGCAGTCCGCCTGGTGGAATGCCATCGAGCAGGTGACTTGGCAGGATCGCGAGGTCGGTCAACACGTCAGGAATGCCGCCAGGCGCGCTCACGAAGTCGAGCTCGAGGGTCGTGTCGTCAACCGCCCGCGCCGTGCGCAGGTCGGCCAGGTCGGAGCGGCGCGGGTAGCCGGTCGCGGGGTCCAGGGCCTGCTCGAGAGTCCACGCTGCGTCGCGCGCGGTGGTCGGGGCACCATCCTGCCAGCGGAGCCCTCCGAACAGCGACAGGACCAGCCGTCTTCCCCCATCCGACCAGGTCCACCGGCGCGCCAGGTATGGCTCGATCGCCATCGCGCTGTCCCGCCGGACCAGGGTTGTGAGCAGCACGTAGCGCTGGACCTGCCGCGCGAGCGGGTGAACCGTCAGGAGTGGATTGATACTCTGCAGGTCCGCCCCCGAGGCGAAGAGCACCGTGGTTCCGCGGCGGGTGGACGGCACCCCGCACGCGGCGACCAGCCCGAGAAGAGAGAGCAATCCGACGACGCGGCCCATCGCCGAAAGGTGAGGCTGGACCGCCGGAAAGCAAACACCCGCGGGGAGAGCCCCGCGGGTGCGCCCGCCAAACGGCCGAGTGAGGGTGACGGCTCAGGGCACCGTGGTGACCGTCGGGCTCTGGCCGCAGGGATTGAAGACGATCTGGATCGTGCCCGTTCCCGCGGAATCGGTGTGACTCACCTGCAGCTCACCGGAGACGATCTTGAGGAACGCGTCGCAGGAGGCATCGCGGTGCAGCGGCGTGACCGTCGTGATGCCCAGGACATGGGTGGCGGTGCCATGCGTCCGGGTGGTGGTGCCGTTGATCGTGTAATCGCCACTGGGCAGGTGCCACCGGCCGGAGAAGTTGCCACTGTCGGCAACGAAGCTTACCTGCCAGGCCTTGGCGAGCGTCCTGGTGGCGTACTGGCTGGAGGAGTCCGTGACCGTCGTGCTGTCCGTCGCGGTGAACCCGGTCGTATCCTTCAGTACCTCCCACACGCCGTTGATGCCGCGCAGGAAGAAGATCGAGTCCTGAATCGTCGTGGTCTGCTGGAAATCACCGTAGTCGATGCGGAAGCCCTGTTGGGTCGTCGAGGGGTCCGTGATAGTGATGTCCCCGCTCAGGACCAGTGAGGCCCGCCCATCATGGCGGCTGAAGGTGCAGCTTGACGGGTTGAAGGCCAGGGTCAGGCTGTCCGGGACTCCGTCACTGTCCGAGTCGACCGGCGGATACGGGGAGAGCAGCGGGCAGCCCGACAGGATGCCCTGAAAGAAGAACGGCCCGCGCAGGATTCGGGTTGCCTGTGGCGGCGCCCAGAAGCCGGGGCTCAGGAACCGAAAGAGCGACCCGCCTTCCGTCACGTCCTGCACATCGCTCTGCGTTTCATCCGAGATCGACTGGGCATCAGCGGAGGAGAGCGTGGTGCCCCCTGGGCTGGTCAGAGTGTTCGTTCCGGTGCTGCTGCACCCGGCGAGGGCGATGGCGAGGGCGGCAGCACTGGCGTAAAATCGCTTCATAGACTCCTCGAGACAAATGGTCGCGAAACCTGTAGAAAGACGGAATCCTCTGCGGTGATCCTACTCACTTCATCGCGCTTGATGCGGGCCGCGCGCGCTAAATTCTCTTTATGTTCCTTCGCCTGCTGACGCGTCTGAGCGCCGGGTTGGCGGTCATACTCGGTATAGTCGTTCTGACTTTCGTCCTCCTGCACATCGCCCCTGGCGATCCGGCCCGGCAATTGGCCGGTCCTGCCGCGTCGGCGCAGCAAATCGCTGCGTTGAATCAGCAGTTGGGGCTCGATAGGCCACTCCATGAACAATTTGTCATCTGGATCTCCCGAGCCGTGCGCGGCGACTGGGGAGTGAGTCTAACCACCGGCCGCCCTGTCGGCGAAATGCTCCGCCGAGCGTGGCCCTGGACGGCGCTCCTGGTCGCCTCGTCCCTCCTGCTGAGCTATGCGATTGGAATCGGAGTCGCCCTGTGGCAAGCCGTGAGCCGCCGCCGGCTGGACACCGGGCTCTCCATCGTTTCGGTCGCCCTTGCCGCCATGCCGGCCTATTGGCTCGGAATCATCCTCGTCTGGGTGTTCACGTACGAGCTCAACGCCTTGCCCGCTTTCGGCGCCGCCGGCCTCGACGCGGACTTCCTGAGCCCCGGCGCGCGACTCGCCGACCACGTCAGGCACCTGCTCCTTCCGGTCACGACCCTCACGTTGATCGGCGTCGGGGGAGCAGCCCGATTCGCCCGGGGCGCGCTCATGGATACCCGGCACGCGCTTTTTCTGCTTGCGGCCCGCGCGCGCGGGCTTCCCGCCTGGCGCGTCCTGGTCCGCCATCTCCTGCTGAACGCGCTGGGGCCGGTCGTCACGCTCCTCGGCCTCTCGCTGCCGGCGCTCTTCTCCGGCGCCGTGTTCGTCGAGGGTATCTTCGCGTGGCCCGGCGTCGGGAGAGTCCTGATCGATGCGGTTGCCGGGCGGGACTACCCCGTGGTGATGGCCGCGGCCACCGTGAGCGCCATTCTGGTCGTCATCGGCAACCTGCTCGCGGACCTCCTTCACGCCGCGGTGGATCCGCGGCTCCGCCATGTCTGAGAGCCCCTGGCTGCAGGATCGCCGCGCCAAGGTGGGGCTGCTCCTGCTGAGCGCCCTCACGTTCGCCACCCTGCTTGCGCCGCTCGTGGCCGGCCACGACCCGCTCGCTCAACCCGACGTGGTCGCCACCCGGTTCGTCCCACCGTTGGCTCACGACCCGCTCGGCGCCTTTCATCTCCTGGGCACCGACCGCTTCGGGCGTGACGTGTGGAGTCGCCTGGTATACGGCGGCCGGGTTTCCCTCGCCACCGGGTTCCTCGCCACCCTCCTCGCCGTCGTCATCGGGGTGGGAGTGGGTCTGGTGGCGGGGGTCTGGCGCGGACGGGTGGGGCTCGTGCTGATGAGTCTCACCGATTTCGCCCTCGCCTTGCCGCGCGTGGTCCTGGTCCTGCTCATGGCCGCGCTCTGGGAGCCGAGCGCGCTGCTGGTTGTCGTGGTGCTGGCCCTGACCGGATGGATGAGTGTCGCTCGCCTCGTCTACCATGAGGCGGTGGCGGCCATGGCGCTTCCGTTCGTCGCATCCGCGGAAGCCCTGGGGGCGAGCCGCCCGCGCGTCGCCTGGCGCCATGTGCTGCCTAACAGCTGGACGCCGGTCATCGTCGCCGCCGCGCTCGGCGTCGGAAACGCCATCACCCTTGAGGCGGGGCTTTCCTTCCTGGGACTCGGCGTCCAGCCGCCCACCCCGTCGTGGGGGGCGATGATCGCCTCCGGGCGGGACACGCTCGTGAACGCGCCCTGGGTGGCCATCGCCCCTGGCGTCGCTCTGGTGCTGGTGGTCGTCGCCTGCACCTTGATCGGCGACGCCCTGCGCGACGATGCGGCTCTTGAACGGTGAGGCTATCTGACGTGAATCCCCTCGTGGATCTCGACGCCCGTCCAGTCATCGGCCACCGCGGCGCGCCGGCCTACGCGCCTGAAAACACCCTGGAGAGCTTTCGGGAGGCCGTGAACCGTGGCGCGGACGCGCTCGAGCTGGACGTCCGCCGCTCGGCCGATGGCGTGGTGATGGTCTGTCACGACCCGACGTTGGATCGAACCACCGACCGGGTCGGTCTTCTGGGACGGCTCAGCGCCGCCGACTTGGCCCAGGTCGATGCCGGCTTCCGGTTCACCGACCAGAGCGGCGCGCACCCCTTCCGCAGGAGTGGTGTGCGGATCCCGACGCTGCGCGCCGTCATCGAGGCGTTCCCGGACGTGCCGTTGCTCATCGAGCTCAAGGAACGAGAGGTCCAGGGCGCGCTGGCCCGCCTCCTTCTCGAGACCGGCGCTGCCTCGCGAGCGGTGCTCGCCGCGGACGACTGGCGCGCTCTCGTCGCGTTCCGCCAGGAGCCGTTCCTCCTCGGCGCGTCGCGGCGCGACATCGCCAGGCTCTACTTCAGGCTCCCGCGGCCCGACCCGCGCTGCCGCGCTTACGCGGTTCCGGAGCGCTTTGCGCGACTTCCCGTTCCGACCCGACGGTTCGTGCGAGCGGCGCACGAACGCCAGGCCGCGGTCCACGTCTGGACCGTCGAGGGACAGGACGTGGCGCGCCGTCTCTGGCGGAACGGCGTGAACGGGATCGTCACCGACCGGCCCGATCTGATCCGTGCCGCCCGGGACGTGGCCTCACCGCCGATGGCCTAGGGGCCGGTGCCAGCCAGGGCGAGGCACTCGATCTCCACCCGCGCGCCGAGCGCAAGCCCGCTTCCGGCGATGGCCGACCGCGCCGGAGGATCCTTCGGGAAGAAGCTGGCGTACACCTCGTTCATGGCCCCGTAGTCCTTGATGTCCGCGAGGAAGACGGTGCACTTGACCACCCGGTCGAGCGAACTGCCCGCGGCCTCGAGCACCGTGCGGATGTTCTCGAGCGCCTGCCGGGTCTCCGCGCCGATGCCTCCGGCCACGAGCTCGCGGGTTCCGATCCGGTTCCCGATCTGCCCGGAGAGATAGAGCATGTTCCCGGCCCGGATCACCGGCGAGAAGGGGAGTCCGGCCACGGCCCCCGGGACCGCCAGAACCTCCTTGCCCTGCGCGGCGACAGCGGTCGTCGCGGCCACTGCCAATACCAGGAACGCGAGACGCATCGTTGGCCCCTTCCGGTTCAGGTTGACCATTCGAGACGAGCCGAGAAGATACCGCGTGCCGGCACGCGAAACGACACGACTCGACCACCCTCGGCGAGCGCAAGGCTCTCCAGCTCGGCCTCATCCGCATGGAGCCGCGTGGCCCGAACCAGCGGTCGGGCCAGCACGATCCGTCCGGTGCCTGGCAGCTCATTGGCGTGAAAGCAGCGGAAGACGGCGCCGCGCCCGTCTTCGGCCGGCTTGAGGCTCGAGAAGACGAGGTCTTCTCCTTCGAGCGTGAGGCCGTCGGGCGCGGCCTCCTCCTCCGACAAGTGATAGTCCCGAATCCAGTGGCTCATGGGAGAGAGGAACGCGTCCTCCCAGAGTTCCTCCAGCCGGGACGGCCGGGCGAGGTCGCCATCGGTGACCGCCGCGACGCCGAACTCGATTGCCTCCTCGCCGAGGCACTGCGCATCCGGCGTCGGCGTGGGCCATGCGGCGTGGCCCGGACGCGTCGGCAAGTCCACGCGCGAAAGCTCGCCCACCGCGCGGAGCAGCGTCACCAGCAGATCGCCCCCGCGGGTCCACTCGTACTCGAAGAACCCTGGAGCAAACAAGGCGAGGCCGCGTTCCCCACGCGCCACCGCCACGTAGCGGTGCCCAGGCGCGGTGCTTACCGGCGTCTCGCCCCGTCCGCGCGGGCTGGCGGCCGGCGCCGCCGAGCGGCGGACGGCGCCGAAGTGCGTGCCGGCCACCGCCTGCGCTCCTCGGAGCCCGGTCGGGAACCGGAGGCGAAGCCGATGATCGCACGCCCGGTTATCCAACCGCATCGAGAGTCGCACCACGGAGGAATCTCCAATGACCTGTGCGGTAATCGAGGCCGCCACTTTGCCTGCGCCCGACCCCTCGGGCCGCCGGCCGCATTGGAGGTCGAGCTGCCACGCGAGCCCCGCCACCAGCGGACCGGTCTCGATCACTCGCGCCTTCCCGGCGGAGCTCGCGCGGCGACGTCCAGGCCGAGACGCCGGGCTGAAGCTGTAGGTATCGCCTAGGTCGGCTTCGCTCTCCATGGTCACAAGACCCGTGAATGGACGCGATAGCCCGGTCCGACGGAGCACGCAGGTCCCATCCCGGTCTACCGCCCACCCGACCTTGCCGTTCCGGACTACGCTCCCGTCTCCCGTTGCGAAGACCTCGGCGGCAGCCCGTCGCCCGGGGCGAAGCTGGAAGAGTCGGGCGCCCAGCCCCGGAAGTGCCGCCGGAAGCGGAAACGCGATCCGCACCCGGTCCACCTGGTCCTGATCGGGGTAGTGCCGCGCTGCATCGACCCGCTCCACGTCGCGGGTCCTGCTCAGGACCTGCGGAGCGATCTCCATGCTGGATCCATTGCCGCCGCGAGTGACCAGGACAAATGGATGGGCACCGCCACCGGTCCGCGCACGGCGCCGGCCGGGCGGACCCACCAGAACGTCCTGTCGGAAGAAGGTGAGGTCGGCCATCACGATGCCGCCCACGCTCCGCGCTCGGCGGTTCCAGACCAGAAGGCGGGCACCCTGCCCTCCGCGCTCCCGCGCAAGATCCGGATCGTGCCCAGCCAGACGATCCAGCGAAGCACGGACAACTTCGCCGGCTGCCGCCCGCACGTCGTCGAAGCGAACCCGCGCCGCGCGCGCGACCTCGTCGGCGGCGGTGCCGCAGATCGCATCGTGGAAGTGGCTCTGCACCAGCTCGCGCCAGGCCTGCCGCACGATCGCCCCCCGCGGGGCATCACCGGCCAATGCCGTCAGGGGCTCGGCGGTGCGCGTAAGCTCGAGCTCCAATACGCTGTTCAGGCGCTTGAGGGGAGCCCGGGTTCCGTGCACGCCCTGCAGGCACCAGGTATGAGTGGAGCAGGCCCGCTGTTCGCCCCGCACCGTGGCGATCGAGGCCGGCGCCTGGCGGACCGCCTCGAAAAAGAGCGGCAACGAGGAGAGGCGGAACTCGATGCCCGACACGGCTCGGGTCAACCGCTCGGCCAGTCCGCCGAGATCGGGAGCCGGCGCGTGATGATCTGCGCCGACCGGGACCGCGACGTGATGCGTCACCGCCCGCGGCAGCACTTCGGCGGCAACTCGCGACCAGGCCCGGGGCAGCTGATCGTCGGGGACGAGCAGGTTGGAGCCGATCTCGTAGCCGTCACGCGGCAGGTGGTAGACCAGCGTCCGCCGGCCGTCCTGCGCTTCCCACCAGAAGAGATCGGCGTTTCCGGTGGCCCGGGTATCAACGCCGCGCCACAGCACGCAGAAGGGAATCCCCCATTCGGCCGCGAGCAGGGGTAGCGAGCCTGGATGGCCGAACGCGTCGGGCGAGTACAGCACTGGTAGCGCGCGGGCGCGACCGCCAAGGGGGCCCGGGCCCAGGAGCAGGTTCCGCACCAGCGATTCTCCCGCCGGGATCTGCTCGTCCGCGAGCACGTACCACGGCCCACACTGGAGCCGCCCCGCGGCGAGCATCGCGTCGAGCGCTGTCCAGCGGTCGGGACGAACCTCCAGATAGTCCTCCACGAGCACCGACTGGCCATCCAGCAGGAAGCTCGCTAGACGCTGGTCGCGGTCGAGTTGATCGAGCACCGCATCGAGGGCCAGCGTCAGGCGCGCCCGGAAGGCCCCGAGCGGGAGATACCATTCGCGATCCCAGTGAGTGTGAGGGATGAGGTGGATGATGGGCCGCGTCATTCGAGAGCGCCGCGCTCCTGATTGGGCCGCTCGCCCTTCCGCGTCCACAGACCGCATGGCATCTTACCAGAACCTTCGCATCCAGGGCGTCGCGTGACGAGCACGGTTTGGAAACCTCGTGAACTGCCCACCCATGGGCAGATGACCCTACCGGGGCGGTACTTTACCTCGCCCGACATCTTCCAGGAGGAAACCGAGCGCCTCTTCCGGGCCGACTGGCTGGCGGTGGACCGGGAAGAGCGAGTGGCCAATCCGGGAGACTACTTCCTGCTCGACGTGGCCGGCGAGAGCATACTCATCCTGCGCGACCAGCAGGGAACCGTCCGCGCCTTCTATAATGTGTGCCGTCATCGGGGGAGCCGGATCTGCGAGACCGGGTCGGGTCGGCTCTCCGAAACCATCCAATGCCCCTACCACGCGTGGACCTACGCCCTCGATGGCCGCCTGATCGGCGCGCCCGCGACGAACGACCTCGAGGGGTTCCGCAAGCAGGACTGGCCGCTTCACCCGGTCGCGGTGGCGCTGTGGGAGGGTTTCATCTTCATCAACCTGGCCCGGAACCCGGCGCCATTCGCGGACACCCATGCTCCGCTCCTGGGCCGCTTTGCCCGGTTCAACCTGGCGCAGCTCCGACTGGGTCGAACCATCGAGTATGATATCCGGGCCAACTGGAAGCTGATCGTCCAGAACTACTCCGAATGTTACCACTGTCCCCTGGTACACCCGACTCTGACCCGTCGGACGCCGCCCACACTGGGGGAGAACGACCTCAGCGACGGCCCGTTCCTCGGCGGGTACATGATCCTCGCGGACGACGCCGAGAGCATGACCATGACCGGCCGCGCGTGTGGGCTGCCGGTGGATCCCTCGCTGCCGGCCGAGGACCACGATCGAGTTTACTACTACTCGATCATGCCTAACATGCTGCTCAGCCTGCACCCCGATTATGTCATGTTTCACGTGCTCTGGCCCGTGGCAGTCGATCGGACCCGCGTGCGGTGCAACTGGATCTTCCACCCGACCTCGCTCGGCCATCCCGACTTCAACATCGATGACGGGGTCAAGTTCTGGGACATGACCAACCGTGAGGACTGGCACGTCTGCGAGCTGAGCCAGGCCGGCGTCAGCTCGCGCGCGTACACCGCCGGGCCCTACTCCCGCCGCGAGTCGATGTCGGCGGCCTTCGATCGGCACTATATCGAGGCGATGGGGCATCCGCGGAGTACGGTGTTTCCCAACCAGGCAGGCTGAGGCCGCAAGCCCCGCCGCGCCCAAACCGTCACAGTACCCCGCGGCGCTTGAGGTGGTTGTACTGCTCGACCACCGCGGCGCTCGCACCGCTTGGCGCCACATCGAGCACCAGCACCCCCCTCCCCCGCATGTCGACCAGCGCGGCTTCCCGTGACTGCAGCAGCTCCTCCGCCGCAGCGCGTTCGAAGGCCTGATCCGCGGTCACGGGCCGCGCCACCGCCAAGCGCTCCAGCGACGGGTCGCGGAGCGTCACCGCCAGCGGCAGGTGCCGGGGCCGGAGCGTGCCGACCTGTGCGACGAGCGCCTCGCTGGCCGTGCGGTCGATGACATCGGTGAAGAGCACCGTAAGCGCGCGCTTCCGGTTTCGTGCCGCCAGGTAGGCGAAGGCGGCGGGGTAATCGGGCTCGACCAGCTTGCCCTCGACGGCGGCCAGCGCGTCCAGCACCGCCCGGAGCGCCCGCCGCCCCCGCGCGGGAGGAAGGAACTGCTGCACTTCGTCGGCGAAGACCAGCAGCCCGATGTTGTCGTCGTGCTCCACCGCGCTGTGCGCCAGATGCAGCGCCGCTTCCACCACCGCCTCCAGCCGGGGGCGGCCATCCACCTCCGCCGTCAGCATCCGGCCGGCGTCGATGACCAGCAGCACCTGCTGCCGCCGCTCGTCCTCGTATTGGCGCGCCATCACCTTGCCGCGCCGGGCGGTCGCCTTCCAGTCGATGGTGCGCGTGTCCTCCCCGGGGACCCATTCCTTGAGGCTCTCGAAGACCCGCCCTTCGCCGATGCGGCGCACGCTGCGGAAGCCCGCCTCGCGCCGGCGCTGCGCCTGGGTCGGCAGAGTCCGCAACGAGGCGCCCACCAGGTTCGGGTAGACGGTGGCTCTCCACGGGAGCGCGCGACGCGTCTGGCGCCAGCACAGGCCGAACGGCCCCAGGACCCGGAGATGAATCGTCCCGCCTTCCGCCTTGCCGCGACGCCAGGGGCGAAGCATCACCTCCTCGCGCAGGTCCTCGCCGGAGGGCAGGATCAGTCGCCGCTCCCGGCCGGCGACGGGGAGGAGCGGGCTCGGGAACACCTCACGGATCCGAAGCACCAGCGCGCGCCCCTGCTGCTGGCGCCAGTGATACGTGACCGGCAGCGGGCGACCCACCGAGAAGGCCGGTGGAGCCAGGCGGCGGATGTCGATCGCGCCGATGTCCACCCCGGCCACCCGCCACCCGTCGACTAGAAAGGCGAGCACCCAGAGAAGATCCAGGGACAGAAAGACCGCAGCCGCCGGAGGCCAGACGATGGCCAGGGGCGCCACCGCGGCGAGTGCCGCGAGGACCAGGTACCAGCGCCGGTCAGGAAACCACATCACTCAGCACGGACCTTCACCGCGGCGCTTCGACCCGCTCCACGATCGTCCGGAGCGCCTGGTCAGCGGTCACCCCTTCGAGCTCGAGCTCCGGCGCCACCGCCACCCGATGTCGCAGCACCGGCGCGGCCAGAGCCTTGACGTCGTCGGGAACTACATAGTCCCGGCCATCCAGCAGCGCCGCGGCCTGGGCCAGCTTGAGCAACGCCACGCTGGCGCGGGGGCTCGCGCCCAGGGTGAGCGCCGGGGCGTCGCGCGTGCCGCGGACCAGCTGAGTGATGTAGGCGGTGAGGCTGGGCTCCACCCGCACCCGGCGCGTGGCCTCCTGGAGGGATCTGAGGCCCCTGGCATCCATCACCCGGGTGACGCCGAAGCTGGCCGGCTCCGCGGCCTCGAACCCACCCAGCACCCGCGCCAAAACCCCCTGCTCTGCCTCCGCGGCGGGATAGCCGAGGAGGCTCTTGATCAGGAACCGGTCCAGCTCCGCCTCCGGCAACGGGTAGGTTCCCTCGAACTCGATCGGGTTCTGGGTCGCGAACACCGTGAAGCTCTCGCTCAGGGGATGGCTGGTCCCGTCCACCGTGACGTTGCGCTCCTGCATGGCTTCCAGCAGCGCCGCCTGGGTCTTGGCGGGAGCCCGGTTGATCTCGTCCCCCAGAACCAGGTCGCCGAACAGCGGACCGGGCCGGAAAGCAAACTCGCCCTGGCCGGTCAGGAGGTTCACGCCGGTGATGTCGCTCGGCATCAGGTCCGGGGTGAATTGAATCCGCCGGAACTCGAGCCCCATCGCCTGGCTCAAGGCTCGCACCAGCAGTGTCTTGGCGGTCCCGGGCGCGCCTTCGAGCAGCACGTGGCCACGCGCCATGAGCGCCAGCACCGCTTCGCGAAGCACCGCGTCCTGCCCCAGGATTACCACCCGAAGCTGGTCCAACAGGCGGTGCGCGCTCTCCGCCCGATCTCGCACCTCATCAGCGGTCAGGGACGTAGCTCCTCCCACACATCCTCCACTGCGTTGGCGGCCCTGAGCACGCCGGCGGCCGATTGGCCGGGACGGGCCAGCGCCTGAAGTGTCGTGGCGGCCTCCCGAGCCCGGGAGCCGCGCACCTGATTCACCAGATGGTCGAGCCAGGCACGCCAGTCGCCGCTCGATCGCTGGCCGGCCGGCAGCAGCCGACGGCGCAGGCCCTCGATGATCTCCTCGATCGCGACATCATGCCCCTGCGCCGCGGCGAGGGCGGTGGCGAGAGCCCGGACGTGCTCGAGCGGCGAACGGCGACGCCGGTCCAGCAGATGAATGGCCGGGCCGAACCGGACGGCG
>Ga0335081_10006176_pt1 | contig 19047 bp, 12 predicted proteins | sample Lox_Sample_35_FD_206713 | JGI IMG/M metagenome (GOLD analysis project Ga0335081, IMG submission 206713) | Soil microbial communities from Loxahatchee National Wildlife Refuge, Florida, United States - Lox_Sample_3.5 | ecosystem: Environmental > Terrestrial > Soil > Wetlands | place: USA...
GACATGGTTCCGCTGGGCACGCTTGCGACTGTGGCGCCTACCGCGGGGCCGGACGTCATCTATCGCTACAATCGAGCCCGCGCCGTCCAGTTACTGGGCGGCCCGGCGCCCGGGTACAGCAGCGGCCAGGCGGTGGGCACCATGGAGAATCTGGCTGCGGCCGTGTTGCCCTCGGGATACGGCTATGAATGGACCGGCACCACGTATCAGGAAAAGGAGGCGCAGGGGCACGAAGGCGTGATCTTCGGTTTCGCCGCGGTGCTGGTTTTCCTGTTCCTGGCGGCGCTGTACGAAAGCTGGTCAATTCCGTTTGCCGTCCTGCTGGCGTTGCCGCTGGGCTTGTTCGGCGCGCTGGCCGCGGTATGGCTCCGGGCTTATCCTTACGACATCTACACCCAGATCGGGATTGTGACGCTGATCGGGCTGGCGGCGAAGAACGCCATCCTGATCGTGGAATTCGCCCGCACGCGGCACGAAGGCGGAAAGTCGATTCGGGATGCTGCGATGGAGGCGGCTAAGCTCCGTCTGCGGCCGATCCTCATGACGTCGTTCGCGTTCATCCTGGGCGTGACCCCGCTGCTGGTGGCGGCGGGCGCCGGGGGCGCCTCGCGGCGGTCGCTGGGGACCGCGGTCTTCGGCGGGATGAACGCCGCCACGCTGCTGGCCATCTTCATCGTGCCGGTGCTCTTCACGGTGATTCAGGGCATCGCGTCGCGGAAGCCGCGACCGGCGCTGGGCGCCGCGCCCTTGACGGAGCAGCCCAAATGAAACGACACGGCGCCTGTTTTCTCATGTTGCTGCTGGCGGGTTGCACGCTTGGCCCGAAGTACCGGCGGCCCGCGGTGGCAGTGCCCGATCAGTATCGCGGCGCCCCGGCATCCGCCCCCGAAGCTTCGCTGGCGAACGCGAAGTGGGCGGAACTCTACCAGGATGCCACTCTCAAGGACCTGATCGCCGAAGCCCTGGAACACAATTTCGACCTGGCGTTGGCCGCGGAGCGCGTGGAGGAAGCCCGCGCTCAGTTCCGCATCACCGGCGCCGAGCGGTATCCGTTCCTATACGCCGCGGCCGGCTTCACGGCGACCCGGCCATCTTCGATTGGCGCCAACACCGGCGTCCCGGAGGGCACGTCCCTGGACTCCAGTTACACCCAAGCCGGCGCGGCGCTTTCCTGGGAGCTCGACTTATGGGGCCGCTTGCGGCGTCTCACGGAAGCGGCTCGCGCACAATACCTGGCCACCGAGGAAGCCCGCCACGGCGTGACGATCTCGCTCATTTCGGATGTCGCCTCCACCTGGTTCACGCTGCGCGAGCGGGACCTGGAACTGGAGATTGCGCGACGCACCGGCGAGATTGCCACGCGCCACCTGGAACTGGTGCGGCTTCGCCACGATCACGGGGCGGCCACCGGCCTGGACGTCCAACAGGCCGAGCAGTTGGTATACATCGCCGAGGCGCAGGTGGCCAGCGCCGAGCGGGACATCGCCCAGGCGGAGAACGCGCTCAGCCTGCTGCTGGCGCGGCCGCCGGGCGCCATTCCGCGGGGCAAAGCCACGGACGATTACGGCCTGCCGCCCGAATTGCCCGCCGGGCTCCCTTCCTCGCTGCTCGACCGCCGGCCCGATATTCGGGAAGCCGAGCAGAAGCTGATTGCGGCCAATGCGCAGATCGGGGTCGCCAAGGCGTATTACTTCCCGCAGATCAGCTTGACGGGCTTTCTGGGAGGCCAGAGCCGCGCGCTCAGCGAGCTGTTCACCGGACCCGCCCGGAACTGGTCGGTCGCGCCTGGGGCCCTTTTGCCGATCTTCACGGCCGGACAGGTGCGCGTCGCCGTTCACCTGAGCGAGGCGCAACAGCGGGAGATGCTGATCGCTTACCAGCGGGCCATCTACAATGCGTTGCGCGAAGTGTCGGATTCCCTGGTCCGCTACGATCGCACGCGGGAGCAGCGCGGGCAGCAGGACCGGCTGGTGCACGCGCTGGCGGAGGCGTCGCGGCTTTCCATGCTCCGCTATCAGGGCGGGATGGACAGCTATCTGCAAGTGCTGGATGCCGACCGCAGCCTTTTCCAGGGGCGCCTGGCACTGGCGCAGGTGCGGCTCCAGGAGTTGCTGGCCTTCGTACAGTGCTACCGCGCGTTGGGCGGCGGCTGGCAGTAAGGAGCGCACGCATTCCGGCGAGCGTGATTTCACCTACAGAGTGATTTGCAACCGGGTATGCCAGCCGATACCGTGGAGTCTCTATGCGGAACTTCGATAGTCTTTCGGAGCGGGAAATCCTGGCCCTGGCGATTTCCCTGGAAGAAGAAGACGAGCGCGTATATGCCGATTTTGCGGACGGCCTCCGCGAGAACTTCGCGGCCTCGGCGGCTGTCTTCGAAGGCATGGAAGCCGAAGAATCGGGCCACCGCCGGCGGCTGATCGAGTTGTACCGCCAGCGATTCGGCGAGCACATTCCGCTGATCCGGCGTCACGACGTAAAAGGCTTCGTCCAGCGCAAGCCGACCTGGCTGGTCCGCCCCCTGGGCCTGGACGCCGTGCGCCGGCAGGCCGCCACGATGGAAGTGGAGAGCCGCCGTTTCTACGAAAAGGCCGCGGGCCGCACCAGCGACGCGGGCATCCGGCAACTGCTGGATGACCTGGCGCAGGAAGAACGCTCGCACGAGGACCGCGCCGAAAAGCTGACGGCCGAGAAACTCCAGCCAGACGTCAAACGCGAGGAGGACGAAGCCCGCCGGCGGCTGTTTGTGCTGCAGATTGTGCAGCCCGGCCTGGCGGGTCTGATGGACGGCTCAGTCTCCACGCTGGCGCCGGTATTTGCCGCGGCGCTCGCCACGCACAAGAGCTGGGACGCCTTCCTGGTCGGGCTGGCCGCCTCGGTGGGAGCGGGCATCAGCATGGGCTTCGCCGAGGCGCTTTCCGACGACGGGAGCCTGACCGGACGCGGCCACCCGTGGTTTCGCGGGTTCATCTGCGGGGCCATGACCGCCCTGGGCGGAGTCGGCCACACGCTGCCGTTCCTGATCGCCGATTTCCGGGCCGCGATGATCGCCGCCATCGCGGTGGTGTTAGTGGAGCTGGGGACGATCTCGTGGATTCGCCATCGCTACATGGACACGCCGCCACTGTCCGCTGCCCTGCAGGTGGGCCTGGGCGGCGTGCTGGTCTTTCTGACGGGCATCCTGATCGGAAGTTCGTAGCGGTCGATTAAGAAACGTCTGGGGGACGCGGCACGAGTGCCCAGGCACGAGTGCCCGCGCCACGTCGAAGACCGGTACCGGCGGATGCCGCGAACCACCGGTGTACGATGCGAACCTGCTCTTTAACGGGTCGCTGTTCGCAAGCGGCGACGCCTACACTTTTGCCGACGTGACCGTTTCTTTCAACAACATGGAGTTTCTCGGGTGTGCGACGGTGGGCGTGTTCGAAGGCACCACGCGGTGCGCCAAGACGCCCGGGTATTATACCTTGGACCTTTCGAACACCACGCTTTCCATCGTGAAAACGCCCGATTTCACGGTGCCGGTTGGCGTTCCGATCGCAGTCTCCGCCCAGATCGTAGGTACCGCCGCCGCGGGAACCTATCTTCCCAACACCGATGGCAGCGCATCGTGCTCGTTCGACGACACGCTGAGCTTTGCACCCACCGGCCCGGTATTCGACCTGCCGCCTGGCTTCACGGTAGATTCCGTCGATGGCCAGATCGTGAACAACCAGTGGGTCGGGGCAGAGACCGTCACAAGCGCGCCGGAACCGTCCGCGACGTGGCTGTTCACCATCGGCGGCGTCCTGCCGGGCGGCTCACGAATGCTTCGCAAGAGGCGACCCGGCACTTCCTCGCAACCGAATCCCTGAGGGACCGACCATATTCTTCACCCTTCTCGAGGGCGCGGCTCAGAACTCTTCCGAGCCGCGCTCGTTGGGAGAAGCGGTATTGGGGGACGTCGGGCTTAGAATCTCACGGTGCCGGAGAACTGCATCCGGCGCATGCTGCCTCCCGCCGCCAACCCCGTAATCTGGCCGGCGTTGGCGCTTTGCACATCGCCGTTCGGAGTGCCGAGGTTGGTGTGGTTGAACGCGTTGGAGGCATCCGCACGAAGCGTGAACCCGATCCGCTCGGTGAACTTGAACGTCTTCGACAGCGAGATGTCCTGCTGATAGAAGCGCGGCCCGAAGAGCGTGTTGATCGGGTAATTGCCGAAGGTATTGGCAGCCGGGATCAGGAACGCGGAGCCGATGCCTCCGACGAACCATTGGTTGCGATTGTGCTGGGCGCCGGCGTACGGGTCTCCCGACCCGATATTCGGCCGGTTATTCGGCCCGGTGTTGGGCTGTCCGCCCTGCGAGCCGTAATTCTCCAGCGTCGGCGAAAAGCCGAAGCCGCTGTAGATCGTGCTGATGCCGCTGATGGTCCAGCCGCCCAGCGCGGCATCCAATCCACGGCTGATGTTCGCGCCGAACTGCCGCCCCCGCCCGAACGGGATCTGGTAGGTCTGCGCGAGGGTGAGTTGGCTTCGCGGCAGCAGATTGCTGTAGCCCTGCCCGGCGGCCCGGGCATACAGGAAGTAGTAGTTGGAGTCGTAACCCCAGCCGTCGCCGTACTGCCTCTGGTACGTGTAGCTGCCCTGCAGAGTCCAACCATGGAAAGCATTCACGTTGACCTGGGTCTGCAGCGAATTGTAGTGCTCGTTCGAGCAGTTGCAATAGTAAGACAAATCCTGCGTCCACCCGAACTTGCCGTAATAAGGCCGGTCGAGGTTGGTGTTGGACACACCCGGGACGAAGATAGCTTCGTTGGGGTTGATGCTCTGGCCCGTGCCAATGAACCCGTGGCGATTGGCATTGCCGACGTAGGAACCCGTCACGGCGATCCGGCTGGTAACCTGGCGCTGCACCGAGGCGTTGTACTGATACGTGGTCGGCAGCGTGATCTCGGCTGGACGGAATTTCGGATTGATGCCCGCCGGAAGCGGGAAGGTTCCGTTGGAACTGACTGCGATGGGGGCCAGTGCGGTCGGACCCTGCGCGAGGGTGAAAACATCCGTGAATCCGTTCGGCGGATTGATCTGCTGGTTTGCCAGGACCGGGACGTTCTGCGTCACGTTGTGGCCGAAGTTCGAGCCGAACACTCCCAGGTCGTAGGCGATTCCGAAGCCCGCTCGAACCACCGTCTTGGGGTTGATCTGGTAGGCCAGGCCGATGCGCGGCGCAAAATGGTGGTAGTTCATGTTCTGGATGCCGTGCGACGAAACACCGCCAACGCCGAACACGTACATCAATCCATTGCTGAGATTGAGCGTCGCGCCATTACCGGCGGCATTCACGCTCTCGGGGTACACCAGTTCCCACCGCAAGCCGGCCGTGATCGTGAATTTGGAGGTGGCGCGGAATTCATCCTGACCGTAGAAGTAGAGGCGGGGCTGATGTTCGCTGGCATCGGTGCTGCTGCTGACGTAGCGCCCGAAGCTCGACACCTCACCCAACAGGAAAGTCGCCAGCCCGATGCCTTGCGACTGGTTCTGTCCGACTGCGGCGACGACTCCCGTGTTGCCGCCGTTGAAGGTCAGCTCGCCCGCGCGGTGGGTGTCGCTGGGGACTCGCAGGTTGGAAGCTCTACGCAGGTCGGCGCCCACTTTCACGCTGTGTTTGCCGATCGTCTTGGTAAAGTTGTCCACGAACTGGAACTGCGTCTCGGTTTGCGTGAGCGGGCAGTTGCACTGGTTGACACCCAGCGAGTAGCCGAGCTGGTAGGAATCGCCGGGCGAATTGACGGTGAATGCCGGCAGACCGGAAGTATAGGTGTTGTCGAGATTCAGCCCGGGAATGCCGGCGTCTTTGGCCGGTGAGGTTCCATAGCCGTTGGGCGTGTCGAAGACGTGATACCGCATGTACCCGAAGCGGAACTCGTTGACCACGGTGGCCCGGAAGGTGCTGGTCCAGCCGATCGCCACGCTCTGGTTGGAAGCCTGCGAGTTACCCGCGTAGTGGCCGAACGGCGGTCCGCCTGCCGTCTCGCCAAACGCTCCCGGTCCAACCTCGGTGAAGCCCTGATAGCTGTAGCGGCCAAAGATGGAATTCTTCTGGTTGATGTAATAGTCTTCGCGGGTGTTGTAGGAGTTCCCCGTGATGGTCAGCGAACCGCCGGCCGCGTAGTTGTTGTACATGGGCGTATTCGGCGACAGGATCACGTTCGGCAGCGGCCAGTACGACAGAAGTTTCTGCGCCTGCGGACTAAGCTGGCTCTGCGGAATCACATTGTTCGGGTACGGTGTTCGGGCGACGCCGGTGGTCGGGTCGCCGCTGGTCGGATCGTAGATCTGATAGGTGGAACCGGCCCCCGGAATCGTCAGCCAGTCGCTGAAATTGCCGTTGCGATTCAACGCGTCGGGAACGCTGGTCTGCACAGAAGCGCCCTGCGCCTCGCGATTTCCCTGATAGTCGCCGAAGAAGAACAGCTTGTCCTTGATGATCCGGCCGCCCAAGGACCCGCCAAACTGATTCTGGCGGTAGGTCGGGTTCAGGTGGTTGAACGGATCGCCCGCAAAGCTGAGGAATCCCGGCGTATTGAGCTGCAGGTACTCAAACGCGTCGCCGTGGAAGGCGTTCGTGCCTGACTTGGTCGAGTAGCTGGAGATCCCGCCGCCCACGTAGGAGAACTCGGCGTCGAAGTTTTGATTCGCCTGCTTCAACTCCGCGATGGAATCGAACGTCGGGTTGATGACGATGATGCCGAGAATCGGATCCTGGTTCGTGGTTCCATCCAATTCGTAGCCCATCGCCGAAAACAACTGGCCGTTCGTCACCATCTGCACGCTGCCCTGCGGGTTTTCGTCGGAGGCGTGCTGCCAGCCGATTTTCGCGGTGCCGGGATTCAGCAGTTCCATGGACTGCATGTTCCGGCCGATGTTCGGCAGGTCGTTGATCTGCTGGTAGCTGAAGGTCTGGGCCACGTCTGCGCGATCGGCTTGCAGCAGCGGCGCCGCGGCGGTCACTTCCACTTCGGTCGCCACGTCGCCGACTTTCAGGATGGCGTCGTAGCGGGACGCCTCGTCGACGTGAACGATGATTTCGTTCGAAACCACCTTCGAGAAGCCGGCGGCCTCGATGCTGACCTTGTAAGGATCGGGGATCAACTGCCCCTTGTTGTAGTTACCAGCAGCGTCGGTGGTAACTTCGGTGACGGTGCCCTTGGCCACGTCTGTAATCGTCACCTTAGCGCTCGGCACCGACCCGCCTTTGGGATCCGTCACGGTGCCGTAAATACTGCCGAAAACCTGCTGTGCCTGCAACCCGAAGCTAAACAACAGCGTCAGGGCGATTACAGACAAAAGCATCCTGCGAGAAACGCTGGACATTGCGTTGAGTCTCCTTCTCTTCGTCGAGGAGCCGGCCAGGAAAAACACTGCCGGGGAAAGAACAGCGGAAAACGTCGCGGATGCGGAATAGGTGTTGAAAAAACCGGTTTGCGCCCCTGTCCCTGACTAACATCCGCCTCTCACCTAGTGATTTAATATTAGCAAAATACTATCAAAGGGTTACAAAAGCTGTCAATGACAAATCGCTGATCTGTATAGTCAAATGTGTGAATCAATTAGTTGTACGATTGAACTAAAACACCTGGCGGGGTAAATCTTGAAAGTTAACGTTAAACCTGGCGGCCGGTCGGGATTGATTCGACATTTGCGATTTAAGTATCCTGGATACAGTCACGTAACGGATGCCAAGGGCCTCGCACGAATGCTCCTCGGGAGAGAATCCGAAGCGGGGATCGTACGGGTAGGTCCCATTCAGCCTCGGGTAATTGATTGACGGAGTACCATGGGTTTCGCAGGAAACCTGTCTAGCCAGCTTTCGAAGTGCGGGAGATCGAAATATGCCCGAGAAGAGTTCCACGCCTGCCCCCGAATTGCCTAAATACAAGAAAATCCTCGAAGAATTGCGCACCGCCATCGCCGCCGGGCAGTATCGTGTGGGCGAACGGCTGCCCAGCGAATCGGAGCTCGGCTCCCGTTACGGCGTCTCCCGCCTGACGGTACAGCGGGCGCTCAAAGAACTCCAGATCGAAGGACTCGTGGGCCGGCGTGCGGGCTCCGGAACCTTCGTCAACCCACGAAGCCGTCCCCAGGGATACCTCTTCGGCCTGCTGATTCCGGGACTTGGGGAAACCGAAATCTTCGAGCCCATCTGCCAAGGTATGGCCAAAGCCGGACGCACGGGCGGCCACGCCCTTCTTTGGGGCGACACGGCGCAGCGTGGGGACGACTGGGCCGACCAGGCGCCTCGCCTCTGTTCCGACTACATCGAAAGGCGCGTCAACGGCGTATTCTTCGCGCCTGTGGAGTGGCGAGCCGGCAAGGACGCTCTCAATCTCAGGATCTGCGAGACGCTGGATCGCGCGGGCATCCCGCTGGTGCTGTTGGACCGCTGCATTCACGCCTACCCCAGGCGCTCCCCCTACGATCTGGTGGGCATCGACAATCGGCGGGCGGGTTACCGCATGACCGAATACCTGATCGAGCGCGGGAGCCGGCGGCCGGCTTTCCTCACCAAGCCGGATTCCGCACACACCGTGGAACTGAGGATTGCGGGCTTCCGCGATGCTGCCCGAGTCCACGGTTACAACGAGGACTTGGTGGTGCGCTGCCTGCCATCGGATGGCGATACCATTTCTCGAGCAGTCCACACCTTGCGGCCGGACGGATTTGTTTGCGCCAACGATGCAACCGCTGCTCAATTGATGCAAGTGTTGGACGTTCTCGGCATTAGCGTCCCGGAGCGGGTCAAGATCGCGGGGATCGACGATGTGCGATACGCCAAACATCTGCGAGTGCCGCTCACCACTCTCCGGCAGCCGTGCACAGCGCTGGGAGAGGTCGCGATTCAGACGATGCTCAGCCGGATTGGCGACCGGTCCCTTCCGCCCCGCGACATCCTGCTCGAATGCGCGCTCGTGCCACGCCGTTCCTGCGGCGAATAAGGTTGGTGCACGCGAACACACGGGCACCCTTGTTCCGCGCCTCGGGGCTCGAATAATATATGGCAAGGATGATAGGAAACAGATGGATAACCGGAGTACTTCTCACGTGTCTGGTTTTCGCTTCCTGTGCGCCCACGAGCGGCGGCGCGGCGCATGCTACGGTGCATCTGCGCGACGGCAGCTCGGTCGCGGGCACGGTGCTGGCCAGTTCAACCTCTGAAATCAAGATCGCGGGCGACGACTCGATGATGCGCACGATTCCCATGAGCCAAGTCCTGTCTGTGGACTACGGCCAGCCAATGGCGGCACTGTCCGCGAGCGGAACAGCGCCGGCAGCGCCACCGGACGGCACACCGCCGGCCGCCCCTCCCGACCCGGTCCACGATCAGCATTACCACCCGGAAGAGCCTGCCATCACCACCAAGACGTTCGTCGTGCCGGCAAGTACGTCGATCTCGGTCCGCACCGAAGAGACCATCGATTCCGCCAAGGCCGTCGAGGGGCAGACGTTCGCAGCCGAAGTGACCAAGGATGTGCACGACAGCGCCGGCGATGTCGTCATTCCGCGCGGATCGAACGCGCAGATTGTCATCAAGTCGGCAGCCCAGGGTGGGCGCTTCCGGGGAGCCTCCGACCTGGTGCTCGATCTGAATTCAGTTGCAGTGGACGGGCGCATGTATCACCTTGACACCCGGGCCGTCGTCGAGCGCGGCCGCGACGGAGTGGGCGCGAATAAGCGGACAGGCGAGTTCGCGGGAGGCGGCGCAGCCGTGGGCGCGATTATTGGTGCAATCGCGGGCCACGGAAAGGGGGCGGCCATTGGGGCGGGCTCGGGAGCCGGCGCCGGCGCGCTCACCGAAATCCTGACGAAGGGGCCGGCCGTGAGGGTGCCCGTCGAAAGCGTGCTGACCTTCCAACTGGAGCGGCCTGTCCAGGTTGTGGCCGCGCAATGATGCTGGAATAACGGCACGGCTCAGCTCCCCGCGATGGCAGCCAGCCTGTCGAGGATCAAGTCCACATCCGCCTCGGTAGTGCGTAGATTCATGAAGCAGGCGCGCAGTCCGGTGCGGCCTTTCACCAGCGCCGGGCCCAGGAAGGCGGTACCGCCCTCCACGAGCTCCTTCAGCACGCGGCGATTGCCGTCGCTGTCAAGTCCGGTAAGCCGGAAGCACACGCAGTTGAAAACTACGGGAGCGAGCAGCTCGAAGCCCTCGCGCGCGCCAATCTGCCGGCCCATGTACTCCGCCAGTTCGTGCATGTGCTCAATCACCCCGGCATACGCATCCGCGCCGAAATGTTTCAGCGACCACCACACCTTCAGCGCTTTGAACGCGCGCGAAAGCTGCGGACCCTGACTGGCGAAATCGAGGAAGTCGGGGTCTTCGGACATCGTCAGGTAGCTCGACTGTGCGCTGAAAGCATCGAGCAGGCGCCGGCGGTCGCGCACCAGCACGCAGCCCGCTTCGAGATTGCAGAAGAGGAATTTATGCGGATCGAGCGAAAGCGAGTCGGCGAGGCCGGCCGCGGACAGGGCGGTTCGGAACCGTGGGCTCAAAGCCGCGAGTGCGCCAAAAGCGCCGTCCACGTGCAGCCAGAGCCCCTGCTCGCGGCAGAAGTGCGACAGATCTTCGAGGGGGTCGATGGCGCCCGTGGTGACCGTCCCGGCGTGTCCCACCACACAGAATGGATCGAGGCCCGCCGCGCGGTCGTGGGACACTGCTTCGGCCAGCAGGTCCAGGCGAATTCGGAATTGCTCATCGGTGGCGATGGGGCGCAGGTATTGCCTGCCCAGGCCGAGCATGGACACCGCTTTGACAATGCTGGAGTGCGCTTCCTCCGACGTGTAAAGCACCAGTGGCGCGCGGCCGCCCTGCAAGCCCGCGGTGCGCGCGCCGTCGCCCAGGGCGTGGTCGCGCGCAGCCGCGACTGCCACCATGTTGGCCATCGAGCCGCCGCTGGTCAGGATCCCGCTGGCCGTAGCCGGCATGGCGAAGAGCTCGGCGAACCAGCCAAGCACAGTCTGCTCCACGGCGTTCGCGGCCGGAGACAGGTGCCACAGGTTGCAATTCTGGTTCAGGATGGCGGCCACATGGTCCGCGTACGGCGACAGCGCGTTGGGGGAGGGCTGCACATAAGGCAGGAAGCGCGGGTGGGCGGTTTGAGTGGAATTCGGGACCACCACCTGCTCGAGTTCGTCGAAAAGCGCTTCGAGAGGCTGGCCGGTGCGGGGCAGCGCCTGCTGCTTGAGCTCACGCAACGCCGCGCGGTCCAAGGCAGGATACACGGGACGATCCGCCACTGTGGCAAAGTAACGCGCGGCGAAACGATCGAGCAGCATGCTGGCCCGTTCGTGCTGTTGCGGGGTAAAGAGAAGTGCGTTCATTGCAGAAAAACAGCTTAGCGTCCTTTTGCTACGGTGGAGAATAACATGACGAGCGCGAACGAAGCCTTCGAGCAGGCACTCGAGCATCATCGCGAGGGGCGGCTGGCGCAGGCCGCGGAACTCTACCAGCAGGTGCTCCAGTCGAATCCTGCGAACGCCGACGCACTGTACCTGCTGTCCGTAATCGCCCATCAGGCCGGTGATCACCGGGCGGCCGTCCAACTGAATCGCCGGGCGCTGGCGCTGGTACCCGGCGATGTGCGATGCTACAACGTCCTGGGCCTCGCTCTCATGGAACTCGGACGCGATGCCGAAGCCGAAGCCAGCTTCCGGCAGGGAATCGCGACGGCCGCCAACCCCGAACTGCACAACAACCTGGGCACGCTCTGGAGAAAGCAGGGCCGTCTCGACGATGCCATTCAGGCCTACCAGGAGGCCCTCGCCGAGTCGCCCGGCTATGCGAATGCGCACTACAACCTGGGCAATGCCTGGCGCGACAAGAAGGAGTGGGAGCGCGCCGCCGAGTGCTTCCAACGGGCAGTGAACGCGGAACCGGATCATGCTCGCGCGCTGGTGGCGCTGGGGCAACTGCTCCAGGCCCTCGAGCGCCCCGCTGAGGCCGTTCCCGTTCTGGAAAGAGCGGCCTCTCTGATTCCGGGCGACGCCGAGCTGTATTGCGATCTCGGCGACGCCCTGCAGACCCTCCGCGAGTGGCAGGCGGCCGTCGATCAGTACCGTAAAGCGCTCGCGTGCAATCCGAAATCGTCGCGGGCGTGGTACGCGGCCGGGTGTGCCGAAACCTCCCGAAACGAATATGCCGCCGCCGGCTTCTGTTTCCAGAAAGCGCTCGAGGCGGACCCCACACGCCGCGAGGCACAGCACAACCTGGGCCACAGCCTGTTCAAGCTTGGAAGGGTTACCGAGGCGATTCATCTCTTCCGCCAGGCCGCCGCCGCGGGAGACCCCGAGACGGCCGAGTCGGCGATCGCCGTAATCATTCCGGGGGACCCCGCCAGCACCAACCAGGATATTCTCGACGCGCGGCGCGCGTGGGTGCGCCGCGCTCTGCCCGTCGCAGCCCAACACCCGCCGCTCGCGCTCCGCAAAGGTGCCGTGCGCGTGGCGTACCTGTCCGCGTTCTTCCAGGACCACAACTGGATGAAGCCGGTCTGGGGCCTCATCAACCAGCATGATCGCCGCCAATTCGAGGTGCATCTCTTCTCCGATGCTCCTGCCTCCGCAATCCGCCACGGCTACCGGCCGCATCCTTCGGACCACTTTCACGACATCACCGGCCTCTCGGCCGAAGCCGCCGCGCAATCGATCCGGCACTCCGCCATCGACGTACTGGTGGACCTGAACGGCTACAGCGCGCCGCAGCGCCTGGCGGTCCTGGCGCTCGGTCCGGCGCCGCTGATCGTCGGCTGGTTCGGCATCTTCGCCACTACCGGGATGTCCTGCTTCGATTGGCTCGTCGGAGATGAGGTCGTGATCCCGCCCATAGAGGAGCAATTCTATTCCGAGAGGATCGTGCGTGTTCCCGGCAGTTGGCTCACGTTCGAGGTGGACTTTCCAGCTCCCGAAATCGTGCCCCCGCCCTGCTGCACCGGGCGTCCCATCCGCTTCGGCAGTTTCGCCCCGCAATACAAAATCACGAGCGATGTGGTCGCCGCCTGGAGCGCCATCCTGCGGCAGGTTCCGGGCAGCACGCTGCTCCTGCGGAGCGCCGCATTGGGCGCATCGAGCAATCGCGCCTACGTCCACAGTCTCTTCGAGGCCCAGCAGGTCCCGTCCGAACGCGTGCGCATGGCGGGCCCCTGCGAATACTTCCGCTTCCTCGAAACCTATGGGGAGATCGATATCGCGCTCGATACCTTCCCTTACAACGGCGGCACCACCACGGCAGACGCCATCTGGCAGGGGGTCCCTGTGATTACATTCGCCGGGGACCGCTGGGCGTCACGCAACAGCGCCTCCATCCTCCGCGCCGGCGGGCTCGGCGAGTTCGTCTGCCAGAGCCTCGACGACTACATCGCGCTGGCCGTGAGCCTGGGAACCTCTCGCGAGACCCCCGACCGCCTGCGCGACCTTCGCCTCAACATGCGGCCCCGGCTTCTTGAATCTCCGGTCTGCGACACGCGGACCTTTGCCCGCAACATGGAAGGACTGTATAGGTCTCCAGCGTCGCCCCCTGACTCCGAGTGACAAGCCACCGTCTCAGTTCGAAGTCGGGATTCTTGACGCACGATCGACCACCAACATTTCGACCGGACTCTTGCGTTTCTCGAGCTTGAGCCCGAGTTGATCCTGCAAGACTCGCTGCCAGAGGACGAACATGTCCGCGCCGGGCTCCAGTCTCAGCTCGTAAGTGAAATCGTAAATTCCCGGCAGCCCGGTTTTGTCCACGACCGGAACGGGGGCGCCGCTCGCCATCCCGGGCCTCCCCGGGTCGTCCTGCAACACGATACTGAGCTGCACCGAAAGGAGATTCGCAAAGCGTTGCAGGTCGCCCCGGAAGCGGCGTCCGCCAGCGATCACGGTGTCATTGTCATCACCCGCCGCGTGGATTTTGGGTCCGTTCCGGTCGACCACGAGTTCGTAGACGGAAAGCTCCTTGCTCTCCTTGTGCAGAGCCAGCCCGAAGCGCTCCGCCAGAAGCGTGCGGAGCATCCTGCGGAGTTGGTCTTTCGATGTGGGTCCATCGGTTTTGGCGTCGACATCATATTCATTGTCATCGAGCCATTTCGGGCCACCCGAAACCTGGAATGGCTGCACCCCATAGGCTTCCTGGATCAGAAACTTCAAAGTCAGATTTTTTCCGTTTACCCCCGCGGCGTTGAACGCGATCTGCTGGATTGCGTCCTTTCCGAGAATGCGCGCGCTGGGCTTGACGGATGCCACCGCAAACGAGGGCCGAGCGTCCGTGGTTTGGGCGAAGAGGGGGCAGCCGCAGAGGAAGACGAGAATCATGCGCATCGTTTATTTCACCCAGGCCATTCCGTCCGGCCCCCTTCCGGTTTGAATCCTGGCGATCAGGTCCAAGGTCTTCAGATCGATCACCGCAACGTTGTCGTCGCCCGTCACCGCGACATAGGCGCGGGAACTGTCGGGCTCGATCAGAATCCCGGCAGGCTGGTGGCCGAGGTTCATGCGTTTGACCTCTTTCCGTGTGGCGCGCTCGAGCACCACCAGGTCGCCGGCATCCAGGTCGGAAATGAGCACCAGCCGGCCGTCGGGAGTGAACTTCAACCGGTTCGAGCGCTTGGTCTGCACACTAAACGTGTGGACAACCCTCTTGGTGAAGATGTCGATCATGGAGACGCTGCCGTCGCGCGAATTGGCCGCCCAGATCTGCTTGCCATCGGGCGACATGTCGAATCCCTCGGGGCCTTTGCCCACCGGAATCACCGTCTCGTTGTAGTTTTGCGCGCCGGTCCGCTCGATCATGGTGATGCTGTCGGAGCCGATGTTCGAGGTGAACATCTGCGACGTATCCGGGCTGACCATCACCATGTGGGTGCTGTTCTGGCCCGTGCCGAGCAGCCAGTCCACCTGGTTGGTGGCGGGATCGTAGCGCCCGATCAGCTTGTTGGTCTCGGCGGTGAAGTATAGCTTTCCATCGGCGAACGCCAGCCCGTGGGGCCTCCGCAGCGGGCCGAGATCCACGCGATGCAGTTCCTTCCGCGATGCCAGGTCGATAACCGAAATCGAGTTGCCCGGAGCAGACCCGCCGTAATTCGAAGCGAAGGCCAGCTTGCCGTCGGTGGAGGCGGCCACTTCGTGAGGTGTGTCGCCGGTATTCGCTTTTCCCAGCACCTTCCTGGATGTTGGATCCACTATGGCGAGCGTGCCTTCCTTATTCAAGACCAGCAGTGCGGGTGAGGGCATCTGGGCGAAAGCCAGGCTTGCCGCAATCAACGCCATGGAGAGGAGTCGGCGGAGAATCATTTGCAGCTATTTTCCCCCGACTGGTGGCAGGATGCTATCGTGTCGGAGTGATCTCGGTTCCCGGACGCGTCAATCTGATCGGAGAGCACATCGACTATCACGGTCTTCCCGTCCTGCCGATCGCGATCCGGCGGTACGTGAACGTGTCGTTCCGTCCGCGGCCGGATCTCATGGTTTCTGCCAGCTCCGCGGGATACGCGCGATGCGAGTTCGAGTGGACGCCCGAGCTCGAGCCTGCCGAAGCGGGCAACTGGGAGAATTACCTGCGCGCCGCCGCGCTCTGCGCCCACAAGCTGTGGCCCGGCGCTCGCGCCGGGATCGATGCGGAGGTCACATCGGACCTTCCGGCGGCGGCCGGTCTGTCGTCTTCGAGTGCGCTGCTGGTGGCGTTCACACTGGCGTTGCTGCGGGCCAACAGATGTGAGGCCGGCTTCGAGGAACTGATGGCCGTGCTTCCCGATGGCGAGCAGTTCGTCGGCACGCGCGGCGGCGGCATGGACCACGCCGCGGTGCTGGCCTCGCGCCCGGGCTGCGCATCGTTGATCGAGTTCGAGCCGCTGTCCGTACACGCGATCCCGATCCCGCCGGATTGGGGCTTTCTGGTGGCCCACAGCCTGGCCACTGCCGAAAAGTCCGGCGGCGCGCGGGAAGCCTACAACGCCCGGCGTATCGCGGGAACAACCGCGCTCCGGCGACTGGGTTTTCCCAGCTATCGCGCTGCGATCGAGAGCGGCGCAACTGCGGACTCCCTTCCCACCCAGGAGGAGCGGGACGGCTTTTTGCATGTGACCAGCGAAGCCCTGCGCGTCCAAGCCGTTGTTAAGGCGCTCGAGCAGCAGGACGGCGCCGCCTTTGGCGCTCTCCTGCTCGCATCCCACGGCAGCTTGCGGGACCGTCTCAAGGTCAGTTGCCCGGCGCTCGACCGGCTGGTGGATGCGGCCATGGAAGCGGGTGCGAGCGGTGCGCGCCTGACCGGCGCGGGCTTCGGGGGCTGCGTCGTAATCTTCGCGCCCAAAGCGGATTTACCCGCCGTCCGCGCCAGGCTGATCGATCGGTATTACTCCCGGCGTCCCGGATTCCGTGAGGACGATCACCTGATCGATGCCGATCCCGGGCCGGGCGTCCTGTATCAGGAGGAACATGCAACTCCACACCATTGATTGGATCATCGCGCTCGTCTCGGTGGCCATCTGCTTCGCTCCCGCACTGTTTTTCGGGAAGCGCTCGGGTAAGAACACGGCTGAATTCTTTGCCTCGGGCCGGTCGGTTCCCTGGTGGCTGGCGGGCCTTTCCATGGTGGCCACCACGTTTTCGAGCGATACTCCGAACCTGGTCGCCAATCTCGTGCGCACGGAGGGAGTCGCGGGCAACTGGCGTTGGTGGGCCTATACGCTCACCGGCGTGGCCACAGTCTTCTTTTATGCCCGCTTGTGGCGCCGATCGGGCGTGCTTACCGACCTGGAGTTCTACGAACTGCGCTACTCCGGCAAAGCGGCTGCCGCGGTGCGCGGATTCCGGTCGGTCTACCTCGGACTTCTCTTCAACTGCGTGATCATGGCGACGGTCAACCTGGCCGCCTGCAAAATTGCCGCCGTGCTGTTTGGTTTCGAGCGCTGGCAAACGCTGCTGGCAGTCGGCCTGCTCAACGTGGTCTTCGCCGCGCACTCCGGGCTCTGGGGCGTGCTGGTGATCGACATGGTGCAGTTCTTCATCAAAATGTCGGCGGTAATCGCTGCGGCTTACTTCGCGGTCACGCTGCCACAGGTCGGAGGCCTCAGCGGTCTCATCGACAAGCTCTCCCAACTCCGCGGGCCGGGCGGCATTCACTACCTCGACATGCTCCCCGATTTCCAGAACACCTGGGACGTGGCGGTAGCCGTTTTCATCATTCCCATCGCGGTGCAGTGGTGGGCGACGTGGTATCCGGGCGCGGAGCCGGGCGGCGGCAGCTACATCGCCCAGCGCATGCTGGCCTCCAAATCGGAGAAGGACGCGCTCGGCGGAACCCTGTTTTTCAACGTCGCACACTATGTGCTGCGGCCATGGCCGTGGATCCTCACGGGCCTGGCATCCCTGATCGTGTACCCCACGCTGGCGGACATCCAGAAAGCTTTTCCGCATCTCGATCCCACACTCGTAGGACACGACATCGCGTTCCCCGCCATGCTGCGCTTTCTGCCGGCCGGCTGGATGGGGCTGATGCTCGGGGGTCTGATCGCGGCCAATTCGTCCACCATCCTCACTCACCTCAACTGGGGGGCGTCTTATCTGGTGCACGACTTCTATCGCCGATTCGTCAAGCCGGGAGCGCCGGAACGCCATTACGTCCTGGCGGGCCGGATGGCCACCATTCTGCTGTTCGTCTGCTCGTCGGCGATGGTGTTCGCGCTCGATACGGCGGCGGGAAGCTTCAACGTGATTTTGCAGATCGGCGCGGGCACGGGGCTCCTGTACCTGGTGCGCTGGTTCTGGTGGCGGGTCACCGCGTGGTGCGAGATTGTGGCCATGGTGAGTTCCTTCGCCATGTCGCTGCTCTTTCTGATCCTGAGCAAGAGCCAGGCCGCGCCTTCCACCGCCTCGCAACTGCTGATCACGATCGTCGTCACGAGCGTCTGCTGGCTGGCCACCGCCTACCTGGGGCCGCAGACCGATCCCCGCACGCTGGTGGAGTTTTATCGGAAGGTGCGGCCGTTCGGGCCGGGGTGGCGCGTCATCCGGGCGAAAGCCGGGCTCTCGGAAGCCGCAGCCGTCGATGTGGGCGCGGAAAGCTTCCCGCTATCGTTGCTTGGCTGGTTCGCAGGGTGCATCATGATCTGGTCGGCCCTGTTCACTGTGGGAAACTTTCTATATGGCCGTTTGGGGTACGGCTTGGGACTGATGGCCGTATTTGTGGTGACCGCTACCATTCTGATTCAGGTGGTACGCCGCCTTTGGAGGTAGAGAGATGAACGAAAACGAAAAGGATCGGAAGAATTCGTCGCGCCGCGATCTGCTGCGGCTCGCATCTGTGGCTTCATTGGGCATCGGCTTGTCGCAGAGCGAAGGCCGGTCAGCCCCGCAGCAGGAGGAAAGCCAGGCCGGCGGCCGTACCATCTCCGGAAAACCCTTCGAGAAGAAGGACAACGTTCGGCTCGGCCTGATCGGCGTAGGCGGCCGCGGGAATTCACTCCTGGATAATTTCTCGGCGATGCCCGAAGTGCAGGTGGCGGCCCTGTGCGACGTTGTGGAGGACAAGGTAAGGCGGGCACAGGCCAAGCTGGAGCGCGCCGGAAAGCAGTCGCACACTCCGGCGCTGTACCACACCAGCGACTACGCGTTCGAGCAGTTGCTCAAGCGCGACGATCTCGACCTGGTGGTGGTGGCGACTCCGTGGACCTGGCACACGCCTATGGCCCTCAGCGCCATGAAGCAGGGCAAGCACGTGGCGGTGGAGGTCCCCGCCGCGAGGACGCTCGAAGAATGCTGGGACCTGGTCAACACCTCGGAAGCCACCGGCCGCCACTGCATCCAGCTCGAGAACTGCTGCTATGGGTACAACGAGCTGATGGTGTGGAACATGGTGAAGGCCGGGCTGTTCGGCGAGCTGACCCACGGCGCCTGCGCCTATAACCATGATCTGCGCAGCATCCTGTTCTCGGACAACGGCGAAGGCCTGTGGCGGCGCTTCGAGCACTTCAACCGCAACGGCAATCTCTATCCCACCCACGGCTTGGGGCCGGTGGCCCACTACATGGACATCA
>Ga0335081_10006178_pt1 | contig 19046 bp, 17 predicted proteins | sample Lox_Sample_35_FD_206713 | JGI IMG/M metagenome (GOLD analysis project Ga0335081, IMG submission 206713) | Soil microbial communities from Loxahatchee National Wildlife Refuge, Florida, United States - Lox_Sample_3.5 | ecosystem: Environmental > Terrestrial > Soil > Wetlands | place: USA...
AACGCAACGGCGCTGACAGCCCTGGCACTTTCACCTCTGATATTCGCCATGTTCATCATATGGGAAGCCAAATTCAGCAAGAACCCTATACTCGATTTCAGTTTCTTCAGAAACAGGGTCTTCGCCTTCTCGCTTGCGGCGGCGCTCCTACAGTTCCTCGCTGTCTTCAGCGTGAACTTCCTGCTCATCTTCTACCTTGAAGGAATAGAAGGGTTGTCCGCGCTCGAGTCTGCCTACCTGATAATCCCGTTTGCGGTCGCCGCCGCTGCGGTGGGGCCGATAGGGGGCATACTCACCGACAGATTCGGCTTCCGGATGATTTCCATTCTGGGACTCGGCATAGGAGCTGCCTCCCTACTGCTGTTCAGCCAGCTGACGGTCAACTCCACTCTGCTCGAGATCGGCATCATCGAGACCATCTCTGGTGTGGGGCTCGCGCTCTTCTGGCCGGCCAATACTTCTGCCATAATGTCTTCGACCCCTCCTGCAAAGTATGGGGTCGGTTCGGGCACGATGAACACCTTCAGAAACACCGGAGGCATTCTGAGCTTCGCACTCTCCCTAACGGCGGCCACATCAGTCATTCCCCCCGGAGTGGTGTACCAGTTGTTCATTGGAAACCTCACTGGAAACCTCCCGACCAATCTCGCGAACTCCTACCTCGCTGGGCAGAGCTTCGCCTTCGAGATCTCCGCGGCCCTGGTCGTGGTTGCCCTCGTAATCATAGCACTAACCAAGGTCGGAGCGCGCCCGATAATCTCAGAGGAGGCGCTTGCTCCGACCCCAGCCCAACCTTCTGCTGTCAACACAGAGACCTAGGCGGCAGACGTAATCGTCGATGCCGCCCCCATCCGGCTCCTTCGACGGAGAGGGACGAAACTCATTTGGGGCCAGTTCGGATAGATTGCGGCCGGAAGATGGCGAAAACGGAAGGCGGTCCAAATGCCCCACAGGAGAGGCAGGGCGACGAAGTTCGGAGGCTGATTCGGAGATCTAAATTGTTGACAGTCCTCACCTTCGTGGCGGTCATCCTCATCTCTCCGGTCTCCTTCATCTTTGGCATCCCTTTCGGCATTACTCCCCACGACTGGTTGGCGACATGGACTCATTGGACGGTGGTCTTCATCACGCTGGCGTTCTTCGTCACACTCTTCGGGTTTGAAGGCGCTTTGGTAATCAGACTGAAGGCAGATCGGGTCTCAAAGACGGCTTCCAGCTGAACCCAAGCCAAAGAGCGAAGGCCCTCATTAGGACAAGAGGACGGTCGCTGAGCACCTAGTTCTAGCCCTTCACTGCTCCGAGGGTCAGCCCCTTGATGTAGTACTTCTGCAAGAGGATGACCATTATTATCAGCGGCAGGGAGATGATGATCGCACCTGCGCTCACAGTGGCCCAGTTGATTCCAGTCGCCGAGAGGAAATTGGAGATGTAGATGGTGACGCCTTTTGCTCCAATGGGAACCTGACCGTTGAACACGGTAAGCCCGAATATTAACGTAAGAAGGAACTCGTGCCAGCAGTTGATTATCGCTAGGATCACCACCGCCACTATGCCAGGCTTGATCAGGGGGAATATCATCCTAGTCAGGATGCCAAGTGTGCCGAGGCCGTCCATCCTTGCCGCGTCGTCTATCTGCTTCGGCACGTCCTCAACGAAGCCTATCATGAGCCAGACCGCGATTGGAACCGTGAATATGGGATAGGTCACGATTAGGGCGAACCAGGTGTTGAATAAGCCCAATGACCTTACTATGTAGAAGAGCGGGATCGCAAAGACGACGCTCGGCATGCTGTTTACTATTATGTTCCAGGAGACGATCCAAGTCCCTCCTGTCTTGAACCTCGAGATGCTGTAGGCTGCAGGGACGGCGAAGAGAAGGGTGATGGTGACTACTGTCGCCGTGACAACCACGCTAGTCGTGATGTACCCAGACATCTGATTGAGAGCCGCGGACCAGTTGGAGAGGTCGATCGTGTTCGGGATGAAGGTCGGGATACCACTTGAAGGAAAGATTTCGTCGAAGTTCTTGACGCTGGTCACGACGAGCCAATAGACAGGGAAGAGCGAGAGGAAAGCCATCAGCGAAAGGACCAAGTAGGCAAGAGGCTTCGAGAGCCTGGGAACCCACTTCCTGGGTCGGAGCGAGTATTCCACCTGCTTTCTTGGCCTGCGTCGCAAGCGCAGGCGCGGCAGACTCTTTCTTACCCGCGCACCCAGCCTTCCTGAGATGCTCGGTCCTCCCTTGGAGACCTTCGGTCTCGCCAAGCCCAGCCTTTCATTGATCTTCATCCCTCGGAGCAGGATGAATGTGGGGACGAGCGCGATCAGCATAATCACTATGCTCAGCGCGTTGCCGACGTCTTGGTAGTTGGCGTAGAAGGCTAGGTTGTACAGGTAGAACGGAAGCGTCTGCACATAAGCGAAGGGTCCGTTGATGGCGAACATGTAGACGAGGTCGAAACTCCTGAAGCTCGTCATCAATGAGAGGAGCCCCGCAACCACCAGTGTGGGCTTGATCATCGGGAGCACTACCCTGCGAATAAGAGCGAGGCCTCCCAGGCCGTCCATCGCCGCTGCTTCGTAGACCTGCTTTGGAATCCCCCTGAGCCCAGCGTAGATAATCATGAAGACAATGGGTGTCTCCTCCCATGAAGAAGCTAGGATGGCGCTGAGCATTATGGTGGTCTGCTGACCCACCCAGAAGGGCCCCCTTATCCCAAAGAAAGAGAGGAAATAGTTCAGAGGGCCGAACTGAGGGTCGAATATCATCAGCCAAATCACCGCCACGGCTACAGGCGAAATGAGAACCGGGATGGTGAAGGCGATGGTGAAGAAGCCAGCGCCTTTCCTAATGCTGTCGACTAGGAGGGCGAGCCCGAGCCCGATAAGAAACTCCAACAACACGGCCCCGACTGTGAACACTGCCGTGTTTACCAGCGTCTGATCCACCTGAGGGAGGGTGGAGAGAGTGAGGAAGGCCCCGGACGAAACTCCGAGGTAGAAGTTGTCGAGTATCGGATAGACAGTGAACACAAGCAGATAGGCAACGACCGGGAGCACGAGGAACCATTTGACGTACCTCCCCGTCGCAGGCCACAATTCCGTCCTACTCCCCTCCAACCGCTCCTAAAAAGAGGAGGAGACCGCGCTCCCTAACCGTGGCTCACTATGGGAATCCACTGGTTGGCTGCCGTCTGAAGCGCGGCCTGAATGTCTTGAGCTGTCGCGGAATTCGGTGGAAGTACAGATGCAAGGGCGTTGTCGATGATCGGGATTAGTGCCCACGTCGAACTGATTATGTGCGGCTCGGCACCGCCTGCTTGAACCATCGCAAGGGCTGATGTGAAGAAAGAAGCGAGATTCGGGTGTTCGTTGATCAGGTACTTGTATCCGGAGAAGGTCCCTGGAAGTGCCTTCTGAACGTCGTACATCTTCGCCTGCTCGGTCGGAGTCAGAGCGAACTGAAGGAATTTGAAGGCAAGCGAGGGATTCTTGGAGAATGAACTCACCGCTGCCCCTGACCCTCCCTCCTGTGTGTAGCCGCCGGGGAGAGCCGTGAATGCCACGTCACCCTTGAGGGTCGCGTTGACCGAAGGGAACTGCGCCAGCCAGGCGATTGCCATGGTGAAGTTCTTGCCCTGGAAGCCCTTCGTGTAGTACTGGGCGAAGTTGTTGTAGTTGAACCCACCATAACTGTTGACCAGCGAAGGCTGTGCGTTCAGCATATTGGCCAACGTCTGGGTGGCTTGCACACCTGCGCTGCTGTTGAACGACGGACGGAGATGGCTTGTAAACAGTATGCCGTAACCAGGCTGGGCCGGTCCCAGGCCGGACTGGGCATAGTAGTACGCGTAGACGTCCAGGTAGGTGTTCCAGAGTTCGTGGGCGGTCGCCGCCTCGATGAAGGCGCCATAGTAGTTGGTGTTGCTGTACAGCCAGCTCTCGTCGGAGATGAAGTTGTCCCACGTTGTCAGAGGCTTCAGGTTGGCCTGATACTGGTTCCAGACGCTAGGCCTGTAGTAGACGAACATGGTGTCGCTCATCATCGCGAGTGCTTTGGCCTGCACTGTTCCGTTCTTGAGCGCTATGTCCCCGTTCGATCCCTGCATCGCCGGAATTATGTCTGATTTGTTAAGGTTATTCTGAGAGATGTAGGAGTTGAGGTTCAAAGTGTACTGAGCGAGGGTCCCAATCATGCTCGGCGTCCCTGTGACTATGTCAACCGAGGAATCGTGGGCCTGCAGGAGGGTCTGCTCCTGAGCGAGTATGCCGCTAAATGGCGCCGTCAGGACGGTCACCTTAACCCCGGGGTTGGCGTTTTGGAAATCTGTCGCGACAGCGCTGTAGAACGCGTCGCTGAAGCCGGATATCGCCATTATGGTCACCGTGTTGCCCTGTGCCGTGGTCGTGGAGGACGTTGTCGTCGACGTCGTGGGGGTGACGGTCACAGTAGCGGTAGACGTGGAGACGGCGGTGGTGGTCTCGGTAGTGGGGATGGTGGATATGCTGGTCGATACAGACGTGCTCGTAGATACAGCCGTGGTCGTAGTGCCTGTGGCAGTCGATACGTAGTAGTAAGCCCCTCCGATCGCGATGACTAGAATGATGATGATTACTCCTATGACAGCTCCTGTGCTCATGCCTTTGCGGAGCTTCACTCTTTTTCGTGGACACCGGTTGCGAGTGTGATTTAACCAGTGTCCCGAATGTCTTGAACAGCGTCGAGCTTGCCATACAGTTAAAGAAACCATGGAGAGCGAGCACCCATGAGGAATGGCCCGGCTCAAAGTGGAGAACCTGACGAAGCAGTTCGGCCTTCAGAAGGCAGTGGACGGCGTGAGCTTCGAGGCGAAGGACGGCGAGTTCGTCGTGCTGCTCGGTCCTTCGGGGTCAGGGAAATCAACAGTTCTGCGCATGATTGCGGGACTGGAATCACCCACCAGCGGAAGCGTCTACGTCGACGACGTGCCGGTTAACGGCCTGTCTCCACGAGAAAGAGACATGGCGATGGTCTTTCAGAACTACGCGCTCTACCCGCACATGAAGATCTTCGATAACATAGCGCTCCCGCTCCAGGTGAGGAGGTTGGACGACGCCGAGATAACCAAGAGAGTCAATGCGACGGCGGAGCTTCTGCAGATATCTCGGCTCCTCGAGAAAAAACCCTCTGAGATAAGCGGAGGCGAACAGCAAAGGGTGGCGTTGGCTAGGGCTGTTGTCAGAAACCCAAAGGTCTTCCTTTTCGACGAGCCCCTCTCGAACTTGGACGCAAAGCTCCGCGTGATGGCGAGAGGGTTTCTCAAGAGGCTGCAGAAGGAACTGAATGTGACCACGGTCTACGTGACCCACGACCAGGCGGAGGCAATGACGATGGCGGACAGGATAGCGGTGCTGAACAGCGGGAAGCTGGTTCAGATGGCCGGCCCTACTGAGATATACAGGGAACCAATTGATCTCTTCGTCGCAGGGTTTGTCGGCTCCCCCCCGATGAACCTCCTGGAGGGGAGATTGGTGGAGGAAGGCGGGCTGACATACTTTGCGGCCGGGCCTATGAGATGGAAGGTGAAACTCAAGGGAAAACGAGCTGTAGACGTTGTATTAGGGGTGAGGCCTGAAGACATATTGGTGACAGACAGCCCCGTACCAGGCACTTTCAAGGCGACAATCTACGTTGCGGAACCCTTGGGGAGCGTCCAATATCTTACACTCGACGCCCAGGGGACCAAGCTGCTGGCCCAGGTCGGCCCGTCATATGACGCAGTTCTGAACAAAGAAGTGTACTGCGGCTTCGGAGATGGAACGGCATACCTGTTCGAAAAGGAGTCGGGCCAACGGCTGGCCTAACGGGGCGAGTTCTCCATCCGCCTTGAACGCAGCTGCACGGCCAGCGCCCCGCAAAGGACGAGAGCCATGCCCATGACCATCAACGTGGTTATCGTCTCTTGAAGGAAGACAAAGGCAAAGAGTGCGATTTCGATTAGCATCAGGTTCTGCACCATAGTGAGCTCGTAGGAAGGCACGGTCTTCAGCACCCAGTTCCAAAGGAAGAACGCGACGGCGGTGTTGACGGTAGCCAGCCAGACCACTACGATGAGGACATTGAGTGTCAGGGGCGCAATCTCCTCAGTTGCAGCTGACAGAATCAGCATTCCAGCCACCCCTACCCCCATGGTGACAGTTGTCAGTCTCAGGGAACTCAGCGCTTTAGTCATCTGGAGCCGCCTGACGACGATCACGTACACCGCCCATCCCAGACCCGATACCAAGACCACGACGACACCTAGCCACTCCCCCTGCCAGGATATTCTCTCATAGAAGAACAGGTAGGCACCTGCAAGGGCAATCACGAGGCCTGTGATCTGGAGCCTCGACGGCTTTTCGTTCAGCGTCACCATTCCAATCAGGAGGACGAAGATGGGGGTGAAGTTCAGGAGAAAACTCGTAGTCACCGCAGGGAGGAAGAAGAGGCCGACGTATTGAAAGCCCTGGGCGACTGTGTACCCTGTGAGACCAGCGACGACAAGGAGGGCTGCTTGCTTCCTGCCTCCGGGGACGTTCATTTTGCTCCTCGTCCCCGTCGAAAGATTGAAGGCCAGGAGAATGAGGAAGGCAAGGGCATACCTCACCGTCGCGAAGAAGAGTGGAGGCACATCCGCCAGCCCCCATTTTATGAGCACGTAGGAAGAGGACCAGAGCACAGTCACGAGGAAAGCAGCAGCATAGGGACCACCTCGTGTCCATCTGCCGGCCTTCAAAGTGGTCCCCCTGAGGGGCGTTCCACTCGATGGAACCTCTCCATTGCCAGCCTAATGATTCCTCTTGCCTTCGCGGCTTTGTCCCAACTCGTGAAAGGCTCACGAGCAGAACCAATTTTAGGGTATCCGAGGCCTACTGCCACCCATGACTTACAAAGCGTACATCGACAACATCTACGCCAAGACCGGGAAAACTCCTGAGGACTTCCGGAAAATGGCCAGCGAGAAGGGCCTCGTGAAGTACGGCGAACTACTGAAGTGGCTCAAAGCCGACTGCGGCCTGGGGCACGGCCACGCCAACGCAATCATACTCTACATTCAGAACCCAGCGCTGGCAAAGAGGAGGATGGCCGAAGATGCAAAGCCATAGGCTGATTCCCCCTTAGTTACAACACCCACAAGTCGGCGGCGCCGTGTGCGAGCTCACCCAGTTCTAGTTCACGCCATGCCTTCGAGTTCCTGCGGCCTCCAACTGCGACCCATCTGTCTTGGTGTCGGAATCCTCGAAGTCAGGCGAGGCCAGATTTTGTGGGTGATGACGAGGACTGCAGCTGGCAGAGAAAGTTGCCCAACTATCAACAGGAATTCTCCGTATTGCCCGAAGTTCGGGATCAGCTCTAGCGCACCTATTGCGTCCCAGTACGCGTGCAGAAGAATCACCGCGGCAAGATTTCTCCCTGTGTACCAATAACACGCGCTCAGTGAAAATGCGCCAATGAGTATCTGCAGGAACCCCGTGAGAGAAACGGTGCCGAAGCTTTCCGCCTGAAGGGCCGGCAGATGGAAAACTGAGTAGACCAGGGTCGAAATTGTGACTGCGCCGACTCCCACACCGAGGACCCGATCGAGTTCGTTCATCAGATAGGCCCTGAAAAAGAGCTCCTCAGAGAGGACTAGGCACACCAGATTCACGACGCCGCGTAGGAATCCGGTCACGTCGGGGTAGCATGCAAACCCGCCGCCGCCCCCTATGCACAGATTGGCAGGGCTGAGACCCAGCCCAAAGAATGCGGTTACGGTCACTGCTAGCACCCCCGATTCTGCCAGCTCGAGCGCCGATAGCCCAGTCATTGATTGGACCTGATGCCAATATCCACCCGCCCAGAGCAGGCCGGAAGAAATCAGGATTAGAAAGATGCCTACGAAGAGTACCTGATTCCTTAGAACCAGTTGTTCAACGGGGCCGAAGTACTGAGGCGCCGAGTTCGTCATGTAGATTATGACAAACGCAATCGCCAACGCAATGATGAGGCGCAATACCCGCCGTAGATCCAATCAGTCCGTCAGAGCTCGGAAGATGTAATAAGAATGCTCAATCTCGTATATCTGTCTCCTGTTTCGCGTAGCCTATGTCTTCTTGTACTCATTGGGATACAGGTGGCAGTCGCACCAGTGCCCCAATGCTACCTCGATGAGCGGCGGATCGACCTCTTTGCAGACATCCAAGGCGTAGGAACATCGAGGGTTGAAGCTGCAGCCAGGGGGGAGGTTCAGAGCCCCCGCGATTTCGCCGACGCTCTGGGTCCTCTGGGGCTTCACGGCCTCCTCAGCTTCGGTGACGACCGGGATGGAAGAGAGAAGCATCGTGGTGTAAGGGTGCATCGGATTCCGGAAGAACTCATCTGTGGTCGCTACCTCCCTCACCTTGCCCAGGTACATTATCATCACCCTGTCGGACACGTTCCTCATCAGGCTGAGATTGTGGGTGATGAAGACATAGGAGAGCGAGAGCCTGGTCTTCAACCTCATGAGGACGTTGATGATTTTGGCCTGAATTGAGACGTCAAGGGCCGACGTCGGTTCGTCCAAGACTATGAGCGACGGGTTGGTCGCGAGCGCTCTTGCGATGGCGACGAGCTGTTTTTCGCCGCCCCCGAGCTCTTCGGGGTATCTGTCTGCGTATTCCACGGGGAGGTCCACAGTCTCGAGCAGCTCATTGATTCTCTGCCTCACTGACTTCTCACCTGTGGCGGTGAGCGGCACCTCGAGGGTCTGCCTGACAGATCTTCTGGGGTTGAGTGAGGACGCAGGGTTCTGAAAGACCATCTGTATGTCCCTCCTCAGTTGGATAGGTCTGTCCTTTGCCCTGCTAGGAAGGACCTCACCCTTGAAAGTGATTCTCCCCGCCGTGGGGGGATAGATTCCCATGATCATGTTTCCCAGGGTAGTCTTGCCGGACCCCGATTCGCCGACCACGCCAAGGACCTCCCCTTTCTCCATCTGAAAGTCGACGTCGTCCACCGCCTTGATGGTCCCATTTCTTGCTGGGAAGTACTTCTTCAGTTCCTCTCCTGCCAGTATGGGGTTGCTCATTTTGATCGATGACCTTCGTCAAAAAGGAAGCAGGCCGCCTTCTGGTCATGTCCAGACTCGTACATCTTGGGGGTGGTTTCGCAGACTTCCATTCGGTACGGGCACCTAGTGATGAACCTGCACCCGGGCGGAGGTGAAAGGTAGCTTGGGACCTGCCCCAGTATGCCCTCGGGCACTCCCCCTCCAGTGAGCTTCGGCACCGCCTTGATCAGCATCTGCGTGTAGGGATGCTGAGGGTTGTTGAATACCTCCTTGGTCGGTCCCTCCTCCACTATCATCCCCGCGTACATTACGTAGATCCTGTCCACGAAATTCTTGACTGTTCCCAGCGCGTGGGTTATGAGTATCACGGATATTCCGTTCTCCTCGACTATCTTCTTGAGGAGCCTCATTACTTGATCCTCAATGGTGACGTCCAGTGAAGTACCCGGCTCGTCAGCGATCAGGAGCTCATTTGCCGAGACCAGGGCCATTGCTATGTTGACGCGCTGCTTCATGCCTCCACTGAGCATGAACGGGTAGCTTTCGAGAATTCTGTCTGGCTCGGGTAAGGCTGCCTGCTTCAGGTACTTGATGGCCGTCTCGTGAGTCTCCTCTTTCGACAGCTTGGTGCTCGCCGAGAACTTGATTATGTCATACAGCTGTTGTTTGATGGTGAACACCGGGTTGAGAGCCGCTGAAGGATCCTGGAAGACCATGGCCATCTTCTTGCGCCTCAGATCGGAGAGCTTCTTCTTCGGCATCTTGAGGACCTCTTCTCCGGCATACTTCACCTCCCCTCCCGCGATTATCGAGTTGCTCGCCAGGAGCCTCATGACCGCCTTGACCGTGGTCGTCTTGCCGCAAGCCGACTCGCCTATGATTCCGATTTTCTCCCCCTTCTCCAGGGTCAGGTTGACCCCGTTGAGCACCTTCAGCACACCTTCGTAGACGCTATAGTGGACCCGCAAATCCTTCACTTCGAGAAGGGGCACCTAGGACGCCTCCCTCAATGTCTCCCCCATCCCTCCTTAGGTGATCCCGGCGGAGAACATATCATTGATTCCGTCGCCGAGGAGGTTGAATCCGAGTATGACGACAACGATAGCGAAGGCAGGGCAGATGGTGATCCACCACTGGGCGGGAAGGTATCTTGACCCTTCTGATATCATCGTGCCGAGGTCCGGTGTTGGGGCCTGCGCTCCGAGCCCCACATAGCTCAGCGAAGCTCCAATCAGGATCACCCAGCCGCAGTCCAAGGTGACCTTGGTGAGTATCGACCCGAGCGTGTTCGGGAGTATTTCCTTGAACATTATGTGCCACCTGCTCGCGCCAACCAGCTCGGCTGCACGCACGAAATCCTCATTCCTGATGGACGACGCGGAGCTGTAGACCAGGCGCGTGTACCAGGGCCACCAGGCTAGGGACACGGCGAGCATGGCGTTGATGGCGCTGGGAGTCAGCACCGAGGCAACAGACAACGCGAGCAGCAACGGCGGTACAGCGACGAATATGTCGGCCAGCCTCATGATGAGTGTGCTTACCCGCCTTCCGTTGTAATAGCCTGCTATCAGGCCCAAAACGACCCCCGGCGCCACGGTTATTGAAAGGACGACACCCATCAGCATCAGGGAGTATCTGAATGCGAACATTACGCGGCTAAGCACGTCGCGCCCGGCTTGGTCGGTCCCGAAGATGTGGGTCCAGGATGGAGCCTGCCCTGCGGCCGCGAAGTTGACGTACAGCCCGGCGCTGCTGGGGTAGGGAGCCAACCAGCTCGCGAAGATGGCAACAAAGACGATGGCGAGAATTGCCCCCAGCCCGACCAGGGAGAGCCTGTTCCTTCTGAACTTGTACCAGTATCTGCCGTACCTCTCCGAGAGGCTACGCCCAGACTTCACCCTACTCCTCGCTCCTCCCCTGCAGCCTGATCCTAGGATCTAGGTAGCCGACCACTAAGTCGACCAAAATGTTCGCTATGGCGAACATGACACCTGCCACCAGCACTACCGCCACTATGGCATTCAGGTCCTTGCTCAGCATCGCGTTGAGGCCGTACCTCGAGAACCCCGGCCAGTTGAATATCAGCTCTATCAAGAACGCGTTCGCGATTTGGGCCGAGATGTCGAGAGCGTAGATGGTAACAGTCGGGATAAGTGACGGTTTCATGAGGTACTTCAGCGAAATGGTGGTCTCTGGGAACCCGTGGGATATCTCCGAAAGCGTGTAGTCCTTGCGGAGGTTCTCGACGACCGCCGACCGCATTATCCTTGCTTCCTGGGCGATGGGGCCCAGCGCCAGGGCGAAGGCGGGGAGGATGAGATGCCACACCGCGTCCCCGAAGTCTCCGAAGTTCCCCGTGAGGAGCGAATCTATGGTGTACAGCCCCGTTATCGTAGGTGGAGGTGTCGATGCCTGGCCCAGCCTTCCTATTATGGGGAACAGGTGGGCGCCGTAGCCTAGCGAGAGCTGCAGCAGTATCGCGACGACGAATGAAGGTATTGCAATGCCGAGATAGGAAAGGATCCTGACACCGTTGTCGACAGCAGAGTTCGCGTACCTTCCTGCCACGAGGCCTAGCGGGATGGCTATGATCAGGTCGATTATCGCCGCCATCATGATCAGCTCGATGGTGGCAGGGAGGAACTCCTGGACGTCCAGCAGGACGTTCCGTTGCGTGAACAGGGAGATGCCCCAGTTCCCGCTGAATATACCCTGGATCCAGTAGTAATACTGGGTCCAGATCGGGCTATTGAGGTGCATGGCGGCGGTGAGAGCATCGACCGCAGACTGCGGGGCCCTGGGGCCAAGCGCCAGCCTGGCCGGGTTCCCAGGAAGCACCCTCGCTATCACGAAAATCAACACCGAAAGTCCGACGATGGAAATTACCGAGTAGCCAATCCTTCGCAGGATGAAGCCCCAGGACTTCAGACGACTGCTCGTCCTATCCCGCCACCCTCCCCCTCGATGTCGCCGGTAAAAGCCTCAATTGAGGGAACAAAAGGGTGGACCGCACTCGGCTGTTAGCCTAGTGCGGTTAATTGCGATGGGAAGAACTGGAAGTCTCTGAAGTAGAAGTCGTACCCCAGCAACACGATTGGGTGACCGTTGGCTGCGTACCAGTTGACGACGCTCGGGTAGTAGGCCCTAGCTTCGTAGACGTCGAAGGCGTAGATTGTCGGGAACTGGCTGTAAATCTGTTGCTGTATGCTGTCGTACGCCTGGAAGCGGGCCGTCTGATCTTGTATCGACAGAGCGCTGAAGATCGCCTTGTCTAGGGTTGTGTTCTGCAGCCACTCGTTCTGTTCCCAGGTACCGTCCGCAGCAGATGTGTATCTCGATTGGAGCACGGAGCCCGCCTCGAAGTAGCTGGCGCCATCCTCGATCGAGACGATGTTTGGTGAGCTCGTCTTGTTGGCCAGGTCGGACACCACAGTTAACCAAGGCTGTTGGATGACGTCGACAGTCAGTCCAATCTTCTGCATGTCAGAAGCGAACTGAAGTGCCAGTTTTTGCTCCGCAGGCACTTCGGAGACCCAGAAGTATTTGACAGGATAGTTGCTGAGCTGTCCTGCGTACTTTGACTGCGCTATGAGCGACTGGGCCTTGGCCAGATTCTGAGTGTCTACGGGGACGCTGGAATCATGTCCTGGCAATGAAGACGGCACTGGGCCGGCTGAAGGCTTGCAACCTGGGAAGATGTTGTCGACCACGGCGGTGTAGTTGAGAGCAAATGACATAGCTTCCCTGACGTACAGGTCGTCAGTTGGGGCCATCTTCGTGTTTACCATCAGATACATCTCGTTGACGGTTGGGATGGTAACGAGTTTGGCTCCATTCAACTGGGAAAGCGATTGAACGGTGGAGTACTCCTGCCACTGGTCCGTTATCTGGATGGAGTGGCTACTGAAGAGCGCCTGCGTCGAAGACGTGCTGCCTATCATTGTGATGGTGCTGGGCTGGTTGGGGAGGGTCCCGTTCCAGTATTTGGTATACGCAGTGAGGGTCATTTGCGACTCCAGGTTGGTTGGCTGTCCGACGGTGTACGGGCCCGAACCGGCGTCATTGGTCAGGAGCCAGGTCGAACCATAGTCCCCATTGGTTCCATATGTCGCCGTTGGCCCTGTATGCACCTCGTTGGCTACCACCTGGGCCTGATCGAGCACGTAGAGCCGAACTAGAGCTGTCAAGAACGGGCCGAAGGGCTGCTTCAGCGTGATTACGACCGTCGAGCTGTTGGGCGCTGAGATATTGGCCACGTACGGGGCGAAGAGATACGCGTACCCCTGTCCTACCGTGATCAGCCTGTTCATGGAGAAGACGACATCACTTGCAGTCAGAGTGTCCCCATTGTGGAACGTCACCCCTTGCCTGAGGTTGAAGGTGTAGGTGAGGCCGTCGCTAGAAACTTGCCATGTAGTGGCAAGGTCCGGCTGAAGCGTCCCCGACGAGGTCGGGAACACGAGACTGTCGTAGAGGTTAGAGAGGCCAGCGGAACTCGCTTCGTCAGAACCCTTGGCCGGATCAGTCACCGGAACGTTCGCGAATGTAATGCTCAGCGTACCAGACGCCAGTCCAGTCGAAGTTGTTGTGCTGCTTGAGGAAGGAACAGTCGTTGTTGAGGAAGTGGTCGTCGAACTCGTGCTAGAGGTAGTGGTCGTCGAAGTACTGCTTGTGCCAGACGTCGAAACGTAGTACGCACTGATTCCGACAATTACAATGATGACGATGATCGCGATTGCTGCTGTTGCTCTACCTATCGCAGACCTTTCATGAAGGCCTAGAATTTTCATCCTTGCGCTCGAAAATGGCTTGTATGATATTTACGGTTTCTCCCGTATGGATATGACTGCACGCGGCCGATGAGCTTCCTCGTGATGAGGGGGGATTTGGTTTCCGGTGGTCTTAACGAGCCGAATTTGCCCTAAGCCCTTCGGTGGCTTTGGTGTCGACCACCATGCGCGCGCTGTCAATGACAACTCCGTAATCGCTCTTTGCCTGCTCGACGCTGATGTATCCGTCGACTACGTCGTTGAGCACCCGTTCGGGATCCCTCTCCATCGGGTTCCCAAATCCGCCCCCTCCTCCCGTCTTGAGTCGGATTAGGTCGTTCAGTTGCATCGACTCAGCCGCTACCTTCCGGAGTCTGCGCGGGCTTTGGTTCGCTTTTTCGATTACGAAATAGTTAGGAGTTCCGTTCCCCCCGCCATTGATTCCCCAGCACGGGTAGAGGGATCGTCCCATGGACGAAGTGAAGCTCGCGTTCGAGTTGTTTATCCTGTAGTCCTTCACAACCCCGAATCCTCCTCTGAACTTCCCCTTTCCAGAGCCGTCTCCGACGTTGAGAGCGTACTGCTCGACCACTATCGGATACCTCACCTCCATCACCTCGTTCGACATGATGTAGGTCTCGCCGTCGCCGGAGCAGACGAGCCCGCTCTCGCCGTCCTTGCTCAATCCCCCTCCCCACCCTCCTGGTTGCGGTTCAACAATGGCGAAAGCCTGTTTCGTCCTGTCATCCACCCCGCCGACTATGGTCCCGCACACGCTGAGAAAGTGACCGGCAGGCAGCCTGTCGGGCAACAGTGGTGCCAGTGCGTGCCATACGAGGTCAGTGATGAACGCCATGGATTCCCAGTAGGTTGACGTCGGAGCTGGTGGAAGAGGATTGAATATTGTGCCGGGGTCAGCGAGTATCTTGAGCGCCCTGAAACATCCTTCGCTCACCGGACTGTGAATGTCCGTGACCGACTTGAAGACGGCCCTTGCCGCCGACACCGTGGCGCACCACGGGCAGTTGATGGAGCCCTTCGCCTGCTTCCCAGATCCTCTGAGGTCTATCACGAACTCGTCGTCTGAAATGGTAACCTTCGCCTTTACCGGTATGGGGGTGTCAGTGATGCCGTCGTCATCGACGGTATCCTCGACCACGAAGGTGCCGTGAGGGAGCTCCTTCAGCCTGAGCTTGGTGAGCTTCTCCCCCTTCTCCTGTATTCTCTCCATTGCCTCCAAGACAATGGCGACGCCATACTTCTTGCAGATGTCTTCGATTCTCTTCGCCCCCACTCTCAGCGACGCCGCATGCGCCTCCATGTCTCCAAGCGTCATTTCGGGAGTCCTGACATTAGCCCTAATCATGTCGACCATTGCCTGGACGACCTTCCCCTTCTCGAACAGTTTGATTGGAGGGAAGATCAACCCTTCTTGGTAGATCTCCGTGGAATCTGAAGTCCAGCTCCCAAAGTGCATCCCCCCGACCTCGCTCCAGTGTCCCTTGATGGCCGAGAAAGCTACTATGCGCCCTTGGACGAAAACAGGCATGATTAGGTTGACGTCGTTGAGATGGGTCCCGCTGCTGTAGGGGACGTTGACTATGCAGACGTCCCCGGGGGAGAACCCGTCTTTCCCGAACTTCTTGATGCAGTCCTGTACCGCCAGGTCTAGCGTCCCAAGAAAACCCGGCACCCCGTTCGCCTGGGCGACGAGCAGCCCGTCAGCATCGGTGAGGCCCGCCGCGTAGTCGAGGACCTCATAGATGACAGGACTCTTGCTCGCCCTTCCGAATGCGGAGAAAGTCTCTTCGGCGGAGGCGATGAGATTACTTTCTATTATGTCGAGGGTGAACTCGGATATCTTCGGCAAGTCTCTAGACCTCCACCACCAGATTCCCGTACTTGTCGTTGGTCATGAGATTCCCTTTCTTGATTATCGTCGTCGCGGTCGGCTCCTCGATGACTGCCGGCCCATGTATCTTCGCCCCGATTGGGATCGCATCCCTGCGATAGACCGGGAGGTGCTTGAAACCAGATTCGTCGAGATATACTGACCTAGTCTTGGCCGGTTTCGCCCTTTTGTTCCTGGCTGCTTTCATTGGCCGGGGCGGATGTTTCTTGACCTTCCCGAAGGCCACAATGCGTATGCTGACTACCTCCGTCGGGTCGTTCAGGTTGAAGGTGTAGGCCTTGTAGTGCAGTTCTTGGAACCTCTTGTGAATCAACGGGAGCGAGCCTCCGGCCGTGACTTCGATTGGAACAGGGGTTGAGATTGTGTGCTCCTGTCCTCTGTAGCGGATGTCGAACAGGGCCTCGAACCTCATTTCCTTCTCCGCAATCCCCTCGAGCTCCAACTGTCCTGCGGCCTCCTCCTTCATTTCATCCAGAATGGCCTGGAGCTCCTTCAGGTTGTCCTGCTCAAGGCCTATAACCTTCGTGCGGATGAAGTCGTGCCTGAGATCTGTCATCAGCATCCCCCAGGCTGAAAAGACCCCGGGAACCCGCGGCACTATGACCTTCTCGATCCCCAGCTCTTCGGCGAGAGACACCGCAAACATCGGCCCCCCACCGCCGAAGGCGACCATGGCAAAATCCCTCGGGTCGTACCCCCTGCGTACCGACACAAGTTTGATGGCGTTAACCATGTTGGCGGTCGCTATTTCAATCGCGCCTATGGCGGCGTCAATTGACTTCATGTGCAGCTTTGCGCCGACTTTCCCGTATGCCTTCTCCGATAGTTCTGGCCGGAGTTTGATTTCTCCGCCCAGGAAGTAGTTGGGGTCTATGACGCCGGTAAGGACGAACGCATCGGTCAGCGTCGGTTCCGTTCCGCCTTTGTTCTGACATGCCGGGCCCGGGTCCGCCCCCGCGCTCTGGGGTCCCACCTTGAGTGAACCAAGCTGGTCAACCCAGGCGATGCTCCCTCCTCCCGCTCCGATTTCAATGATGTCCACCACAGGGACCTTGACCGGGTAACCTGAGAAGAACTGGTTCCGGCCGATGTGATACTCTGTGTTTATCTTCATCCTCCCCGAGTCAATCAGGGACGTCTTGGCTGTCGTTCCGCCAACGTCGAATGTGATTATGTTGGGCAATCCGATTGTCTTTCCAATGACCTGTGCGCCTATGACCCCGCCAATGGGCCCAGATTCCACCTGGTAGATGGGGGTCTTCCTTCCCTGTTCGAACGTGGAGACGCCTCCGTTGCTCTGCATCACATGGGCCCTCACCTTGGTGCCGAGTCTCCTGAGTTCCTTGTCCAAGGTCGTAAGATACTGGTAAACCTTCGGCTGTACGAAGGCATTCATGACTGCTGTGTTGATCCGCTCATACTCGCGCCACTCTCTAGAGAGGTCGTGTGACATCGAGATGTACGGTGTCTTTACCCTGCTCCTGAGAATCTCGTAACACTCCATCTCATGTTTGGGGTTGGCGTAGGCGTTGTAGAATGCGATGGCTATTGCTTCGGCGCCGTTCTCGTTGCAGGCTTCGGCAATCTTCAACACATCGTCCCTGTTGAGGGGACGCATCTCTTTCCCGTCGTAGCCGGTCCGTTCATCCACCTCGTATCTGAGGCGCCTCGGCACGAACGGTACCGGTTTCTGGTACAGCAGGTTGTAGATGTCTGTCCTGTTCGACCTCTGCAGCTCCAAGACGTCCCGGAATCCCTTGGTTGTGACCAGCGCTGTCTTTGCGCCCTTCTTCTCGGTTAGGGCGTTTATCACCATGGTGGATCCCGTTCCGATGAACCTGTTCATCTCCTCCCCCTTTATGCCGCTCTTGACGACGACGTTGATCACTCCGGCGGCGTAGTTCTCGGGAGTGGTGGAGTCCTTCACGAACGTGTACTCGCCCGTTACCTCATTGAGGCCGCATAGGTCGGTGAAGGTGCCACCGACATCTATGGCTACCCTGACGGACAAACTACAAACGCGCCCCGAGGCACTTGACGCATTAATAAGAAATGTCCCGAAACGCGAAAGAACAACGACGATTTCTTCCGGCACCCGCCCAAAGCCTCCCTAGTTACCCTTATCTTGACGACAAGAACTGCAATATCCATGGCCAGTACAAGGTTCGTGCGGATAATCACGATGAAGTCAAAGGCAGGGAAGGGAAACGAGTTCGTCAAGAAGTTCAGGGACGTTGTTGCGGCGACGGCTGGCGAGATCGAAGGCATGAGGAGGCTCTACCTCCTCCGTCCAGTTGGGAAGAAGGACAAGTTCGTGGTCATCTCCCTCTGGGACGACGAGGAGTCTGCAGAGGAGTACGCGAGAAGCCCGAGGAATGACGAGTACGGGGACCAGCTGACTACAGTGCAGAAAGGCAGGGAGCGCGTGAAGAAGTACAAGGTTGAGCTCCATGTCGTCGGCAAAGGGGTCGGCGAAGAAGAGTAGAGTGACCCTCGTCTATCGTGTTCGTGGTTCAGGGACCTGGTGGTGTCCGAGGTCGTCGCTGAGGCTCTGGACGCCCTCGGAATGCGATATCCAAAGCTTGATCCGAAGAAGGTGGCGTTGGCTGCTGGCGAAGCCTCTGTAGTTGTTCTGTCAAGGAAGAGCAAGTGAGCTCGTAGGGCTGGCGACGGAACTCTAGACAAGTAGCGGAAGTGGCTCCCATCCCCAGGAGCTGGCCGGGAGGGACTACCGATAGGCTGTGCCAAATCAGCTACGGAAGGCGAAAACTCCGCATGGTTCCATGGAGGGTCAAGTCGTCCATCATAGTCCGGTTTTGGAAGCCGGCCCGGAGGGGGTTTCCAATTCCCTGTAACCTCTGTAACCTCTGTGACATGAAACCAAGCCCTCCGCAGGAACGGTGGAATAGTGCTCACTTAGAAAAGCGAGACGTGCTCCACAGTGGAGCACGTTCATGCTACAGGGTGAAGCACAATTCAGATTCGAGTTGTGCTACACAGTGAATCATCGGAGTGCTCCAGGGTGAAACATGCGGTGATCCAGGCTGAATGACGGAGGAGCCGAGTATAACGAAGCTGGTCGTCGACTTCAACCAGCCCGTTGTTGGCACCCTGGAACCTAGGTCAGAGAATGCGAAGCGCCTTTGCCGATATTAAGAACCGAAGGGGGCAGCTTCCCATCATAAACTCGTCTGAGACGGTAGCGGTAAAATATGGCTGTGGACAGCGTGCTCATTGATTAGGCTCTGGCTCTGGGATTGTTCCAGAACCACTGCATCTTGGGCGGCTCAATGTTTTCTTGCCAGAACAGTGCGA
>Ga0335081_10006179_pt1 | contig 19045 bp, 22 predicted proteins | sample Lox_Sample_35_FD_206713 | JGI IMG/M metagenome (GOLD analysis project Ga0335081, IMG submission 206713) | Soil microbial communities from Loxahatchee National Wildlife Refuge, Florida, United States - Lox_Sample_3.5 | ecosystem: Environmental > Terrestrial > Soil > Wetlands | place: USA...
GCGACCTGACCGTGCCCGAGATCGCACACGACGCCGGATGCTCTGAACGGAGCGTGTACCGCACCGTTACCCCCAGCCGTACCGCAGGCCGCAAACCGGGCCCGGCAGAGGTACGAGCACGCATCATCACCGACCGCGCGAGCGGCGCCAGCTGGCGGCAGATCGCTAGCGCACTCAACGCCGAGGGCGTGCCAACTTCCCAGGGCGGCAAATGGTGGGCAGCAACTTGCAAACTGGTCGCGGAGCGCTCAGCCGCCTAGCGGCGCCCCTCACCCCCTGAACCAGATAGCCGGGGCCGAGGCGTGGCCCGGCTGGAATTTCCCGCGGCCGTGGTAGGTTCACAGACGGAGCACACACAGTCATCACGATGTCCAGGCTAAGTCCAAGATCGTTGATCTTGAGGGGGTGGTGATCATGCTGACCGTGTCCAACGGCTATGACGTCGCCTACCTCACCGACGCGGTCGGCGCGTTCGGCGCCGACTATTACCTGTCCGCGTCGGCGGGCGGAGGCGAGCCGCCGGGATTCTGGACCGGCAAGGGCGCCGACGTCCTCGGCCTCACAGGCAACGTCGACGCCGCCACGATAAAAGCCCTCTACCACGCCGGGCGGACCCCGGCCGGAACCGTCATCGGGTCCAAGCCACGCGACTACAGCCAGATGAAAGCCGACCTGGAAAAGCGCGTCGCCGAGGCCGTCGCCGCCTCAGGACCCTACGCCACCGCTCAGCAGAAAGCCGACATCCGCAATGCAGAGCTAGGCAAGCTCCGGTCGGCTTTGCTTTTCGTCGATTTCACTTATTCGGCGACTAAGTCGGTAAGCCTCGCCCACGCCGGTTACCTGTCGGCGGCGAAACGGCTCCGCGAGGCAGGCGACGAAACGGCCGCCCAGACGGCTCAGGACATGGCCGACCTCATCGAATCGGCGATGCGGCAGACTGCCCGCGACATCGTCGCCGCCCTCGAAAGACGCGGCGCGTACACCCGCACCGGGCATCACGGCAAGGGCGGCGACGGCCAGTGGCGCGACGCCGCAGGGCTCACCGCGGCCGCGTTCCTCCAGCACACTTCCCGGGACGGCGACCCGCAGCTCCACGTACACATCGCCGTCCTCAACAAAGTGCAACGCGCAGACGGCGCCGACGACACTTACCGCGCCCTCGACCAGCCCGCGCTCCGCCGCCAGCGGCTCCGCGTCGCCGCCCTCGCCGACCGCATCCTGACTGCCCGGCTCACGGCAGCGGGTTTCCCGATGCTCCACCGGCCGGACGGCAACGGCTTTGAGGTCGGCGGCATCGCCCAGCCGACCATTGACGCGTTCTCGGCCCGCCGGGCGGCCATCACCCCGGAAATCGCCCGGCTGGTCGACGCGTACCGCGCGAAGCACGGCCGGGACCCGTCACGGCAGGCCGTATGGTCCATGCGGCAGCACGCCACGCTCACCACCCGGCAGCACAAACCAGAAGTGGTACGCCCGGCCGCCGAGGAACTCGCCGCATGGGAAGAGAAATCCCGTGCCGCCGAGGTCCAGGCCCTAACGGAGATCCCCGGCGCGATCCGGGCCTACGCAGCCGGGCGCCCGGCCCCAGCCGCCCTGGACCCGCAGATCAGGACCGCGGCGATACAAGCCGCGGTCGCCGCGGTGCAACGCGAGAACGCGACGTGGACCGTCGAGCAGCTCACATGGGAACTCGGCCGGGTGGTCCCGAACCTCCCGCCGATGGACGCCGCGGGCATCACGGCATTGTTTGACGGCATGGTCGCCGACGCGATCAGCGGCAAAGTTCCCGGCGCCGAGGCGGTCCAAGTGTCACCCGCACCGGACCCGGTCGACCTCGGCCCCCTCGGGACACGGGCATCGGATGGCATGCCCGTTCACTCCCCGCCCGGCGAGGGACGTTTCGTCACAGCCGCCCACCTGGACACAGAAGACTTCCTCATCCGGCAGGCCGCCCGCAGGGTCCGGCAGGCCGTCACTGACGACCAGGCCGCGGAAGCGCTCGCCGGACGGGGCCTGACCCGCGACCAGCACCCCGCCGCGCTGGCCCTGCTCACGTCGACGCGGGCGGTTGACGTGTTTGTCGGCCCGGCCGGGACCGGCAAGACATTCACCATTGCGGCGTTCTCGCACGCGTGGCGGGCGGCGACCGGCGGGGCCGTGGTCGGCCTCGCCTCGTCAACCGACGCGGCCCGCGTCATGGCAGGCGAAGGTTTCACCCGGACGCATAACCTCGCCGACTGGCTCGGCGCCCAGCACCCCGGCACGCAGCTGCCCGTGACCGGCGACCGCTGCGGATGCCAGCACAACGGCACCCGCGGACACCGGCCCGTCCGCCCCGGCGACGTCCTCGTAATCGACGAGGCGAGCCAGCTGGCGACCTCGGACCTTGCCCACGTCATGCAAGCCGCCGCCGTCCACGGCGCCCGTGTAGTGCTGACCGGCGACCACGCCCAGCTATCCAGCCCCGAGGCGGCCGGGGCGATGCGGATGCTCGCCAAGGCCCACGGCCAGATAGAACTCGGCGAGGTACTGCGGTTCGCCGAGGCATGGGAGGGCCCCGCATCACTGCGGCTCCGCGACGGCGACAAGACGGCTCTTGACCAGTACGAGCGGCACGGCCGGATCTACGAGGGAACCGCCCGCGAGATGCACGCGGCCGCTGTGAAGCAATGGCTTGCCGCTCACGTCGCAGGCCGCGCCGATCTCATGATCGCCCCCTCCAACGCGGAAGCCGCGACCCTGGCCCGGGAAGCCCGCGCCGAGCTGATCCGCCTCGGCCGCGTCGACGCCAAAGCTCAGGTGACACTGGCGGACGAAAACGAGGCCAGTGTCGGCGACCTGGTCCGCGCGGGCGAGAACCGCAAGGACATCAACGCGGGCGGCCAGACCCTCGCGAACCGTGACGTCCTCCGCCTCGACGGATTCACCGGGACCGGCGACAACCGCACCGCCCGGGTAAGCCGCCGCACCAGCCCCGGCACATTCACCGAACCATTCACCGTGCCCGTCGCCTACCTGCGGGAACACGGCGAGCTCGCCTACGCCGGGAACGTTCACGTCGCCCAGGGCCAGACTGTCACCGCAGGTCAGGCCATCATCGACGAGACAACCAGCCGGGAGAACCTGTATGTTGCGGCAACTCGCGCCGTCGAGGGCATGCGCTTGTTTGTCGTCACAGCACGCGATGACGTCAAGGCCGAGGACGGCCGGAACCTCGCCCGCGAGCAAGTCACCGGCCGCGCGATCCTCGAAACGGTCCTCGACCGCGAATCGGACGCCCAGTCCGCACATGAGGTCATCGAGCGCGCCCAGGCCGCAGCCGACTCACTGCCCCGGCTCCATGGAATCTGGGCAAGCCTCGCCCGCGAGGCAACCGCCGCCCAGGTCGACGGCGCCCTGCTGGGCCTCCTGTCCGGCGACGATTACCTCCGCTACTCAACCGACCCGGAACGCGACGTACTGCAACGCGTCCTCCGCGGCGCCCAGATGGCAGGCGCCGACGTCGCCGAGATCCTTACCCGGGCAACCCGGCGGGACATGGGAGCCGCCCGCTCCGTCGCCGCGGTCCTCTACGGCCGGGTCACGAAAATGGACCTCCCGGCACCGGACCCGCGCGCCAGCTACGCGACGCGAACCCCGGAGCATCCCCGGCCGGAACGCGCCCAGGTCGCCCGCCAGCTCGCGGAGATCCTCGACGCCCAGATAGCAGCACGCGGCGAGGTCGCTGCCGCCGTACAGCCCGAATGGGCGGTTAAGCATCTAGGCCCGGTGCCCGATTACATCCGCCCCGAACCCGAGCATGCCGCGGGCCCCGCTGCCGCGACGGCCGAGGCCCAGGCGGACCCGCAGCCCGCCGTCGAGGTCAGCGACCCTGCGCCCGCCGAGGCCGAGGCCCAGGCGGACCCGCAGCCCGCCGTCGAGGTCAGCGACCCTGCGGCCGCCGAGGCCGAGGCCCAGGCCCCGGCACCACGCCTAGACGCCGACGCCGGAGCCCACGCCCGCGCCGAGGCCAGCGAGGCCGCCCAGGTCGGCGACCCCAAGACCGCCGCCGAGGCAGACTCGGTTTCGGCCGGGGCATCGCGTGAGCAAGAGCACTACGAAAACCCCGCCGCAGGCCAGCGGGCCCGCAAGGCAGAGATCGCAGCGGCCATCGAAAGCGACGCTGAGCCAAAGCCAGTGCCCGAGGCAGCGGCCTCCGCGCCCAGCGCGGCGGAAGCCGCACCACTGGCAGCCGTCCCGGCGGCCGCGGGCACAGCAGAGGCCCAGGCGGCAGCATCGCCGCAGGTCAGCGACCCGGCACACCGCACTATCCCGGCGGCCGCGGAGCGGATACTGACCCCACGCGAACAGTGGGTGGCCGACGCCGGAACCGTCGCAGCGGCCCGCGAGCTCACCAGCCACGACCACCCCGAAATCCCCCTCGGCGACCCGCCGCACATCTCGGACGCCGAACGCCGGTACGCATGGCAGGCCGCCGCACACGCCCTCAAAATGCCAGACGCCGATCTCGACCTGCGGCAAGCCGAGGCAGGCGAGCTGCAAGCTGGAATCCTGGCATACGAGCGTGACCTCGAATGGGCCCCGGCGCACGTCGCCCCCGACCTCGCCACGACCGCCCGGGCCGAAACCGACGCTAAAGCCGACGCTGCGATCACATGGGCGCAAGCGGAATCCGACCCCGCCCAGATCCCCGCCGCGGGCGGATTCGACAACCTCGCCGCCGACCTCGGCGAACGCCGCGCTCGGCTGGAAGAGATCGACGCCGCTTACCAGCAATGGCACGACGACACCGCCCAGGCCCGCGCCGTGGCGACCGCAAACACGCGAGAGCTGGAGCGACGCGCCGCGACCGGCACACCGCTGCCGCCGCAGCCCAGGACCCCCGACGCGGGAGACCCGGAGCCGGGCCCGCAGCCTGCCCGCGAGCCCCTCCAGATCAGCAACTCGCCCGAAGCCGTCGCCCGCGCCAACGAAGTGATCGCCGAGGCCCTCGCCGCCATCGAGCGACAGGCCGAGCTGGAACGCGACCACGGCGGCCTCACCCCGGAATCCCGGCAGATAATCGAATGGTTCCGCGAACCTGAACCCACCGCCGCACCCGAGGCCAGGCAGGAACCCGCCGCGGACGCTCCCGCCGCCGCAGCGACCGCCACAGCGGCACCCGAAGCCATCGCCGCAGAGGCGCCGGACCCCGAAGCCGAGGCCGCCGACGCGGCCGCGGAGGCAAGTAAGCTCATGGCTCCGCTCTGGGCTCAGATCGACGCGCGGATAGCTGCCAAGGCCGCCGAGGCCGGAGTCCGCAACCCCGCGCCGACGTCGGCAGGACCATCCGCCCCGCCTCCGCCGGAACGCAAGCCACTGACAATCAACCTCGACGACGCGGCGGCCGTTGCCAGAGCACACGCCGTAGTGGCCGAGGCCCTCGCCGCCGAGGCGGCCGCAGGCAGGCCCGTGCCCGTCCTCCCGGCACCGTCCGCCGGGGAGCCAGTGCCAGCGACGGCAGCCACACAGCCAGAGCCAGAGCCAGCTGACGTGCCAGAGCCAATGGACGTGCCAGAGCCAGAGCCAGCTGACGTGCCAGAGCCAATGGACGTGCCAGAGCCGCGGGCGGAGGCGGAAGCCGACCGGCCTGAGACGACGCCACAGGCCCCCGTCGTCGACGCCGGGGCCAAGGCCCCGGAACCAGCCCGGTCGCCGCTCAGGATCAACCTCGGCGACGCCGAGGCCGTCGCCCGCGCCAACGCGGTGGTCGCCGAAGTTCTCGCAGCGGAAGCCGCCGCAGGCAGGCCCGTGCCCGTCGTGCCTGCCGTCTCAGTACTCGAGCAAGAGCCACTCGAGCAAGAGCCACTCGAGCAAGAGCCACTCGAGCAAGAGCCATCGGCCAGCGAGCCAGACCTGGCCGCCGAGGCAGAGCGCTCTTATAATTCCGGGGCCTCAATTGAGGGCCCGGCCGGACCTGAGCACGCGGGCGCACCCGAGCCCGCCGCGAACGTGCCAGAGGCGAGGCCGGAAGCCATCGAGCCAGGACCAGAGCCATCCGCCGCCGAAGCGGAGCCAGACACAGCGGCTCCCGGCGGCGGCGCCGAGGACATGCCTGCCGTCGACCTCGACGCCGAACTGACACGAGCCCGCGACGCCGTCGACCGCATGACCGAACGCAACGCGGCCGAGGCGGAACAGCGCGCCGCAGCCGACGCGGCACAAGCCGATTACGTCATGGCCTCCCACTGGCAAGCCGTCGCCGAGGCCCAGGCCAGCGGCGCCGAGCCCGGCTCACCATGGACCGGGGCCGAGGTCGACACCGGAGCCGGGCTGGAGGCAGAGTAGTCCCGTGGACTCCCACGACCTGCCGTCCTGCTATCGCATGACCGACCCCTACGACGTGTCCGTAGAACCCGCGTTAGCCGAGCGCGGTGTCCGCCGCGCCGTCCAGTGGCCATGCCTCGACCCGGCCTGCCCCCGCGGCGACGTCGGCGGGGTCCCGGTCCTTCCCGGGCGCCTGATCACATTCGAGAATCACGACGGCAACCGCGAGCACGCCCTCTGGTACGGCTCCGGGCGCGTCGCGGAAATCCGCCTCTTGTCACGCAGCACGATGCCCGGCCGCCCGTTCCGCCGCCCCGGGGACGCCGCCTGACCGGCATGCAAAAGGCCCGGCCGAATCCCCCCGGCCGGGCCTCCCGCGTCTGTCCGCCCTATCTGCGGGCCGAGCATTCACCCGCCGAACAGTTTTCCATCACCAGGCGAAGCCTGTGCAGCACCCCCGGCAGCCACCTGTCATGCCAGTTCAGCGCACCGTCCAGCCACGGATGATCACGCTCGTAAATGAGCCGCCATTCCGCCCGCAGGTTCCCGAGCTCCGCGAGGGCCTCGGGATGGTCCGGCCAGCACGAGGCGATCACCCTCGCATACGCCGGATACTGCCGCCGAAGCACTTGCTCGACCCAGTCGCCGAGCTCGGCGACCTGGTCCGCGCGCGTCTCATCGTCAAGGCCGAGCCACACCGGGGCCTCGGCCTTGGGAATCTCCCCTTCGTCGAGGGCGTGACTCAGGGACTTGGCCAGCTTGGCGACCTGATCCGGCAGTTTCGTCAGCGCGTCGACGCGGACCCGGAGCTCGCTTACCGCTTTCGCCAGCGCAATCGCCTCGCCAGTCTGGAACCTTTCCTCGCTCACAGTTCCGCCTCTGGCTCGTCCAGCTCCGGGTACTCGATTTCGAGGGCGGCAGCCGCGTCGGCGCGGGACGCCTCGGCGGCCATCGCCTCGGCCTCCTCGGCGGCGACCCGGCCGAGGTCTTCCGCGATCGCTACCCACGCCGCGCGCGTCTGCGGACTGTAATCACCCGTCGCCTCTGCCCACGCGTCCAGCATCGCCGGGGGTACGACCTCGTCCGGGTCCTGGCCGTCGCTCATGACTTCGGCCGCCTCTGGTCCGCGTCCGCGAACTCTTCCCACGCCGCCGAGACACCCTCGTCGAGGTCGGCGAGGTCGTCGAGCTCGGCCTCAAGGTCGGCGACGGCCGCGGGGTCCGGGCCGTCCGGCAGCGGGGAAAGCCACGACCGCAGGTGACCGGCCGCAGCCGCGAGCGCCGTCAGGGCCTGACGCCTGGACCGCAGGACCGCGACGGCGTCCGCGCACCAGACGGCCAGCGTCCGGCGCCGCTCCCACGCGGGCCGGGTCCTGACCATCACCGGAGCGGCCTGCCCGCGCCGCTTCACCACTGCCCAGAAATCCGGCATGCCCTGGAGCACGTCAGCCGGGACCTTCGGCACGTCCTCCCCGGCGGCGTCTTTGGTCCGCCCGACCAGGTCCGAGATCCGCTGATAGAACGACAGATTCTTGAGCCCGCCGTACACCAGGAGATCACCGGCCGTGTCCAGGATCGTATCGGCGGCATGCTGCCCCCACCTGTCCGCGATCTGCCCGAGGCTATGCACGACCGGGCACATCAAGATCCCCCGGCGGGCTGAGTCGGCGAGCCAGTGCGGCAGCGGAACCGGGCAGATCTGCGTGACCTCATCAAGAGCAAACAGCATCGGCGGATCAAGCCGCCTCGGCCGCCGCGCCGACGCCGCCCGCCGCGCCGCGAAATGCATCTCTTGGGTGATGTAGCGGAACAGCGGCGCCAGCGGCGAGTGCTCGTCCGCGGAATCGGGCGCGACCAGGTACAGCGTCCCGGTGCCCGCGGCGAACGCGGCCGGGTCCAGACGCGGCCCGGGACCCGGCACCGCGGCCGCGAGCAGCTCGGGAACCGCGACCCACGACAAAGCCGCCGACAGGATCATGCGGATACTGCCCGCAGCCTTATCGTTAGCGGCCAGAATCGGGATCATCGCCAGCAATTCCCGGCTCCCGCGGATGTCACCCTTAATCAGATCTTGCGCGCGGTCGAGATCTTGCTTGCTGGCCCACCTGAACACTTCCCGCAGCGTCAGCCCGCCGAGCGCGGCCGCGTGCAGCAGCGCGCCGAGCACAAGCTCGGCCGTGTGCTGCCAGTCCCGCAGGTCGCCGGTCGCCGTCGACGGGACGATAAGCCCGCGGGCGGCGCGCTTCGCCGAAGCGACATGCTCGCATCCGGCGACCGGGTCAACCCACGCGCACGGATGCCCTGTCAGCCCCTCGGGGTCAATGAACAGCAGCCCGCCGAGCTTCGCCCGGTGCGGCGCCGTCTGGTCAGCGAGGTCAGTGTCCGTCGAGGTCACCACGGCGGCACCCGGATGCCCGATGATCCGGTCGGCGAGATGCCCGCTCTTGCCGCACCGCGGCGGCCCGAAGATCAGGCAGTGATTCTCCAGGGGCCCGCAGCACAACCTGAACCATTGCGCCCGGCCGTACCTGACCAGGTAATCCGTCGCCGGGCGGACGAGCCGCGCGCGTCGGCCGAGGCCCGGCCTGGTCTGCGCTGCGGTGCGCCGCATCGCCCGCCTCGACCAGCCCGAGCAGATCTGCCCGAACGTCGCCCACCCGGGTCCCGGCCGGCGCCGCAGCCTGGCCCGCAGAAGCATCGCCCGGGCCCTGTCCTTCACGTCGTGAAGGATGTACCGGACCCGGAACCCGAACGCGGACCCCGCCGCGGGCAGGACCAGGACCCCGAGCATGAGCGGGGCCGGGGCACCCCAGAGCAGCCACAGCGTGAGCCCGAGACCCGCTCCTGTGACAGGAACCCATGCGGTTAACCCGAGCATCGCCGACCCCGCCAGAGCCGCTGTGACAGCGGCCAGGACAGCGGGAACGGCGAGGACTAGCGTGAGAACGTTCATCGGGACTTTGCCTCCCAGTGGACCGGCGGCCCTGGCCAGCGCTTCCCGCTGCCGGGGCCGTACCGCATGACGCGGCGACTCGACTGTATCACTACACTGCGACGTGACTATAGTGTCGCGGTAGGTAGTAACCCGACAGGAAAGGCCCGCCAGCCATGCCGCGAATCAAGAAAAAGTCACCCGCATATGTCCAGATCGCCGACCACTACCGCGCCCAGATCAGAGACGGCCTCCTGCCGCCGGGCGCGAAACTTCCGTCCGTAATCGCAATGGCGAAGGACTGGCACGTCTCAACACAGACAACCGCCCGGGCCCTGCGGGCCCTCGCGGTCGAGGGCGCCGTCTTCGCCACCCCGAACGGCACGTTCGCCGCCGACGCCCAGATCATCACCCGGACGCCGCTGGAACGGGTCCGCGCCGGATCAGCCCTGCGGCCCGGCGAGGCCGTGGAGGTCACTGCCGCGGGAATCGTGATCGCACTGCCCTACGTCGCCGAGCTCCTCGGAATCGACCAGGGCGGCGCCGTCATCCGCCGCGAAGAGGTCACCAGCCGCGACGGCCGCCCCGTAATGCTCAGCGTCGACTGGATACCCGGCCTTGACGCCGTCAGCGCAGGCGAGCTCCTCGCGCTCGCGCCCGTCGAGGGCGGCATAGCCGCATTCACGGCACGGGCACGGGGCAGGACGCTCACCCACGGCGAGGACCACCTGCGCGGCCGGGCATGCGACCAGCGGGAAGCAGACCATCTCCGCGTACCGCCCGGCTCGCCGGTCCTCGCGGGCGTACACCTGCTATCCGACGCGAAAGGCCCGCTCCTATACGGCGAGTGGGTCCTGCGACCCGACCTGGTCGTCCGGTACGCCTACCAGCTCGGCCAGTAGCACGCAGCCATGCACAGCGACGAGGGCGGCCCGGGCAGGTTACGGGCCCGCCCTGCCTGTCGCGGCGGACGTAGCGTCCCCCCCTCCACCACGCGGCAAGTGTGCGCACGCTACGGCGCCGGTCAAGCCTCCCAACATCCTTTTCCGGCCTCTCACCACGCGCAAAACCCGCGCGCGGCGAGCCTCCACGGCCGCAAAAGCATCTTGGGACCGCTACGCGGCTCCGCTTCGCTCCGGGCCTGACAGTCGCCTCCGCTCAACGCTCGCCGCTTGGCAGGTGGAGGGGACAAAGAGCATGAAAGCAGGGCGGAGTGCGAAGTGATGTGGCGAGAGTGCAGCTGCGGCAGGCGATATCAGACCATCGCAGGTCAGGACGACGGCAAATGCCTGTCCTGCCAGATCTCCATGCGGCTCCGCCTCGGCGGCATCGTGAAAGCCGACCCCGGCCTCCGCCGCTGGCGGCAGCACAACCAGTGGGTATTCGGCACCGAACGGCGGACGGCATGAGCGGCAACCGGGTGATTCAGGCAAGGCAGGCCGACCGCATGGCCGAGCTTGCCCGCGCGGAATGGCGAGCCGGGAACCGCATGCGGGCATACGACCTCATCGCGCTATGCGCCGACGTCGACCCGCAGCGCGCGGCGTGGTGGCGAGCCAAGCTGGACGCGATTGTGGATCAGCTGCCAGCCCGCCGATGCCCTGACTTCAGCTGTACCGGCCACGCGGGCGACGACCCGCAGTGAAACGTAGGGCGGGCCCGCCACGGCGATTGGAGCGCCCGGCGGGCCCTGGGAAGCAATCTCACCAAGGGAGATCACAACCATGAGCGACAACACTACGAACCCCGCCGCACCGCCCGCAGGGCCCGGCCTGCCGCATCCCGACCCTGTCCTCGCCGCCGCCGGGTGGAAGACATGCCCCTGCCCCGGACATGAGGGACGGCGGATATGGGTCCGCGGGACCGCCGCCGAGGCCGGGGTACTGCCCGGGTGGGCCTCGGGAGCAGAACTGGCGGCCGCCCAGTGAACGGGTGGGAGCGGGCCGAGGCGGTACGGCTCGTCATCGTGACCGCAGCTGGCGGCCGCTGCGAATGCCGCGACCGGGAATGCGGCAAGGTCCACGGCCGCAAGACCGGCGACGGCCGGTGCCCGGTAACTGATTCAGTGGTGGCACCGCTGCATACCGTGCCCGCCGTGACCGGCCTTGACGAGCACAAAGCCGTTCGGCTCGCCGCCGAGGCGATGATCGCAGTATGTGACGCGTGCCACGGCGGCCGCCTCGCTGCGGAACGGAAACAGGCAGCGGCCGCGTGGGAGCCGCCGTAGATAACCGCACAGTCCTGATCTGCGTGGCTGCGGTGATCGCATGGCTAGTGCTCTCTGGCCGAGTGCGGGATGGTGGTTGAGCTTGCCGGCCGGACGTGGCCGCGTTTTAGTCGCCTGACCTGCGCTTTTCCTCTCGCCTGTTCCGAACGGTCGCCACATCAAGGATCTTGTACACCTCGCTAGCAAGATCCGCGTCACTTTTCCGCTGAGCTGCGAGAGCGCAGGGCCCCGGCGGGCTGACCAGCCACAACGCCGGGGCCCTGCTGCATAGCAGTATTGCAGTATCCGCAGTAACTACTGTAGAATGGCTGGTATGACACGCACCCGGACGCCAACCGAAAGGCACCCCGACATGACCCCCAACGAAGCCCGCCTACTCGCCGACGCGCTCACTATCCGCACCCCCGGCCAGGACCGCGCCAGCATGCTAGAGGAACTGAACCGCCGCGCAATCATGGTCAGGTCCGCGCTCGGCTGGATAGCGGACGGCGCTGACTCGGCCGCTCACCTGAAAGCGCTTGCCGCTGACCTGCGAGACACGATCGGCGCCGATCCTGCCCGGTCAGAGGCCGTCCGTACATGCGGCGGATGCCACGGCCGCGGGACCGGCTCTGTTTGCTGCGTGTGCGGCGCCCAGATCCCCCCGTCACTGCGGCGCACCCCTGACAGCCCCTCGGAACTGGGCGGCCGCGGAATGCTCGCCCCGGACGCGGTAACCACCTACGCGGCGATGCTGGACGCAACCGCAACCCAGGACGAGGACGACGAGCCCGAGCCGGAGGACTACGACCCCGGCCCTGAGTGCGACGGCGAGGGCGGCATGTCCGAGTACCGCTACAGCCTGCCCGGGGAGGGCTCATGGTGACCATCGCACTGGTTAATCTCAAGCCCGGCACGGGCAAGACCACGTCAGCCGTATGGCTCGCTCACACCCTCGCCGCCGACCGCGCCCGCAGCGTGATCCTGGTCGACGCCGACCCTGCCGCCTCGGCCCTGGAATGGTCCGACCTCGCCGGAGGATTCCCATTTAGGATCATGGGCCTCCCCGTGCGTGACCTGCATAAGCGAATCCGCGGCTTCGCCGCGCCGGGTGACACTGTCGTAATCGATGCGCCGCAGCTGGAGGACCACGGCGGCATAGCACGGTCAGCGTTGCTCGCCGCCGACCAGGTCGTCATCCCGTGCGCGCCGACGCCAATCGAGATCGCCCGCACCGGACCCGTAGCCCGCGAGATCGCCGACACCGACACGCTCCGGGAAACCCCGGCCAGGGCCGCGGTCCTGCTGAACCGCACAGTTACCCGCGCGCGGTCCACAAACGACGCGAGGACCGTCCTCGCCGGGCTGGGCTACGACGTACTGACCACGGCCGTCCCGAGGCTTGAGATCTACGCCCAGAGCTACGGCGGCCCCGTGAACGTGACCGGCGACCGCATATGGCCCGCAGTCGCCGCCGAGCTCACCGAAAGGACCACGCAATGACCGGCCAGTCAAGCGACCAGCTAAAGCGCATGGCAGCTGCCGCCGGGGCCCGAACCGAACCCGGCGCCCGTCCCGCGGGCCGTACCGCGGTACGCACGGCACCTATCCGGATCACGGTCGACCTGAGCCCCCCGGACTATCAGCGGCTATCCGACCTCGCCGCCGACATCGGACGTCAGGCAGGGATACCGCGCCTGGCCCTGGCGAAGTTCATCCGGGCGCTAATCGAAACGGCCGGGTCGGACCCGGCGGTAACGGAGGCCGTGAGCAGAACCATCCGCCGAGCACAGTAACGCAGTAACCGCAGTAACTACTGAAAGGGAGAGGATCATGAAACGCACCGCAGAAGAGTACGAAGCCGAAGCCCTCAGCTACGTCGCCAAAGCCGACCACGCGACCGGCGACTACGCCAGCGGCTACGCCGACACAGGCCAGCTATACGCACTGTTAGCCATCGCCGCGACGATAGAGCAGGCCACTCACCGGAACCCCGGAAGGTAAACGACCATGGCAGACACCTACCGCGACTGGCACCGCGACATGGAAACCGCACTAGCCGAGCGAGCCGCCGAAGCACACCGCAGCGTCGACCAGCAAATAGCCGCCGAACGCACACAAGCCGAGGCCGAAGCCGAAGCAGGACCAGACCTAGAGGCCCGAGCTATGACGAGCTACCAGCCCGGCGACCGCGTCCGTTTAAGGTACTCAGTCCGCGACGCCGGAACGGTCCTCGACGACATGAGCTGCGAAGTCGTCGACGCGCTCAACACATGGCCGCCCCGCGTACCCACCGGAACAATCCCTGTCCAATGGGACGGCGCCCACGTATTCACCCGCAATCAAATCGCATTCGTCGAAGCCGACAGCCTAGAACCAGAACTAACCGCCATCACCCCAGCCGCGCACCAGCCCGAGCCCCGCACAAACCGCGGATTCGACATCGAGCCCGGCGGATAACCTGAACCAGCACACAAGACGGCCGGGCACCCCGAGAACCAACAGGGGGCCCGGCCGTCCTCACATTCGCCGAACCCCAGGGGCAACCCCGAACAGTCGTTGACACAATCACAGGGACAACCCTTATGACACCCGACGTCACCTCACCCCGCCGCGGATACGACCCCGCATGGCGAAGCCGCACCGCACACCGCTCACTACCCGCCGACATCGCCAGCATGCTCACCACCCACAGGCAAGCCCTCGGATGGACCCAAACACAAGCCGCCCAGGTAACCGGCATCAGCAATACCGCGATCAGCCGACTAGAACACGCCCAGCGACGACCATCCCGGGCCCTCGCCGAGGCCCTCATCGAGGGCTACCACCTGCACGGTGCGGACGCCGCCCGCCTCCGCGCGGTCGCCCTTGACTACGTCGGCCGGTCCTCGCCGTACCGCAACGGCGGATACGTGCCCAGGTTCAGATGAGCGAGCCATACGGCGATGCATGGCTGGCGGCCGCGCTGGAGGCGGCATGCCATGACCCCGAGCTAGACGCGGCTCTCGCTGCGACAGCGGCGGAGGACGCGGCCGCGCTGGAAATCCTCGATCGCCTCGCCGGGGCGGAGGCGGTCGACTGGCGGGACCTCGACGTGGCGGCCGAGGCGGCGACCGGGGAGGACGCTGCGGAGTTGCTCGCCGCCCTCGACGACCTCGCCGACCTCGACGAGATCACGCCGGACAGCTGGGACTAGGAACGTATCTGTTCCCTTTGGTGAGGGTTTCTGTTTCCCGTCCCGACCAGACCAGACCCGACCAGGGTAACGCGTGACGTAACGCGTGGTGTAACGCCGTTACCGGGGCATTCACCTCGTCCGCGCTGTTAGCCTGCCGGGCAGGGGATGACGGGCCCGGCCCTGTTCCCACAGGGCTGAGACACTCCGTCGCAGCGAGAGGCCCCGGCGTGTTCCGCTCGCCGGGGCCTCTGGTCTGGTGCTGGTCAGCTGGCAGCTGCCGACAGGTGGCGGTAGATCGAGGCCCTGGACACGCCAAGCTCGGCGGCGACGTCACCGGGTGACCGGCCGCCGGTCACTTGCTCGCGGGCGTAGGTGACCTGGTAGGGCTTGAGTACCGGCCTGCGGCCGCCTAGGTGGCCGTTCTCGCGGGCGACAGCGAGGCCGTCTCTGGTGCGCTCAGAGATCATGTCGCGCTCAAACTCGGCGAACGCGGCGAGGAGCGTGTAGAACATCTTGCCCATTGCCGTTGTCGTGTCTATGGGCTGGTCGAGGCAGACCAGGCCGATGCCCTCGGCGGCGAACCGCTGGGAGATCTCCAGCAAGTGACGGGCTGACCGGCCGAGGCGGTCGAGCTTTACGGTGACGAGTGTGTCTCCTGGCCGCAGGTAGGCGAGGCAGGCGTCAAGCTCGGGACGTGAGGCGAGCTTGCCGCTGGCCGTGTCGGTGAATACACGCTCGCAGCCATGGTCGGTCAGGCGTGCTACCTGACCTGTTGCGTCTTGCGTGTCGGTGCTGACTCTTGCGTATCCGATCTTGCTCATGACCCCCCCTGTTGTCTCGTAATCTCGTGTCTCACTTTAGCGGCTCCCCAACCGAAGTGCAACACGAGTTGTGAGACACGCTGAGGCCAGTTTCGGGGCCCCGGACAGGACCAAGATCAATCTCACTGGACGGCCGTTTGGTGACAAGATCATTAACAAGAGGAGAGCGACCGCAGGCCCGAGCACGGGAAGCACGGGCAAATGCCATCGCAGCAGCACATGCAATGCCTCTGCCGGAAGGGGAGGCGAACTGGGCAATGGCAGGAGTAGAAGTGACAATGTCACTTCTACTTTCGGTAGCTGCGCCGGGGCGATTGCCCGGCTGAGCGCGCGCCTTAGCGGCCGCTCGGCGGCAGGACGATACCGAGGTCTGGGATTTTTGTGGTTTTACCCGCCCATATAGGTAGTAAATCTTACGACCGTTCCACCGTGTCACCCGACAGTCGACAAGGCGTGCGCTGACCTAATTGTAAATTTTACAATCGGCGTCACGCTGCCGTCACGTTGCGTGTCAGGACGGGCGCCCAGTAACGTTATAGGAGGACACACCAGCGTGACATCTAGGAGCATGTGAGCAAAAAGTCGGAAATGGCGGCCGCCCGGCAGCGGGCCGAGGCAGCCGCGTACGAGCGAGGGAAATCAGATGCCCAGGCCGCCATCGGCCGGGCACTAGTGCGTCAGCTAGCGGAAGCGCAGCGTGTCGCCAAGGCAGCGCAGGCAGATCTGACCAAGTCAGCACCCGAACGATCCCCGGCGGCCGTCCGGCAAGCTCGATACCGGGCTGGGCTGAACGCGGAACGGCAGCAGTACCGCGATTACCTGCATAAGCTCGCCGGATCGGCCAGCGCGGACGGCCGCGCCGCCGCCGAGCTCCTCGAAAACGAGATCCTCGAAGACCTCGCTGAGGGTACATCATGAGCCGCCTGATTCTGACTGACGAGCAGAAGGCCGAGCTCCTCGACGCCTACGGCATCACGAGCGACCGGCGGGGCGTTCTCAGAGCCGTCGACGGCGAGTATGTGCCGGATGCGATAGCGGCGAACATGCTCGCCAAGGCAGGTCGGCATCCCGGCTCAGGCCAGTTCACCGCGGCGGACGACCCGGCGTCTTACGCGTCGGCGGCCGATTTCGGATTGCCGGCGCCGGTCAGGATCACGTCGCCGGGCCAGTTCCGCCGCGGTTACATCACACCGGGTCATCAGGCGGAAGTAGCGCACAGTGGCGACGTGATGCCCGTGGCGCGTCCTGTTGTCGCCGGGGATTTCGACCGGGCCGGGTACGTGCCGGGCGACCAGGACGTGAGTCCCGGGAACGATGCGACCGGGAATACGAGCTGGCGGCCCGGTCAGCCCGCGTCGGACCTGGTTGCGTCGGCGACGGACGCGCGGGAGGCAGATGAGGCAGCGGGGCGTCAGCAACGGCTGAATCCGTCGACGGCGCCGCAGCATGGCCCGGCGGCGTCAAGGCCCGTTGTGAGGGCCTCGGGTGACCCGGCGGCTATGCGGCGGCTGACCGGCCACGCCCCGGGCGAGGCGTCATGAGCGAGCCGACCGGAACTATTACAAATTGTAATTCTGTGAGCCCGGCGGCTTTGCGGGCCGAGGCCGACGCGCTGTGGGCGAGGGCGAGCGATGCGGAAGCGGAGGCCGACGCCGCGCGGCAGCTGGCCTCGACGAAAACGAAACTCGCAGCGGCGGTCGAGGCCCGCGATACCGCCGCAGCGGCAGCGCGCGACGCTGAGAAGGCCGCAGGAGCCGCGCTGGCAGCGTGCGAGGCGTCCGGTAAGGCCCTCGCCGTCGCGTCCGGTAAGGCTGCTGAGGCGATGCGGCTCGCGGAGGCGGCGCGGGACCGTGAGGTTGAGGCCCGCGAGCTTGACCCGGCAGCGCACGCGGAGGCGGCGATGGCAGCGCTCGCGGCCGGGTCCGTGTGGGCGTGGAATCGTGAGGCCCTGGATGAGGTGCGGGAACGGCATGATGCCGACCGGGCTGCGGTCGAGGTGGCGAGAGCAGAGCTGCGGCGCCGCAAAGACGTGCTGGCTGCGGCCGAGGACGCTGTGTCCGACCCGGCTGCCGTGCAGGTCCCGGACCCGGGAGCGAGACTCCGCGAGCTGATCAGGCGGGATGCGCTGACCCGGCGGGCACCGCTGCCCGGGTTGTCGGCGATCGGGATCGTCCGCGACGGGCTGCCCCTCCCGGGCGGGGGAGCGGGCGGCTGAGCGGGCCGGCGGAGCCGTTCGCTGTCGCCGCGACGGCCGCCGCCGCGCAGGCCGGGCGTCAAAGCCGGGAGACCGGCCAAGGACGCTCTGTAGGGCATCCTGCGCCCGGCCTCGCGTCCCGCCCTGGGGGCCGTGCCGGCCGGACGTGACTGCGTTTCAGTCGCCTGACCTGCGCTTTTCCTCTCGCCGTGTGCTCACATAGTCAGCGTGGAGGATCGGTACACCTGGGGAGTTCCGTTACATTCTGTTACGTTACCGACGAAACGTAATGGAATACGGACGGTAACCAGGTGCGGGCACCGCTCGCTAATCGCGTCGAACCTGTTTCCCGCCGTTTAGCGACTGTGCGTGAACCGCCGAGGCCGCTTGGGATAGTTAGCAAAGAGTGGGGAGACTGCTTGCGGAATGTCCGACTTTGTCTGAGCTTGAGTAGAAGGGTAACGAAAAAGCGGTGGGCCTTCCCTTTTGTGGCCGCCCGTTTTTGTCCGGGTTTGGGGGAAAGGTCGCGCTGTGTATACCAAGCGAAATGTGAGAGCGGTGCTCGCTAACCCCGGAGAAACGACTTCTGCCGGATTAGCGGGCACCGCTCTCGGTTACAACCCCGTGACGGTTACTGCCGGTGACGACGCCACCAGGACCGGGCACGGGCCAGGACCCCCCTCGGCCTGGCCGGGGCGGCGGGATCCCAGCCGGCGTGACGGATCGCGAGCTGTTCCAGTCCTTCCGGGTGGGAGTAGTTCAGTCGCTCGGCGGCCTGCTCGCGTGTGCAGCCCTCGGCGAGCAGCCCGGCGGCCTGCGCGGCGAGGGCCCTGACGCACAGGTCGCACCGCGTTTTAGAGCCGCCTGTGACGGTGCGGCCGTGTGGCTCGCAGACCCGCGGCGCCGGACGGGGCCGGGGCGGATGGTTGCGCAGCTTGTCCTGTTTGTTCTGCTCGGGGGTGCCGTACAGCAGGTTCCCCGGCTTGCCGGGCCCGCAGGCGTCCTCGCCGCCGGGGGCCCACCTGTTGTCGTCGGGGTCGTCGTTGAAGTGGCGGACTTGCTGGCCGGGCTTCGGGGGGCCTTCGAATGCGAGCATGACCAGCTGGTGCACCGGCTGTGTCACGGCCTGGCCGTCGTCGCCGGTGAGGTTGACCTGCCAGTATCCGGCCGTGGACAGGCGCGGCTTGAGTACCCGGCCGGTGAGCCGCTTCCCCGCAGCGGACACCCGGTCGACTGACCTGATCTGCCCCCGCGATGACGCTTCGTATCCGCGGTATCCGGGGATGCGTGCCCACTCTTCGGGCAGCTGGTCACGTTCCGTACGGTCGCTCTCCGTGGTCATGACGCCCTTCCTCTCGGTGTCTTCGGCGCGGCGGCTATCAGGTCGTCTATCGCGTAGCGGGCCGGGC
>Ga0335081_10006181_pt1 | contig 19042 bp, 20 predicted proteins | sample Lox_Sample_35_FD_206713 | JGI IMG/M metagenome (GOLD analysis project Ga0335081, IMG submission 206713) | Soil microbial communities from Loxahatchee National Wildlife Refuge, Florida, United States - Lox_Sample_3.5 | ecosystem: Environmental > Terrestrial > Soil > Wetlands | place: USA...
AGAAGATGCCGGAGCTGAAGGCCGAGGGCGACTCGCGCTGCACGATGGAGCTCGAGCCGAGCGGGCCGGCGGTCAAGCTGTCCATCACCCACACGATCGAGCGCGAGCCCTCGAAGTTCATCACGGCAGTCTCCGGAGGCTGGCCGAAGATCATCTCCAACCTGAAGTCGCTGCTCGAGAGCGGCGTCACCGCCCTCGAGGACCCCTATCCCAAGTGAAGCGCGCGGCCCTTCAGCGGGTGAATTCGGCGAGCTTCCGGAGCTGCACGCGCGGGTCGTTGGCGGCATCCTGCTGCAACCACCCGAGGTGCCCCGCCCCATAGATCACCAGCAGCCGCTCGGCCGGCGATTCGAGGAGCGCGATGAGGTTGCGGTAGATACGGATGTTCCGCTGATACCACATCGCGAGCAGATCGGGTCCGGCATAGTCGGCCGGGTCACCAAAAGGCACGAGGGCGAAGTAACCCGCGACGTCTCGGCTCACGGCGGCATCCGAGTTCATGAGCTCGAGTGTCTCGAGCACGGTGTGCGTCGCCAGGTAATCGTTCTGCGCCCGGACGAGCGTCTCGATCTGCGCCTGCCAGGCATCGAGCTGGTCCGACCTGCCGTTCGCCTTCGCATAGTTCACCACCCGTCCGAAAGGGAAGTCGCCCTCCTCGTCGACGGGATAGATCGTCCTGTGCCCGAGTTCGCGCGCGAGGCGAAAGCCGATCTGCTCGACTTCGTTGCGGGTGAGCTGATACTTCCCGTCGAGGTAGTCGGTGTAGCGCTGGGTGACCTTCGTGCTGCCGACGTCCGCCTCGATCGCAATCCGGGTCGGATGAAAGCGCTTCAGCACCTCCATGAGCTCGCTGATCTCGCGCTGGCGCTTCGCTGCGAGCACATCGTCGGCCTGGATGTTGTGCAGGTCCCGTCCCGGATTCGCCATGTGGAAGGTCCCGAGGATGAGGATCTCCGGCCGCGCCTCGCTCCCACCCCATGCCGCAGTCGGGATCGCCAGCACTCCCAGGACAATTATCGCCGCCCTCATGGCGCCGCCCTCCCGCCTTTCATGGGCATCACTTGCCGGGCTGCTTGCCGCCGTCGCTCCCCTCCGGCAGGGCGAGCTTCGGAATGCCGAACTTGCCCTCGAGGCGGTGCAGCTTGGCGAGGTCGATGGCACCCACGATGTTCACGATGGTGAACTCGCGCGGCTCGCTCGCGATGATCGCGAGTCCGTTGGCTACGCCGCGGTCGACGGCGACGTAGATGTCGACGTGGGTGTGCTCCCGGGCGCTGTTCACCTCGACCAGCCGCTGCCAGGCGGGAGCCGCCAGCTGCTTGCGCACCAGGTCGACCTGCGCCAACGGATAGGCGAAGTCCTGGTCAAAGGTGTAGCTGCGGACGTAGATGCCCTTGAGCCCGCCGATCAGATCCTTGGTCGCCGCGTCCCCGGGATCGCTCGAGTCGAGAAAGCCCGCCGCCAGGGAGAGGAGCGAGGGATCGAGCGAGATGTTGACGGACTCGGTGGCCCTGGCGGAGAGCTCCGGGAACTCGGGCAGCACCAGCTGCGCCGGCGGTGCCGCGAGCGCCACGGACGCGCCGAGGGCCGCCACGGCGCCAAGGAGTCTCGGCCGGATTGAGGAGGAGTCTGTCACGCTTTTAGACACCCGAGTGTTCCTGCGGAGCGCCGTGCTCCTCGCCGTTCACGACCCGAGACGCCAGGTTGAGCTTCTGGTCCGTCATCCGCAGCGCCTCGATCAGCTGGCGCCGCGCCTCGCGCCCCTGCTCGAGGCGCTGCACTTGCCATTGATGCGCCAGGAGAATCGCGATTATCACCGAGGCCGCGAGCCCGAATGCCAGCCAGCCGACGACCGCCCCGGCACGCGCCGGACGCTCCGGCCGGCGCGGCTCGGCCGCGATGCGTGCCAGCACACCCGGCGCGAATCCCGTGCCCGGATCGACCGCCCCGAGCGCGCCGCGCAGGCGCCGTTCCAGCTCCTCGTCGTTCCGCCCGCCGCTCATGTCAGTGCCTCCACCCTCTCGGTCATGCGCTCACGCAGCTGCGCCAGCGACCGCTTGAGGTGGCTCTTCACGGTGTTGAGCGGCATCCTGAGGGTGCGCGCGATCTCCACGGGGTCGAGATCCTCCTGGTACCTGAGCAGCACGACGGCGCGCGCCGCGGGCGAGAGCTCGCCGACCAGGGCGCGCAAGCGGCGCTCGAGCAGCGGGTCCGCCTGCGCGCTCTCGCCGGCAACGTCCCCGAGCTCTTCCGGCGCAAACTGCTCCAGCCTCGGCGTGCGCCGCAGGCGATCGATGGCCCGGTGCAGCGTCACCCTGCGCAACCAGAACCCGAGATGGCTCTCCGAGCTGACCGAGGCGAGGTTGCGGTACAGCTGCAGGAACACCTCCTGGGCGAGATCCTCGGCCGCGTGCCGGTCCGACAGCATGCGCAACGCGAGGCTGTAGACCGGGCGCTGATACCGGCGCACCAGTGCGCCGAACGCTGCCCGCTCGCCGGCCAGCGCCTGCGTGAGCAATTCGCCACTCGTGCATTCCTCGTCCCCGGTCACATGGGGTCCGCGGGTCGCGGGTAATCACGCTTGCGGCGGCAGCTGCCCGAGCGTCCTGCCCGGGTGGACGAAGGTCCTGCTGAGGCTGGCGATCTGCTCAAGGTCGATCGTGCCGACGATGTTGACGATGGTGAACTCTCGGGGCTCGCTCGCGATGATGACCAGGCCCTTGACCTTCTTATCCTCCAGGGCGACGTAGATGTCGACGTTCTCCTTGCCCTTGCCCTCCTGGTCGCCGCGCCTGCGCACCTGCACCAGCGGACTCCAACCGGGCGCGGAGAGCTGCGCGCGCACGCGGTCGATTGCGGCCTGCGGATAGGCATAGTCGGAGTTGAACTCGTAGCTGCGGATCTGCACCGACTGCAGTCCCTTCAGGGTCTCCCTGACCTGGGCAGCGTCGGGGTCGTCGGTTTTCTTCATGAGCCACCCGAGCAGATGCAGCGGCATCCAGCCGAGCGTCAGGTCGACCGACTCGGTAGCGTGTGCCCGGAGCTCCGGGAACGAGGGAATCTGCAGCTGGCCCTCGGCGCTGGCGAGCAATGGCACGGCCAGGCAGGCGGCAGCGACGGCGAGCAGGCGGGTCTTCATACGGGTCTCTCCCCGGGGTAGGGTGCCGGAATCGGGTCCATGCTCCGATAAATACGCACGGCACCCCGCGAGAGGGTGCAGGAACGGATGCGCCGCTAGAGCACCACGTTCGGCGAGGTCGCAACCCGGTTGCGCCCGGCGCTCTTGGCGCGGTAGAGCGCCGCGTCCGCCTCGGCGATCAACCGCTCGGCGAGCGCCTTGTAATCGTGCGGCCCGGGTCCGGGGTTTGCGGCTGCGACGCCGATCGAGAGCGTCACGGTCTCGCTGGCGGGCGGGATGCCGGTGCCGATCGTGACCGGCTGACGGCGCACCGCAGTGAGCACGCGCGTAGCGACCTTCTCCCCGTCGGTGAGATCCGCCTGGGAGAGCACCATGGCGAACTCGTCGCCGCCGAAGCGCGCGCCGGTATCGCTGATGCGCATCTCGGCATCGATGCGCTGCGCGACCTCGCGCAGCACTGCATCGCCGGCCAGATGCCCGTACTGGTCGTTGATGCGCTTGAAGTGATCGACGTCGATCATGAGGCACACGATCGGCAGACGCGCGCGTGCGGTGCGCGCCAGCTCCTCGCGCAGCCGCGCATGCAGGTAGCGGCGATTATGGAAGCCGGTGAGGAAATCGGTGAGCCCGCTGCGCAGCAGCCGTGCGCGGTTCACGGCATTCTCCACGCAGATCGCCGCCACCAGCCCGAGATGCGCCAGGAAGTCGCTCGCCAGCTCGCGGGTGAAGCGCTGCGGGTCGTGGCTCACGAACACGAGCACGCCGTCGAGCTCGTCGTGCCGGCGCAGCGGGATCAGGGCGAGACTCGCGGCCTGTGCCTGTCGCGGCAGCAACAGCTCGTGGTCGGCGCGCCGGTACGGCCCGAGCCAGGGCCGCTCGAGCGTGGCGAGCTGCGGAGCGATGGTCCGCAGCGCATCGACGAACGTCACCCCGGCGAGGGGGTCGTGGCCGATATCGTCGCCCGAGATCAGGTGGCGGATCTCGTGCTGCGGGTCGTTGAGCACGAGCGTGACGCCATCGAGCTGGTAGGAACTCTTCAGTCCCGCGATCAGCCGCTCGAACAGCTGCGCGAGCGAGCCGGCGCGCAGCAGCTCCAGCTCCCGTTCCTGCGACTTGCGCAGCAGCGCGGCGTTGCGGGTGACCTCCTCGGTGAGCGTCGCCAGGCGCCCCTTGAGCGCGCTGTTCTCGCGCTCGAGCGCCTCGGCCGGATCGGCGGCTGCGCCGCCCGGGCGCTGTTCGGCATTCGGTCGGCGCATCAAGACTGCGGCTCCCTCCACTCCCTCAGGCGCGCCGCTCCGTCGCCGTGCGCCGATCCTCGAGATAATCGCGCCCGCGACGCATCAAAGCAACGAACGTGTCGTGATCGTGGGAAAGAACCGCGGTGCGCAATCGCTCGACGGCCTGCGACAGGGCCTCGAGCGACTCGGCGCCGTAGTCGTTGAGGCTCTGGATCTCGTAATAGAGCTCGGGACTGTCCTGGGCGACGCGCGCCGCCACCTCGAGCTGGGCGTCAAAAGTGGTGCTCGAGAGGCGCGCGAGCCTCGGTGCCGCCTCGCCGCTCTCGGCGAGCGCGGTGAAGAAGGCGATGTTGAGCGCGTGCGAGAGCCCGAGCACGTAGGCGATCAGGCGATCGTGCTCGTCGAGGCTCATCACCACCTGCTCGGCCATGGTCGAGGAGAACAGCTCGCGCACGCTCGCGAGCGCCGCTGCGTGGCCGAGGTCGACGAAGATCACGTGCCGTCCGGACAGCAGCTCGGTGTCCGGGCCGAACATCGGGTGCACGGAGGCCACCCTGCAGCCGTGGGACTTCAGCGCCATCAATCCGGCGCGCAGCGGCGACTTCAGCGACCCGACGTCGAAGATCACTCCGGGCGGACGCCGCAGCGCGAGGTCGCGCAGGATCGCGTCGGTGGCACCGAGCGGGGTCGCCACCACGATGTAGTCGTGCTTGAGATCGGTGGCGTGCCAGTCGGCAACGTGGGTCCCGCCGGCCGCGGACGGCGCCGGATCGGCGACCTCGACCGCGAAGCCCTGCGAGGCGAGGAAGCCGACGAACCAGCCGCCCATCTTGCCGGCGCCGCCGATGACGAGCGCCCGCCGCCCGGTGCCGGCACCGCGCGCCACGACGCTGGCGTGCTCCTGGGTCGTCAGCGACGAGCGGATCAGCAGGCGCAGCAGCTGCTCGGCCAGCGCCGGCGATACGCCGCGCTGCTCCGCCATGGCGCGCACGCCGAGGATCACCTCGCGCTCGCGCTCGTAATCGCGGGTCGAGCGGCCGGTGGCGCGCTTCACCCGGGCCACCTCCTCGCTCACGGCCTTGCGCTCGGCCACCAGCCCGATCAGCTGGCGGTCGATATCGGTCACTCGCTGGCGCAGGTCCTCCAGCGTCACGGTCTCGCGCGTCATGGGAAGGGGTGCCTTTGGCGGAAATCCGCCTCCTTTCTATCGGGGCGGGGCAGGCGGTGCAAGGGGAGCCCCCAGACCGGGCGGGCCGGGTGCCCTGACCGGTTCCGGCGCTGCGGCCCGCCATATGCGCATCGAGAAGCGCCGGCCCTCGGGCTGCTCGCCGATCGTCTGTACGCGGATCTCGGCGCTGCCGGGCTCCCAGACGAACGGCCGGTGGTCGCCGGGGTGGGTAGACCATTCCGGGTGCTGCGCGAGAAACGCGCCGATGTCGGCCGGCGCGATTCTCTGGCGGCGGATCTCGTACCCGGCGCGCACGAGGCGCTGCAGCGCGGCCGCATCCCAGGCGCGCAGCGGGTAGGTCACGCCCGCTGGAGCGGCGATCCCGGCGAGGAGCTTGCCGATCGGGTTGTAGGCCCCGATGAGGCTCCAGGCCGCGAGGCTCGAGTCCGCCAGCTGCTTGTCTGCGGCGGCGACGCCGGCCCCGGGCCGCAACGCCGCCAGGCTCCCGGCCTGCTGCGCGAACAGGTTCACGGTCGCGTTGAGCTTGAAGAAGTGCGCGCTGATCTTGCTCCCGAGCGAATCGGTCCAGCCGCGCGGCACTCCGGGCTGCGGGGACCATCCGCTCGCATACAGGTACTCGGTCTGCTCGAGGAGCGATGCCTGGACGCGAAACTCCGCGGCAAACGCCCCGCCGAGGTCGAAGTCACCGAGCGCGAAGACCGGCGCGACGCGGTCGGCATCGCCGGGCTCCGTGGGCACGGCGGCGCGCGGATCGGCGATCATGTCTGCGAGCACCAGGTAGTCCGACTGCAGATAGGCGAGCGCCAGCATCTTCGAGATCAAGAGTCCCTGCCCGGTGAGCACCCGGCGCCACAGACCGATGTCGGCGATGAGCGCATCGAGCGCCGCACGCAGCTCGGGCGCCTGCGTGCCGCGCAGTCGCAGCACCGTGTCCTCGAGGAACAGGTAGCGCACCTCGGTCGGAACGTAGACGGCCGGAGCCAGGTAGCTCGGCCGCGCGGTCTCGTAGTAGCCGGGCAGGCGCTGCAGCGCCAGGTAGCGCCGATAGAGCTCGCCGTTCGCCGCGCTGAGCGCCGCGATCTCCTCCCGGTGCGGCGGCACTTCGTCCCACAGCGAGCCGGTGAGAGGATGCACGAACTCCGCCTGGCCGGCGAACTCGAGCGCGTTCGCGACCCGCAGCGTCAGGGAATCGAGCGCCTGCCCCGAGGGGTCGTGCAGCACCGCATCGAGGTGCTCGTTGTAGTGGCCGATGCGGTCCACGCCGGCCGCGATCACCGAGGCGCCGGACGGGGCGGTGAATCCCGCCATGGCGAGATAGATGTTGTCCTCGGGCTTGAGGGGATTCGGCGGCGGCGCGAGCAGCGCGCGCGCTTGCGGCGAGAGCGGCTCATCGTGCCAGTTGACGACGAAGGCGAACGCGCACAGAGCGAGCGCGATGAGCGCGAGACTCCCCACGACGAGCCCGCTCCAGCGGAGGATGCGGCTCGCGATGGGCGAGAGCGTTATCATGAGCCGAGCCTATCGAATCCCCGGGTACTCCACCAAGACCATGAAGTTCGCGGCACGCCGACAGCTCGTGATCGCCTCCTTCGCGGCACTCGGCGCATCGGCCGCGGCTGCCCAATCACCCGCAGCGGCCTCGCCGGCGGAGCCGGCCGCGGCGCGGCCCGTCATCGACCTCTCTCAGAACGACGTGTTCTTCATCTCGCGGTGGTTCCAGGGGGCGGGGAGCAAGACCTGGAGCGCGCTGTGCGGCTTCGCGGTTCACGGCAACTATCTCTCCAGCGACGTGCCGCGACCCCTGTGGGAGCTCAACATCCAGGAGCTGATGGCGGGCGATGCGCCCGTGGTCGTCATCAGCGCCGGCACCTACGAGGTCCTGAGCCAGGACCCCAAGGCTGCCCGCCAGGCGCGCGCGCCGATCACCGCCCTCAGCTTCACCGTGGACGGCTCGCCCGAGCCCGTGACTGCCCGCATCGTGGGCCAGCCGGGCAGCGACAATGCCATCAAGGCCGTAGTGGAGACCGCGTCCGGGCAGAGGCTGCTGACGGGTTTCTACGACGGAGTACCGATCACGGTCTCGCTCGGCTACCAGGATGGCGGGAGCGAGGTGCTGAGAGTGACCAACATCAAGGATCGCGGCCACGTCTCCGGACTGGGGGGTTACCTGCAGCACTGCACGGCGCTGCTGCATGCACTGCCGCCCGGTGCGCCGAGTGCCTACCGCATAACCTCGCCCGTCGACCTGATGTCGCGGGATCCTTTCGGCAACCCATGAACGAGCGCGAGGAGCTGCTGCCCGAGCCATTGCCCGCCGAGCCTCTCGGCGTGGTGACACGCTGGCTGGCGGAGGCCTGGGCGGCGGGCCGCCAGCCGAACGCCAACGCCATGGTGCTTGCCACCGCGACCCGCGACGGCCGGCCGTCCGCGCGCGTGGTGCTCTGCCGGGACATCGTGCCGCAGCCCGGATACGTGGTGTTCTATACCAACTACCACTCGAGCAAGGGACGCCAGCTCGAGAACAACCCGCGCGCTGCGGCGGTGATGCACTGGGACGCGCTCAGCCGGCAGGTGCGCATCGAGGGCGTGGTGGTGCCGAGCCCGGCCGCCGAGAGCGACGCCTACTTCGCCTCGCGCGCCTGGGATAAGCGCCTCGGCGCCTGGGCCAGCGCGCAGAGCGAGCCGCTCGCCTCGCGCGCAGCGCTCGAGCGCGCGGTTGCGGCCGCCGCCAGGCGTTTCGGCGCGCCCGTTCCGGGCACGCCGGCGGCCGCTGCAGCCGTCGACATCGACATTCCGCGCCCGCCGCACTGGGGCGGCTATCGCCTGTGGGCGGATGCGGTCGAGCTGTGGGTCGAGGGCAGCCAGGGGCGCATCCACGACCGCGCGCGCTGGAGCCGCACGCTGCAAAGCGCCGCCGGCACTGCCTTCGAGGCGGGCGCCTGGCGGGTCACACGCCTGCAGCCCTGATTCAATGTGGAGAAACCTCCGCATCGCGCTGCTGCTGCTGGTGCTCGCCGCTGTGGCCCTGCAGCAGTGGCTCGAGCGGGTCCACACCCAGAGCTGGCGGGAGACGCTCTGGGTCGGCATCTACCCGCTCAACGCCGACGGCAGCCGCGCGGCACATAGCTACATCGAGGCGCTCTCCCACAAGGACCTGGAGTCCATCGAGACCTTCTTCGTGCGCGAAGCCCATCGCTACGGGGTAAGACTCGATGATCCGGTGCACATCGAGCTCTATCCCGAGGGGAGCGAGCTCCCGCCGGCGCTGGCGCCGGATGCCGGCCCGCTCGGCATCGCCTGGTGGAGTCTGAAGCTCCGCTGGTATGCAGCGCACGCGAGCACGGTGCCCGGGCGCGTGCCCTCCACGATCCGCATGTTCGTGCTCTATCACGACCCCGCAACGCTCGACGCGGCGCCGGACTCGCATGGCCTGCAGAAGGGGCTCGTCGGTGTCGTGCACGCGTTTGCGGCGAGCGAGCTGACCGGCAGCAACGCCATCGTGATTGCACACGAGCTGCTGCACACCGTGGGCGCGACCGACAAGTACGATCTCGCCACCGACCAGCCTCTCTACCCGGGCGGCTACGGTGATCCCGGGCAGCAGCCGCTCTTCCCGCAGCTCCGGGCGGAGATCATGGCGGTGCGCCGTGCGCTGAGCCCTCAGGAGTCGGAGATGCCGCGCAACCTTGCGAGCGAAGTCGTCGGCCCGGCGACGGCGCTGGAGATCCATTGGACGCACCCCTGAGCGCGCGCCGCCTGAGCGTGCACGCCGGCGCGCGGGCGCTGGTGCGCGAGCTGTCGATCGATTTCGTGCCGGGCGAGCTGCTCGCGATCCTCGGCCGCAACGGCTCGGGGAAGACACTGACGCTGCATACGCTCGCGGGCCTGCGCCGGCCGGCAGCCGGGGAAGTCGCGCTCGCGGGTGTGCCGCTCGGGGACCTCAAACGCCGCGCGGTGGCGCTGCGCCTCGGCCTCCTGCCGCAGGACCTCGAGGACGCGTTCGTGACCACGGCGATCGAGACGGTGCTCATCGGCCGCCACCCGCACCTCGCGCTGTGGCAGTGGGAGACGGCCGAGGACGAGCGGCTGGCGCGCGCGGCGCTCGCCGCGGTCGACATGGAGGATTGCGCCGCACGTCGTACCGACACGCTCTCGGGCGGCGAGCAGCGCCGCGTGGCGGTCGCGGCGCTGCTGGCGCAGCAGCCCGGCATCTTCCTGCTCGACGAGCCGACCAATCACCTCGATCCCCATCACCAGCTGGTGGTCCTCGGCCTGTTCCGCGAGCTCGCGCACTCCGGCCGGACCGTCATCACGACGCTGCACGATCCGACGCTCGCGGCGCGCTTCGCCGACCGGGTGCTGCTGCTGCACGGCGACGGGCGCTGGACGCTCGGACCGGTGCGCGAGGCGCTCACGGCCGCAACCCTGAGCGAGCTCTATCTCGCCCCGATGGTGGAGCTCGTGCAGGACGGCCGGCGGGTGTTCGTCAGCGCCTGATGGCAAAAATCGCCTGGCGGCGATTCTTGCGGACAAACGCACTTCGATTGGCCCGCGAGGCAAGCCCGAAACGTCTCCTAGCTCGCCAGGAGTCCGAGGACTTCGGCGTGCAGCGCGCCGTTGCTGGCGAGCACGCTGGTGGTCGCGAGCCCGATCGCGCGGCCTTCGAGATCTGTGCAGACCCCGCCCGCCTCGCGCACGATCACCGTGAGAGCGGCGATATCGAGGATGTTGACGTTCGACTCGAGCACGACCTCGAGCGCACCCCGCGCGAGCAGGTGGTAGTGCAGGAAGTCGCCGTAGCCGCGCAGGTAGCCGACGGCGCCGATCAGCCGGCCGAAGCTCTGCCACCGGGGCGAGGCCGCGAGGCTCTTCAGATTACCCGTGGAGAGCCCGGCCTCGTGCAGCGCGGCACGCTTGCTCACCCGGATCGCGCGCTCGTCGAGGTACGCTCCTGCCCCCTCCTCGGCCCAGGCGAGCTCGCCGTAGACCGGGGCGCTCGAGACCCCGAGCACCAGCCGGCCCGCGCGCATGAGGGCGATCTGGGTCGAGAAGAACGGGATCTCGCGCACGAACGCCTTGGTGCCGTCGATCGGATCGACCAGCCAGATGTTGTCGGCGCTCATCGCGTGCTGCCCGGTCTCCTCGCCGAAGAACCCGTAGGTAGGGAACCGCTCGGTCAGGGTGGCGCGGATCACCTCCTCGGCGAGCACGTCCGCCTCGGTGACCGGCGAGGCGTCGGGCTTCAGCCGCACCCCGGGGCTGTGCCGGTAATGGGCGCGGATGACCTCGCTCGCGGCGCGCGCGGCCGCGAGCGCCGCCTGGAGTTCTTTGGATGCCATATGCCTTAGGATACGGCCAATGGGAAACCGTCTGAGCAGGATCTACACGCGCACCGGCGACGACGGCAGCACCGGCCTCGGCGATGGCAGCCGCGTGCCGAAAGACAGCCCGCGGGTCGAGGCTTACGGCACCGTGGACGAGCTCAACAGCACCATCGGCATACTGCTGGCGGTGCCGGGGCTGGCGCCGGAAGTCACGGAGTGTCTCACCGAGGTGCAGCACGAGCTGTTCGACCTGGGGGGCGAGCTGTGCATCCCCGGCCACCAGGTCATCCGGGCCGAGCAGGTGGCGCGCCTCGAGCAGACGCTCGACAAGTTCAACGACGCGCTGCCGCCGCTCAAGGAATTCATCCTCCCCGGCGGGGGACCGGCCGCCGCGGCCTGTCACCTCGCGCGCACCGTGGCGCGGCGTGCCGAGCGGCGCGCCTGGACGCTCGCGCGCGCCGAGAGCCTCAATCCGCAGCTCCTCAAGTACCTCAACCGCCTCTCCGACCTGCTGTTCGTGCTGGCGCGCGTGCTGGCGCGGCACGAGCGCGGCGCCGAGGTGCTGTGGCGCCACCGGCGGGGCAAAGCCTAGGCCGCGCTACGCGGCGCTCGTCATCAGTGCGTCTCCTCAGCTCAGCGCAGCGCGGTGCGCTCCTCGAGGAGAATTCTCAGGCGTCGCCAGTTGAACAACGGTCCCGGATCGGTCTTGCGCTCGGGCGCGACGTCGCTGTGACCGACGATGTGCTCGGGGCCGAGCGAGGGATAGGCATCGAAGAGCGCCGCGGCGAGTCCCGCGAGCTGCTGGTACTGCGCATCCGTATAGGGGGTGTCGTCGGTTCCCTCGAGCTCGATCCCGATCGAGAAGTCGTTGCAGGAGCGCCGGCCGTCGTACTCCGACTCGCCGGCGTGCCAGGCGCGCTCGCCGAAGGGAACGTATTGGACGATCTCGCCGTCGCGGCGCACCAGCGCGTGCGCCGAGACACGCGCGCCGGCGATCGCACGAAAATACGGGTGCGTATCGAGCGGCAGCGTGCCGGTGAACAGGCGATCGATCCACGGGCCGCCAAACTCCCCGGGCGGCAGGCTGATGCCGTGCACCACCAGCAGATCCGGCTTCACGCCGGCCGGCCGGGCGTCGTAATGCGGCGATAGCACCTGGCGCGCGCCGGCCAGGAGACCCGTAGCGGCGTCGATCCGCAGCGGCGTGCTGACAGGTATGGTGGCGGCGGTGATGGTCATGCCGGCCGGTCGATTCTGCCACAATCGCCGCCATGACTTGCGCCAACGCGCCCTACGTGGCGCGCGATCTCGCCCATGTGTGGCATCCGTGCACACAGATGAAGGATCACGAGCAGGTGCCGCTGATCCCGATCCGGCGCGGGAGCGGTGCGTGGCTCGAAGACTACGCCGGCAAGCGCTATCTCGATGCGGTGAGCTCGTGGTGGGTAAATCTCTTTGGCCACGCGAACCCGCGCATCAACGCCGCGGTGCGCGCCCAGCTCGAGACGCTCGAGCAGGTGATCCTCGCCGGCTTCACCCACGAGCCGGTGATCGCACTCTCCGAGGAGCTCGTCGCGGTCGCGCCGCCGGGACTCACCCGCTGCTTCTACGCCGACAATGGCTCCTCCGCGGTCGAAGTGGCGATGAAGATGAGCTTCCACTACTGGCGCAACGTCGGCCGCACCGACAAGCGCCGCTTCATCACCCTCACGAACAGCTACCACGGCGAGACCCTGGGAGCCCTCGCCGTGGGCAACGTCGAGCTCTACAAGGAGATCTACCGGCCGCTCCTCATGGACGTGATCACCGTGCCCTCGCCGGACTGCTACCAGCGTGCGGCGGGGACGACCTGGGCGGAGCATTCTCGGGCTCAGTTCGTGCACATGGAGGCCGCGCTGGCGCGCCACGCGCACGAGGCCGCCGCGGTGATCGTCGAGCCCCTGGTGCAATGCGCGGGCGGCATGCGCATGTACGATCCGGTGTATCTCACGCTGCTGCGCGAGGCCTGCGACCGCCATCGCGTGCACCTCATCGCCGATGAGATCGCGGTGGGCTTCGGGCGCACCGGGACGCTGTTCGCGTGCGAGCAGGCCGGCATCCGCCCCGACCTCATGTGCCTGTCGAAGGGCCTGACCGGGGGCTACCTGCCGCTGTCGGTGGTGATGACCACCGAGCCGCTCTACGCCGCCTTCTACGACGAGTACGTGAAGCTCAACGCCTTTCTCCATTCGCACAGCTTCACGGGCAATCCGCTCGCCTGTGCCGCGGCGCGCGCCACGCTGGCGATCTTCCGCGAGGATCGCGTGCTCGAGCGCAACCGCGCGCTCGCGGCGCACCTGGGAGCGCGGGCACGCGAGCTCGAGGAGCATCCCCACGTCGCCGAGGTGCGCCAGCGCGGCATGATCGTCGCGATCGAGATGGTGCAGGACAAGACGCGCCGCCGGCCCTACCCCTGGCAGGAGCGCCGCGGCCTCACGATTTATCGCCACGCGCTCGAGCGCGGCGTGTTGCTGCGCCCCGTCGGCAACGTCGTCTACTTCATGCCCCCGTACGTGGTCACCCCGCAGGAGATCGATCTCATGGTGGAAGTCGCGCGCGAAGGTCTCGGACTCGCCACATGCGCCTGACCCGAGTGTACGTTGCAGATCCGCTCGCGAGCGGCCACCGCGTCAGGCTCGAGGGCAACGCTGCGAGCCACATCACCCGGGTGCTGCGCCTGCGGGTAGGCGCCGCGCTCACGCTCTTCGACGGCACGGGCGGCGAGTACGAGGGCAGCATCGACAAGGCACACGGCGGGGAGGTCATCGTCGCCGTCGGTGCACGGGCGCCGATCGAGCGCGAGTCGCCGCTCGAGCTCACCCTCGCGCAGGGCGTCTCGCGCGGCGAGCGCATGGACCTCGTCGTACAGAAGGCCACCGAGCTCGGCGTGTCGCACTTCGTGCCGGTGCTCACCGAGCGCAGCGTGGTGCGCCTGAGCGCGCAGCAGTCCGACCGCAAGGTCAACCACTGGCGCGCGATCACGATCGCCGCCTGCGAGCAGTGCGGGCGCAATCGTCTGCCGACGGTCGCAGCGCCCGCGGCGCTCAGGGAGTTCCTCGCGAGCAGTGCGGACGCCTCGACCGGGGCGCGCCTGCTGCTCTCGCCCACGGCCGGCCGGACCCTCGCGGACGTGCCGCGCCCCGTTAACCGTGTCACCGTGCTCATCGGCCCCGAGGGCGGGCTCACGGAGGAGGAGGAGCAGTCGGCGATCGCGGCGGGATTCATGGCGCTGCGTCTCGGGCCGCGCGTATTGCGCACCGAGACCGCGGCAATCGCGGCGCTCGCGCTGCTGCAGCGCGAGCTCGGGGACCTCTAGCCCGTCACTCGACTGCCGCGAGCACGTAGTCGTCGAGGATCCGCTCGGACTGCTCGTGCATGCCGCGGGTGTTGTAGTTGGTGCTGGTGATGACCACTGCCATGTCGAGGTCCGGAATCGCCACCACCTTGTTGCCGCCGTTGCCGGTCATGAAGAACGCCGGGTGCGTCTTGCCCGCGGGACCGAATGCCTTGAGCCACCAGAGGTAGCCGTAGTTCGTCGCCTCGTCGATCTGCGCATGGGGCGTGGTCGAGGCCCTGACCCACGTCTCGCTCACGATCTGATGGCCGTTCCAGCGGCCGCCATCGAGGTAGAGCTGCGCCACCTTCAGCAGGTCAGGTGAGCTCAGGCGCAGGCCGCCGCCGGTCTGCGGCACGCCGAGCGGTGAGTAGACCCATGAGACGTTGCCGATGCCGAGCGGGTCGAAGAGGCGCGCTTGCGCGTAACGGTCGGTTCTCATCCCGGTCGCGCGAGTGAGCACCTCGCTCAGGACGAACACGCCGCCGGTACAGTAGCTGAAGTACCGGCCGAACGGCGCGGCCGGCGGATCTTCCCCGACCCGCATGCGCCCGCGGATCGGCAGATCGAGCACGAACTGCGCCCAGTCCTCGACCAGGTACATGCGCTCCTCGTTGCCGCGCGAGGCGTCGTTCCAGTCGTCGCACTCGAGCGGCGAGCTCATGGTGAGGAAGTCCTCGACGCTGATCCGGTCCTTGCGCGCATCGCGGTTCTGGAGCTTCGCGGCGCGCTCGGGCAGCAGCTCGAGCACGCGCGCATCGACGCCGCGGAGCTTGCCCTCGTCGATCGCGATACCCACCAGGATGTCGGTGATGCTCTTGGTGGCCGAGCGCGTGTCCCGGAGCGTGTTCGCGCCGCCGTCGAAGTACTCCTCGTACACGAGCCGCCCGTGCCGGGCGATGAGCACGCTGCCGATCTTCACGAACTTGCCGGCGCGGATGTCGGCGGCCAGCGTTGCCAGCTTGTCCGCCGCGAGACCCGCGTTGCCGGGCGAGGCCCTGGGCCAATCGGCGCCAGACGCGCCCGGCGGCGCGGCAGCGAGGACCGGCGTCGCCAGCAACATCGCCAGCAGGAGCGCCGCGACTCTGGGCATGCCGACTGACCTCTTCAGGACCTGTCCTGCAGCACGAGCAGCGTCGAGGTCCCGTGCGCGAGCACCTTACCATCGCGGTCTCTCACTTGCGCCTCCGCGGAGATGATCTGGCGGCCCTTGGAGACGACCCGGGCCTCGGCACGCACACGGCCGGTATCGGCACGAATCGCGCGCGAGAAGTTCACCTTGGTCTCGACGGTGGTGTAGCCGCCGCCCGCGGGCAGCAGCGTTTGCGCCGCACAGCCGGTGGCGCTGTCGATGAGCGTCATGGTCCAGCCGCCGTGGACGACTGCCATCGGGTTCAGCAAATGAGCGCCGGGCTCCCCCTCGAATACGGCGGTTCCCTCGCCCACCTCGGTGAGCCAGAAAGTGAGAGCCTCGCACATGGGCGGAGCGGGGAAGCGCCCGTCGATCATCCCCTGCAGCAGCTCGCGTCCGCTCAGGGTGGCAGCGTCCGCCGCGGCCACGATCCCGTAACGGTATTGCACGCGATCCCCTGCCGGCGCGCCCGGTGCGGCGCGTCGCGAAATTCTACGCCCCGATGCTGGTCTCGTCCGCGATCATTTCCTCGAGGCGCTCGAGGTCGGGGACGAGCGGCGTCTCGTTAACCATGCGGATCTGGCAGATGATCGGCGCGCGCTCCGGGAACACCCGTGAGTTATCGGGGCGCACCACGTCCGAGCTCACGCGCACCAGCTGCGGAAAGCCCTGCGCCACCAGCGCGAAGTTGCCGCCTTCGACCCGCGTGCCGAGTGCGTGCAGGACCACGATGCGGGTTCGGCCGCTGGCCGGCGGTATCATCTGGCCGCAGGTCCCCTCGAAGGAGACGAGGGGTACCTGCTTGCTGTTCCAGAGCACGGTGCCGATGTACCAGGGCGGCGCTCCGGTCATCTCCGAGGGCGTCTGAAAGCCGACCACCTCGGCCACGCAGGCGCGCGGAATGATCAGCCGCCCGTCGACCAGGGGGATCAGCAGACTGTAGATCTCGTTGACGCGCTCGGCCATGCTTCAGCTTGCCGAGGCGGTCTGGCGCATCGCGGCGCGGCGCCGCTCGACCAGCGGCGCGATCGCATCGAGCAGCTGCGCCTCCTGGTAGGGCTTGCCGAGGTAGTCGTCGACCCCGAGCTCGATGGCGCGCGCGCGGTGCTTCTCGCCGACGCGCGAGGTGACCATGATGATCGGCACCTCCCTCAGGCGCGGATCGTTGCGCACGTGCGCCGCGACCTCGTAGCCGTCCATGCGCGGCATCTCGATGTCGAGCAGGATCACGTCCGGCACGTTGTCCTGCAGCAGAGTCACCGCGTCCATGCCGTCGCGCGCGGTGATGACGCGCATGCCGTTGCGCTCGAGCAGGCGCTGCGTCACGCGCCGCACCGTGATCGAGTCGTCGACCACCATCGCGAAGATGCGCCGGTCGCCTCGCTCCTTGGGTACGGGCGCGGGAGCTGCCGCCCGCGTGCGCCACTCGGCGCGCACCAGCGCGCCGATGTCGAGGATGATGACGATGCGGCCGTCGCCGAGGATGGTTGCGCCGGAGATGCCGCGGATGCTCGAGATCTGCGGTCCGACCGATTTCACGACGATCTCGCGGCTGCCCACCAGCTCGTCGGCGACCAGTCCGGTGGAGTGCTCGCCGGCCCGCACCAGCACCACCGGGATGGTCACGTCCTGCGTCGGCAGCGGCGCCGGCTCGAGCCCGACGAAAGCCGCCAGGTGCTGGAAGCGGTACTTCGCGCCGCCGTACTCGAAGAAACTGGCGTCGCGCCCGAGATGGGCGGCGACCTCGGCCTTGGACAGGCGCAGCACGCCCTCCACCGTCGGCAGTGGCAGCGCGTAATACTCCTCCTCGACCCGCACCACGAGCGCGTGACTGATGGCGAGCGTGAGCGGCAGGCGGACCGTGAACACCGTTCCCTCGCCCGCCCGGGACTCCATGTGCAGCGCGCCGCCCAGACGCTTGATCTCGGTGGCGACCACGTCCATGCCCACGCCGCGGCCGGCCTGCTGGGTGACGGAGCCGGCGGTGGAGAAGCCCGGCTCGAGGATCAGCTGCATCGCATCCTCATCGCTCAGGGCCTGTCCGGGCGCGATGAGTCCGAGCGACTCGCCCTTCTCGCGGATCGCCTTGAGGTTCATGCCGCCGCCGTCGTCGGTGAGGCGCACCATGACTTCGGCGCCTTCGCGATGCAGCTCGAGCAGGATCTTGCCGGTCTCGGGCTTGCCGCGCCGGGCGCGCTCCTCGGGCTTCTCGATGCCGTGCACCACCGCGTTGCGCAGCATGTGCTCGAACGGCGGCAGCATGCGCTCGAGCACCTGCCGGTCGAGCTCGCCCGAGGCGCCCTCGACGGTGAGCTCGGCGCGCTTGCCGGTGTCGGCGGCCGCCTGGCGCACGATGCGCGCGAGACGCTGCACGTGGCGCTGGAAGGGCACCATGCGCGTGCGCATCAGGCCGTTCTGCAGCTCGGTGATGGTGCGCGCCTGCTGCTGCAGCAGGTTCTGCGTGTCCTTGGCGAGGTTCTCGAGCAGCTGCTGGATGCTCGCCACGTCGTTGGCGGTCTCAGCGAGGGCGCGCGAGTATTGCTGGATCGAGGAGTATCGGTCGAGCTCGAGCGGATCGAACTCGCTCCTGTGCGAGCCGACTTCGTCCTCGTGCTTGTGCAGAATCTGCGCCTCGGTCTCGATCTCGAGGTGCCGCAGCTGCTCCTTGAGGCGCGTCACCGTGCGCGACAGCTCGCCCAGATTGAAGTCGAAGGAGCCGAGCTGCTGCTCGAGCCGCGCGCGCGCGATGCTCGCCTCGCCCGAGATGTTGAGAAGCTGATCGAGAAGGTCAGCGTCGACGCGCGCCATCTCCTGCCGTTCGCCGGCCTGAACGGGCTCGCGGCCGGGTGGCACGGGCTGCGGCGGGGCGAGACCTTCCTCGGGGGCGCCCTGCGCCAGCTCCTCGTTCATGCGCGCGAGCCCGGTGTCGCTCATGGGCGCGACGCCTGCGCGGGCGATCGCCGGCACGAAGGGCTGCGCCGCGGCGGCCGCCGGCCGCGGCGGGAAGACGGGCGTGTAGGACGGCGGTGCCGCTGCGGGCGGTGCCGTGGGTGTCGGAAGCGCCGGGGCCTGAGGCGCCGGGGCCTGAGGCGCCGGGGCCTGAGGCACTGCGGCTTGCGGCGCCGGCGGGCTCGGGGGCGACGGTGCAGGCGCAACCACCGGCTTGGGAGCCGCCGGCGTTGGGGGCGCCGGCTTGACCACTGCAGGCGCCGGAGGCGCAGCGCCAGCCGGCTTCGGCGTCGCTGCCGGCGTCGCAGCGGCCGGCCGGGTGAAAGCCTGGATGCGCGCCAGCATCGCCCGGGCCGGCGCTACACGCTGTCCCGCGGCGACGTGCTCGCGCATGCGTGCGAGCTCGTCGAGACTCGCCTGGATCACCTCGAACACGGCGGCGTCGGCCGCCACCTTGCCGTTGTCGACCTGCAGGACCAGCGACTCGAGCTCGTGGGCGAGATCCCCCATGGGGAGGATGCCCGCCATGCGGGCGCCGCCCTTCAGCGTGTGCAAGGGGCGCTTCAGGCCCAGACGCAGCTCGGCGCTGCCGGGATTCGAGCGCCAGTCCGAGAGCGCGTGCTCCGAGGCCTCGATCAGCTCGGTGGCCTCGTCGGTGAAGATAGCGGCGACTTCGGGATCGAAGTCCGCGGCCTCAT
>Ga0335081_10006182_pt1 | contig 19041 bp, 17 predicted proteins | sample Lox_Sample_35_FD_206713 | JGI IMG/M metagenome (GOLD analysis project Ga0335081, IMG submission 206713) | Soil microbial communities from Loxahatchee National Wildlife Refuge, Florida, United States - Lox_Sample_3.5 | ecosystem: Environmental > Terrestrial > Soil > Wetlands | place: USA...
GTTCACGCTGGCGGCCTCGATTGCGGCGGGCGTGCTGTTCGGCTTGATCCCGGTGTTGAAGTACGCCGGTCCGCGCGGCGGTGCGATTCTGCGGCAGGGCGGGCGATCCATGAGCCAGAGCCGCGAGCGCCACCGGACGCGCAGCGCGCTGGTGGTGGTGCAAGTGGCGCTGGCGATGGTCCTGCTGGTGGGATCCGGGCTGATGATCCGCACGTTCCAGGCGTTGCGGCAGGTGCAGCCGGGGTTTGCGCGGCCGGCCGAGGTGCAAACGCTGCGCTTTTTCATCCCAGGGGCGCAGGTGCGCGACCCCGTGCAGGTGGTGCGCATGCAGGAGGAGATCGCGCGCAAGCTGTCGGAGATCCCCGGGGCCACCGCGGCGGCCTTCTCCACTTCGATCACCATGGATGGCCACAACTCTTTCGATCCGATCTTTCCCGAAGACCATCCCTATGCGGAGGGGAAGATACCGCCCCTGCGGCGGTTCAAGTTCGCTTCGCCCGGTCTGCTGGCAACGCTCGGCAACCCGTTGATCGCGGGCCGCGACTTTACCTGGACGGACGTCTACAACCTGGCGCCGGTGGCGATCGTCACCGAGAACCTGGCGCGCGAATACTGGCGAGAACCGTCGGCCGCGATCGGCAAGCGAATCCGCGAGAAGCCCGACGCGCCCTGGCACGAGATCATTGGCGTGGCCGGAAACGAGCGCGACGACGGCGTGGATCACAAAGCGGCCACCACGGTGTACTGGCCGGCGCTGATGAAGGATTTCTGGGGAGACGGAATCCAGGCGCGGCGTTCGGTGAGCTACGCGGTCCGCAGCACGCGCGCGGGCTCGCAGAGCTTCCTGAAGGAGATCCAGCAGGCGATCTGGTCGGTCAATCCCAACCTGCCGCTGGCGGGCGTGCAGACGCTGGATCAGATCTACCGGAAGTCGCTGGCGCGGACGTCTTTCCTGCTGGTGATGCTGGCTATCGCTGGAGGCATGGCGCTGTTGCTTGGCATCGTGGGCATTTACGGAGTGATTTCGTATGCGGTGTCGCAACGGACGCGCGAGATCGGCATTCGCATGGCTCTGGGCGCGCGGCAGCAGCAACTAACCGGAATGTTTATTCGCCATGGACTGGTTCTGACCGCGATCGGAGTGGCGTTTGGCCTGGCGGCAGCCGCGGGGCTCACGCAGTTGATATCGACGCTGCTGTTTGGGATCAAGCCGATTGACCCGGTGACTTATGTTGGGGTGGCGCTTGGTTTGGCGGCGGCGGCGACGCTTGCCAGCTACGTGCCGTCACGGCAGGTGAGCAACGTTGATCCGGTGGAGGCGTTAAGGGCGGAATAGTAGTTGCGAGCGAAGTCAAGAGAGCGCTGGCCGAGCGTGGGTCCGGCCCGCCAGTGTAACCTAAGAGTATGTCTGGGTCCCATTTTGGCGCGACGCGCCACGCCGCACGCGACTACTCGCGTACGCCGTTGAACATTTACTGGGAAATGACACAAGCGTGCGCCCTGGCCTGCCGCCACTGCCGCGCCGAGGCCATGCCACAGCCGCATCCCGGGGAGCTTTCCTTTCAGGAGGGCGTGGAATTCCTACGGCAGATCCCGGAGTTCGGCGAACCTCTGCCACAGTTGATTCTGACGGGCGGCGATCCGCTGACGCGCCCGGATCTGTACGAGCTCATCGACGAAGCGCGCAAACTCGGCATCGGCGTTTCGATCACACCCGCCGCCACGACTGCTCTGAGCCGCGAGGTGCTGGTGCGGTTGAAGGAACACGACGTGGAGGGTCTGGGACTCAGCCTGGACGGCTCCTCCGCAGAGCGCCACGATTCCATCCGCGGCGTTCCAGGCACCTTCGACCGCACGGTGCAGGCCATGCGCTGGGCGCAGGAACTGGGGATGCCGCTGCAGGTGAATACGCTGGTTGCGGCGGAGACGGTGGACGACATTCCCAATGTCTATGAAGTTCTCAAACCGCTGGGAGTGGCCCGGTGGAGCCTGTTCTTCCTGATTTCGGTGGGACGAGGGAAAGTGCTGCAGCCGATTTCTCCCGAGGACGGCGAAAAGCTCATGGGCTGGATCTTCGAAACCTCGCGGGCTTCGTCATTCATCGTGGCCACGACCGAGGCGCCGTCTTATCGCCGTGTGGCGCTGGAGCGCATGCGATCTGAAGGTCTGACGGGCGAACAGATCAAGCGCAGCCCAGCCTTCCGCGGCTTCGGAATCCGCGATGGCCACGGGATCATGTTCGTGTCGAGCACGGGCGATATCTGCCCGGCCGGATTCCTGCCGCTGATCGTGGGCAACGTCCGCAAGGACAGGGTGGCTGACGTGTACCGCAACGCGCCTGTCTTCCGATCGCTGCACGACCCCACGCAGTTCAAGGACCGTTGCGGCTGGTGCGAGTACAGCGCGTTGTGCGGGGGATCGCGCGCCAGGGCTTACGAGGCCACCGGGGATCCGCTGGCCGCCGACCCGTTCTGCCCGTACGAACCGGCAGCCAGGCCGCGTCCGTAAAGCCGCGCTCACAGATGCGAGCGGGCTGCGTCGCGCCTAATTCTCTACTTTCTTCTCCACGGCCCCGTGCGTCCGGGCCCACGCCAGAAACCCCTCCGGAGCGTCACGCACACCCCATAGGTTGGCGCCTTTGATGGATTGAATTTGCTGCCAGCGGACATTCAGCAGATCCGTGCCGGAGAGATCGGCATCATCCAAACTGGCGCCGCTGAGGTCGGCGCCGGCCAGGTTCGCGCCCGCCAGGTCCGCCTCCTGCAGGCTGGCGTTCTGCAATTGCACCTTTCGCAGATCGCTGTGGCGGAAGTTAGCGGAGCGGAGGTTGGCGTAACGTAGGTCGCTGGCGGACAGGTTACTGTCGCGCAGATCGGCTGCCGCGAGGTTGCAGCGCAGGAGGTTGGCGTGAGGGAGCTGAATGGCCTGCAGAAAGGCATCGGAGGCATCGACCCCCACCAACGGTTGCCCGTCCTGATTCAGTTCTTGCAGCGCCTCGATTCTGCCGCCGCTTCCGCCTTTGCCCTGGGCGGTGTTGATCACTTGCCACGCCTGGTAATGCTTCTGCTTCATGCGGTCGCCGGCTTCGGAAAAGTAGAACACCACGGCCACCACTATGGAGAGAATCCCGAGGTACTCCAGCACCTCCAGAAAGGCCCATCGGCTCAGATAGTAGGCCGTCCAATCGAGCGCCCATTCGAGCGCTTGGAAGGGCAGTGTCCAGCGCCGGCGGACGAGCGCCTTGCGTTCCACCCACAAGTGCGGCGGTTTCTTGGCTTCGCGGACCAGCATTACTTGACCGTTACCACTCGGCCCGGAGACGGATGCCAAGGCTGCGAGGAGCTGCTATCGCGGTGCCGGAGAGGAGGCCGGCGAAATTGATGAGGTTCAGCCGGTTGTTCACGTTCAGAACTTCCATTTGCGCGCGCAGAGATCGTTTTTCGTGCCGCCAAAGAAGCGCGCCGGTGGAGAAGTTGAGGGCGGCGGATGGTTTGAGCCGGCCGCGATCGAAGTTGACCCTGCTCACCACCGCGGCGCCGTACTGCCCGATCAGAAACGGCAGGTCCTGGCCGTCCGGCAGTTCCACGGGAAGACCGCTACCATAAGAGGCGCTGGCGGCGGCCCACACCCGCTTCGAGAGCTCCACGTTGAAGCGGGCGCTGGCGGTGTTGCGCTGATCCTGGGAAATGGCGAATGTGTCGTGGCTCTGGAGCAGCGACGCGGAGCCGGCATCGAGGAACAGGCCGCCGGCGATGGGGAGCGATCCTATCCCCTGCATCCATGAATAGCTCACGAAGCCGGAGACGCGGCCCCAGCGAGGGATTTCGATCTTGGCCTCCGCGCCGTGAATGGTGGCCTTGTCGAAAGCGATCGGAAAGCTGACGCCGGTGTTGAGCAGCAGGTCGTCGTCGCCGAAGTTGCGGATATCGCGGAGGTACCAGTCGGCATCGAAGCGGAGGCGGTTGAAGAATGCGCGGGAGAAGCCGGCCTGGTAGAAGTTGCCGCGCGAGGGCTGAAGCGGCAGATAGAGGCCGGAGTCGGCGAGCGTGGCGGCGAGGGGCGATCCCGAAACGAGGATGTTTTCGATGGCCGGTGTGCTGAATATGCGGTCGTAGGCGGCACGAAAGAGCAGGCCGGCGGGTTTGAAGTACCACGATGCCGCCAGGCGAGGGCTCCAGGCCTGGTCGGCCACCAGCAGGCGGTAGTGATCGTAACGGAGTCCGGCGCTGATGGTAGCGTTCCCGAGACGGATTGTGTCCTGGGCGTATGCCGATTCCTCGCGGTCCTGGCGGTGGCCGGAGATCGCGAGTTGCGCGGGAGTGTCCGGGTCGAAGACGCTGACGCCGCCGATGGCGTAGGCCGTGATGCTATAGGAGAATGCTTCGCGAATGGAGGCCAGGCTGGCCTCGGCGCCCACTTTCCAATCGTGGTGTCCGTGATGGCCGGCCAGGTCGCTGTTGATGTAGGCTTCGCGGAAGCCGCGGTTCTGTGCGGCCGCGATGGGAGTGGAGAGGGGGTTGGACCACAACTGCGCGGCGACATCGCGGAAGGACCCGCGGACGGACATCACCAGCGCCGGGGAGAACGTATGCTGCAGAGAGATCTGGCCGCTGGTTTCGACGCTATTCCGGTCCTGGCGCTGGCCGGCATCGGCCTGCAACTGCTCGTCGGGCACAAGGAAACGGGTTTCGCGATGGTTGACCGAGAGCCATAGACTGGTGTTGGCGGACAGGTCGCGATCGAGCGAAGCTCCGAAGCTGCTGTTGGAGGCGTGATTGGTGTAGTTCTGGGTGACCGGCGGATCCAGGTAGCGGTCGGTGAGGAAGCCCTCCCCATTGACGCTGGCGGCCATCTTGGGGGTCACGTACTCGGCGGAGAGATCGCCGCTCAAGCTGGCAAAGCTGCCGCCCTCGATCACTGCGGAGCCGTGGAAACCGGAGTCCTGGTTCCGCTCGGTGGTCACTTCGATGACGCCGCCCAGCTTCTTGCCATATTCGGCGGGGTATCCCGCGGTTAAGATTCGGACGGACTGGATGTCGTCCGCCTCGAAGTTCGGCGCGAAGGCGGGCGAGCGGTTGTCCTGGACCGGAAATCCGTTGACGATGTACTGGGTTGCATACTCGAAGCCGCGGGGGTGGAGCACGCCGTTGGCTTCCAGCAACCAGCCCGGCTGCGCCGCGACCAGATCCACCAGTCCGCGTCCGGGGCCGGTGGTATCGCGGTCGCGGATGGTCTCCGCGCCCAGGTGCTGGGCGGAGGCGACCTGGCCCGCATCCACCAACATCTGCTCCGCCCGAACTTCCACAACCGTGCCCACGGGGTTAAGGGCCAGAGTGACGGTACGGCTCACGGGAAGTTGAGAGTGCAACTCGACGGTGTCGGAAAAGGTTTGGAAACCGGATTGGGAGATTGTGAGCCGGTAGGAGCCGAACGGCAGGTCCTTAAACGTATAGGAGCCGTCCTGGTAGAGAGTAACGGCCAGGCGCGTCTCGGTTACCGCGCTTTCCAACTGGGCTGCAGCAGCGATGGGCAAGCCGGCGGGGTCCTGCACGTGGAGGCGCAGTTCGGCTGCTTGCCGCTGGGCCTGGACTGCGTGTGGCAGGAGAATCGCAAGCAAAAGTACGAGCAGGCCGGGTACAGAGTTGGAACGCACCTGACGGGCGCCGAGGTTCCGTGCTTGATGGTTCATGCATGGACGCCTCCGGCTCTCTCCCGGGGCGCTTGACTCAGTATCCTACATCCGTCACTTGCGCTGCAAGGGTTGATGTGAGCGAGGGTTCGCCGGCTTGGGGCTAGTCGGCGCAGGTCTGCTACGGCTCAATGAGTCCGGCGCGGATGGCGTATCGCACCATGCTGGCGGTCTCGTGCACTCCCAGTTTTTCCAGGATGCGGCTGCGATGCGAATCGGCCGTCTTGTAGCTGATTCCCAGGCGGGCCGCGGCCTCTTTGGTGGATTTGCCTTCGGCGATGAGCACCAGCACCTGGCGCTCACGCTCGGTCAGCGAGAAGACCATCCGCACCGATTCTTCGTCCGGCGTGAAAATGCCTTTTCTGCGTTGGGAGACATCGGTGGCCGACCCTACGAATCCCGCGAACTCCTGGTCCCGGTAATAATACGGCACGCCGGAGCTTTCCACCCAGCCGTAGGAGCCATCGGCGCGCTGCAAGCGGAACTGCGTGCGGAACGGCTGGCGCGCGGTGAAGGCCTTCAGATAGGTCTCGATACACAGATCCCGGTCGTCGGGGTGCAAGCCTTCCGTCCAGCCGCTACCCACTTCCTGCTCCAGGTTTCGGCCGCGGTACTCCAGCCAGGCCCGATTCACGAAGTTGCACATGGCATCCAGGCCGGAAGTCCAGACCGCGAATGGTGCGCAATCCGCCACTTGCCGGAACTGCTCTTCAGCGGCACGCTGCAGCCGGTCGACCAAGGTTTCCAGATCCGCGAGCCGCTGCTTGAGTACTGCTACATCCTCGATTTGTTGTCCCGGCGCCATGTGAGTTCAGTCTGAATCAAAATAATAGGATAGCGAACACTGTGGGTAAAGTACCAAAATAGTTGTTGGGGCGCTTGACAAGACGGGCCATAAGGAGGTAAGCAATTGACCCGATTCCATTTGTGGAACTTTTTAAGGCTGGGATGGAATTAATGAATGAGAGCCAGATGGCGCCCGATGCATCGCAAAACGACGATGACCTTTTTGTCCGTCTGCGCGGGGGGGACGAACAGGCATTTGTGACGCTGTACCGGCGCCGGGAGGGCGCCATCTACCGCTTCGCGATGCATATGAGCGGCTCCGCGACGGCCGCGGAGGACATTACCCAGGAAGTGTTCCTGACGCTGCTGCGCGGAGACTGTGGGTACGATCCCAAGCGCGGGACGCTTTCCGGGTACCTGTTCGGCATTGCCCGCAAGCTGGTGCTGCGGAATTTGGAGCGGAGCCGGGCGGATGTATCCCTGGAAGCCGATGGGGATGAGGTTGCGCTGCCTGAATTGGCGGTGCACGAGAATGCATTGGCGGATCTCACGCGGCGCGAAGGCATCGAGACATTGCGGCGGGCGGTGTTGGCCTTGCCCCGGCGGTACCGCGAAGTAGTGATTCTCTGCGATCTCGAGGAACTGGACTATGCGGACGCGGCCGTGGTGGTGGGTTGTCCCATCGGCACGGTGCGGTCGCGCATGCATCGGGCCCGGGCTTTGCTGCTGGAGAAGCTGCACCAGGACCGGAATCCCAAACTGGAGGTCGGCCCGCTGAAGCCGATGAGGTGTGCAATATGAATTGCCAGGAATTTTGGAATACCGCGCCCCAACCGGGCGCCGAGGCGGAAGTACATCTTGCCAGTCATCTGGCTGAGTGTCCGGCGTGCGCCACGAAATGGGAGCATCAGCGCGCGCTGGCTGCCGGTCTGCGGCTGGTGGCGGAGGAATGGCGCAGCGTAGAAGCGCCCGCCCGCGTGGAGGCGGGACTGACGGCCGCATTCCGGGCCCAGAAGGGCTTTGAACGCCGGCCCGCGCGCTCCTCGTGGTGGATGCCGGTATTGGCTTGGGCTTCGGCCGCGGCGGCGATGGTTGTGGTCAGCTTGTTCCTGGTCCGCGGTTGGCAACCGACAGCGGAGCCGCGCGTACCTCTGGCCGCACCGCAGCGAACCGGCCCGGTCACGCTGGAGTTCGCGGCTCAGGAGCAGGATGGCGGGGCGCCTGCGGATATGGAAGACGATTCATCCGGCCTGGGCAACGATTTCATCCGCTTGCCGAACGCGGCGCGAATCGAACCGAACGAGGATGTGAACCTGGTGCGCGTGGAAGTGCCGCGGTCCACTCTGATCGCGCTGGGGCTCACGGTCAGCGAAGATCGTACTTCGGATTCGGTGCTGGCGGACGTGGTACTGGGTTCCGACGGCATGGCGCGTGCGGTGCGGGTGGTAGATGAAGGCGGGAGTTTGGAATAGGAGTAAGCGGTATGAACCGGATTCTGGTGGCCGGCTTGCTCGTTTTGGCGGCGGGCGTGTATGCCCAAGAGCCAGGCCGAGGCAGACCAGGGAATTGGCGATTCATCGGCGCAGAAGCGGGCCGGCCGGGGCCCGTGGTGAAGAACGCGCCGTTTTCGGCCGATGTGACGACGGAGACCACGCAGGTGTTGGCGGACGGTAACCGTATTCACCGGACCAGCTCCCAGCGGTTGTACCGCGACAGTGAGGGCCGCACGCGGCGCGAGCAGTCGCTGGAAAGCCTGGGCGGCCTGGCCAGCAATGCCAACCTGCCGCCGGTGGTCTTCATCAACGACCCGGTGGCGGGCGTGGACTACGCGCTGAGTCCGGCTTCCCGGACCACGACGAAAACGGTCCGCGGTAATCCGCCGCAATTGCCGGGCAACGCGCCCGGGCCGGGCCGCAGGATGGCTCGCATACAGTCCGCGGAGAATCCTCGCACGGTCAAGAACGAAGCATTGGGCCGCCAGACCATAGAAGGCGTGGCTGCCGATGGCACGCGCAATACTACGATTATTCCGGCCGGCCAGGTGGGTAACGAGCAGCCGATTCAGATTGTCACGGAAGCCTGGTACTCGCCGGATTTGCATGTCGCGGTGCTCATCAAGCGCAGCGATCCGCGGACTGGAGACACGATCACACGGTACACCAACATCAACCGCAGCGAGCCGCCGCATTCTCTTTTCGAAGTCCCGGCCGATTATAAGATCAGCGAGTCCGCGGGACCTGCTCCGCGCCCGCCATCCAAGTAGACCTGGATCGGGAATCTGAGAGGTTGTGAAAGCTAATTGGCCGTGGGCTTTTGCGCGGAATCCAGAACAAAGCGGGCGACCGGCACCTTGTCAGGTCTCACCTGCAAGCCCAATTGATCGCGCAGGGCCGTGGCGAGACTGGGGCCGTCTACCTCGTCCCACGACAGCGTGAAATCGTACACGCCGGTGAGGTCAGTCTTATCCACTCCCGGACCGATATTGCCGGCGAACGCTATTACATCCTTCAGCGCGGACATGGAGCACTTCTGCGCCTTCACCCTAACCGCGCTGCTCATCGGCTTTGGCAATTCTTCGCCATGGGCGCCGAGGAACGCTAGTTTTTCGTCCTCGCTGGTGGACGGATGCAGCTTCGGACCGTTTTTTGCCACCACCAGGGCGAACCCCGGTTCTTCTTTGTTGACGTAATGGAATTTTATTTTGAAGCGCTCCACCAGCAGGTTCTGCAACATGGTGAGGAGTTGCTGCCGCGTGGTGGTGGCGGGATTCTCGGCCTTGGCCTGCACGTCAAACCGCAGGTCCCCGCGTTGAATCCAGTCGTCGGCAGTGTCGAGCGCCTGCATGGTGACACCATAAGCGATCCCGATCAGGTGGCTCAGACGCGCGTCGGTGATCACGCAACGGCCCAGGGGTGGGATTCCTCCGCGCGCCTTTTCCTCGGCGCCGTACACGGAATCAATGCCGCGGCAACCGCCCCGAACGCCGTTGAATCCGGAGGTGGCGACCTTGATGGAAGCCACTTCGAACTTCAGCGGCTCGGCCGCCGCGTTCGCCTGGGCGTTCGCTTGGGCGCTTGCCTGGGGCGCCGCGAAGAACGCCGCAAGAGCGAGTCCGCCAAGGTTAAGCGAAAGAATCGGCGTTAGCGTCACAGCAGCCCCCCAGCGCACTTATCAGCGTACCTCACCAGCGAGGCGGGGATCCAACAGCACCGCGCGTGCTTCACCAGCCGGCCTCCCGTTCACCCGCCGCTGCTGGGGACTCGTCGGCGACCAATTCTTTTCACGTTCTTCGCTCAGAACGCCATCACGTCCTTTTTGGCTTCCACCTTTTGGGAATCCACTCCGGGGACTTTGAGCAAGTCGCGCCAGGTATTGAATCTGCTGTCCTGGCGGTATGCGACCACGGCCCGCGATTCCTCGATAGTGAAGCCGAGCACCGCATTGAGCTCCTGGACCGGCGCGGTGTTCATGTTGACCTTTGATTCCAGGCCGAAATTCCGGGTAAGGTAGCTCACCACTGCGAGTAACTCGTCCTCGCTGCCTTTCGCACCCTGGTCCACCATGTCGTAGACCTTGTTGGACCAGTCGTCCTGGGTCAGCCGCAACTGCCGGAAACGGTAAGCGCCGTGACACTCCAGGCAGACCTTGACTACTGTGTCTTTTCCCGGCCCGCCGGGCAGCGCCTTGGCTTCCTCATCGTCCGCAAGCGCCCAACACAGCGAGGCGGCAGCCGCCAGCATCCAGAGGGATTTCATGGTCGAAGTTCCAGTATATGCTCGCGGCCAGCCGATTCGATTGCTTGTATACTACGGTTCACGGGGAACGCTATGGACGCCGGATCGGCCTCTCAATGGCCCAACGTCGAAGCCGCATTCGATCCACGGTACCGGCTCGAGTCCGAGATCGGTATGGGGGCTTTTGGAGTGACCTACCTGGCCGAACGGGTTTCGGACAGCACCAAAGTCGTCGTCAAGCTCCTTTCCAGCGGTGACGCAGACAGCCAGGCACTCTTCGACAGGGAGGCAAAAGTCTCCGAGCGGCTCGTTCATCCGAATATCGTCCGGCTGCTGGCAAGCGGCACCTTTCAGACGCGGCCTTACCTGGTATTCGAATGGATAGAAGGAGAGAGCCTCGCCCAGGCGCTCAAGAGGGGTCCACTTTCGGTTGAAGACGCGACGCGAATCTGCCTGGCAGTTGCCGGCGCACTTCAGTACGCCCACAGCCTTGGAATCATCCACCGAGACTTGAAACCCTCGAACATACTGCTCGGCTCGCCGCGTGGGGCGACAGACCCCGGCGCAGTAAAACTGGTGGATTTCGGCGTGTCCGGCCAGCTTGATCCGCGAAGCCAGTTGACGCGAGCAGGGATGTCATTTGGGACGCCTCTGTACATGTCGCCGGAGCAGGTTCTGGGCGAGCCGCAAACAGTTGCGACGGATGTTTATGCGCTGGGCCTCCTTTTGTACGAGATGCTCGTGGGCAAGGCCCTCCGGCAGACCACCGATACTGCCGTGTTGTTCCAGAGCATTCTTCGTGAAGGTGCTCCCGCCGGCGACTGGCCGATGCCGGCGTATCTGGCGGAGCTGGTTCGTGCGTGTGTGCAGCGCGACCCGTCTCGACGGCCGTCTATTGTGGACCTTCAACGCGTCTTGCAACAACGCGGTTTATCGCCGGAGACGACGCAACCCGTCCTGCTACCTCCGCCACTGGCGCACGCTCCCTCGCCCATGGCCGCTCCGGCTCCGGTTTTGCCGCATCCGGCGACTCGTGCCTACGCTACGCGGCGATTCAGGTATATTGCAATCGCGGCGGGAATACTCCTGGTGCTGGTGCTGGCATCCACTTTGGCTGTGCGAACAGCAACCAAGACAGCCGCGCCATCTCCGGAATCCTCCGTCAGCTTCTCGCTCGTGGTGATAGGCATTGGCCTGATTGTGCTCGGGTCGGGCGCAGGCTACTGGGTTCGGGGAATGCTCAGCCGGCCAGCCTCCAGTCTTAGAGGCGCGGCTCTCGGCCTTGCGCTGGATGCCCAGAGCCGCGTGGATGTGACAGCAACCATCGCCATGCAAGTGACGGACCTCGTCTCGAGGCTCAAGGAGCTGGATGCCCGGATCCTCGCAGGAACTGTGGCGCTAATGCTGGACGAATATCATAAGGCAACCGACGCCAAAGACAGGCAATCCGCACTCATGAACGTGGTTTCCTTATCCGAAAAACTCGGGCAGCGCATTTCGCCCTGGTATGTCCGGTACAAGGATGTCATCGCCTCCGCGGTGGCCGTGGTCGGCGCGGTATCCGGCTTGCTCACCGCATACGGCGGTTTTCATGGTCACAAGCCCTGAAAGAATTTGCTTGACTCTGACGTAACGTCATCCCCGACCCTGAGTTCAGGAGGAAGCGAGTGTACCAAGCGCGGCAGTTTGCCGAACTGGCGGGCGTCACGGTTCGGACCCTGCATCACTATGACCGTGTCGGCCTGCTGAAACCCCGGCGTACCAGGGCCGGCTATCGGATCTACCAGGCCCGCGATCTGGAACGCCTGGAGCAGGTGGTCGCGCTCAAGTTCCTCGGTCTTCCTCTGAAGCAGATCCGTAGTCTGCTCGACCGCGAGGCTCTTCCATTGCCTGATGCGCTACGCCGCCAGCGGCGGGTTCTCGAAGACAAGCGGCAACTCCTGGATCGCGCCATTCGCGCTATCCAGGAGGCCGAAGCTTCGTTGCGTTCGGGCAAGGCTGCGGACACTGCACTCTTGACAAAAATCATCGAGGTGATCGAAATGCAAAGCAATACCGATTGGTTGGCCAAATATCAGAATCCCGCGGCAAAGTCCAAGATTGCCGCCCGACAGGGAGAATGGACTCCGGAACTGCAGGCGCAGGTCTCGAAGCAATGGACGGAGCTTTTCGCCGACGTGGAAAAGGTGCTGGATGAGGATCCGGCGAGTCCGAAAGTGCAGGCATTGGCAGAACGCTGGATGCGCCTGGTGGAAGCCTTCACCAAGGGCGACCCGGACGTTACGCAGAGCGTCACCAGCGCCTGGAAGGACTTCGACAATTGGCCAGAGGAAGCCAAGCAGCACGCTGCGCCGTTCAGCAACCAGGCGGTTTGTTCCTTTATGCAGAAAGCCATCGCGCTGCGGAAGAAGTAGGCGTGCCGGGGAGCAGTTGCGGCCGCAAGATGCTGGACTGCGTTATTGCGGCCCCTCTAATCCGGACCGTGTAAAATAAAGGCCAGCAGCCTGCCGAGCCCGCGGCGGCAGGCCAGGAGGGATGCTCATGCGGCTCGTGTCAGCGAGAGCGCGCGTTTTCAAGGCGGCGCTCATCTTGCTTGCCGTCATAGGCTCTGCCAACCAGGCGCTCGCTCAGTACAGTGACGACCTGAAGGCTATCGCTCTACCGAGGTGGTGGGAGATCGACGGCCAAATGTTATTCCGCCCGCCGACCGCTATTGGAGACCTTGGAAACATCGAGACCGTGGTAGATCTGCGGGGCTTTGTCCCGATGGAGCTTCCCGTCCGCCCGCCAAACGTCCTGTCGGACACCCCCTTGCGCTGGTTTAAGATTCCCACCCGGAAGGCGCTGCTCCTGCTCTATTTTGGAAGCCTCCGTGTCGGCGATATTGCGAACGACACAACTGCCGCGGAGAGAGCTTCGTTCAGCTGGACTCGTTTCCTAAAGGAAGCTCAGGTCACGGGGGAGGCTGCATTATGGTGCAAGCTGGCCTACGAAACTGCGCGAGACTCCGAGCCTCTGTTCGAGCGCATTGCCGGCAGCGGTTTCAAGGCAGCGGAACCGACTACGGTATTTCTGACCGAGGACACCGCCTTCGTCATCTTGAGTTTCAAGTACGCCAGTATCTTGCGAATTACTGCCAACACACCAGACGGGCAAATGCTGATCGGATTAGAGTTTTCCCGCTCTTTGAAAACGTACAAGACTCTCTACAACTTGTATTCCACAACGCCGTTTGACAAGCCTACCACCAAGGCCTTTGTGGAGAGTGCTCCCATTGTCGCGAAGGCGTTGAACGCCGCCGGCATTTTTTGAAAGGCGTTTGGACCAGCAACATCAGGAGCTGAGCCGATTAGGAGAACATGGCGTGGCCTTGTTGCTGTGGCATAATGAAGCCGCTGCGGTGCCCTCCCTCGATCGAGTCCTGACGACGATCCGCTCACACCCCCGCTGGAGTTGGATCGGGTTGATCGCGTATGCGGCGGCCGTGACGTTTCCTCATGAGCAGGTTCAGTGGCTGGTCACCAAGATCGGGGGGCTGATCACCCACCGGCGCTTGTATGCCATCTCCGCTGGAATCACCTTGGCGGAAGCCGTATTGGTGACGTGGGTCCTGGCGAGGCGCTTCCGCGGTCAGCCCGAGCGCCGCATGGTGGGCGCCTACTGGCTTCTGACGGTCGTATTGATTGCGTGCACCTGGGGCATGCTTACGGCGAATAATGTCGAGCTCGTGCACTATCCGCAGTACATTCCGGAAGGCATGGCGCTGGCGGCCATGACCTTGTCGCCCGCCGAATCGATGGCGTGGGTGGTGGTGTTCGGCAGCCTCGACGAGGACTATCAGTATGCGGTCCTGTCCAAGGGGCACCCGGTGCCCTTCGATTTCAACGATGTGTACATGGATTTGCTCGGCGGTGCGGCCGGAATTCTGGCGGCCATGGCGTTTCTGCGCTGCGATACGCGAGATGCGGCCACGCGCGATTGGCGGCGCGTACTGCGTCGGCCGGGTGTGATCCTGATCCTGTCGCTCCCGGCGCTGGGTGTGCTGCTGTGGCGGTTGGGACTCATGCTGCTGTCCGAAGACCAGAGCAACCCACATTATTGGTTTGCGCTGAGCCGCTTCCGGCCCCAGGCATTCTGGATCCTGGTTCACGCGAATGGGCCGAAGTGGTATCACACGCTGTCGCCCGTGGAGGGGCCGATCCTGATCCTGGCGACCATAGCGGCGTATGCGGTGCTTGACCGACGCGTTGCGCTTGCGGCTAGCGCCCGGCTCCCCAAGCTATAACCCTGGTTCCGCCGCGACGCATCCACAGCGCCAGGCCCGTCATGGATACCAGCGCCCCCGCGAAGCCCATGAACATGTCCTTGTGCGTGTCCCATGGGTCGCCCTGCAGGCTCAGGAAGGCGTTCCCCAGGTCGGGGCTCACCGTGCAGGCTGCGACGGCTTCCAGGATTTCATAGGCTGCGCCCAACCCCAACGAGATCACCACCGGGAGCGAAAAGGCCCACCCTCCGCGCAGCCCGGCCTTACGTATGAGCACTTCCCGCTCCGGATACGCCAGCAGGAGCCCGAAGGCGAAATGCACCAGGCGGTCGTAGTGATTACGGGCGGTGTGCAGCACTGGCTTCAGCCACTCGCCGAGCGGCACATCCGCGTAGCGGTGGTGCGCGCCCCATTCGTGCATGCACAGGTACACGAAGATCAACAGATACGAGAGCTGCGAGAACGGCAGCCAGCGGTAGGTGGCCATCAGCAGACCGATGAAGAAGAAAACCAGGAGGTTCTCCAGCCACCAGTCGGCCACCATGATGGGATGAACGGCCGACAGGATCCAGACCACCAGGAAGAGACTACACAGAACATGCAGCAAATGATTGGACCGGAACGGAACCGGTTGGGCGGAGGATGCGGTAGTCATCGGCGAGATCGGTCTCCATCATAGCTTGAAAGCGGTTTTCGAAAAAAGATCCGCCATGCCCTTGACAGCGGCGCTGGTCGGTGCTAATTTTCTAGCAGATGCTAAAAAACCAGCAGGAGGCACGGTGAGCAATCTGACGGGGTTGAGCCGGCGCGAACGCCAGATCATGGACATTCTCTACCAGCGCGGCAAAGCGTCGGCTTCCGATGTGCGGGAAGCCATGGCAGACGCGCCCAGCTACTCGGCGGTGCGCGCCATGCTGCGCGTTCTGGAAGAGAAGGGCCACGTGAAACACCAGGCGGACGGGTTGAAGTACGTCTACGTACCGGTGGTGGCGCGAGAAAAGGCCAAGCGGTCGGCGGTGAAGCACCTGCTCGACACGTTCTTCGCGGATTCGCCGGAACAGGTGGTGGCGGCGCTGCTGGATGTCTCCGCTACGCGGTTGAAGCGCGAAGAACTGGACCGGATGGCGCAAATGATCGAAAAGGCCAAGAGGGAGGACAAATAGATGTTTGCCTGGATCGAATCAGCATGGTACGAGATGTTTCTGGGCGCGGCGCTTAAGGGCACCATCGTGCTGGGCGCGGCATGGCTGCTGTCGTGGGCGATCCGTAAGCGGTCGGCCGCAGCACGCCACCTGGTCTGGACCGCGGCGGCCGCGGCTCTTCTGGCGCTTCCGTTGCTTTCTGTCTCGTTGCCGGCGCTGCGCCTACCCACGGATACGATACTGCCTCTAGCCCCGAGCCTGACTTTTCAATCGACCAGCCAGGCATCCGCGAATGTCCCAGCTCCCGCGGCGGTCCGGCTCTCGCCAGCTGGTCCTGCAACGCCAGCACCGCATCGCCCCGACCTGAGGCTGATCCTAATGCTGCTCTGGGCTGCCGGCACGTTGCTGGCGCTGGCGCGCATATTATTCGCCTGCGCAGCCATGCGGCGCATTCGCCGCGCCGCGCGTCCGTTCCCGGCTGCGGAGCAGCTGTGCTCCTCCATGGCCGGCGTTCTAGGAATCCGTGAGCGCGTCGAACTGCTGGAGCTTCCGCGCGGCAGCATGCCGATGAATTTCGGCCTGCTCCGTTCCGCCATCTTCCTGCCTGTAGACGCTCGGGAGTGGACCGATGAGCGCCTGCGCATGGTGCTGCTGCACGAACTGGCTCACGTGCGGCGCGGCGATGTGGCGACGCATCTGCTGGTCCGCAGCGCCCTGTGCCTCTTCTGGTGGCACCCGCTGGCCTGGAGCGCGTGGCGGGAATTCCTCAAGGAACGCGAACGCGCGGCTGACGACTTAGTGCTGGCCGCGGGTGAGCGCGCCTCAGACTACGCAGGCCACCTACTGGAAGTCGCGCGCGCCATGCAGCCCGCGCCCGCCGGCGGCTGGGCCGCCATCGCCATGGCGTGCCGCTCGCAGCTGGAGGGCCGCCTGCTGGCCATCCTCGATTCCCGCATCGACCGCAGCCCGCTCGGGCGCGCGTCGGCCGTCGCCGCAGCGTTGCTGGCGGTCGCGCTGGTCGCCCCCATGGCTGCCCTGCAGACGCAGCAAGCCAATCCGGTTATCCCCGATATCGACGCCACCATCCAGGCGGCACTAGCGCAGAAGAACCACGAGATTCTGGACCAGGCCGCACAGACCTACGAAAACCTCAGGAAATACGGGGAGGCGCAGAAGCTCCTGGAGAGCGCGTTAGCCATTCGCGGCGATGTTTCCGGCGAGCAAAGCTCCTCCTATGCCGCGGGTCTCTTCAAACTGGGCGACGTGGCTCGCAAGAGCAACCAACTGGCGGTGGCGGAACGCAGCTACACGAAGGCGCTGGGGCTGTCGCCGGCCGACGCCCCGGACGCAGCGCCAGCCCTGTTGTTCCTCGGCACCCGCGCTTTGGGCCGGAAGGACTACCTTCAGGCCGAAACCTTCATCCAGAGAGCTTTCGACGCGGCGCCCACCGGGCCGTCCGCGGGCCTTGCCCTCACGTGGAAGGGTAACCTCTTTCTCGCGCAAGACCTGCCTGGCCTGGCGGAATCCATGTATATGCAGGCGCTCGGCCTGAATCATCCGGGTTCTCCGGAAGCTGCTTCGACCCTGGAGACCTACGCTCAGTTCCTCAAGAATCAATCGCGCACCGCCGAAGCGGAAGCCATGACAGGGCGTGCGACCGCCATACGGACGGCGCGCGTTGCGGCAATGTCGCCCAAGCGCAACGACGCTCTGCAGGCAACAAGAGTAGGAGGAGGGACCACAGCGCCAGTGCTTCTGTCCAAGGTCGAGCCGCAATACACGGAAGAAGCGCGGCTCGCCAAGTTGCAGGGCACGGCAGTGCTGTATGTGGAGATCGGCGTCGACGGCAAAGCTTACAACATGAAGCTCCTACGAAGCGTGGGACTCGGGCTGGACGAAAATGCCGTCGAGGCGGTGACGCAGTGGACGTTCAAGCCCGGCACAAAGGACGGCGTGCCCGTGCCGGTACAAGCTACTATCGAAGTCAACTTCCGCCTGCTGTAGGCGTCGCATCCCCGCGTGGCGCGCCGTGGACTTTCGCGGCCTGACCAGCGAGGCAGACCAAAGTGCCTTGGAAAGCGCTGCCATAGTGTGCTAGGATAGCTCTCTACCCTAGCGCTCTATGGCAGACACCTTACAGGGTACTCTCGATCTTCTGATTCTCAAGACGCTCTCCGCCAGTCCGAACCACGGCTTCGGCATCACCCTCCACATCCAGACCGTGTCGCAGGGTCTGCTCCGCGTGGAAGAAGGCTCGCTCTATCCCGCGCTGCACCGCCTGGAGCGCGGGAAGCTGGTGAAGGCCGACTGGAAAACCACCGGCAACCGGCGGCGGGCGCGCATCTATACGCTGACTGCAGCGGGCCGCAAGCGTCTGGGCGAAGCCGAGGAAAATTGGGCCGCACTGGCCAAAGGCGTCGGTAGGCTGCTGAGGTTCGCATGATGAAGTGGCTGCGGCGCAACCGGGCGCGCGAGATCCACGAAGAGGTGGAAAGCCACCTCGAAATGCGCGCGGAATGGAACCAACAGGCTGGAGTGGCGCCAGAAGAAGCGCGGGCGGCCGCCCGGCGCCAACTCGGCAACGCTGCTCTCCTTGAAGAGGACGTGCGCCGGGTTCACGCGTTGCCGTGGTTCGAGACCATCGGGCAAGATCTCCGCTATGCGTTGCGGGGCTTCCGGCGGTCGCCCGTGTTCACAGTGACCGCCGCGCTAACGATCGCCCTGGGAATCGGTGCATCCAGCGCGGTCTTCAGCGTGGTGGATCGTATCCTGTTTCGCCCGCTTCCCTACCCCGATGCCGGCCGCCTGGTCTCGTTCGGTATGGTGGCGCCCAGCGCCGATAAGAACGAGTTTCTGATGGCCGAGAACTACGTTCGGCTTCGCGCCCGGCAGACGGCGTTTGCGAGCTTCACGTCATTCGGTTTTATCTCGCCGTGCGACCTGACCGAGCAGAATGCCGCGCGCCTGCAGTGCGCCATGGTGGAATCGACATTCCTGCCCACCTTCGGAATCCAGCCCGTGCTGGGCCGCAATTTCACCAAACAGGAAGACCGGCCCGGGGCGCCCAAGGTGGCCCTGCTCTCGTACAGTTTCTGGCGGAGCCGGTTCAACGGGGACCGTGGAACCATCGGCAGAACTATCCTGGTTGATGCCCAGCCTACTGCAATCATCGGCGTCCTGCCGCGCGACTTCGAGCTGTTCAATCTCACACCTTTTGACTTGCTGATTCCCGAGGCAATCGACGAGGCGCGGCCGGGCAACGGGCGCGCCTTCCGGGTCTTCGCGCGTCTCAAACCCGGTGTGAGCCTGCAACAGGCCCGCGAAGCCATGCTGCCGCTCTTTGAAGACGAGCGCCGCACGATTCCTCCGGAGTTTCGCGGTGAGGTTCGGATGGTGATTCGCCCGTTGCGCGACCGCCAGATCGCC